>Ga0302319_10017433_pt1 | contig 13154 bp, 10 predicted proteins | sample Bog_T0_2_FD_203319 | JGI IMG/M metagenome (GOLD analysis project Ga0302319, IMG submission 203319) | Peat permafrost microbial communities from Stordalen Mire near Abisko, Sweden - Bog_T0_2 | ecosystem: Environmental > Terrestrial > Soil > Wetlands > Peat | place: Sweden: Abisko, Stordalen Mire...
TTCAACGCCGCGGGTTGCGCCGTTCCAGCGATGTTTGCGGGCGAAGGGTGAAGGATGGAGCCATCCGGTATCTCGGCGGCGCGGAGCGCATCCCAGGCACTGATTCCCACCAACGCGCAAAGGCAGACAGCGTCGGTGATGCTGGCGATGGAGAAACCCGAAGCCAAGGGCTTCGGCGCAAGGCTCCAGAAGACGCCATTGGCGATATAGGCCGACGTGCCAGCCAGCACGAATAGCCGGGTCCGCCGCCGCCTCGCAATCAGGTCCTCGCGCCATGTGGCCAGCGTCTGCGCGATGGCCAATAGCGCAAGGCCGAGAGCCGAGAGCGACAGCGTCCGGTCGACCGCCAGCCCGAGCGCGGGCCACCGCATCCAAGAGCCGGCCGTAAACAGCTCCATGCCGGCGATAACAACCCACAAGGCGCCGTGCCAGGCCCTGAGCTCAAAGTCGTCATCGAACGCGGCGCGAGCCCATAGCCAGAACACCACCGAGGTCGCGGAGGCCACCGCCAGCAGCAGCAGCGCCCACCATTCGAACGGCCGCGGGAAATTTGGCGCGGAACAGATTACCGAAGCGGCCGCGCCCACCCAGAGGGCGGCAGCGAGACAGGCCACCGTGCTGTCGCGGTGGTCGCGCAGCGCCACGCCTGCGCTGAGCAAGGACAAGGCAACCACACCGCCACGAATTCCCAGATCGATTGACATCAAGCCGCTGCTGCCCATGACCGAACTTACTCCATGGGTTTGTCGTGGCGCATGAAGGGCACCGATCGACGATTACCTGATCCAGATACACTGCTGTCGGGGCGACTTCAAACTCCAGATATCGATGCTACGACCGGATGGTAGGGCACCGTCATGGCGTGGAGCTCTCCGCGACGAAGCCATCCGGCTTCTTGTGCCGCGCCAAAGCTGGATTGCTTCGCTGACGCTCGCAATGACGAAGGAGCAAATTTCATAAGGTGCGCAAAAGCAGTAGGGTGGGGCACACCATTGATCGGGGAATGAAATGGTGGGCACGGCGCAAGGGTGGCTTGCCCACCCTAAAGCGCTAAAGTTTCGCTGCCTCGCCAAAGAAGGTGAGCTCCCTCTCCGAGGGTTGGGGTGAGGGGTTACGCTCTATCGATGGACCGTAACCCCTCACCCGGATCGCATCTTACGATGCGATCCGACCTCTCCCGCAAGGCCCGCAAGGGGAGAGGTGCACCGAGCATGCGGCGCCTGATTGATCCTACTCATCCCGCGGAAGATCGCCCGGTGCGATCCGTACCGGCGGAAGACGTGTAATCACCTTGGTCCAAGTCGCATCCAGGGCACGCAGGATGTCTGGACTTCCTGCGTACTGCCCTCGCAATAGTCGCTCATCATTGGCGATGTCGCTGCATTTCAGCGATCGCATGATGTCAGCGGTGTTGTTAGCCTGCGCTGCATTTTCAGCATTGGTCGCTTTTTTGGACCACTCCAGACAACTGGCGCGACGGCCGACGAAGGCGATAACATCAGCTGGCAGGCTGGTCGGAGCTGTCTGGGCCTGAGTATCAGGCGCAAGCCCCTGCAGTATCGCGATAGCCATGGCTCGGATGAACGGGGTCCTGATCGCGATCATTTGCTTGAACTTTGATCGGGTCATCGCGGCTTCAAATCCCGAGATACCGATGCTGCAGCTCCGGCTCGGCGACCAGCTCGGCCGAAGAGCCGCTCCACACCGCGCGGCCGCGTTCGATGATGTAGTGGCGGTCGGCGATGCGGACGAGATGGTCGACGTTCTTGTCGATCACCAGCACCGACTGGCCGCGGGCCTTCAAGAGCGACAGGCAGCTCCAGATCTCGTCGCGGATCAAAGGCGCGAGGCCCTCGGTGGCCTCGTCCAGGATCAGGAGCCGCGGGTTGGTCATCAGGGCGCGGCCGATCGCCAGCATCTGCTGCTCGCCGCCGGACAGCGCATTGCCCATGTTGTTGCCGCGCTCGGCCAGCCGCGGAAACAGTGCGTGGATCTTCTCCATGGTCCAGGGATCCGGGCTGCCGAGACGGTTGCCGGACGCCGCGATCAGGTTTTCGCGCACGGTCAAATTGGGAAAGATCTGGCGGCCCTCGGGGACGAGGCCGATGCCGAGCTGCGCGATCCGGAACGCAGGCAACCGGCGCACCTCGCGGCCGGCAAACCGGATGGTGCCGGCGCGGGCCGGCGTCAGGCCCATGATGGACCGGATGGTGGTGGTCTTGCCCATGCCGTTGCGGCCCATCATCGCCACCATCTCGCCGGCTGCGATGGTAAGCGACATGCCGAAAAGCACCTGGCTGACCCCGTAGCAGGTCTCGATGCCGTCGACGTCGAGCAGCGGCGCCTCAGCCATGCGCGGTCACCACCTGCTGATCGCCGAGATAGGCACGCTTGACCTCGTCATTGCCGCGGATCTCGGACGGCGTGCCGGAGGCGATGACGCGGCCATAGACCAGTACGCTGATGCGGTCGGCGAGCGCGAACACCGCGTTCATGTCGTGCTCGACCAGCACGATCGCGACCTCGCGGCGCAGTTCCTGCAGCAGTTGCACCATGCGGCTCGATTCGGTCATGCCGAGGCCGGCCATCGGCTCGTCGAGCAGCAGCAATTGCGGCCGGGTCGCCAGTGCGACCGCGAGTTCGAGTTCGCGCTGCTCGCCATGGCTGAGCCTGGACACCACCACGTCGGCGCGATGGCCGAGCCCGACGCGGTCGAGCGCGGCCTGCGCCGCCTCGCGCAAATGACGGACCTTGCGGGCATTGCCCCAGAAATGGAAGGAATGGCCGTCATGGGCCTGCGCCGCCAGCGCGACATTGTCGGCCGCGGTGAAGTCGGGCAATAGCGAGGTGATCTGGAACGAGCGCGCCAGCCCGAGCCCGCTGCGGCGATAGGGCGGCACGCGGGTGATATCGCGACCGGCCAAAAGAATGCGGCCTTCATGCGGCATCAATTGACCGGTGAGCTGGCTGATCAGCGTGGTCTTGCCGGCGCCATTGGGGCCGATGATGGCGTGCAGTTCGCCGCGCGCCACTTCCAGCGAGACATGATCGGTCGCCAGGATGCCGCCGAACCGGCGCACCAATTGGTCGACCCGCAGCAACGGTTCAGCCACGCGACAGCCTCCCCAACAGGCCCATGATGCCGCCGCGTCCGAACAGCACGACCAACAACAGCAGCGGCCCCAGGATCAGCGCCCAATATTCAGTGAATTGCGACAGAAACTCTTCCAGCACCAGGTAGACGATGGCCCCGATGACGGGTCCGAACAGCGAGCCCATGCCGCCGAGGATGACCATCACCATCAGATCGCCGGAGCGTGTCCAGTACATCACCGCCGGGCTGACGAAATCGGTATTGTTGGCGAGCAGCGCACCGGCGAGGCCGCAGATGGTGCCTGCGATCACGAAGCATACCAGCCGGTAGCGGGTGGCGGGAAAGCCGATCGCCTGCATGCGCTGCTCGTTGGAGCGCAGGCCCTGCACCACCATGCCGAAGCGCGAATTGACAATGCGCGACACGAGATAGATGCCGCCGAACAGGCAGGCCAGGCAGAGATAGTAGAACTGCACCTTGTTCGACAGATTGATCAGGCCGGAAAAATCGCTGCGGTCGTAGATCGTCAACCCGTCATCGCCGCCATAGCGGGCGAGGCCTGAGGCGATGTAATAGGCCATCTGCGCGAAGGCGAGCGTGATCATGATGAAATAGACGCCGCGGGTGCGCAGGCTCAGCGCGCCGATCACCAGCGCGAACAGCGCCGAAGCCGCCAGCGCCACCGGCCATTGCACAAATCCCGAGCCGATGCCCTCGGCCGCCAGCATGCCGACGGCATAGCCGCCGATGCCGAGATAGGCGGCATGGCCAAAGCTCATCATGCCGCCATAGCCCATGATCAGATTGAGGCTGACCGCGGCCAGCGCGAAAATCACGATCCGGGTGAAAAGCGTCAGCGCGAAAATATTGCCCGTAATCGAGGTATAGAGCGGCAGCAGCAACAGGCCAGCCACCACCAGCGCCGCCACGGCGTTGCGGGCATTGATTGCTGCGGTCATCGGCGGCCGGCCGGAAACAGGCCTTCGGGCCGCACCACCAGCACCATCGCCATCAACAGATAGATCAGCATCGAGGACAGCGCCGGGGCGGCGGTCGACGCGGCGGCCGAGCTCAGAATCTTGCGCAGGAGATCGGGCAGGAAGGCACGGCCGAGCGTGTCGATCATGCCGACAAAGATCGCGGCCAGGAAGGCGCCGCGGATCGAGCCGATGCCGCCGATCACGATGATGACAAAGGCCAGGATCAGGATGTTCTCGCCCATCCCGATCTGCACGGTCAGGATCGGCGCCTGCATCATCCCGGCGAGACCGGCGAGCGCGGCGCCGAGACCGAACACCAGCGTGTAGAGCAGCTTGATGTTGATGCCAAGCGCGCCGATCATCTCCCGGTTGGAGGCGCCGGCGCGGATCAGCATGCCCAGCCGGGTGCGCATCACCACCACATACAGCAGAGCCGCGACCGCGAGCGCGACCAGGATGATCGCCAGCCGATAGGCCGGATAATGGATGCCGGGCAGGATCGGAACCGGCACGGTGAGCCAGGCCGGCAATGGCAAAGCGAGGCCGGCCGGGCCCCAGATCAGCCGCACTGCGTCATTGAAGAACAGGATCAGGCCAAAGGTCGCCAGCACGTGGTCGAGGTGATCGCGGCCATAGAGATGGCGCAGCGCCACGAATTCCAGCACGATCCCGAGCAGCAGCGTCGCAGCCAGCGCAAGCAGCGTGCCGAGCAGAAAGCTTCCGGTCGAGGCCACGAAGGTGGCGGCGAAATAGGCCCCCATCATATAGAGCGAGCCATGCGCCAGGTTGACGAAATCCATGATGCCGAACACCAGCGTCAATCCGGCCGCCAGCAGAAACAGCAGCAGGCCAAATTGCAATCCGTTCAGGAACTGTTCGACGATCAGCAGCATGCCAACTTCAACCGCAGATCAAGCAAGAGGCGCGCCAGAAACTCTGGCCAGCGGCCGCGCCAGCGCGGTTCATCACGCCGGCAGCGGCACACGCGCCGCCGCTGGTCCGGGCCGCGCTGCCGTTCACTTCATCGGGCATTTGTCGTGGAAACGATCCTGGTCGTCCTTGACAATGGTAGCCACGGTTTTCAGTGACAACAGGCCATCGGCATCCTTGACCACGTCCTGGAGGTAGAAGCTCTGGATCGGAATGTGGTTGTTGCCGAATTTGAAGGGACCGCGCAGCGACTTGAAATCCGCCTTCTCCATCGCTGCCCTCATCGCATCCTTCTGGGTGAGATCGCCGTTGACGGCAACCACGGCGCTATTGATCAATTGCGCCGCGTCATAGGCCTGGGCGCCATAATAGGTCGGGCGCAGGCCGGGATATTTCTTGCGGTAGTCGGCGACGAACAGCTTGTTCTGCTCATTCGGCAGGTCGTTGACCCATTGCTGCGCGCCGGGCACCCCCAGCGCATTGTCCTTCTGCAGCGGCAGCGACAATTCGTCGATGGTGAAGGCGGTGTAGAGCGGGATCTGCGGCTTCAGCCCGGCCTGCACATATTGATTGAGGAACTGGACGCCGGCCGCGCCCGGATAGAACACGAAGATCGATTCGGCGTTGGAGGCCCGCGCCTTGGAAAGCTCCGCGGAAAAATCCAGCTGGCTCGGCCACACCGTGTATTCCTCGCCGAGCACCTGCCCCTTGAAAGTGCTCTTGACGCCGGCCAGCATGTCCTTGCCGGCGGCGTAATTGGGGCCGATCAGGAATACCGACTTGACGCCCTTCTGATTCATGTAGAGCCCCATCGCCGCGGGGGTCTGGTCGTTCTGCCAGGAGGTCGAGAACACATAGGGCGAGCACAATTCGCCGGCCAGCTGTGACGGCCCGGCATTGGCGCTGATCAGGAAGGTCTTCGAGTCGACCGCGGTCTTCAACGAGGCCAACAGCACGTTCGACCAGATATAACCGGCGAGGAAGTCGACATGATCGGACTGCACCAGCTTTTCGGTCTTCTGCCTGCCGATATCGGGCTTCTGCCCGTCATCCTCATAGATCACCTCGACCGGCTTGCCGCCCATCCTGCGGCCGAGATGATCGAGCGCCAGTTCGAAGGCATTGCGCATGTCGTTGCCGATCACCGCGGTCGGGCCGCTGAAGGTGGAGACAAAGCCGATCTTGACCGTGTCCGCCGCGATTGCGGGATCAGCCAGCACCAGCGCGGTCACACCCGCGAGCCAGAATGACGTTTTCATGTCCTTATCCTTCCCCTGATGCGTAGGCCCATGCGCCTGCCTGTTGGACCGGATCGTTGCCGAATCTTGTAGCCCGTCATGATGTAGAAGAAAATACTCCTGGATTGATCCTGCGCGGTCCCGATGGCCCGTGCAACAGCCTTTTGACCCGCGGCGTGCGGCCGGCGTCGTTCACGGCGAGTGGGCACCGCCGCAAAAATTGGGCTTCCTTGCCACTCCCAAGCGTCCCCCTCGAGAGCACGACGAGGTTGCAAATTGGCCGCAACTCACCTCTCCCCGCTTGCGGGGGCTTGCGGGGAGAGGTGTACGAAGCACAATCGACAATCTTCAATTGCATGTGGCATGTCGCTATAAAATAATGCTGGGATTGCGGATCGGCTGGTCACAGACCAGCAGATTGACCTGCTTGGCCGAAATCCTCCAGACGCCGCCGAGCCTGCGAAAGCGGTGGCCGGCCCAACCCGCCAGCGCGCGGGTCTCGTCATCCCAGAACTCGTTGATCAGGAAGTTCGAGCGTACCAGGCGCTGATCGGGATCATCGGATGCGAATACCTCGACATTCGAGACCATCCGCACCGTCCGCGACGCGGGTGCCTGCGACCAGGCAAAACCGGTCGACAGGCGAAACACGCGGTCTTCCAGCCTTCGCCGATCATCGAACATGACCGCGATCTCCCGCCGGGGATCGCCGCCATCCGGCGTACTCGGCACCCAGTAAAGGCATTCATCGGCGTAGAACCGCAGCCAGGCCTCGAACTGCCGGCCGTCCAGCAGCCGGGCTTCGCGCTCGACCAGACCGCGAAAAAGGTCGCGCTCCGTGCCGTCATCGACGGTCGGGGCATCGCCGCGCAGCAGCGCAAAATCAGCGATCGCCTCCCGGTACAGCGCGTCGTCGACATAGAATGAATAGCGAGACGGGTCGTGGGCCTGCTCGGCCATGTTCATGGCTCCCGCTGAATGGTGAGATCGGGCGCCGCCTGCATCAGCCGCTTCCACTCCTTGATGTATTCGCGCATGAACATCTCGTCGGTGGCCGGCGCCTTGATGGTGCCGTCGTCAAGCGTGCGGATGCGTCCGGGAATGCCGAGCCCGCGGTTCATGTAGATCCATTCGTCCTCCTCGCAGCGCAGTCCGCGCTGGATCTGCTCGAAATTGGTGACGTCATCGACCTCGCCGAAATTCGGAAACCCCTCCTGGGTGCGCATGCGCAACGCGTTGATGTCGTTCAGCACCTCCTCGCCGATGCTGCCGTTGGCATCCTCGATCCGGGTGCCGTACCAGATCGTGTCGGTTTCCTCGACCGACAGCGGCTGAAACACCTGGATGTGGTTGCCGAGCAGCGACAAATTCGGAAAAATGTTGATATTGACCGGCTCCGAGCCGGCGAGATCGAGCAGCGCTTCGGCGCGATCGCCATAGCGCGCGCGCAGCTTGCTTGCGACATGCTCCATTCCTGGATGCAGCGACTCGATCGCCCACAGGCCGCCCTGGCGCGGCTGCAGATTGGGCCGCTTGTCCTTGAAATGGTGGCCATTGCCCATGTATTGCATGTACATCGGCTGCTCGTCGGGCGCGGTCCGGTAATAGGACATGCCCTTTTTGGTGGCTTCGCCGGCGAAGCGGTTTTCGGTTTCCAGGAGCGAGCGGTGCGAATACAGCACGTGATAGCCGTCGCCTGAATTGTCATAGGCCAGCTTCCAGTTGCCCTTGTATTTGATCCGGTTGGCTTCGCAGACCACGACCTTGCCGCCGGGATTGCGGTCCAGCCATTCATCGATCGGCCGTTTGATCGGGCCGAGATGATCGCAGAGCGGCGGCGCCGCCAAATTGAGCGTGCCAAAGATGAAGCCGCGATAGGATTCGACCCGCGGCACCTGGGCCAGGTTGAACTTGGGATCCCGCGCCGGATTGTCGAGGTAGCCGTCGGCCCAGGGTACCCCGCGCAGCTGGCCATTGTTGGCAAAATTCCAGCCATGATAGGGGCATTGAAACGCGCGCTTGTTGCCCTTTTCAAAGCGGCACAGCGTCGTTCCGCGGTGGCTGCAGCGGTTGTAGAGCGCGCGGATGACGCCCTCGCTGTCGCGCGTCATGATCAGCGGGCGCAGGCCGAGCCGGGCGGTGATGTAGTCATCGACCTCAGGGATCTGGCTTTCATGGGCGAGATAGACCCAGGTGCCGCCGAACACATGGCGCATCTCGGCCTCGAAGATGGCGGCACTGGTGTAAAGCGACTGATGGACACGATCGTCCTGGACCAGTTCGTCCCAGTCGAAATCGGAGCTCGGCTTGCGGCCTCGGGTCGTCCAGTCTTTTTCCATGTGCGTCATCTGCGTGCCACTCCATCGAGGTACAGCGTCGGCCGGTCAGAAGAAATCAAAATATTCGTCCTGCTCCCAGTCGGTCGTCTCCCCGCTCGCCCTGTCGAGCTGATTTCTCTGGGCGTAATCGGCGAAGCGGCCGGCTTCGGTGCGCTTGAAGGCGAGGTAGTAGGTGATGAAGATGTCGCCGAATTCCCTGCGAAACAGCGGCTCCTGCGCCAACAAATCGAGCGCGGCGGAAAGGCTTTCCGGGAGCCTGGCGCGGTCGGCGGCATAGGGGTCGGTCTCCGGCGGACCGGGATCGTGGCCCTGATCGATGCCATCGAGGCCGCAGACGATCTGGGAGGCGATATAGAGATAGGGGTTGGCGGCCGGCTCGCCGAGGCGGTTCTCGATCCGGCTTGCGGGATCGCCGACCTCGCCGAGCACGCGCAGCAGCACGCCGCGGTGATCGGTGCCCCAGGCCAGCCGATCCGGCGCCAGCGAATAGCTGCGAAACCGGCGATAGGCGTTGACCGTGGGATTGGCGAACACGGTCGCCGCCAGCGCATGGCGCAACAGGCCGCCGAGATAGCCCCGGCCGACCGGCGATAGGCTCTCGCCCGGGATTTGGGAGGTGAAAGCATTGCGGCCATCTTTGGTATCGACCAGCGACTGGTGCAGATGCCAGCCGCTGCTGCAGGCGCCCTTGAGCTTGGGGCGGCACATGAAGCTGGCGAGATAGCCCATGCGGCGACAGATCTGCCGCGTGGCGGAGCGGAACAGCAGCAGATTGTCGGCGGCGTGCAGCGCTTCGGTGGGCGCGAAGGTGCACTCGACCTGCCCGGGGCCCCATTCGTTTTCGAACGATCGCACCGGCAGTTCGAGCTTTTCACAGGCCCGCGCCAATGCGGCGAGCGGGGCATGCATCAGATCGAGGTTGGTTTCGGAATGAAAGGAGTAGCCAGCTTCGACCGGATGCGCCCGCAACGCCCGCCCCTTGACGCCGGGCGCGCCGATATGCTCGTCGGTCAGGCGGTCTTCCGACAGGCGCAGCAGGTACCACTCGACTTCAAGCCCAATGATGCTTTGCAGCGACCGCGGCTTTAGGCGCTGCAGCTGCCGGCGTAACAGATGGCGGGGCGAGAAATGAAACGGCTGGCCGGAGCTGAAATAGTCGTCGCACAGGATCCAGCCGACGTCCGGCTCCCATGGCAGCACGCGGAAGGTCGATGGATCCGGCACCAGGACCAGATTGGGCGAGCCGGTCATTTCCGCAAGACCCATGCCGCCGCCGCGCGTGAACGACGAAAACACCCGTGCGCCCGAGCCGTCCAGCGTCGCGGTCGCGACATTGGTGTTGTAGCCTTGCCGCAGCGCCGTCACGAAGGCCTGCGACGTCACCATCTTGACCCGCGAGGCGCCATGCGGATCGCTCCAGGCCAGCCTCACCAGGTGGATGTTGTCGCTTCCCAGTCGGGCCACGATTTCCGCGGCCTGGTGCCGCTGCGCGTCGGACCAAAGTCCATGCCGGTCGATGAAATCGTTATGGGCCATGCTGGTCTCGTGCCGAAATCGGGGCGCCCGCGGCTCACTTTGAGCGAACCGTTATATCTAAGGAATGGCCGGCGCCCAAACGCCCATTCCAGCCGGTCGCGACTCTCCTGAAACTGGCGCGACCTCTTCCCCTTCTCCCCGCCCTTCGCGGGGAGAAGGTCGGGATGAGGGGCTTCTCTCCGCGCATTCGACTCGTGGAGAGTCCCCCTCACCCGGCGCTTCGCGCCGACCTCTCCCCGCAAGCGGGGCGAGGTACTCAAGCGCCCGTAGGCGCGAGAGGCAGCGGCGCGCAGCAAGTTCGCTCACGGCCGCACATAGCTCCAGCCCTGCTCCTGCAATTCCATCAGGTGAACGACGCCGGAGGGAACGATGGTCGCGTCGGGCAGGATCGAGATGGCGTGACCCTCGGCTTTTTCCATGCCCTGCCTGGTATTGTTGCAGGCCGACAATTGCAGCCGGCCGGGCAACACCATGTCGCGCAGATGCTTGATGCGGTCCTGCACCGGCGAGGTGTCGGCCCGCAGCATATGCAGGCCGGGCCCATAGGCGACAATGTCGATGTCGACATCCTCGCCCTTGCCGCGATAATAGTCCAGCACGGCATTGGCATTGTTCAACAGCAGGTTCATGACCTGCGGATCGTTCTGATCGATCTGCAGCGCCAGCCGATGCACCTTGCCGTCGGCCGCGAAGCCCGCGGCAAAAGGCGCCAGCGCGAGCGCGATGAGGGTCGCCAGCAGGCAGAGGTGGCGCTTCATGACAATCTCCTTTGCGATTTGCGGTTCGTGTATGCTTGTTCGATCAGCCTTGACCGATGATGCCGGGATTGTCATCGACGCCCTGCAACCGGACCACTGAGGCGCGCGGCTGCGGCCATGTCGTCGAAGCGAGATGTCTGGCCAGGACATCCCAGATCGGCAACCCCTGCTGTTCGCTAACAGAGGCCCACCCCGCCACCCTGTAGCTTTTGCCGGCTTCGATGGCGCGGCCATCCTCCAGCACCAGGTCACTAATCCGCTGCCCCCGATCGGCCGCCGGCTGACAGGAATAGGAAAGGCCGCCAACGCGGACCATATCGCCGCCCTGCTGGTAATAGGGATCGGCGTTGAACAGATTGTCGCAGACGTCTTCCAGCACGTCCTTGAGCTGGCTGCCGCGCATCGGCTGCGCGTAGCTTTGCGGATAGCTGATCGCGGTCTCGGCCAGCACATCCTCCGACGTCACCGGGCCCGGCAACAGGCTGACGCCCCAGCGGAAGCCGGGCGACAGCGCGATCTCGGCGTCGAATTCGCGGCGCAGCGCGGCGCAGATCGCCTGGTCGATCGGGCCGCCGAAATTGCCGCGGCGATAGAGCAATTGATTGGCGCTCGCGACTTGGCCGGCAAAGCCGGCCGCGTGCGGCGCGCGCAGGCGGTCGATCAGCGCCTGCATCTCGGCGTCGGGCTTCAGCAGTTCCGAGAACACCGGCAGCAGATGGTAGCGCACGCCGTTGACGCGGCCGCGCGCCAGTTCGAGATCGAGCACGCCGAGGAATTTTCCGTTCGAGCCGGCATTGGTCACCAGCGTGGTGCCAGAGGCGTTCGTCACCGCGACCGGCTGCGGCACCGCATCATGGGTGTGGCCGCCGAGAATAACGTCGATGCCGGTTACGCGGCTGGCCAGCTTGAGATCGACATCCATGCCGTTATGCGACAGCAGAAGCACGGCGTCGACCTTCTCCTTCTCGCGCAAATTGTCGACCAGAAGCTGTAATTCCGTTTCACGGATGCCGAAGGTCCAGTCCGGGGTGAAGCGTTTGGGATGCGCGATCGGGACATAGGGAAAGGCCTGACCAATGACGGCGATCCGAGTGCCGCCGAGTTCCCGGATCATCGCCGGCTTGAAAACGCGGCCCGAGGCCGGGTCGAAGGCTTCAGCGTCATTGAAAGCAGCTTCCTCGGTGAGGTAGACATTCTGGGCGAGGAATTCGCCCTTGAAGCGCGCCAGATTGCCGCGCAGCCCAGCTTCGCCATAGGTGAATTCCCAGTGCCCGGTCATCGCCTCGATGCCGAGACAATTCGCCGCTTCCACCATGTCGGCGCCGCGCAGCGTGTTGGCGAGGCCCGTGCCCTGCCAGAGATCGCCGCCGTCGAGCAGCAGCGCGCGACCGGGACCGGCCTCGCCGCGCAGCCGGTCGATCAGTGTCTTCAGATGGGCAAAACCACCGAGCTTGCCGAAACGGGCAGCGGATCTTTCGAAATCGAGGCAGCTGAACGCATAGGCATCGGCACTGTCGGGCCGCAGCCCATAGCGGTCGAGCAATGCGCGTCCGACCAGGTGCGGCGGCTTGCCCTGCATCGCGCCGATGCCGATATTGACGCTGGGTTCGCGAAAATAGACCGGATTGAGCTGCGCGTGGGTATCGGTCATGTGCAGGATGCGCGCCTGGCCGAAGCGTTCGATCTCATAGAGGCTCGGATTGTCAGCGCCACGCGCCCACCGCAAAAGCGCCGGCGAAAGCGCAGCGGCGGCGGTGAGCGTTAAAAGATCGCGGCGGCGCAGGGTCATTGGAGTTTCTCCGTCTTCCGCGAAGGCGGCCTTGACCCGCTCCTGAAATTCAGGAAGCCGTCATCCCGCCCTGCGGCGGATTAGCATTTGCAGTGCTGGATTGTCCAAACATCGGTTCGCGCCTCGCGGCGCGAGGCGCCCGAGTCGTTGAAGGAAACCTTACGCCCTTGAGCCTGGTGAGGCCCAGAAGAGGGCGTGCGGGATGCCGGGTGCCTGATGCACCCGCAGCCTTGTGCGCAAAAAGGGTAGCACGTCCGCGCACAAGTATTCTCAGCGGAGGCACCGGAAAACCCGGCAATCCCGCACGCAATGGTTTTACTGATTATACCGTGCTCTCCTCGGGGAGGTGCTCATTGCGCCCGTCATCCCGCGGATTAAGGTTTTGTCCGGCCCGGTTGGGTGGACTAGCCTCCGCAGGACTTGACCCCAGCATCAGGGGCGGGACCACACGGCTTTGCAGTCCGCTTCAGTATCGTTCGTCCTGCGCGAC
>Ga0302319_10017434_pt1 | contig 13154 bp, 11 predicted proteins | sample Bog_T0_2_FD_203319 | JGI IMG/M metagenome (GOLD analysis project Ga0302319, IMG submission 203319) | Peat permafrost microbial communities from Stordalen Mire near Abisko, Sweden - Bog_T0_2 | ecosystem: Environmental > Terrestrial > Soil > Wetlands > Peat | place: Sweden: Abisko, Stordalen Mire...
TTAAATGGTGCATAAAACAACCGCTGGCGGCAGCTTCACGCTCCCAGGCACTTCAATGAGTTTGAATCGCATGGGCTATGGCGCCATGCAGCTGGCTGGCCCGCACATCTGGGGTCCGCCGCGCGATGTCGATGTCGCGATAGCCGTTCTGCGAAAGGCCGTCGAGGCAGGCGTCAACCATATCGATACCAGCGATTTTTACGGTCCGCATGTGACCAATCGGATCCTCAGGCAGGCGCTGCATCCTTATCCGAAGGACTTGACGATTGTCACGAAAGTCGGGGCTCGGCGTCCGCCGGACAAATCGTGGGTGCATGCGCTCTCGCGCCAGGAACTGATCGATGCCGTTCATGACAATCTGCGCAATCTCGGTCTTGATGCGCTCGATGTCGTGAACCTGCGGGTGGGCGGGATGTCGGCGCCGTCTGAAGGGCCGATTGAGGAGCCGCTGACCGTATTGGCGGAGCTCAAAAGCGAGGGGCTGATTCGTCATCTCGGAGTGAGTAACTTCAGTCCGAAGCAATTCGCTGAGGCCGAGGCCATAACCGAAATTGTCTGCGTGCAGAACTTCTACAACATCGCGAATCGGGTTGACGACGGGTTTATCGACGATCTGGCGCGTCGAGGCATCGCGTATGTTCCGTTCTTCCCGCTGGGAGGCTTCACTCCGCTGCAGTCGTCGGAACTGGACGCGGTTGCCGCCGCCCTGCAGGCTACTCCCATGCAGGTGGCGCTGGCCTGGCTGTTGCAGCGGTCGCCGAATATCCTGTTGATCCCAGGCACGTCTTCGCTCGAACATCTTCGCGAGAATCTGGCAGCCGCGGCGCTTGAGCTTTCGTCCGAAACGATTGCCCGCCTCAATACGATTAGCCAATGAGACTCAGTGCCCTTATGCGTCTTCTGCCGATTGCCATAGCGTGCTCCCTGGCGGCCAGTGCGGCTACGTTCGACATCTCTCAGCTTCGCAGCGAGGATGTCAAAAAGGGAGTCGCGGTCTTAGGTGTCGGCGCCGATTTTTTATGGGCCTTCGAGTCGGAAAAGCGCCCCACGCTTTTTATCGATGGCACGCAGGCTCCTGCGATGAAACGGGCTCGCGCCAACGCTCCCTGGACCTATACCGGAAAGCTGAAGACCGGAACTTCGCATTCGTTTTATTACATGGTCGACGGTAAGAAGGTGGGAGGGCTGACCGACGTTCCGGCGTTCGGTCCCGACTCATACACCCAGCCCGGAGTGCCGCAGGGTAAGCTCTCCGAGAAAAAATCTTTCACCAGCAAACTCTATCCGGGCATGACCAGCGACTACTGGGTCTATGTCCCCGCGGAATACGAACCCGGCACTCCGGCCGCACTGATGATCTGGCAGGATGGGCACTACCATATCGAGCGCGATGGGCCGGCGCAGGTTCCGATCACGGGACAGCCTCCGAGCCGGCTGCAGAATGTGATCGACAATCTTACTTTTCGCAAGCAAATTCCGGTCGCCATTTATTTATTGATCGATCCCGGCATGGTGGGGACAAAAGCCATGCGCAGTATCGAGTACGACACCGTTTCGGATCTGTATCCGAGATTCCTGCGCGATGAGGTTTTGCCCGAGATCTACGCACAGCACAACATTCGCAAAGACGGCTACAGTCATGCGATTGCAGGCAACTCGTCAGGCGGGATTTGCGCGTTCAATGCCGCCTGGTACCTGCCGGATTTGTTCAGCCGCGTGGTGGCGCGCATTCCAAGTTTTACCGCGATTCAGTGGAAGCCGGGCGAGCAGGAGGGCGGCAATATTTATCCGTTCCGGGTGCGCAGGGAAGAGAAGCGAAACATTCGTGTGTGGATGCAGGATGGGTCGGAGGATATGGAGGCCGGAAGCGGGAGCTGGCCGCTGCAGAATCTCGAAATGGCCAATTCGCTGAAGTTGAAAGGCTACGATTTCCACTTCAGCTTCGGGACAGGCACGCATAATCACGCGCAGAACAACTCCGAAATGCCCGAAGTGCTGAAGTGGCTTTGGCGGGATTACGATGCTGCGAAGACTTCGCAGACATTCGAAATGGATGCTGAGGAGAAGGCAAAGCCGTTCTTTCGCGTGAAGGTTTATAACCGCGATTAGCGTGTCGGCTGTTGCCTGCCTTCAGTCTGGAGATTGGGCACGGAAAGATCGTCGGGGTCTGAATCCGGATCGGAGGCCTGGCGAAATCCATCGGACAGTTTAGTTTTTATCTGGTCTTCCGTGGCATGGGGGGCGATCCAAACAGGCGGCCATGTGGAAAGCGCGCCGTCGGGGTTCACTGCTTCGATAGCGTAGTAATCGTCTCCGTTTGCCCCAACGCGCACATTACGACCTGAGAGGATCTCGGAACAAATGCGTTTTACTTTGGTAAGGGTGTCATCCTGCATGCATTGCAATCAAGCACGCCGAGGTCCATCGTGACAGCTGACCAGTTGCACGAGGGGGTGGAACGGGGCGATCTCGAAGCGGTCCGCGAAATATTGCGAAAGCAGCCCGAGATTGTGAACCAGCATCGGCCGGACGGTGGCGAACGGCTGGCGCTGCACATCGCGGTGTTGCGGCGCGATGCGGCGATGACGCGCTTACCGATGGAACACGGTGCCGACGCGCGCAGCGGAATCTGGCCTTATCGCAAGGCAACCGAGGCGATTGTTCTCGCCGTCGAACATGGCTATGACGAGATTGCAAACATCATTCAGGAAGCAGAATCGCGACGTACGCCGGCACCGCCTCCCGAAATCGACCCGGCAATTGAGGCTGTTCGGCGAGGCGATTTGGAATGGCTTCGAGCACGCCATGCCGAGGGGAATTTGCCGAGCGACGGTTTGCTGACCGCCGCGGTTCAGCACAACAGGCCGGAGATTTTGGCGTCTCTCCTCGATTGGGGTTTTGACCCAAACGCATGGGCGTGTGTCTGGAGCGCTTACCGGCAGCGGGACGCAGCCATGATCGAACTGCTCGCTCGGTACGGCGGCGTACCAAATGCGGCAACGCCAGGGTATCTTCGCGATACTGAACTGGCAGCGCGAATGTTCGCGGAAGAGGCCGCGGGCCGTCTTCCGAAGGGCACTGTTAGAGAAGGCCATACAGTCGCAGAAGAAGTGCTCGACCCGGCTGCGAGTGCCGGGGCTACCGAAATACTGCGGATGGCGCTGGAGCGAATCGACTGGGCGCCGAAGGACCGGCGCTGGTTCGGGATTCTGGCTTCACCGCTGTGCTTCTGGAATCACATCCCATGGATTTATTCCGAGAAATGGGATCTGGACCGAAGCACTTACCTGGATTGTTTCGCGCTGGTGCTGGAGCGGTGCCATGCGAATATGTGCGGACGTTACGGAATGACGATTCTGCATTATGCGGCGGCGTCTTATGACTGGATCACACCAGCGGAGCGGCTGGCGTTTGTGAATATGCTGCTGGACCATGGCGCGCGAACCGATGTGCGCGATGACTTGCTGCGGAAGACTCCGCTTGGGTGGGCGCGCCGGTGGGGTCGGACGGAAGTGGTGGATTTGTTGCTGGCGCGGGGCGCGGTTTGACAGCCGTTCAGGAAAGAATTGACGAGATTCGAGACCGTGGGTATTGTGTGCTGCGGAGCCATTTTGCGCCGACCCTTATCGATACCTGTCGCAAGGCGTTTTGGCCTGTTCTGCTGGCTTACCTTGAAGCCCACCATGATGCGCCCAATCGCGGCGTTAAACGGCATTTTCTTCCGATGCCTTTCACTCGTCCTTGCTTTGCGCCCGAATTCTTCTTCGACGAGGACGTGCTGAGTGTCGTGCGCGGCGTGATGGATCAGAGAGTTGTCTGCGATCAGTGGGGTTGCGATGTGCCGCTGCGCGGGTCGGGTTATCAGGACGTTCATGTGGATTACCGTCGCCCGCTGTTTGAGGAAGCGCCGAATCTGGTGCTGCCAAACTATGCGATGGTCGTCAGCTTTGGATTAGTTCGGATTGCACCGGAGAACGGGCCCATCGAAATTGGCCCGGGGACACCCGTGCCGCTCGAGATCGGCGATGTGATGATCCGGAATCCGTGGGCTTTGCATCGGGGTTCACCGAATCGGACCGATACACCGCGGGCGATGGCCAGCCTTCGCTATGTGCGCCGCTGGTATTGGGACGACAGCAGGGAGGTGGAAGCGATCCCACACGAGGTCTGGGATTCTCTCACGCCGGCGCAACAGCAGATGATGCGATTTCGGGTGCAGGATTAATCTGTATAATTCGTTTCGGAGCAAACCGCTATGAAATACCTGGGACTCATCCTCGTTCTTTCGCAATTCGTACAGGCACAGCAGCGCGATCACTGGGTTGCCACATGGACAACCGCACAGGACCTGGCACGCAGCCAGCCCGCGGCTCCGCGTCCCCCGGCTCCGGCTCCCACTGAGAATGCCGCAACTCCGGCGCCCCCGCGGCCTGTTCCGCCACAAGGCATGCGGGGCTTCAATAATCAGACGGTTCGGATGATCGTCCGAACCAGTATCGGCGGCACCCGCGTCCGCATCAAGCTGGCCAGCGCTTTCGGCACGGTCCCGGTCACGATCGGCGCCGCCCACATCGCGCTGCGCTCCAAAGACTCCGAAATTGTTCAGGGCTCCGATCGCGCTCTCACCTTCAATGGCAAGCCCGACTGCACGATCGGCGATGGCATGGTTATCGTCAGCGATCCCGTCGATCTGAAGGTCCCGGCACTGGGCGATCTTGCGGTGAGCCTTTACCTCCCAGGCGAAACCGGCCGTCCCACAACTCACGGCGCGGCGCTCCATACCAACTACATTTCGAAAGAAGGCGACTTCACAGGCCAGCCCGCGATTGCCGATGCAGCCACCTCTGAATCGTATTTCTGGCTCGCAGGCATTGACGTGCTCGCGCCCGCCGACGCCGCGCTCATCGTCGCACTGGGCGATTCAATCACAGATGGCATCCGGTCCACCAACGACAGCGATCACACATGGCCGGAACTGCTGGCCGTGCGGCTCGCCTCTCGAAAAGACACGGCAAACGTCGCGGTCGGGAACATGGGGATCAGCGGCAATAAGGTCCTGCGCGATGGCGCGGGCGTGAGCGCGGTTGCCCGTTTCGACCGCGATGTGCTCAGCCAGTCCGGCGTGAAATGGGTCATGCTGCTCGAAGGCATCAACGACATCGGGACCGGAAGGCCGACCGAACCAATTACAGTTGACGATCTCACGGGAGCCTATCGGCAGATGATCGAGCAGGCGCATACTCATGGCATTCAGGTGATTGGATGTACGCTCACTCCGTTCCTGGGCGCGCCTTACAAGAGAGAAGCCGGCGAGCCCATCCGGACAGCGGTGAACAAGTGGATCCTGACCAGCGGCGCCTTCGATGCGGTGGTCGATTTCGATGCGGCTGTGCGAGACCAGAACGATCCCACGAAGGTGCGGGCCGAGTTCGATCCGGGCGATCATCTGCACCCGAACGACAAAGGCTATCAGGCGCTGGCGGATGCGGTGGATCTTTCGATCTTCACCAAAAGGCGATAGGCGTCAGTACTTCGGAACGGACGGGTCTACCTTATCGCTCCAGGCCAGAATTCCGCCCTTCATGTTCCGCACTTTTGTGTAGCCGTTCTGCTTCAGCAAATCGCAGGCCTTAGCGCTTCGGCCTCCCATCTTGCAGTGCATCACGATTTCGGCATTCGGATCGATTTCATTCAGCCGTTTGGGCAGATCCCCCAGCGGGATCAGGATCGATCCGGGAATCCTGGCAATCTGGTGCTCGTGGGGTTCTCTCACGTCTACCAGAATGAACTTGTCGCCTCGGTCCTGCTTTTGTTTGACTTCCGTTGGTTCAATCTCACCCTGCACAACTACCTCCGGTTGGTGCTGCGGGATTCCGCAAAATTGCTGATAATCGATAAGCTCGTGGATAGTTCTGTTATCGCCGCAGATCGGGCATTCAGGGTTCTTCCTGAGCTTAAGTTCGCGAAACTTCATGTTGAGCGCATCATAGAGCAAAAGACGCCCTATCAGCGGTTGGCCTATGCCAAGGATGAGCTTTACGGTTTCAGTAGCCTGAATCAGCCCTATCACTCCAGGCAGGATTCCTAAGACTCCGCCTTCCGCGCAGCTGGGGACAAGTCCCGGGGGCGGCGGCTCGGGATAGAGGCACCGGTAGCAGGGCCCGCCTTCAGTGGCAAAGACCGTCGCCTGGCCTTCAAAGCGGAAGATCGATCCATAGACATTAGGCTTGTTCAGTAAGACGCAGGCATCGTTGACCAGGTAGCGCGTCGGAAAATTGTCAGTGCCATCTACCACGTAATCGTAGTCTTTGAAAATCCCGAAAGCGTTCTCGCTGGACAACGCGGTTTCGTGGCGCACCAGTTCTACAAACGGATTGATGTCGCGCATACTCTCGAACGCCGAGTCGATCTTCTTCTTGCCTACGTCCTTAGTGCCGTGAATCACCTGCCGCTGAAGGTTAGTGAAGTCGACGACGTCGAAATCGACCAGGCCGATTCGACCAATCCCGGCCGCGGTCAAATACATGGCCAGAGGCGCACCCAGTCCTCCGGCGCCAACCAGGAGAACGCTCGCCTGCTTAAGCTTCAGCTGTCCCTCCATGCCCACCTCCGGCATGATCAGGTGGCGGCTGTAGCGAAGGATCTCGTCTTTGGATAATGCGGCGTTTTGAGTCGCCACGGGTTCAGCCACCATAGGCGCCTCCCGCAATACTGGGCACGATAGAAAGCGTGTCGCCGGCGGCTACCGGCGTGGCCTCCTTTTTGATATAGCGAATGTCCTCGTCATTCAGGTAGACGTTAACAAAGCTGCGAAGCTTGCCTTCGTCGCTGTAGAGGTTCTTCTTCAAGTCGGGAAAGCGCGTGATAAGGGCGGTCAGTGCTTCGCCGACGGTAGCACCTTCCACTTCAACGGTGTCATGTTTGTCCGCAAACTGGCGGAGCGGTGTAGGGATCAGGATTCGGGCCATGTTAATTCCTCTTTTACTGCCTCCGTTTGCTCGGCGTTGGGAAGCCAGCTGTTGGCGTGATCGAAGCGGCCTTGCTGCACCGATAAGACAACGAACGAATACCACGGGCAGGAGTTTTTGAGATCGGTTTCAGAAAAGTAAGCGCCGCAATCGGGATGCGAATGGTAAATACCGATAAGGTCCAGTTTGCGCTGGCGGGCTTCCTTATCGGCGCGCAGAAGGTCTTCGGGACGCAGTTCATAGCGGGCGGCCTGCGAGCCGGCGCATACATTGTCGAGCACAAGCGCATACGAGACGGTCTTGTTATCGCCGTCGATGGCGCCGATCATCGCGCCACAGCATTCGTTGGGATAGGCGGCCTGCGCGTGGTTAATCATCTCGCGCCAGGGGCCGCGTTCAATATGAATCATCTAATCTGCGTCTTCCCAGAAATGTTCGCTGAGATACTTGTCGGCCCCGTCACAGAGGACCGTTACAATCACACCCGTCCGCCCGTGCTCATGCAGCTCTCTTGCAATTGTAAGCGCCGCATGCGCGTTGCCGCCAGCCGAGATGCCGACGAGCAGACCTTCTTCGCGGGCGAGGCGCCGCACCATTCTGTGGCAGTCCTCGGTTTCGATGCAGATGTTGCGGTCGGCCAGAGTCGGGTCATAGAAGGCGGGGACGATCGCGGTGGCCATATGTTTTGTGCCCTCAATGCCATGAAAACCGGTCGAGGGCTGGACCGAGATGCACTGCACGCCATGACCATCGCGATGGAGGCGGCGCGAAGTTCCGGTGAAGGTCCCCGACGTGCCCATGAGAGCAACGAAGTGCGTGATGCGGCCTTCAGTCTGGTCGAGAATTTCAGGCCCCGTCGTGTTGAAATGCGCCTGCCAGTTGGCAGGATTGCTGTACTGATCGGGGTAAAAGTAACGATCCGGTTCGGCGTCGTAAATTTCGCGCACCCGGCGTTGAGTGCCATCGGATCCCTCGTCGGCGGGCGTGAGAACAAGTTCCGCCCCGTAAGCTTTCAGGATGCGCTTGCGTTCAGGCGAAGCGTTGGCCGGAAGGCAGAGTTTCACCTTGTAACCGCGCGACGCGCCTATCATGGAATACGCGATTCCGGTATTACCGCTGGTGGCATCGATGATGGTTTTGTCCTGCGTGAGGGCGCCGGATTTTTCGCCTTCAAGAATCATGTTCAGCGCGGGCCGGTCCTTCACGGACCCTCCGGGATTGAAGTACTCGGCCTTGGCGTAAACCTCGACGCCAGGGTATTGAGGCGTAATCCTGGCCAGTCGCAGCAGAGGAGTGTTTCCGATGTTGCCGCTGATGTCATGGGCCATGCGGGAGGCCGCCATGCTGGGGGAAGACATGAGGTAATCTGGACTTTCTCTATCTTAATACAGGTGATTCATGGAGGCCCTGATTTGATTCGCCGATTGTTGATCAGGCCCGGAGCCATCGGGGATTTTATCGTGAGTATGCCTGCGATGGAATCGCTGCGCGCGGACTACACCGAAGTATGGTGTGCCGAGCAGAACGTGGCGCTGGCCCGGTTTGCGGATCGGGCCATTTCGATCGGGCAGTCGGGGCTGGATCGGCTCGGCGTGCTGCCGGCGCATGACGTGGTCGAGCGGCTGCGCGGCTTCGATTCGATTATCAGCTGGTATGGAAGCGCTCGGGGGGAATTTGAACGGCTTGGCCTTCCGGCGGTGATTCTGCCGGCGCTGCCCTCGGGTGGGCGTCATGCCGTGGATTTTTATAACGCGCAGGCAGCGGACCAGGGCGCCGCCAGGCCTTCTCGATTTCCGTCAGTTCCGTGCCCCGCCGTCAAACGAGAGTTCGCCGCGATTCATCCGTTCGCGAGTGGGGAACGGAAGCGCGGGCCGATGGCGTGGTTCGAATCGATAGCGGAGCGCCTGGAGGCGCGAATGCCGGTCCGGTGGCTTTCCGGACCATTCGATGAGCTTCAGGGAACCGTGCGAATCGATGATCTATATGATGTTGCCTGCTGGCTGCGAGGGGCTTGCGTCTTTGTGGGAAACGATTCGGGGATTGCGCATCTCGCCGCGGCGGTGGGAACACCAGTGGTGAGTTGGTTTGGCGCAGGCGACGCGCGAGTTTGGGCCGCTCGCGCCGTCGGGTTTCTACAATACGGCGGCCCGGATCAGCCGGTCTGACTTTGGGAATTCGCGGCTTGAGGTGAGCATTGCCTTCTTTGAAAAGTCTTTGCCGGAGCGCATGCCCCCCGGCATCTCAGCATAACGGGAGTAGACTCTGGCCATCCTGTTGCTTCATGCTGTCGCTGGTGAACGGGCGCGACCATCGCGAAACCGAAATTCGATCGTTCCGGGATCGCGACACAAACGGATTCTCCGCCATGCCGAACTGCGCCAGGTTCTCCGATACCACTAAAAACGAGCAACAAAGCCTAAGTAGATACTCTGGTTTTGAGGCTTCCATCTATTTTTTGCGTGCTGCTAGACTCTAAAGTGGGCTTGTAACTCAGCGGTCAGAGTGTCTCGTTTACACCGAGAAAGTCGGGGGTTCGATTCCCTCCAGGCCCACCAAAAGCATTCAGACCGCGCGTAAGAATCATCACCTCACCTCCGGCAACGCCGCCACCAGCCCCAGAACGCCAACGCAGGCGGCCTCCGATCGACCCGCCGCCCTGGCAACCTCCTTTCAGAAAGGGCCAGCGCCGGTTTCGCGGTTCAGTCCGTGGCCGTCGCTTCCGAATCGCAGTCTCTCGTCGCTGTTTGCCCTGGTCGATGCGCCGACGAAGCGTTTCTCACTTGTGTTCCGGAACCGTCGGCGGAGGCGCGAGCAAATTCGATAGCCGGTGGCGCGAGACGGCTGTACCCGGTTCATGGAGACAGCTGGTTCGGGTATGGCGGGGAGTCTCAGTCGGCCCTGCAGGGCCTCGTAGGGCGAAGTCGATGAGTGAAGAAGAACGGCAGTTCCGGCTCCCCCCGGGAAAACCGCCGGTGCCGACGAAGGCATCTGCGGAATTCCGCGCGCGTGAGACGGGCATTGAGATTTCAACTCAATTACAAAGTCGGCACGCGAAGATCTGGGTCGCGGCACGAGCCGTAAAAAATACCTAAAGGAAGGCGCTGAACGGAACATCACGGTGGGCCAGACTATAGTGCGGGCTGAACGAGGATGTGCCGCACGCCCTCGCTGGCCAAGCTTCCGCACCGAAGAACGGTTCCCTAAGCGGCGTCTTGGCAAGCGGATACTTCTCCTGTAGTTTCGGCTATGGCAGAGCAGGTCGTCGAAATGTCCGTGCCTGGTTCGATCCAGACGGCAGGAACAATTTCCATCTAGTACTAGAGTCCCAGTGCCATCGGAACTCCGCGTAGTACTAATGGGGTCAATTTATGCTTGACGGTCCCCCAGGCACAGCCCTACACTTAGGACTCAAACCGCTCATCGCGCTCCGAGGGGAAGAGGCTGATGTGACTGAAAATGCGGTAGCTTTGTCTTTTTCTGGTTTTTCACATAAGCCTTATATCAAGTTCAGAAACTGCGCACCGAGGGTACCTCGGGCATGCTGAACTATCAATTTCAGACTAACTGAATGGTTCGATTCCTGGCCTGTTCCGGTGTCGCTTTAGCTTTGGGGGGAATCTGGGCTCTGAATGGGCTCGACCCCGCGCGCCGGCCCGAACGAATCGCTGAAGTTCTCCGGCGAGAAGACAATCAGAATGCTCGATCCCAGGTCGTTACGCTTCTGGCGCAGGCTGTCCGTTCGGACAGCGCGAACGCCTATCGCCTGTCCGATTACGGCGAAGCACTTGCCGCGGCTGGCCGGGTTGAGGAGGCGCGCCAGACGTTCCGGCGAGCGACAGATCTCGCTCAGGGCCTGCCACAAATCTGGTTCCACGCCGCAGTGTTTCATTTCCAGCTTGGGGAAACCGCTCTCGGGTTGAGTTCGGTTCGCCGCATACTTGACGAAGTTCCCGATTATGATGCTACTTTTTTTGATTATTTCGACAGTCTTGATCTGGGCCCCGGGCGCGTTCTACCCGACATCGAACAAAACCCGCGCGCGGCACGGTCGTACACGAAACATCTGATTGCCGTAAATAAGGTTGATTGGGCACAGGAGGCTTGGCACGCGCTGCTGGATCGCCATTTCCTGGATGCAGACGTGACCGCGCTGTATATCTCGTGCCTTCTTCGAAATCACCGGTATGAAGCGGCTCGACATGACTGGGCTGCTTCACAGGAGCCCTCGGACTACCCGAATTCTAATCTTGTCTTCAACGGCGGTTTCGAGCGCGATTTGACGCGATGTCCCCTGGATTGGGAGATTCAGCAGTCGGAGCAGTTTGACACCGCCCGTGACGATACGGTCGCATACCATGGACGCTGGTCGATCAAGATCCATTTTCACGGCGATGGTAATGTTTCGTATTCCAATTTGGTGCAAACTGTCCGGGTCCACCCCGGGGTTCATCACCTCAGCGCCCAGATTCGAACGGACGGAATTACCACGAACGAGGGGATACGGCTTGAGATTCTTGATCCCGAAAACCCATCGCGGCTGGATGTTCGGACCGGCGACATTACAGGGAGCCACGACTGGACGCCAATCGATCAGTCGTTTACCGTACCTCAATCTACAAATATAGTTGCCATAAGGGCGGTCCGCGCACCCAGTACAAAGTTCGATAACGCGATCGGCGGCTCCGCCTGGCTGGACTCCGTATCTTTACGAGAAGGTTCGTAACCGCTTCAGAATGTTCTTGATTCCCGATAGTTTTGTATGTACCCTTTAGAAAGGAGGTATTCGTGAAAAAGGCTACTCTCTTGTTTTGCGCGCTTGTAGTTTCTTCCCTGTTTGTTGCGAGCGCGTTTGCTACGAATAAAGCGCCCGTACCCCCGCCCCCACCGCCACCCGTTACCTACAGGTAAAAAGGCAGGTTCCGCGGGGCAGCATAGCCTTGCTTTTATGTATTGAAGCAAGGCTGTGCTGCCGATTTCAATCGCAACCACGCACCGATTCCTCCGAAGTCTTCCGCTGGTTCCGAAAAAGGGACTGCGTCTGGCTTGACTTCCCACATGCTTGTAAAGATCGCGGCGCTTGTCGCAATAGCCATCGCGTTGGCATACGCCGCCACTCAGAAAGCGGGGATCGATCCGGGGGACTGGAATGCCAGCCTGCTTGCGACCGGTCTCATAATCGCAATTTACGGAGCCCTGAGCGGTAGCGCTAAAGTAGCAAATCTCGACCGGGTAACCGCGATCTGCATGATTGCGGTGTCGGCGCTGGTTGCACTGCAGCTCGTGCCGCTCCCTGCCCAGGTTGTGAGGCTGCTTTCCCCGATGCGTTTCGAACTGGGCGCCGCCGCGGCGCAACTGACCGGCGGTCAAATGCACAACCTGACGCTCTCTGCGACGCCATATGAGACTGCGGAGTACCTGCTGACCATTGCAGGCTACGCTCTCGTCATATTATTTGTCAGGCACGTAACATTGCAACTGCGAGATTCCGCGTGGCTGGCGATCTGGCCGCTCCTTGCCGTCAGCGGATTTGAGGCTGCATTGGGTTGTTATCAGGCATATGTCGGTGTGGGGGCGGAGGGCGTGACGGGGACCTACGTAAACAGGGATCACTACGCCGCGTTGCTGGAAATCGCCCTTCCTTTTGCTTTGGCCTATCCCATAGCGGTGATGCAACGCGACAACCGGCGTCACGAATCGGCAGCCCGGCCCAGCATCAAGGCCTGCATCGCAATATCGGTCTTCGTGTTGCTGCTGGTCGGAATTATTTTGTCCCTTTCCCGAATGGGATTCGTTGCCATGCTTTCATCGATATTTGTCGTCGTGGCGGCTGTCGTGTTAACTCGTAACCCGCACAACCTGCCCGAGACTCGCGACCGGCAGTGGCCAAAGTGGCTGATGGTAGGCGGTCTGGCCGTAGTGGTTGGCCTTGGCTTTTTCTACCTGCAGACGGATGCTTTGGTCGCGCGCTTCGCATTGACCGGCGTTCCGGGAGATGTTTCGTCTGAGACGCGCATACAGATCTGGAAGGACACGAAACAGCTAATCAAAGACTATCCCCTCTTCGGCTGCGGCGCCGGCAGCTATGGATCGTGTTTTCTCCGATATAAAACCGTGGCGCCCATGAACACGGTGGATTACGCTCACAACGATTATCTGCAGGTGCTTGCAGAGTTTGGAGTGTTCGGT
>Ga0302319_10017435_pt1 | contig 13153 bp, 13 predicted proteins | sample Bog_T0_2_FD_203319 | JGI IMG/M metagenome (GOLD analysis project Ga0302319, IMG submission 203319) | Peat permafrost microbial communities from Stordalen Mire near Abisko, Sweden - Bog_T0_2 | ecosystem: Environmental > Terrestrial > Soil > Wetlands > Peat | place: Sweden: Abisko, Stordalen Mire...
CTGCGGTGGCTTGGGCGAGGAGTTGATCTTCGGGCACGAGGGTGATGATGGCGTTGACCTTGGGGTTGAGGCGATGGATTTGGACGAGGTGGGCTTGCATGATTTCGCGGGCGGAGAGTTTTTTGGAGCGGATGGCGGCGAGGAGGTCGACGGCGCGTAGGAAACAGATGTCGGAGGTTGGGGTGTTGGGTGTGGGTTGTGGCATGTTGTGAGAAAGGGCAGACGCGGCTAGTTTGAGGGTGTCGCGACGGGTCATAGAAGGATTATTGCGCTTCGAAGCCAATGTTGGGCGAGTGGAACGGCGAAGAGAGGGCGATTTTTGCGAAGCGGAGGCGGAGAAAAGGCGAACAATGTGGAGGGGGTTGGCTATTCTCGCTTCGAAGCCAAAGTTGCGGTGAGCGAGCGGCGGGGTGATCGCGGTTTTTGCAAAGCGGAGGTGGCCATTGAAGTGTTTGCTGGATTTCATGTTTTGAACCGCTTTCGCGCTTGGAATTTGGGCGAGAACGCCCGTACCTGAGTTCAGCTTCCCCCAGCGGTGGATCAAAGCGCCAAAAAGATGGCGCTAAGTTGTTGAAAAGAAAAGGAAGATAAATTTTGAAGTTTTGAACTGGTAGCCAGCCCTGCTGGGCCGGTGCCCGTACAGGACCGCTCACGAGGTTTGCGCGGATTTAGATCACCTTTTGCCGAGGACGCCCTCGAGCGTTTCGGCGGTGAGGATTTTCCGCAGCCAGCGCTGGACCTTAGCGGGCGTCGCTGACTTGAGTTTTTCATCGGCCCATTTGGGCAGGGTCCGAAATTTCGCCGAGAGTAGGTCCCGCAGCACTTCCGTGCGAGCACCTCGTTCGCCATTTCGTTGGGCATTTAGAACCATGTCCTGAACCTGCGGGATCATCAGAAAAGTGTCGTTTGGGCTTGCCATGCTCTTTAACTCCATTATCAGCGGTTGCTGCAGGCTGCGCAAGCCGCACAATTGAATCAATTCGGCTAGCACCCTCTGGCGCTCGCCGCCTCTTAGATTTGCGGCTCTTTTCAGGATCTCCCTGAGCCGCTCAGGGCCGCCACCTGCCAGCATGGCGACCGGTAGATCCGCGGACTGGCCGCTTTCGATGAGCAGGCGCGCATCAATGTCACGGATGTCGATCAACGTGTAGGCCACTTTTGTTTGGCCAAGGTCCAATTGGTTGGGCATCCGCATTTGTGGCTGGCCTAAATAGATGACCGTTTGCCGGACACGGCGTTTGTACTTCTGACCGAGCAGCAGGCCGTAAATGCCCTCGCGATATGGCATTTCTTTGTCGTTGCGAGTCTGGAACTCGAGATGGAGAATGGTCTCGTCTTCCAGCAGAAAAACCGAATCGGCGCGACGCTCGACGGTTGCGTTTTCGTGTAAGCAGTCGAGGTGAGGGTAGTATCAAGTTTTTTGTGTAAACACGGCAAATTAAATCCACTTGGTTTTCAGCATCGCTCCAACGGTAGATCGAGTCCGAACACCTTCGTGCTTGTTAAGCGGACTCAGACTCTTCGAAGACGCTACTGCCCGCCAGCTTCGCAAGAGGGTAGAAGATCAAAGCGAATAGAACATCAATTAAGAAAAGCGCGATAGCGGATCCAATAAAGACCGCCGGCACGAGTTCGTCCTGAGCCACCAGTTTCCGTTCGGCGAGGAAACGTACCAGCGGTGTGAAAAACATCCAGACGATCGAGCCCGCCAGGATGTTCAAGAGAAACACGGTGAAATAGGCAGTTTCAACCATCGCCTTCAGCAAGAACTTGACAAACGCGACGGCTGCGCCAAAAACAGAAGCGCCCGCCAGAAATGAAAGTACGCCGATAAACAGCCTGTCCTTGCCGCTGGGATTGTCAGTCAGCGGCAGCTTGGCCATCAGATATATGAATGCGACTAGGCAAAGCGCGCCGAAAAGCGAGCCAAACCAAGTTCTCCCTGTGGCGGAAGCAGCTTTCAGTTTTGTAATTTCTTCCTCGAGTTCGTCGAGCCGCGTCTCATTTAGCTGCTGGTCTTCTAACATAGCGACACACTTGCCCCATTCAATACAAATGCAATTGATGCTGATAGTTCGTTCCCCAAAAGCTCAGCACGTAGTCGATATGGCTGGGTTGCACGCCATCAAGTTGTGGCGATCGCAGAGGATATGGTTCGCCCGATTTCAATCTCGATCCCGGATCGTAGTTCCCTGTAGCCGATTGGATCTCTCCTGTAGGCGAGGTAAATCGAACTTCTAACGATTTCACGGGTAGCATCGGAAGCCCTTGAAATTGAAACTGAAAACCTGCGTTAAACCGCTGGCCCGAGTCATCCGCATATGCCGCCAGATAGTTACCGCCGAACCTTAGACCAGAACAGTAGCCCCGTACTTTTTTGTCCCATTCCTCGGATGAAATTAGATGGGAGGCCACCGCTGTTCCATTGGGTAAATAAATGGCCGCCTCCACGTTCTCCGGATCCGATCCGGTCTGAGAATTGGCATAGTCGGTGGGCAGGTATCGATACAGAGCCTTCAGCGTCGTTCCGCTCTGCCATTGATTGGTGTAATGAATATGAACGTTAGAGGCTCCGCCCTTCATCCGCACGGTGACGAACAACAAGGCCGGTTCCAGAACCTGGTCAGACGTATTTCTAACTTCGACTGTATCGCCCAAGAAAATCCCCTGCCACGAAGGTGTGTACTCCACCGAAATGCCGCCGGTGCGGTCTTTGTGCGATAGCCCATTGGCGACCGCCTGCAGTTCGCCCGCGGCCGAGTTGAGGTTCAGCTCGGTCTCGCGGAACTGGGCCTCCAGCCTGGACTTATCGGCTTCGCGTCGCAGCCGGTCGGCCAGCGCTGGCCAAAACTCGTGACTTGAGTTCTCATCCGATGTCACGTATTTGGCAAACAGCTCATAGCCGCTCGGTTTATCGCGCTCGATCTCGCCTATCCTTTGCAGAATCATCAAGCCGGTCTCGGCAGACGCCTCAATGTGGGCCCAGACCTTGATTAGCTCGGGATTCTTTACATCTAGATTGCCAGCATTGTGGATCGCCATGAAACGGGACACCTGATCTTTGTAATCGCGCACATTACTCGGAGGATCTTCAGCCAGCGGAGTTCCGGCGAGCAAAACCGCACGTCTCAGTTCCTGCCATTGTTCGGCTTTCCGCTGCTCCTCCTGATGCTGCAAGAGCCGCTCCACGAGAGAGTAGCCATAAGAGCCGGCGCCTATAACGATCCCCACGCCAACCACAGACAAGAGGATATAACCAAGAAGCGAACTGTTATTTGTCGACATAAACTAGATGATCGGGGTACTTCATTGAGCAGATTACCGGTCACAGCCAAAACTTACTCAAAAAAACGAAGTAAGCAGCAGGGCGGCGACAAGAAGACCCGCGCATCCTCCGCCCGCGCTGCCAATTTGCGGACCGCGCGCCATCCGATCAATATGTCTTTGGCGGGCATCCTGTCCCTTTAGGTACTTTGGAGGAACTCGCGCAAGACGGACGCGGTATCAAGCGCTCCGCCCTAAGAGTAGGGAGTTCCTCCGCTGTTTGGCGGCGCGCAGCCGCGCCCTTTGCGCTCTCCAGTGACAGGACCCTTCGGCGGGCTGTTTTTCCAGCCCTTATCAAAGTCAGACATAATCTCCCTCCCGAAAGCTAACGTCTTGGTGGATCAGGCGGGCTATCATCCAGGGCTCTGTTTTTTTGGTAGAATTACGCAACGGGTTGATGGTGAAAACCATTGTGCCTATGCCACACCTTCACTTACTTACTGCGCAAAACGGGGCCAAACACCTTCATGATTTCTGAACGAACCTCGCTGACTAACCGGAGCGTCGATGAAAAGTTCACTCTTGTCTATGAGGAGCTGCATCGCATCGCTTTAGCTCTGTGCCGTGCCGAACCCCACGCCTCTGTCCGCCCGACCTCGCTCGTCAATGACGCCTGGGTCAAGTTAAAAGATTCCCCTCGATTAGCCAACACGTCCCTTGGCCACTTTAAAGCTATCGCTGCGGGCGCCATGCGGCAGGTGTTAGTGGATCACGCCCGTTACCGTTACGCCCAGAAGCGCGGCGGTCCAGACGAGGCCATCTTCCTGACACTCGGCGAACAGCATTCTCAAATCGCGCCGATCGATGTCACCGTGCTGGACCTCGACGCGGCGCTCACTGAACTCGCGCAGATGAACCCGCGCCAAGCGCAAGCGGTGGAAAGCCTCTTCTTCGGCGACATGACAGTGGGCGAAGCCGCGGAAACGCTTGGCGTCTCTAAATCGCTAATTGAAAGGGACTGGAGGGCCGCTAAAGCCTGGCTCGCGGCCCGCATCCGGCGCGCGTGATATTGCCATGACCGCGGAATGCTGGCAGCAAGTTCAGACACTCTTTGAGGAAGCCGTTGAGCTGAGTTTAGATCGGCAAATCAGCTTCCTCAAAGAAGCCTGCGGCGGCAACCTGGAAGTGCTCAGCGAAGTGCGCCGGATGCTCGAAGAAGACAGCCGCGCCGATTCCATTCTCCACCGTGGTTTCGCGGATTTTGCGTACCGCTTGGTTGGCCTGCCCATGGCCCAACTGGCCGCGCGCGAGATTGGCGCCTATCGGGTGCTCGAACAGCTCGGCGAAGGCGGTATGGGCGTTGTCTATCTGGCCGAACGCTTAGATACGGGAAAACGGGTGGCGATGAAGTTTCTGCCTGGGGCAGGTATGTCACCCGTCAGGCGAGCGCTCTTCACCCGGGAAATGCGGACGCTTGCCCAGCTTTCGCATCCGTGCATCGCCGCTCAATACGATGCCGGAACGCTGCCTGACGGGACGCCCTGGTTTGTCATGGAATACGTCCAGGGTGAGCAGTTCGTCGAATATTGCCGGAGCAGGCAGTTGCCGCTCGAATCGCGGCTGAAGTTATTTCGCGACGTCTGCACCGCGCTCGAATATCTGCATCTCAAAGGATTTGTCCATCGCGATCTTAAACCTTCAAACATTTTAGTGGAGGAAAGCGGCACTCCGAAAATACTCGATTTCGGCATCGCACGCGAACTCAGCTCGGAGGATGAAACGCCGCCAGATCTGCAAATCATGACGCGAGCCTATGCCGCCCCGGAATGGATCGAGCGTGGAATTGTGGACAACTCAATCGATGTCTATGCGCTCGGCGTCATCTTCCACGAAATCGTGGGCGGTCAGCGTCCCCCAGCCGCTGCCACCTCTATCAATCTAAGAGAAGCCGCGCACATCGCCCGTGTGACCAAAACGTCTTGGCGCGAACTGGAGAAAATTTGCCGTAAAGCTCTCAATGCCGATCCCGCCGAGCGCTATCAGTCTGTCGAAGCGCTACGCCGGGATGTCGACCATTTCCTCAAAAGCGAGCCTTTGGAGGGTACTGGCCAAGCCCGCTGGTATCACCTTGAACGGTTCGTCACCCGCAGACGCGCGGTAATCCTTCCCGCGTCGCTGGCCCTGTTGTTATTCGCGGGCATGGCGATTCTCTTTACCATGCGCCTGGCACAGCAGCGGAATCTCGCGTTGGCGGAAGCAAAGCGCACTAAACTTGTCGAACATTATTTATTCAACCTCTTGCAGGGAGGCGATAAAGTGGCTGGTCCCGCTACTGACCTGCGCGTGGTCACACTCCTCGCCCGCGGTGAGCAGGAGGCAAAATCCCTCAGCCACGAACCTCTTTTGCAGGCGGAGTTCTATGATGTTCTTGGCCATATTCGCCAGGGATTGGGGCAATTCGATCAGGCCGAAATCTTCCTCAGCGGCGCCTTGAAACTGCGTACGGCCCACGCCGCCAGTCCCGGAGATGTGGCTGATAGTTTGCTGGCCCTCGGCTTGCTGCGCCTGGATCAGTCAAGGCTCAATGATGCCGAAAGTAATATTCGCAAGGCGCTCACGATCCAGAGTGCCCAATCTCCGTTGAATGCCCAGACTGTGGCGAAAACAGAGTCCGCTTTAGGACAGGTCATGATAGTCGAGGGTCGCTATCAGGACGCGATCAAGACCCTGAGACTGGCTCGTGTGACCCAGTCTTTACCCGATGCGGACCCGTCGGACCTAGCCACGACGCTCGTCGGATTATCGGACGCCTACTTCGACCTCAGCAGTTACCCGGAGGCGGAGGCGTGGCAACAGCAGGCGCTTCGACTGCATCAAGAACTGCACGGCCGCAACTATCCGCTGGTGGCTTTGGATCTGCGCAACTTGGGAAATATTCAAACCCAGACCCTTCATTACAAAGAGGCCGAAAGGGACTTTCGGGAAGCCCTGAGTATTCAGGGAAAGTGGTATCCGGAGGACCATCCCGAAATTGCCGATACACAACTGGAACTGGCGCAATGTCTACAGCGGCAAGGGCGTTTGGCAGAAGCGGAGCCGCTGCTGAACAGGGTACTGATCGTTTTTAAGAAAGCCTACGGCGAAATCCATCAGCGAGTCGCGTTCGTGTATAACCAGTTGGGAATGCTGGCTTCTCAGCAAAAACACCTGGACTTGGCCGAACAGTATGACACGCGCGCCGTCGATATTTATCGCCGTACTCTAGGCGAAAAGAACCAAGCGACTACCGTCGCGCAAAATAATTTAGCCTCTGTTTATCTCAGCCGCGAGCAATACTTGAAAGCGGAAAAAGACTTTGAGCAGGTGCTGGCCGTACTGCTTTCGCAGGATTTGGGCGATACCCTCAACGCGGGCATCACCCGCATCAAACTCGGCCGGGCGCTGGTTCGGCAATACCGCTACTGTGAGGCCAGGCCCCAATTTCGCCAGGGCGTTGCCATCGTGGCCGCGAAAGCCGGACCCTCAGCAGAATGGATTCGTGCCGTGAAGCCGGACCTGGATGCCATTGAAAAAGCCCTTGGCCCGGCTGCATGCGCGCAGTAGATGGTAGCCACGCAGGCTTGGCGGCGATCAATCGGGTTTCGATCAATCGGGTTTCATCTGCGAAAACCGGCTGCCGTTAGGATTGGCTGCTCACTGTATCGATTTCCTTGACACCGAGGAGATCGGAGAAATGGCGCGCCAGGGCGGTGGGCATTCTTCTCTCGGAGAGAACTGTGCCCCTTGAGGGTAGACACTCTTCACGGTGCGTGAGGGTCAATATACTGTCGCGGCGCTGCGGCAGCATAATCGACCACCTGCAGAACTCGAGTTTTTAGGGATATAACTGTGCCAACGGTTGTTTGTTTTGATCAACCACGGTAGCCTTCTTGACCCGTGTCGCGAACTTCCAAACGCCGAAACCCATTTTCCCGTCTTCTCTCGAAAATTGGGGTGCTTGAGGCAATAGTTCGAGTTCCAACATAAGAGAGACGCCTCGGTGTCCGGCCGCACCTACGCGAGGGCCTGCGACAAAGGCTCGCGCCGCCGCTTCATCCATTTGCACCTCTGTCAAAGTGATCCGATTAAACGTGAACATGTACTCAGCCGAGCTGCCATTCGTGCCATCAAACGACCCCCTGGGAGCCGGACACGATGACTGTCGGTCGGAATATGGCACGGCATAGTTGTCAACCGTCACGGTCAACTTCTTCGTATTCTGGACATTAACGAAAGGAAAAGCTTTCTTTGACGGATCGTAATCACCAAGCACCATGGAGGTCGGAGGTGCATTTCTAAAAGGGCTATTTACATCAGGGAATTGACTGACGGTAGCGGAAAAATCAACCGGCATATCGTTAAGGATTTCTGGCGCTTTCGCCCGATAGAAGTCTGCGATTTTCGGATAATCAAACTCGCTATTGAACACTTTCTCAAACTGGCCTGGAGGAGCGCTACAGTTGTTAAGCATAATGAAGTAATGCATCCCTCCTTTGTTATCGAGTAGGGCCGGCGCATACTTAAATCTGAAAAGGTCTAGCCTTACGGTTGCACTCCCTAGCCCCTCTATGCCAGGCCTGTTCAACAGCGAAAGCTTCGGCCCTGTCCCAGTTGGTGAAGGTATCGACGCATTTGGGCCGGAATCCGGAGTCGCGTTTAGGACGTCCTTCGCTAAGCTCGCCAAGGCCGTTTTTATCTGACCCTCTGACATTCCGTTGCCATTAAGAGTGAGAGTGTACTCCTTGGTTCCCTGTTTTACAGCCAGACTCATCGAGAGGTTCCGGTTCCTGCTCCACCCATTCATATTCCACCCGTTCGTACCGCCTTCAGGCCCTTGATAGATTGCGTCGTCACCAACGCCGATCACTGGTATATGTTTCCGTTCAAATATCTGCGGTACAGTCAAAAAAGTGAGTCCGACTCCGCCAGTCGATTCGCGATTGGCCCACGAGCAACTCGGGATTCTCGACCTTTCTCGGCGACCGGGTAAAACTGGCACGCCGATGGCGGACGCGATCTGAGCCTGAGTGAGCAGAGCACATGGGTCTCCGTTCATCTGGTCAGCCGTAATTGTCGCCGTCCCGGGCCGTTTTTCGAGCCCAACAATTTCGGGAGGGGTGCTGGGAGCGCTCTGCGGAGAATTTCGAGGGGCGGGGAGCGATCTTTCAGGGGCAGCAGAGATGTTACCGCTGTTTTTATACGCCTGATACACGGCCTTGAGTGTGTCGTAGCTTTCAGGGTTCAACGCGGTAACGCGGTCTCTTCGAATATCGATAATGCCGAGTATTCGGGGGCTTCCTTCTAGTTTTACTCTTAGGGTCACCCCGCTTGGGCCCGGCTCGACTAGGTAATTGCGCCCGTTGTATGACACCGTTGCAGGCTTTGCGTCTTGTGCTGTCTGGGATATACCTTGAATAGCGATCACCAGCAACAATGTGGGCAGCAAGATTGTCACGAGCTTTCTTAGGCGTAACATCGTAGGTCTCTTTTTCCTCCTTTATACAGGCACTAATTTATACAAGAACTAATTCGCTGAGTCCACTCAGTCGTCGTTAGCGTGTGGACTGGGGATCGAGAACGCCAACGATCTCCTTTCGGGCATCCAAAACCGTGATTTTCTTGAGTTCAGCGGCGAACTTCCAGCCTTGAGAACCACCGAGAGGATTGCGTACGCTCACTGATTCCGGAGGTTGCTGGAGAAGGTCGAGGTCCAAGTCAAGGGTGATTCGCCGAGCGCCGGCGTACTTTCTTATCCACGTGCCGGCGGCAGACTCGTCCATGGGCAACTCTGCGATTTTGACTGCTTTGAAAGCAACAATGTAAATTGATCGGCCCAGGCCGGAAACGCCGCCATAGCTTTGTGTGGCGGCCATGCAGCTATTGACGCCGGTGATGTTGCCACGCGCCGGAAATGGTTTAGTGTCATCAAAGGCGAGGGTCATTTTGGTTTTGTTTCCGCCGACTCTGAAAACAAAAGGAAAGGCCTTCCTGGTGGTGTCGTATTCCCCCAATTCGAGCGGAGTGGGGATGAGACCCTTGTCGCGAGGATCTGGGAATGTGTCCATGTGAAGCGTAAGGCCAGTGGGAATATCCTTAACAATCGGTGACGCCCGAGCCTTGTAAAATTTGGCGATGGGCGGATAGTCGAGTTCGCTGTCAAAGGATCTTCTGAGTCTGACGATATCCGTCCGCGGAGCACCGCAGTTATTGAGCATGATGAAATAATGCATGATCAATTTGTCGTCGAGCAGTGACGGATTGTGGCGAAGCAAGAAGAGGTCGAGTTGCGTTCCCGCCCAGTCGCCAGTGCTCCCCATGCCGAGTCGATCCATGCCGGCGCGGTCCAGAATTTCAAGCTTTGGCTCCGCATCCTGTGCGCCGCCCACTCTAAACAGGAGACAGAGTAAAATAGCGGCGCCTATGGCGAATGATCGATGGGCAGGGTTCATTGTTAGATTTTCTCTTCTTAGTGATCTGAATCGCGACTCGTTCAAAGTTCGCAACTGTCTACTAACTATTGCGTAGAACGAGTCAAAAGGCCGTCATGGTTTCGGATTAAAACTTCTAAGAAAATCGCCGGAGGACGCACTTCGGGAAGGTTCGGCGAATTTTTGACAGGTGTTGACCGAGCATCGCTCGACCGCCTGGCTCGGGAGTGGGTGCCCAACTCCCGCTCAAAGTGGCGCCCGGAATCTCGCCGATGCGCGGGAAATGTTCGGGTGTTGCCGGTTGTTTTTGCCGCGAGAATCGAAGGGGAAAATCGTTCGATGGCTGGGCGGTTGGCTTGTCACGCTTTGGCGGCGGCGCATATCGCATCAACGTGGTGCATAATGGTGCCATGAGAGCCGAACCGAAAACGGTGCGACAGAGCGTCAGCCTACCTTCCAAGACGGCTTTACAGGTGCGCGCTATGGCGAAAACCAAAAGAGTGAGTGCCGCGCGAATGCTCCGCGAATTGATCGAAAATGGTATTGAAGTCGAGAAACGCAAGCAGAAGGAGTTTTTCGATTTGGCCGAGCGCTTTCGCGGCGAAAAGAACGCTGAAGAGGCCAAGCGTCTGGGCGACCAACTTGGCCGCATGGTGTTTGGTGGTTAAATGCCGAAGATTGCCCGCTGGGAAGACTTCCCCCCGGGCGTGCGGCAATGCGAGACCGGGCGGTCAGGGTCGCCGACTTAAACCAACTCCGCCTGTGGGTTGGCAGCGAGCCCGAGGTTCCCGAGGGCGATTGGTATAGAGACTTTGGGTCGTTCAGAATCTGTGGGCACGGCACCCTGCCTAAAACGTTCTTGCTTCGCGGTCAGGTTGCTAAGGGACAAAAGCTGCAGATCACAGCAGCAGCGGCAGAGACTGCTAACCAGCACATAGCCGTTAGGCGCGATCTATCCAAAACTAAGTCCCACGCCTTTTGATGACTGAAGGCTGTGGCGCGGTCTCTTTCATGTGATGCTAAGACGGCTGTCCAAACGGCAATCGCGGCCCGCCAGGAAGAAATACGCTGCGCCTGGGAACGAAAAAAGGGGACACTGCTGCGCCATGTGATTCGCCGGTTGTGGACGGCGTGACGCAGCCCCGCAATGTCCCCCTTTTTCTTTTCGCGTGATGCGACAGCAGCTCTTGGTTGCGCTCTACTCGATGCGTGGGAGCATCTCTGCGCGGGTGGCTGCGTGGTAGGCAAACCAGGCTTCGATCATGGCGCCTTGCATCACATCGTCCTTCTGCACGCGGTCGTAGGTATCGGCGTTGGGTGGGTACGGGTACAGTACTCCAACCCGTCCTGCTGGAAACCGATGCCGTTCAGGCCGATCCACGAAAAGGCGGTCGAGTCCGTGCCACCGGGCTCGTGGTGGGTCTGAACTGATCTCCGCCGGAAACAGCAACAATATGCTGGTCCTTGATGGGCTCAATCGAGGACTTGAAGATTGCCGTGCCGTGTTTGCTGGGTGTCATGTTTTGAACCGCTTTCGTGCTTGGAATTTGAGCGAGGATGCCCTTACTTGAGTTCAGTTTCCCCCTGCGGTGGATCAAAGCGCCCAAAAGGTGGCGCTAAGTTATTGAAAAGACAAGGAAGATAAATTTTGAAGTTTTGAACTGCTAGCCAGCCCTCCTGGGCCGGTGCCCGTACAGGACCGCTCACGAGGTTTGCGCGGATTTAGATCACTTTTTGCCGAGGACACCCTCGAGCGTTTCGGCGGTGAGGATTTTCCGCAGCCAGCGCTGGACCTTAGCGGGCGTCGCTGACTTGAGTTTTTCATCGGCCCATTTGGGCAGGGTCCGAAATTTCGCCGAGAGTAGGTCCCGCAGCACTTCCGTGCGAGCACCTTGTTCGGCATTTCGGATCATATCCTGCACCTGCGGGATCATCAGAAAAGTGTCGTTTGGGCTTGCCATGCTCTTTAACTCCATTATCAGCGGTTGCTGCAGGCTGCGCAAGCCGCACAATTGAATCAATTCGGCAAACACCCGCTGGCGCTCGCCGCCTCTTAAATTTGCGGCTCTTTTCAGGATCTCCGCGAGCCGCTCAGGGCCGCCGCCTGCCAGCATGGCGACCGGTAGATCCGCGGACTGGCCGCTTTCGATAAACTTGCGCGCATCAATGTCGCGGATGTCGATCAACGTGTAGGCCACTTTTGTTTGGCCAAGGTCCAATTGGTTGGGCATCCGCATTTTTGGCTGGCCTAGATAAATGACCGTTTGCCGGACACGGCGTTTGTACTTCTGACCGAGCAGCAGGCCGTAGATGCCCTCGCGATATGGCATTTCTTTGTCGTTGCGAGTCTGGAACTCGAGATGGAGAATGGTCTCGTCTTCCAGCAGAAAAACCGAATCGGCGCGACGCTCTAAGATCCGTGCCATTTCAACGTTCAAGATCTGTTCAGCACCGGGTAATAGCGATGTTGAGATTCGAGTCCAAACCGGTCTGTCCCCTTTTCCTCGACGTCGGTGCCGGGATAGTGAAGTTCGCTCAAGCCGCTGTAGCGGGGATATTTGCCGACTCCCACAAGAATGGCGACGCCCACGGTATTGGCGCGGTTGAAACGAGCGGCTTGGTAGGAAGCTACGGGGGCGACACGCTTTTCATTGGACTGGGGGCAAGCAGGAGGGCGGCAAGGGCGAGGCAGGGGAAGAAACGTATCGCGTGGGGCATGGGTCGTACCTTTCTATCTTTTGTATGCGCTGGTGGGCAAGGTTCTTACGGTGGAAGAGGCCGATTGCCAATCGGCCGCAGATTTCCAATCTGCCCCCGGTGTCAAGCGAGGGTTATGGTGTTGCCGGTGAAACCGGTGAAGCTCCAGCCTTTTGACTGAATGGTGGGGAGTTCGTTGTAAGTGGCGAGTTGGTCGCGGAGGATGCTGACGGCGACTTGTTCGCCTAGCAAGATGGCTTGAGCGTAATCGGAGCGATAGTGGACGGCAGCGTGGTTGCGGCCGATGGCGATATTGGCGGCGAGCTTTTCCAACTCACCCCCGACGGTGAGGGTGTCGGACCCACGGTAGGGAACGAGATGGAGACCGTCTTCAGCGGGGACCATGGGGTTGGGGATTTGCCAAGACGGATCGAAGAAGGCTTTGATGATTGTAATGCAGGCACCGGCGACGGTGCCGTGGCCTTGTGCATAGGAGGGGTGCTGGGGGCAGCCTTCGGGGAAAGCGTGCGGCAAGAGATAAGAACCGTTGGTGCTGTAACAGAGTTGGACGGCTTCCGAGTTGAGAATGGAAGACGGCAGTGTGACTTCCTGTTGCACGCCGGATAGCGCATTATGAACGAGACCGCCGTAGGCTTCAGGGCGGAGATGGCGATGCACGAACCACTTCTGAAACCAAACGGCTTTGAGGGCGCGAGTTGCCACTT
>Ga0302319_10017438_pt1 | contig 13150 bp, 18 predicted proteins | sample Bog_T0_2_FD_203319 | JGI IMG/M metagenome (GOLD analysis project Ga0302319, IMG submission 203319) | Peat permafrost microbial communities from Stordalen Mire near Abisko, Sweden - Bog_T0_2 | ecosystem: Environmental > Terrestrial > Soil > Wetlands > Peat | place: Sweden: Abisko, Stordalen Mire...
AGAATCAAGTTTGTTGGAACCATGGCATCAAATAAAAAATCTGCTGAGCAGGTAGGTGTCCCCCAAGATGAAAGGGTATTAAAATCTAATTTAGAGAAAAACACAGAATTAATTTTAGAGATTGAAGTAATCTCTGCAGATTGTAGGAAAGAAATATTCTCTTATTTAAAACTTGAGTAAATCAATGGATGAATAAATGAAGAATGGTTTAGGTGTTGAGGGTATAGTTGAACAGTTTTTAAAAAAAGCTAATAATAAAGAACATAGGTATAGGTCTCAAGAATTATGCTATCAATATTTTTATTCAGCAAAGAAGAAAAATGTCTTAGCTAATAATAATGAAAATCTGCAGTTAAGCTGTCTTCATTTAGCAGCATATTTGGCAAGTTGGGGGATGTATAGAGGTTCAAGTTTTTTGCTAAAAGAAAAGAACTTCTTGTTTTATGAGTCAATTGTGAACTACATCAGTGAATTAGATATTGATTACTGGGGCATTGATGTTAATGATTATTCTACTCAATATAAAAGAATGGTAGATGTCTATGAGAGGTTAGCAGGTTTTCTAAGGTATGAAGACAAAATGGCAACAGATACTAGGGTAACAAAAGTTATGTTGGGTGTATTTTCTAATGTGCCTGCTTTTGACCAATACTTTAAGAAGTCAATGGGGATTTATAATGGTAGTTTTGAAAAGAAATTATCAAGAGTATTAAAGTTCTACAATGACCATGAATCAGAGCTTAAGAAGGTTCAATATTATTTGAAGCTAGAATATGGTAAGAAATATTCATTTGCTAAAATTATTGATATGTATGGTTTCCAAAAAGGGCTCAGAGATTCTGTGAAAAATAAATAGTCTCAATCAAAAAAGAAGATGCTGAGGAGTTGCTGAGGGTTTTAACTGTGCAAGATGAAATAAGAATACATATTATAGAAAACGTAATGCCCTTGTTAGAAAGGTCGGTTAATAGTTTTTACTCAGTACTATCAAAAGCAGAGTTGGTGGGAGTTCAAGAAAAAGTCCAGCCACGGTTCGTAGAACCACATTCTGGGCACTTTATGTTACTAATGGCTGTTAAAAGTGTCAGCACATTAAATGCAATTATCTGCTTAATAAAAGCTGGCTACGTTCAAGAAGTGGGCATTCTGTATCGTGTATTGATTGAATGTAACGCAAAAATATTATGCATAGAAGAAGCCCATACTAAGGGTGTTTTGAATGCTGAACAAAAGAAGATAGTGGATGATTATTTTGAAAATGACATCAGAAGTGCGGAAGATATAATTAATGGTAATAACTGGTGGGTAGATATGAAGAAAGTCAACGCCTCTCAAGCTCGTTTTTTAAGTGAAGGTACGGGGAATAAGGATGTACATACTATACGAACACATATTCAGACAATTTATGATGCTTTTTCTGGGTATGTTCACGGATTATATTCTCATATTATGGAGTTAAATGATGTAAATACGGGAACATTTACATTAAAGGGATGCTCCCCAAGGGTAGATGGTATGCTTGATGTTGTGTCTTCAGGGGTTCTTCAGACGTTAAATACGTTTTCTCAAATAGCCTTAAGATTAGGGTTATCGGAACTGAAGAAAGAACTGATTTATAATAGAGACGTTTTTATCAAATCAGAGGCATACTGTGGTTAGTAACCTCATAAAGTAATGTGATTTTCCCTTGAAAATAGACATAACGAAGTGTTGGGGGCAGTTTTAACGTCAAATGGGTTGGGGTATTTGATTCTATTCTTGGTTTTAGGATGTATAGAGGAGACAATAATATGCTTAAAGAGACTTTTAAAAAGCTTAACGTCTTTTTGTTCAAATCTTTCAAGTGTCCCTGTTGTGGGAAAAGAATTCCTAATGGCAGTTATAGTTGTGAGTTTTGTAGAGCAGATGTGAGTGAGCGTCAATTAAGAGATGAACACTACGTTAAAGCTAAGGGGAACGGCTTGGAGGGAACTATGAAAGACACTGCCTTAAAAGGGGCAGGAGTAATTTTCTTCTTGATGGCTATCGCACACCTAATAAGGGTAGTCCTGAAGGTTGAGGTGTTGATAGGTGGGGTTGTTTTGCCTGTGTGGGCTAGCATATTGGCTTTTATATTTTTGTTGTCACTATCAGGATGGTTGTTTAAATCTACAAAGGCGACAATGTAGATGAGTTATGACAGCCCGTAAAAAAGCTCATAAAGAGCAGGATTTTAAAGCGACCTATGAACATGAGCAATCTGAAGATGGTGAGGATAGGCTTAGGAAGATTTTTGAGTTTCTTTTAAGTGATGAAGGTGTTAAAAGCGGAGTAGATAAAGATAAAAAATAATTCTTTATCAGGAATGCTATGGAACCCTATCTATATTAAATGATAGGTGGGGTTTTCATTTTGTTAAAAGGTCCGTGCCGCGTTTACTGTGGGCGGCTTTTAAAAGTATACCAATTATGGCATTATGGTATCCGGGAGCCGGCGCGGCCATAAGAATAGGGGCCAGCAATTCTTTTGTTCACCGTGGATCTGCGGATCTCTTTTATTTTTCTTTAAGATAAGAACGAAAACGCATCCATACTATCGCAATAAAAATAATTGCACCAAAAGCGATAATAATAATTGTACTAAGCGGAAGATTTGATTTTAATACGGTTCTACCTGCATCACACAAGCCAATAATACCACCCGTCGCACAAATTATTGTAAAAAACAATTTTCTATTCATAATGATCTCACTTTCTTCATTCTGACCATTCAACTACAATATTTTTGATCTGTGCGTCATTGTATGCTGTCACAATAGAGTAAACGTGCTTATTGCTTGAGCTTGATGACCAATTTATAGAATCGATGTGAAACTTATACCCTTTGCCAACTTGAACGGCAGCCCGTTGTTTTACTTCAGTCGCCGTGGCTCCATTCATAATCGAAGACATCAATATAACCATATACAAAGTAAGGCAGCCACCAATCCCAAAACCTATTATTGGTTTTTTAAAGAAGGAAATGTAATTAACTCCAGATTCATCCATAGCTGTTCGTACAGGTTCTGATGTAAGTTCGCAATAACCCCACACACTGATAGCCATATAGGTAAGAAAGGACACAAAGCTGATAATATGGTTGATCGGTTCAAGTCTAAAAGAAGTTAATAAAAGATCGATGGGGCTTAAAAATGGCATAAAGACGATATTACCAATAGACGTGCCTATAAAAATTGCTATAAACAAAGAAATTAATCGGGTAGCTTTTAAATTACCCTTTAGCAAAAATATACCTGCAATAACGGCAAAGATGTTAAAACTAGAATTGTAACTTGCCTTATTTACAATACTATAAATCATTAAACCGAAATCAATCAGACCAACGACGATAAAAACCCAACCAACCTTGCGTAATATAGCGTAGTGATCTTTCACTCTGCTTCTCCTTTTATCGGATTAGATTATTTAAAATATCATAGCTCAAGTTTAGCACTCCAGTCAGCAAAAAACCATTATTCCTAAGAAATTATCCTGTTAGATTTTAAAGTCTAAAAATGGCAAACTTTTCTTATGAAAAAACCATTACAGACAAGACGCAAACGATGTCTATCCTGTCGAGATTTATTTGATCCTGATCCCCGTACACAAGGCAAACAGAAATATTGTTCTAAAGAATCCTGCCAGAGCTATCGCCAGCGTCAGAATGAGTACCGATGGCTGGCCGATAATCCCGATGGTCTTGAATACCAGCAAGAATTATCAAAACGATGGCATAAGGCCCATCCTGAATACAGCCGTGAAAGGCGTAAAAATGATCCGAAGTTAGCTCGACGCAATGTTGAGTTGACGCGGGAACGTATGCGACGGAAACGGCGGGAAGCCTTGTTTGACAAAAACAAGTCGATATTTACGCAACTTACTGGGAATAATGCAGATAAGTGTTACTTAAGTAAGGGTTCCGGGTGGTTAATAACACGTTTGACAAAAACAAGTCCATTCACAAAGGTGGATCTCCTCACATATAATCCGCAAGTAATTAGCTGGAAGGCCAATCGGCTGCCCAAGGGGCGGCTGCATGATATATCGGCGGTCTTCTGAAAATCATAAAAATGGAGGAGCCTATGATGGATGAAGCCATTATTCAAAGGATTTTGCATTTAGCAGAAGTAGAAAAACTTTCGCAGAGGCAGATTGCCAGAACGCTTGGGATTAACCGCAAATGCGTGCGGAAGATATTAGGCGGCATCAATTCAGGAGCCAAGCCGATCATCAAGAAGACGAAGATAGATGATTATTTAGGGCTGATAGCGCAGTGGTACAAGCAATACCCGAAGCTTTTGGCATTACAGATTTATGAACGTTTGAAATCTTACGGATATACCGGTGGGTATGGATGCGTTAAACGAGCGACATTGGAATATCGCAGGCCAAAACAGATTGCCTACCATCCCCTGACGTTCATGCCGGGGCAGGAAGCTCAAGTGGACTGGTTCTTTTTTAATCATCCAGTGATTGGCAAGGTGGCGGGGTTTTTGTATGTGCTTTGTTACTCGCGTTATGCGTGGGGAATTTTTTATCCAAGGCATTGTTTTGAATTCTTTTTAGCCGGGCATCTGGAATGTTACCGGCATTTATGCGGTCTGCCGCGCGCTCAGCGTTATGACAACTGTTCCAGTGTTGTCACTAGACGTGAGCCACAGATTCAATACAATGCTCACTTCTTGGATTTTGCAAGATTCTACGGATTCTCCGTCGAACTATGTAATCCAAACAGCGGTAACGAAAAAGGACGTGTTGAAAGGAAAATCAGGGATATACGAGGTTTTTTAGAAACCGAAACGTTTAAGGATCTTAATGATCTAAACCGAAAATTCCATCTCTGGCTTGAGAAGAGCAACAACACCGTGCATCGGGTCACTGGTAAAACGCCTAAAGAAATGCTGTCCCAGGAGAAACTTGTCCAATTACCGGTCAATACGTATTTGGCCAGACGAATCGTTACCGCACGGGTATCAAAGACAGCACTGGTTGAATTTGAGACGAATAAATATACAATCCCGACCAGTTGTGTGGGGAAAATGGTGGATGTGGCCGCCTATGTTGGCCACGTGGAAATCTGGATTGACAAGGACAAGGTGGCCACGCACAAACGTTGTTTTGGCAGCAAGCAGTTAATCCAAAACCCTCTTCATAGTGATCAACTATTGGATCGTTCGCCACAGTTTAAATTGAAACGTATAAAACAAATGATGACACAGATGGACACGGCGTTAGCAAATTTTATTGGTCAACAGGACGATGAGACCACAGCTTTAAGCGCGGCTTATCAAATGTACCAGCTAATAAAGATGACTTCACCAGCCATGGTGTTATCAGCGGTGCGGGAGCTTAATGGAATGAGATGCTTTAAAATCAAGGCGTTGATCAGCCTTCTCAATCTGCCCAGCCGTCAAGAACCCCCGGCAGTATGGCCCAAGAACCAGGATCTATTAAACCTCAACTACGAAGAAAGGAATCTTACAGACTATGACCCCGATACAGGAAATTTATAAAAACCTTAAATTTGTCTCAGATCCTGAAGATTTAACACAAGAACAGATCAAAGTCCTTGAGCCTGTGCTTACAGAAGAGATTAACGTTCGTCGAGATCGACGTATAGAGTGTCTTTTGAACCGTTCAGGACTTAAGCCTGTTAAAAGGCTTGAAGACTTTGATTGGAAGTTTAACCCTAAGATTCATCGTGAGGAGATCATGAGAATTGTTCAGGAACTGTGCAATAATGAAATCCTCAATGTCATGCTCATTGGTCCCGCAGGTGTTGGCAAGACGCATTTGGCTAAAGGTATTGGTTATAAAGCCATCTTACAATGTATTCCCGTAGTTTTTATCACATGCCATGATCTGATCAATAGGATAAAACGATCACGCAATAAGGCCGCCACCTTGGAATATTATGCCAAGGCCAAGATTTTATGCATTGATGAAATCGGTTACGTGTTCCCCGATCCCAAAGAGGCTAATGATATATTCCAGATTATCTCCAAACGATCAGAAGTGGGATCAACGATTATAACGACAAATTTAATTCCATCGCAATGGGGCAAAATCTTTGAAGCTGCAACAGCAACGGCTATTCTGGATCGTTTAAGTCTTAACGGAAACTTTATCACCTGGGAAGGAAGGTCTTATCGAACTAAGAAATAATTGAAAGTATGGGCAATTGAAAATGAATCCTTGGGGAAAGTTTGTCCGTAAAACTGCATGCCCTGCGCACCATCATGTTTTGGCAAGAACCACCTTGGCCATACGTGGTCCCGTTCCCGTAGCCGCCCACATTTACCATCCGTACTATGACCCCGGTGACCAACTTACCATTGGAATTAGGGCTAAACATGGAGACTGCTGTTAAGCCTAAGCAATCTATCCCGCAGTTAGCTTCCTTATAATATACACCCTGGCAATTCAAAATAAATCTATGAAAACATGTTAAATTTATAGCCTTTTATATGATTTCTATGGCTTTGTATGGCAAATATATAGAAATTTCATGTTTTATATGGCAATATATGGTGTAGGTGGCGGTAAAAAAGGAACCAAATCCAGCTGAGATTGTCCTGGGGGGGCGGCAATTTAGATGTGTTCTTGGGCTGTTGAAAAAAATAAGACTTGACTTTTTAAAAAATATGTGTATAATATGCTTATATATGCCTAATGTGCCTAGAGATAATTTTCAAGACATTGTTGATGACTTTGTTCCATCAAAGGAAGCTCTTGTTTCAACACAGGATGTTGTTATGCATTTTAAAGTGAAGGAAAGGCCGTTCGCGTTAAGAACGCTAACAAAGTATGCCACATTGGGTTTAATACCAAAACCTATAATTATTGGCAACAAGGGTTTCTATGAGAAGGATTACATTTTTACCCAACTTGATGCTATTTACGTTCTAAAGTCAGTTTTTCAACGCTCTTTAGAGAATATTAAAGAGATTTCTTCTAATAAATCGTCTAATTTAAGGCAGACAGTTGAAATTTTGCATGGATTTGTTAAATGGATTAAAGATAATATGGGGGAGGTTGAAGGTTGCAGAAGTTTTGCCGTTTGGCTAATTAATGATAGCTACCCTAGAATAGTGGTAAATCAGTATCTAGATGGAGTTGCTAAAGGTGATGAACCTGCAAAAGTTGTTGAGATGCTAAAAATCGAGTGCTTAGAAGAGGCCAAAAGAAGGTCTGAAAAAGTTAAATAACCGAAGAGCCTGATTTTTTTTAAACCTAACTAGGCACATTACGCATATAAAGGCATAATAGACATAAGAAAGGAGCTAATAAAAAGGATATATCAAACAACTAAAAATTTATTAACTGGAGGAATTCAAAATGGAACAAATACAGAAAATAACTATTGATGAAGAGTTTAGAAAGTTAGTGCCCAAGCCGTTAGATGGTGAATACATGCAGCTTGAAGAGAATATATTAAGGAATGGATGCAGGGAACCATTGGTTTTATGGCAGGGCATTCTTCTTGATGGTCATCACAGGTATGAGATTTGCCAGAAACATGGCCTTGAATATAAAACTGTGAATATTGACCTTGAATCAAGGGGTGACGCCAAAATATGGATGATTCACAATCAGTTAGGAAGGAGAAATTTATCGAGATTCCAACGTATTGAGATGGTTAATCAGTTGGAAGCATTTTATACAACTAAAGGTAAGGAAAATATGTCAGCAGGTGGTAGTGATAAAGGTTTGTCAAAATTGTCAAACCTTGTTAATACCAGGCAAGCAATGGCAACTTTAGCTGGTGTTAGCGAAGGGACATATTCTCAAGCAAAAGAGATTATAGAGAAGGCTTCAGAAGCGGAGAAGCAAGAATTGCGTGAAGGTAAGAAATCTATAAATCGGGTCTTTACATTGTTAGAAAGTAAAAAACAACAGCAAATGAATAAAGATTTACCTAAAGTCAGTGAACCAGAAGGTGAATTTGACGTTATTCTTTGTGATGCTACATGTACTAAAGAAATGTCTGAGAATATACCAATGCTGGACACCGTATACGTTTCTGATGTTGAGATTATAAAGATTTTTGCAAAAGATAATTGCGTTCTATTCCTATGGGCAACTTCGTCAGGATTACTAGAAGCATTAAAGATAATGAAATTCTGGGGGTTTACGTATCAAACCTTAGTAGTTTGGAATAAACAGATTGCTGAGAAAGAGATTAAAGGTTTAGTCAGTCAAAATGAATTGTTATTAATAGGAACTAAAGAATATTTTGTGCCTCCAGTTGTATGTAAGAAAATCCCATACATTTATTCAGAAAAATGTGAGGAGATAGGGAAGAAGCCAAAGTACTACTATCAATTAATAGAGGAGATGTTCCCTAATGGGAAATATTTTGAGTGTTTTTCTTCCCAAAAGTACAACAACAAATGGTCTGTGGATGGTAATGGGGATTGGAAAGAAGAAAATAGAAAGAATTTTTAGAAAAATTAAATAAGCATCTAATAACTATTAAGGGAGGCCTAGAAATGATTGTTGAGGATGAAGAAATTCGTGGACTATTTGTTTCAGATGAATGTATTTGCAGGAACTGTATCACTAACCAAGAGCTTGATAAAGCATTGGACGGTGAGCTAATCCTTAGGTGGCTCTTGGAAATAGAGCCCAAATACTTATATTGCCAACGTTGTCACATGAGGATTAATTAACCCCAGCTGATTCAAAACCAAAATCTTTCGGTGGGCAGAGAAATTTTTGAAAAAAGGCAAAGGAATTGAGAGTTAGAACTAAGGGTATTAAATAGAAGAACAGAGCACATAAATAGCAGAATTTGAATAGCCAATTGCTCTGTTTCTGTTTTCTCAGCTATATATAGTTTAAAAGTGGAAACAATAAACTATTGCACACTAGTTATAACTAGTTAAACACATCTATTCTTTTTGTTCTGGAATGTGAATGAAAGAACCCAGTTCAAACTGATAATTTACATAGTTATTTTAGATGTGGTTCTTTAAGTGGTTTTACTAGAGGTTTACTGGGGCTTCGGTCGAGACTCCGTCTCTTTCTCTCCTCAGCCCATAGTGGTAAGTCATATTTTATGTGAGTTTATAAAAACTAATTAATAAAAGGAGTAATAACTATGGAGATAGAAAATCAACCATTTATCTCTCAGTCGGTGTCAATGTTTCTAACTGGAAAACAGGCTGAAATTAAGTGGATTGTTCAGGATATCTTACCCAGTGAAGGGGTGGCAATACTTTCTGGTCCTCCTAATATGTTTAAATCATGGACACTGCAAGATATGGGGATAGCTTGCAGTACCCCAAGCGGTAAATGGTTGGGTAAATTTGCCACCCGTGTTGGTACAGTTTTATACATAGATGAGGAGTCTTCTAAAGAACTATTAAAAGTTCGCTTAAATAAACTTTTAAATGGGACGGGTATCAATAGAGATTCTTTAAATCTCCACCTTATGGTAGGACAAGGGCTGAATCTAAACAATCATAACTCGGTAGCCCGTCTTTGGAAACTTATGGATTCACTTAGACCAAATTTAGTTATAGCAGATTCATTAATCAGGCTACATCAATCAGATGAAAATTCCGCTAAAGAAATGGCAAGAGTTTTTGGTGTTGTTAAAGACTTGGTAAGAGAGTTTAAGTGTTGTTTTGTTTTTGCTGACCACCAGAGAAAGCCAAGTCGTTTTAATGGCAGTTTAGATAATATGCTAAGGGGAAGTTCTGAAAAAGTTGCATTTGTTGACACGCTGTTATCAATTAAAAAAAGTAAAAACAGTTTAATCGTGGAGCACTCAAAATCACGTTTTGTAAAACCAGTGCCATCATTCTTAGTTGAGGTCAGGGATGAAGGCGTAGATACAACTAGGGTAGTTTATATGGGGGTAGTAGGAAATCAGAAACAAGAAGAGCAGTTAAAGAAGGTTGGAGAATTTCTTAAGTTGGCTTTAACAAAGGACGAATGGATTTCTAGAAAGAAATTAGTGGAATTATCTAAACTAAAAGGTATGCCAGTGAAAAAATTAGATAACGGGTTAAAGCATTTCTTTGCAGAAGGTGTTATTGATTATGAAGGAAAAACAGTCCCTTCAGGCAGGAAACAGGATTTTTATAGGTTGCATGTAGACAATGAAAAAAACCAGTGTCAGGTAAAGGGATAAGATTATCCAATGAAAAGGAGGCGGCTATGGCAACTACCTGCCAAGGACGGCTTGAAGTTAAAAGTTTAAAAGTAAATCTTAGAGTCTTTAGAGAGTTTGCTTGGGATGAAGATTTGTTAGATGCCCAAAAGTTCATCCCTTTGGAAAATAGGAAAGAAAAGGAAGCAAGGAAACACTGGGGAACTACCCTGCTGGGATTTTGCGAACCTTATATAGAGGAAGAGACAGAAAGCAGTCTCATTTATGGTTTTCATACGCAATATACACCAGCTTTGCCAGTCGTTAAGCAGATGGGGGTGCAGTTTTCAGCCCTCGATTTTAGATATGACTATTGGGAACCCCAGATGGCTTTTATAGGTTATTTGGTTATGAACCATGGTGTGGTTAATGAGGAATTCTTTGAATATAAAAGTTGTCCTTTCTGGCTCTTTAAGCGATTAAAAGTAAATTGGGCACATAGTAGGAAGGTTGTAGAATCAGGGAAGGGTTCCAGAATGGAAAATGTCCCTCCATATGTATTATGGGATGATATTCCCGACGGTATTTTGGAGGGTGCAGAGAAGTCATAAAGGTTGTTATTCTCAGGAAAGGCATAAATCATTAATAGACAAGAACGACTGGCATAATCTGTACAAAAATAGTTTCGGGACAGAAAAGAATGTCATATCTGGGTTTAAAATTCATTTTAAAGGAGGTGATTCTTATGAGCGATTTATTAACACCAGAACAGATGTGCGCAAGATACAAAATTAGTAAGTGGACCTTATATCAGTGGACTTCCAATGATTATATCCCTTACATAAAAATTAGGGGGTTGCTTAGGTTTAATGTGGATGAAATTCAGGATTGGGAGAAACGGATATCTGTCAAAGTTAATTTAATATGAGAAAACGCTGTAGGCTCAATCAGAAGATATATAAAAGGGGAACTTGGTTTTGTTTCCGCATCATTGATTCCTTTGGTAGAAGACCAGAAATAAGGTCTTTTACCAAGAAGGAAGCACAGTTAAAACTGTTGGAAATGAATAAACAAGTGATAAACAATATCACAGGTTCTACTTCTTATAGTGTCACCGTTGAGCAAGGGATTGATTTTTGGTTGAAACAGAAGAAGGGGAGCATCGACGAGTCTTCATATAATAGTTATGAGAATCACATCAATAATTTCAAGTTATTCCTTAGTAAAAAGCACCCTGATTTAAGGTTTATCACTGACCTGTCATCAGAACATATAAGGGAATTTATGGACTATAGATTGGCTGAAGGCAGGGCAACCAAGACTATCAATTTGGAGCGTAATTCATTGTTTAATCTATTCTTTACTTTAATTGACCATAATAAAATCCCTGATTTAAATCCTGTGGCTAGGACTAAAAGATTTAAGGTGAAACAAGTGCAAACTAGAAGAAGTCTTTCCAATGAGGAGCTTTATAAGTTTTTTGAGGGAGCCAAGGTAGCGGGTGGAAATTGGTATGCGATATATTTGACTTTATACATTGGAGGTTTTAGACGGTCTGAAGTTAGAACAATGACCAAAGATACGGTGGATTTAAAGAATGGTGTAATAAAGGTTTTTGAAACTAAGACTGATAACCCAAGATGTGTGCCCATCCATCCACAATTAAAACCTGTCCTGGAGCAAGCAATGGATAAGGCAAAAGGCAACTTGGTATTTCCAAATGCAAAGGGTCTTATGCTGCCTAGGAATTCAATGAGGGATAAAATGGTATGGATTTGTAAGAAGGTGGGCATTCTTCAAGCTACATTGCATGATTTCAGGCACACATTTGCCAGCAGTCAAGGGCTATCAGAAGACACTAAACAGAACATAGGTGGATGGAGCAACAAGCGGGTTATGCAAGAAACATACATGCATCCACAGGAAAATCATATCAAGGAAGAATATTGTAAATTTGATTTTATTCCTAAACCACCAGAAGCTTAATGCCACCATATTGCCACACATAAGGATAGACAATGACTTCAATATATGTTAAAAAATGTAATCCCAAGTACTTAGGGAGTTTATATGTCCAAAACCATTTATTATCTGGGTCTCGGCACCATTCTTTTTTGGCCTTTAATATGTCTGTGAACAACGATGAATTAGTTCCATTAAGCAAGATGTCCCTAGGACAAAAAGGGATCATTGTAGCTTTTTCTTTTGATACGAAAGAGGGGGAACAAACGCAGGAATTGGGTTTCTCTCCAGGAGAGCAATTGGAAATAGTGCGCTACATGCCACCTGGGGATATTATAGAAATTAAGGTTCGTGAGTATTTCTTTTCTTTAAGCAAACACGAAGCTGACCGCATCAAGATTAAACCTTTCTTTTAAGCATCAAGTTCATCGAATTTCTGCCTTTTGTAAAAGCGATCAATCATTTCTTTGGGATGTCCGGTCATGCGTAGATTGATGTAGTATAATGGTAAACGAGGAACTTTAACATGGGATTAATATTTAGCGATTTAGCTAAGAAAATTATTCTTTTGTGTTTAGGTGTTTTTCTTTTTTTACTATTTTTTCATCGTGGGATTGAAACAGAAGATGTTTGGCTGCATTTAAGCACGGGGCAATGGATCGTACATCATGGCCAGCTACCTTATAATGATAAATTTCCTTTCGCGCAAGAAAATACGCCCTATCTTTGCCATGAGTGGCTGGCGAGCAGCCTTCTATACCTTACATTTAAAACCGTTGGTTTTACTGGTTTAAAACTATTCCGGTCTATTTTCTTTATCTTATCCATTGGAATATTTTTTATTTATGCGTACCGACGCCTGCCGTTTTCATTGCTAGTTTTTTTAACCGTATTGATGGCCTATGCCTTATTTCAAAGGTGCTTATTACGGCCAGATTCAGTTAATCTCATATTTGTTCAAGTCTTTTTAATCAGCTTATTTTCATATGAGCGAAACGGTGGGCGTTGGAAACTATTCCTACTGCCTCTTATAGGCATATTTTGGTACAACCTGCATATGATGGGGGCTTTC
>Ga0302319_10017439_pt1 | contig 13147 bp, 4 predicted proteins | sample Bog_T0_2_FD_203319 | JGI IMG/M metagenome (GOLD analysis project Ga0302319, IMG submission 203319) | Peat permafrost microbial communities from Stordalen Mire near Abisko, Sweden - Bog_T0_2 | ecosystem: Environmental > Terrestrial > Soil > Wetlands > Peat | place: Sweden: Abisko, Stordalen Mire...
GTAAGTGAGGCGCCCAACCGGGCTCGTCACGTCCTTGATGGTCGACATCGCTTTTGGGCTTTACCCCTGCATCCGAGGATTGACCGGGGATCAGCCTTTGCGGAACGTTCCGAGCTATGGGCAGACTCAAATGAAACGTTGCGCCGTGCCCAGGGGCACCGACCCCCCACAAGCGCCCACCATGAGATTCGATGATTGACCGACAGATGCGAAGCCCCATTCCAGTGCCACGTGGCTTGGTCGTAAAGAACGGGTCGAATATCTGTTCAGCAAGTTGCGGCGGAAACCCTACGCCGGTATCACTGACCGAAACAAGAATTTGCTCGTCTTCGACTCGCTGCGACTTGATGACGATCTCTCGTATTCCATCAACATCCCGCATCGCTTCAATTCCGTTGAGGATTAGATTCATCGCGACCTGCTGCAATTGCACGCGATCTCCGACTATCTGGGGAAGGTCGGCCGCAAGTTCCGTGCGAACCGATACGTTGGATCGCACCGCCTCATCGCGCAGCAGAGTCACGATTTCCTGATTGACCTCGTTTACATCGATAACGTCTCGATTGGAGGTGCTCCTCGCGAATAGCGAGCGAATCCTGCCGACAATGTCTGAAGCCCTTTGAGCATCTCTTGCAAATCTAGTCACAACCACGCGCAGTTCATGCGGATCGAGATCGTCGCGCTCGAGCTTTCGCAGGCAGGTGTTGGCGTTGGTAGTGGCCCCACTGATCGGTTGACTGAGTTCATGCGCCAGAGAAGCCGCCAACTCTCCTATCGTTGTTACCCGGTTGATGCGTGCGAGATCGCCCTGCGCTTGGCGTAAAGCCTCTTCGGACCGACTGCGTTCAGTAATGTCACGAACAGCGCCTACAATTTCGAGGGAACCGGAACTCACCGCTTGGCCACTGGCGTGGACGTACTTGACTCTGCCATCGGACATCAGCAAACGATATTCGATATCGAAACCCACCTTTTTCCTGGTTGACTCCTCGAGGGTCTGCACGACGAAGACTCGATCGTCGGGATACACGCGCTGAAGAACCAGATCGAATGTGGGCTTGGTCGCTCGATCGATCTCGAAGATGCTGTAGCTCTCATCCGACCAGTGGATCTCGCTCCTCGCAACGTTCCAGCCAAAACTGCCGGTCTGGCTGATTCCCTGCGCCTGTGCCAGGAAAGCCTCGCTCTGCTGTAAATTCTCGTGCGCTTTTTGCAGATCGGAATAAAGGGCCGCGTTCTCCAGCGAAGTGGCGGCTTGCGAAGCCAGCAACTGCAGCACAGTCACCCGCTCAGGAGTAAAGGCGGACGGAGTCAGCCCGTTCTCCAAATAAAGTGCGCCGACGAGCTTCGCCTGCTTGACGATAGGAAGACAGAGGATGGACCGGGCGTGCTTCTGCCTCACATATTCGTCTTTGGAATATACTTTGTCGGCCGAGGCATCATCGAGGAGAACGGCCTCCCGCGTCCGCATTACGTAGTGAAGCACGGACTGCGGCAGGTCGGACGGCGTCACGACGGCATTTCGCACGGTAACCTCGGCTCGGTTGTGGCCCGTGGTAGCTTCGGCTTCGATTCGGGGCCCGAGGTCCCGAATCAGGATCAGCAAGCCCCGCTCGGCACCGGCATTCTCCACCGCAATTCGCACCAGCTTCTCGATAAGCGTCGGGAGGACAATCTCGCTCGATAGCGCCTGCGAAGCCTTCGCCACAGCCTCGACGTCGAGCTGTGCCGCCAGCCGGCCAAGCGTGGCCGAAGCGACCGAGGTCCGCTCCTCCTGGAGGATCGGATAGCGTTCGTCGAGCTGCTTCACCTTTCCGTGCGCTCCCCAACGGTCGAAACAATTGCGTGCGCTCCGAAGATGGGCGTAGCCGGCGGTTTCCAGACGGTGCGACAGGTAGTATTTCGCAGCCAGTTCGTGGGCCACCCCTTCGTTCTGGACGAAGCCGTTCTTGCGCGCCGACCCGATCGCCTCTTCGTAAAGGCGCGCTGCCTCCAGATCTCGACCTGCGATACGCGCGATCTCCGCCCCAACCAGCTCGGCGCGGTCTTGGAAGTTTTCCGGGCAGTGTTCCGACCAAATTTGCAGGGGCTTGCGGTGAGCCGCGAGAGCATCGAGGTGTTCCGGCCGTCGGTGCTCCGCTGCAGAATTCCACATCGCTGCATGTGCAAGCGCGCTGTAAAACTCATATTCTGCCGCCTCAATGGTCGGAAGGATCCCAAGCCGTGGCCGGACCCTCAACGAGGCATCGACGGCCGAAGCAAAGTCACCGGCAAAGAAAAGCGCTTGAAGTCTTCGAGTCCAGTAATATAAATCGAGCATCGGCCGATAATTCTCCAGATTGCGCTCGAACTCGACCTGGTCGAACTCTGCATGCTCGAACGAGCCAAATATTGCTGTCGAGCCTCTGAGTGTCCGGACAAGCGCAAGCAGAATGTCGCTCAGCGCGGCGAAGTAGCCGAACTTGGCTTTCCGCGCAAAGTCGAGACTACTCTCGGTCTCGCTTTGGACTTCAACCAGCGGATTTCCCGCCGGCAAGAGTAGGCTGGCGAGGCATACACGGCTCTGCATTGCGCACGTAAGGTCACCAATTTTGTTGGCAATCTCGAAGGATTGGCGCATCAGATCACAGCAATCCGGAAGAGGCTTCATCCATGGCGCCACGCCAATTCCATAGGCGTTATAAGTCGCAGCCTGGAAGCGTTGCAAGCCTTCCTTTTCGATCAGTTCAATGCCCAGCTGGGCGAAGCGAAATGCATTCTTGAAGTCGCCGAACTTATGCCACGCGACGATGCCGAGCCAAACATAGTGAAAGCACGAAGCGTCGTCGTTACCGCGCTCGATGCTGAGGCCGGCCGCCATACAGATGACCGTGGCATGAAGATTGCCGTCGGTAAACAGTGCAGGAATCGGCACACGCGTTAGAACGTCCAGAGTCGCAGTCGACGCGGGGTCTTTCATCAGGGGTAAGTCAATCAACTCCTCGATCTGTCGGCTTCCGAGTTGTGACCACATACGCTCGTACTCGCTTCGTACCTGTTCGTCCGTCGGGTGGAGCGGCCAATCGATACCGATGCGGTGCAAGTAGTCGAGGGCGATCGCCATCGCACGGTCGTACTGGCCGAGCATCATGTAATCATCGATACCCAGACAGGTCGCCATCGCCAGTTCTATGGTATCGGCGGCACGCGATCGAAGCCTGTCCGCGCGCTCGGCTGCACTGGTCAGTGCGCCATTCAGGAACTCGGCGTCGGCCCGATGCAATTCCAGTTGGAAGATCAGGTGATGCCGGCACTCCCAACATTCATCCGTCAAAAGTTCTCGGCCGGCGATTGCATAATGAAGAGCGGAAGCAAAAGCGGCAGAAGTCTTCGCCCGCTTGCCGGCGGCGAGGTTGAGCTCCGCCAAAAGGAAACGCTCGTCTTCCGAGGTAATGAGCCCGGCGCCTCGATTCAATTGACTGACGATCTCAAATATTGCTTCCCCGCGCTTTTCAGCGGGGACATGCGCGTGGAGCAATCTGCCGAATCGCAGATGAGCCTCGGCGCGCACTTCTTCCGCAATGACGGAATAGGCGGCCTCCTGTATGCGATCGTGAACGAATCGATAGGAGCCCTCCAAGCGTACGATGAGCTCCTGGTGAAGCGCCTCCCAAAGCTCTGCTTCGGTCTCCGTCTCCGACTTCTCGAGCACCGCAGAGAGTGTCGCGGCGTCGGCGCTATTTCCGATGCAGGCAAATTGCTGCAGTGCCTGTTGAGTACCCACGGGAAGGCGGTTCAACTTGGCAACCATGAGGTCCGCTACATTGTCCGTATAGCCCTTCAGGCGGATGGCATCCGGATCCCAGCGCCACCGCGCATCGGAATGGTCAAAAGTAATCAGCCCCTCTTGAACCAGGACATGGATAAATTGAATGGCGAAAAACGGGTTGCCGGCAGTCTTATCGTGTACGAGTTGCGCCAGAGGTATCGAGCGCTGCCGATCACAATGGAGGGTATCTGTGATCAGACGCGCCAAGTCATCGGAGCTCAATAGATTCAGATGAATCTCCCGCACCTCTCCTCCGGCTTTACGGATCGCAGACAGCTTGCGCTTCAGCGGGTGCGTCGAGTCGACTTCGTTGTCTCGGTAAGCGCCGACCACCAGCAGATGCGAAAGATCTTGCTGAATCAGCAAATCCTCCAGGAAGTCGAGTGTTGCCGCATCCAGCCACTGCAGATCGTCCAGAAACAGCGCAAGCGGATGTTCCGGGCGTGCGAAAACGCCGATAAAGCGCCGAAGCGCCAGCTGCGCGCGGGCTTTCGCCTCTTGAGGTGGTAAAGCAATGACCGGTGGCTGCTCTCCCACGATTAATTTGAATTCCGGAACGAGATCCACAACCAGTGATCCATTCGGGCTCAACGCCTGGCAAAGATCATCCCGCCATTGGCTCAACTCGCTTTCGGGCTTATTAAGAAGGGTTCGGATGAGGCTACGAAAAGCTTGAGCTACCGTGGCGTAAGGAATGTCGCGCTTGTATTGATCGAATTTGCCTGACGCAAATAAGGCGCGCGGCGAAACAAGGGATTTGTGAAGCTCGTTGACGACGGCTGATTTGCCGATGCCAGAGTATCCGGAGACAAGAATCAACTCCGGTCTTCCGCCTGCAACCACACGATCGAACGCCGCAAGCAGCGTCTCGACTTCAGACTCCCTCCCGTACAATTTCTCCGGTATCAGCAATCGGCCCGAGAAGTCCTCCGCGCCCAAGGGGAATGAATCGATGCGACCCTGCGAGTTCCATGCCAACAGACACCGCCGCAGATCCGCCTCCAAGCCCCCGGCGGTCTGATACCGCTCCTCTGCGTTTTTCGCAAGCAGCTTGAGGGTAATGACGGATAACACTTCCGGAATCGCACAGCGATCCACGGGCGCCACAGGCTGACGCGCGATGTGGCAGTGGATCCACTCCATGGGGTCGGCGGCAACAAAGGGGAGCACGCCCGTCAGCATTTGATACAAGGTGACGCCCAAAGAGTACAGATCGCTCCGGGTATCGATTGATCGATTCATCCGCCCAGTCTGTTCCGGAGACATATAGGCAAGCGTGCCGGCAACGACTTCCGGCGCCGCGGGTGCTTGGCGCTCGCGGGGCAGTCGGGAGGCGATGCCGAAGCCGGTGAGCCACACGTGGCCCGCGTCATCGACGAGTGCGTTTGCGGGCTTCACGTCCTTGTGGATGAGGCCTTGTCGATGGACTGCGCCGAGAGCCGACGCCAAAGCGATCGCGACGGGCAACAAGCGAGACAGATCTAGCTTGTGCTGCTCGATGACTCGATCCAAGGGTTCACCGCCTGGATCCTTGAGTATGAGGAGCGCGTGCCCTTGATGACGAGTCAGCGCCACTGGCTGAGCGGCCCACGCCGCGTTGAGTTCGTTTGCCAGCGAGTATTCGTGTTCGAGTCGCTTGAGGCTCTGAGGCGAGGCCTGCTCTTGAGGAACTGCCACGACCAAGATCGGCATCGAGTTGCCGCGCTCTCGACCGCGGTAAAGCGTGAAGTCCGGTCCCTCGCGAAGCGGGTTCAAAAGATACGCGGGGTCTTCTGCCGTTGACAACATTGCGGAAAGCTCCGTGCGACCCTAGGATGAACTATATCATCAAGACAATGCGGTTCTGAGCGAGGCGACGGCCTGCCTGACCGCACCCCGCGTGGCTGGCGTATCGGCCAACGCGTTCAGCATGACAAAATCGTGGATCGTTCCAATGTAACGCGTGCAAGTCGTACGGACACCTGCTTCCTGCAGTTTGCGAGCATAGGATTCGCCCTCATCACGCAGCACATCGATTTCGGCCGTTATCAGCAGCGCCTCAGGCAGCCCTCTGAGCTGGTCGATCGTGGCGCTGAGCGGCGTTGCCATCACATCCGCCCGGTCGCTTTGGCGTGGAAGATACGCATCCCAGAACCACTCCATGTCTTGTTTGGTCAGCCAAGGGCCATCGCGCCATTCTTGGTATGATCCCGCCTCGAAGTTGGCAGCGGTCGGCGGGTAAAATAAAACCTGAAAGGCGATTTTGGGTCCGCGACGTTGCTGCGACATGATGGTCACAGCCGCGGCCAAATTGCCGCCGGCTCCATCCCCGACCACGGCGAGACGCGTGCCATCCAGGTTCAGACTAGCCGCGTTGTTCACCACATAGGCCGTCGCGGCATATGCTTCGTCGACTGCGATCGGAAACTGGATCTCCGGTGCACGACCAAATCCCACGAACACCAGCGCTGCATGCACCCCAACAGCAATTTCGCGAACAAGACGATCGTGCGTATCGACGTCGCCGGCCACCCAACCGCCGCCGTGGAAAAACATCACCACCGGGAGGATCCCCTTCGAATTCTTTGGGCGGACAATTCGTACCGGGAACTCGCCTCTCGGACCCACCGGGAATATCGTATCCTCGGTGGTCGCACTCGGCTTTCCTGTGGGCCCTGATTGCAGATGCGCGAGTGCGGCCCGCACGGCCGCAGCCGATCGACCTGCGAGTGGAAACGGGCCCCGGGCCGCAAGCTCATCGAGGAACTGGCGTGTCGCTGGCTCGAGACTCGGCAGGTAGAGCCGGTTCCTGGTCATAGCGGCTGTGCTTCTCTCCCCACGGCCGCGCGACGCTGCCCCGCGATACGGTGCCAGGCCTTGCGGGGAAGATCCAGTCAATCGTTGTCAAACTTTGTCAATCCGGCTTGCACAATCGAGCACGATAAGGCGGAACGCGCTTTTCGCGGTTCCAAGCAGCTTTCAACTCAAGCAAGCGCCTCCCTTAGAGCCGTCGCCGTCTTCAGGTCGGCAGTCTGAAAGCCCTCCTTGAACCGGCCATAGACTGGCGCGAGAGCTTTCCGAGCCTCAATAAGTTGGCCTTGTGCCTGGTGTAAGCGAGCAAGGCTGATCGACGTCCGCAATTCCCACGAGAGGGCGTCCTGCTGTCGGGCGCAATCGAGCGAGCGCCGAAAGTGCTCCTCTGCTTCTCGCATCGCCCCGGGGGTGTCGTCGAGACGGAGAAGCTCGCCCTTGATTCGCAGGAACTCCGCCATGTACCAGCGTTCATCATCACGTTCAGATCGAATAAGCGCTTGTTCGATGGTGGCATGCGCCTTCGATATCGCGCCCACCCTGCCGAGGGCTTCTGCCAAGGTTGCCTGGATCAGGGCATACTGCGCAAAAAACGCAACGTTGGGCAGTTCGTCCAGGATTCTCTGAAGTGTGTTCAGCCCCTCATCGCTGTGGCCGCGCGCAATGAGCAAAGTGGCACTGAAGCACATGCCCCATGCATGCCAAAGGTCCAGTGCATGCTCCAGCGTACATTTGAGCAGCAAACCGATGAAGCGCTCCGCCGCGGTGAAATCACCTGACAGGAGTGTCACGTGGCATGCACCTTGAGCCAGAGCGAGAGCAAGCGACATCCCGTGACCAATAATTGTCGCCTCTTCGACCACGCCAGCAGCTTCACGTATCGCTTGATCGGGAAATCCTTGCGCCCAAAGAAGCTTTGAAAGCAACGTGCGCGACACAATGCGGGGATCAAACTGGAAGCGGATGATGTCTGACCGATCTTTCGGCCTGGAATAACGACGAAGCATCGATTCGGCATGATTGCGCGAATTGGTGTGATCGCCGAGATAAAATAGCGACATCCCAATCGTCCGCTCGCCCACAAGCGCCGCCGTCGTATCGCCGGCGTTTGCGGCCACCTTGTGGAATCTCCTTGCGGTATCGAGAGAAATTCGAATTCGGCCGCTATTGAAATGGCTGGACCACAGCCCCCAGAGGATTCGAACCTGGTAGTCGGCGTCGTCGAGCGACTTGGCGATTTTGAACGCGTCCTCAAAGGCAGCATCTGCCTCGGGTCCGGGACCCTTCGTCCAGATCAGCGCTGCACCCATTGCGGCCAACAGTTGCATCTCACGACGATCGTTCGGTCCAAAAATTGACTTACCTGCAAGCAAGGCTTGTTCCACATAGCGACAGCATTCTCCATTTAGGGAAAGATGCGTCCATATCGGGATGCTTGCGACGGTGATTGCAATGCCAGATTCGAGATTGCCGCCGCCTGAATATGCCCAGTTGATCACTGATCGCGCTTCGTCGATAAGCTTTGATTCGGCAGAAAGCCGTGCGGCCGCGGCCGTCGACGATGACGTCGCCGCATGGACGCTCGCCCTCTCGAGTAACTGTTGGATATGCACGGCATGTCGCTGAGCTGTCAGACGAAATTCGCCGCTTTCCATCAGCTTTTTCAGTGCATAAGCCTTTGTCGTATCGAGAAGACGATAGTGGCCAACTGCTGTTGTGACTTCCGCGTTTAACAGCGACTTCGAGACTAAGCTCGCCACAACCTCCACGATATCGGACGAGAAGTCTGGATCATCAGTCGCTAGCGCTTGTGCTCCGTCGAGCGTGAAGCTTCCCGCGAACACCGACAGTCGGCGGAGCGCCATTTGCTCAGGTTCCGAAAGGGCGTCGTAACTCCAGTCGAGTGTCGCGGTGAGAGTTTGATGCCGCGGCAGCGCCGTCCTGCGGCCGCCGGTCAGAAGGCGGGCTCTGTCTTCCAAGCGCGCGGCCACGCCCAGCAGACCGAACACTTCCACGCGCCCAGCCGCCAATTCGATCGCCAGTGCGACCCCATCAAGTCTGCGACAGATTTCGGCGACCACCGGTGCCTCGCTGTCGCTCAGTTCAAACCGGCCGAGGTTTGAGGTAACACGCTCGACGAAGAGCTGAACGGCAGGAAAAGTGAGCGCATTTTGGGCGCTTAGGCCGATTGAGGCCGGAGGGACTTCGAGAGGGGGAAGGCGATACACAATTTCGCCGTCCGCTCGGAGAGGCTCGCGGCTCGTCGCCAAGATTCCCACACCAGCAGCCCCTCTGAGCAGGTCTTCAACGATGAGCGCGGCGGTCTCAACGACTCGCTCGCAACAGTCCAGCACGATCAGCATGCGCTTGCCGCGCAGGAATGCGACCAACCCCCGCCTAGGGTCGTCTTCGGCAATCTCCAGTGCGAGTGTCGAGGCGAGCTTGCGCGCGACTAATGACGTGCCCAATAGCGGAGCGCAATCGACGAAGTAGACTCCATCGTCGTAGGCAGCTGTGGCTCGTTCCGCAACCGCCAAGGCCACCGAGGTCTTGCCAATCCCGCCCGGCCCAACGATCGTGACAAAGCGATGTCTGCTTAATCTCCCAGCGACGTCGTTAACAGCGCCTTCGCGGCCGATTAACCGCGTTAGGCGGGCAGGTATACCAGACGTGGAATCGGCGGGCGGAGCTCGCGGCTCAATAGGTTTTGGCTCCGCAGTCGAGACGGGTGCGACGAAACGATAGCCGCGTCCGGCAACCGTCATTATGTAGCGGGTATTGGTCTGGTCATCACGAAGAGTCTTTCGTAGCAGGGCGACTTGAGTTTTGAGATTGCCCTCCTCGACAACGAGACCCGGCCAGACTCGATCGAACAATTCCTCCTTGGTGACGAGCTCGCCCGCGTGCTCAATCAAGACGATTAAGAGGTCGAGTGCACGGGCACCGATGTGGACGGGTGTATTACCTTCGAGTAGGACATGCGCCGCGGGCCGAAGACAGAACGGCCCAAACAGGATGCTGCGATCAATCGGCGGGGCGACTTCACCGGCTCCCAAGGTCGGTCAGCGAACGAATGGTTGGGACAGCACGCTCGTCAATCGGGGAGCTGTGGGAAGTGGAGCGCTGAGGAATGCAGGCAGGTTTTCGCAACGCTCGGTAAAGCGCGATAATTGAGGGAAACGTTCTGCCAACTCCAAATGGGGCCGCGAAAGGTTCGCAAAAGTATAGGCAATCGCAGTTGTCACATCGGCCTGGCTTATGTTCGGCGTTCCTGCAATCCAACCGTCATCTGTCATACTCGCGGCTGCCACATTGAGGTGTCGGAATCCGCCGAGCACTTGATTGTCATTGTGCTCGATCCACGGAGTGTGGACTTTTTCGGCTGGCCTCACGCGATCCTCATAAAATGCCCACTGCGACTTTTCCGCGCACGCAAGTGCAATTGCTGTGGTTTGTACGACGCGCCGTCGCAACGGCCCGTCGCTGGGTGTCAAACGTTGCCCGGGACTGACCATCTGGTCGATCTCATCGAGGATTGCTCCGCTCTCGACAAGGTTTTCACCGTCATCGAGCGCTAAAATGGGGATGCGAACTAGGGGATTGTAGCTTCTGACGATATCGCGTTCTCCGAAGACAAAAACGTCGTCGGATTCAAATGGCAGCTTCAAGATGCTCAAGCTGACTGCCACTCTGCGGACGAAGGGAGAAAGATAAATGCCGATCAAACGCACTACCTGCCTCGCATGAAGATACAGATTTTGGCGCCATACCCTTGCGTCGAAGATAATACTGTAGCTTAAACACAAGGGAAATATGGTTGGCGGGCCGGGCGTTCTGCGGCGTCGCGCGGACACATCGGAGAGGCTGCAGCTTGCATGTTCACCTGCAATACTGCGTTGCACAATCCCAACGATGCTCGCTATAAGGATGATCTTTCAACGACGAGGCCAGAGTCGCTAATCGGCAGTTTGACGCCAGCGCCACCATGCTTCTTGGTCAGGACTCGCAACGCTCGCGGCGCTATCCGGGCACTCGTTTTCAACCGATACCATGGTGCAATGGTCAAGTTAAGTGCGACCGCCGCCTAATTGATTCTCGGGAACCGGTGTGGGCGGTAGTATGCAATTTGCGTCAGTCAGGTGTCTCGCGCTCATGGCGGGGCTCGAGTTCGGGATGTCGGGAAGTTTGTGCATCGCAATAGACAACGTGGCGGTGGATGACCAGGCCGGCGCTCTTCAAGAAATTGTCGTGACCGCCCGACGACGCAACGAAGACCTGGAAAAGGTCGGCTTGAACGTTGCGGCATTAACAATGTCTGCGCTGACCGAGCAGCACATCACCAATGAACAGGAACTGCAGGCCGCTGTCCCTGGATTGCTGAGCGTGGCGACAACATCGACGAATCAGCTGACCTTCTCGATCCGAGGGCAAGCGGTCGACGCCTTCTCCTATACCTCCCCCACCGTACTCACATATTTCAACGAATTTCAGACCGGAGGGACGACCGCCACAGCTTTTTTCGATCTTCAGTCGATACAGGTTTTGAAGGGTCCGCAGGGCACGCTCTTCGGCCGTAATGCAACGGGAGGCGCGATCCTGTACACGAGCACGCAGCCCGGCAAGGCGCTGGAAGGTTACTTCGATTATACCGCCGGGAACTTCAATGAGCAGAAGGTGGAGGGTGCGGTCACGATCCCGCTCGCCGATTGGGCCTCGATTCGCCTGGCCGCGGAAGACGAGCATCGCAATGGCTATGAGCACAACATCTATCTCAACGTCGACGAGGGCTCAATCGATAACCGCAATTTTCGCGGCACGTTGTTGCTGACCCCTCTGGATGCGATTCAAAACACGACCACCATTCAGTACGGCAGGCAGGGCGGCAATTCGGGCGCGCCCAAGATCGCGAGCGTCTATGCCAGCTGTCCGCCGAGCCCAAGTTGCACCGCCGTGGAGCTCTTTCCGCCAGCAGTGCCGACGGGCGGCACATATCCGGCGAAGCTCGCCTCGTACAACGGGATTGTCAACTTCATCGCCATGCAGAGTAAGCAACCTTTCTGGAATGTCTGGAGCGACGGCGACGACGGGCACGACGCACAGCTCAAGGAAGCGGTGAACAAAACCACCTATACGGTGAATGATGACCTCTCCATCAAGAACATCGCAGGCTACAATCAAGTGATCGCGCGCGACCGATTCGACGCCGATGGGAGCCCCTTTGAAATACTGACGAGTGGAACCAGCGGTGGCCCCAAGCAGGAGGGTCTTCTCTATTCGACGGAACAGTATTCCGAGGAGCTGCAGCTGGCCGGCACCGCGCTCGCCAAGCGGCTCGACTACCTCGTTGGCGGCTACTACGACCGCGACAATGAAGGGCAAAATGCGCCTGTGAATATCGGCTGCGGTTCCATCGCGTTTGCGGTGACCCCGGAGAATCCCGCGGGATGCGTGATACCCGGCGGTTTGCGCTACAACTTCGAAAGCGACGAGGAGTCGCGTGCTCTCTTCGGACAAGCCACTTACGAGCTGATCGACAATCTCAGGGCGACGGCGGGCTACCGCGAAACCTGGGAAGGTATCAATTTCCGCTATGTCGATGACGGCAGCTTACCGGGGGATGCGCACCAGATGGCGGGCGTGCCCTTGCCGCCGGTACTCAGCGAGCGCGAACCGAGCTGGACCTTGGGCCTGGATTATCAACTCACGCCCGAGACCTTGCTCTACCTCGCGCAGCGTGGCGGCTTTCGAGTGGGCGGCTTCAACGGCGCGAGCGTCGTTCAGACGAGCGCGGGCTCGATCAATATCGACTCGTATAAACCTGAGATCGCACGCGACCTCGAGCTCGGTATCAAGTACGCCGGACGACTAGCCGGCTTCCCGGTGCGCATCAACGCGGACGTATATGAGGAAAGACTCAGAGACGCGCAGCGGGTCGTCGATACCGGTCTTTCTTCCTTCACGCTCAATGCCGACAAAACTCAAGTCGATGGACTCGAGCTGGACGCATTGATCGATCTTGCATCCTGGTTACAGGCAGGCCTCGATTATGCCTACACCGACGCGCGCTATACGAACGGTAGCACTCATTTCACGGAGGTCAACGCGATCACAGGCGTCATCGACAATCGCTCGGTTGTCTTGGGGCCTTACGGTGATGCCGCGAGAAACGCGGGCTCGCTCTATTTTCGCCTGGCCCATGAACTACCGGGCTCGCTGGGCCAACTGGTGGTGCGCCAGGACCTCTACTCGCAGAGCTACTTCTACTATTCAAACTTCGCCGCGAGCGTGAACGTTCCCGCCAACGGGATCGGAGCACTCGATCCCAACACCAAGATAGGGGGCTACACTATCCTCAATGCCAGGGTCGAGTGGAACAATATTGCTGGATCCAAGGTCCACGCGGCAGCCTACGTGAGAAACATGCTGAACAAACAATATGAGGTCGGCGGTGTTGGCCTCGGAGCGACGGTTGGTTTGGATGCCGTGGTTCTCGGTATCCCGCGCATGGCGGCGCTGGAGATCGGACTCAGGTTTTGACCTCTACACGAG
>Ga0302319_10017440_pt1 | contig 13147 bp, 10 predicted proteins | sample Bog_T0_2_FD_203319 | JGI IMG/M metagenome (GOLD analysis project Ga0302319, IMG submission 203319) | Peat permafrost microbial communities from Stordalen Mire near Abisko, Sweden - Bog_T0_2 | ecosystem: Environmental > Terrestrial > Soil > Wetlands > Peat | place: Sweden: Abisko, Stordalen Mire...
CATCGTCGTACGCAACGGATGCCAGAGTGCCTGATTCCACTGTGGTTATGTTCATGAGTGACCTCCAGGAGAGGCTTCGCTCTAGAACAGAATATCACAGAAATGTTTTAAGTGAACGGTATTGGGGCTAACCCGGCGTCGGCAAGAACCTTTGCGCCCATCTACCTGATGAAGACCAGACTTGTGCTGGCAGGAAAGTCGAAGGCCGAGATCGTGCAGGCGACCGCATCGGCACTGAATAAGAAGGAACTGCCCGCGCTGGAGCCGGGCGCGATGTGTTACATGATGTCGAAGCAGCAGTATTTGAGCGATCAGGACACGAGCTGGCATCCGCATCTGATGTTTTTCGTTCCAGGCGACGCGGCGAAAAGCTGGGGAGCCAATCTGCCAGGCACGCCGGTGTTGGCGGCGGACGATCCTGAAGAACGGGTGACGATTATGATGGTCTCGGTTGGCACATGGTCCGATGGGACGATGGCGCAGCCGATGTCGCACTGAGCCTCAACAGGATCGCAGAGGAGGCTGCGCAGGAACAATGACGCTCGCCTTGCGTGCCCTCCCAACGCTGGTTCCTGTGTGCTCAATCCCGCGCGTGATCCGGACTGGATCTGCGGGTCTGTTCGGAATGCCGTGTTTCGCGATGAGGTGTTGTGTTTCGCAGTGGAGTGCCGTGTTACGGAATGGAGTGTCGTGTTGCGGCATGAAGTTTCGTGCGTCGCAATGAAGTGCGGTGTTATCAATCGCCGTGCTGAAGCCGCGCGCATCCATCACCAGCGCAGTAGAATTTTTCCGGTGTGAGCGCTGCTTTCCATGAGCGCGTGCGCTTGCGCCGCATCGGCGGCGGGGAGGATTTCGTGGATCACCAGACGCACTTTGCCGGCTTCAATCAGCGGCCATACTACCTCGTGCAGGCGTTGTGCGATCGCCGCCTTGAACGCCACAGGACGCACGCGCAGCGTGGAGCCGGTTATGGTCAGCCGGCGGCGCATCAGCTTTCCCGCATCGAAGGTGGCGGCGGTTCCTCCCAGCGTGGCAATCACGATCAGGCGACCGCCCTCGGCAAGCGCGTCTAATTCGCGCCGCACATAATCGCCCGCCACCATGTCGAGAATCACGTCGACACCGCGTCCGCCGGTGAGGACACGCAAACGTTCGACAAAATCCTCCGTCCTGTAATTGATGGCCTGGGCGCCCAGCGCTTTGCAGGCGTCGCACTTCGCGTCGGCGCCGGCTGTGGCGAAGACCGGGTGTCCCAGGGCGTGCGCGAGCTGGATGGCGGCGACGCCGATGCCGCTCGAACCGCCCTGCACCAGCAGGCTCTCATGGAGACCGCCTTCGCCGCGGCCTAACATGCCCCTGTCGAATACGTTGCTCCACACGGTGAAGAAATTCTCGGGGATGGCGGCGGCCTCGACGACGCTGGTGCGGTTCGGCACAGGCAGGCATTGCGCGAGCGGCGCGACGGCGTACTCGGCATAGCCTCCGCCGGCGAGCAGCGCACAGACCTCATCGCCGGTTTTCAGGCCGAGGAGATTGTCGCCGGTGAAGTCGCCCTCGACGAGCGTGCCGGAGACTTCGAGGCCTGGCAGATCCGACGCGCCGGGCGGCGGTGGATAGTAGCCCATGCGCTGAAACACGTCGGGCCGGTTCACGCCGGATGCCGCAACCCTGATCAGCACCTCGCCGGGGCCGGGGCGCGGGATGGGGCGCTCGGTCAGCTGAAGAACTTCGGGGCCGCCGGGGCGGGTGATTTCGATAGCTCGCATTGCTGTCATGATGGCACGGTGGCGACGTGCCTGCGGGAATTGTGCCGCAGAATAATGGACGCGTTCGGCGAGCGGTGACTCAGGCTTGACTTAGGTCTTTGGCGACCGCGGGCGGTCGGACGCCCACTCAAGGTCACGGGCCTATCCGCTCTTGAATCGGGCGAGGACGGCGATTCGGGATTCTCGATCCCTTTGGCTATTGGATTGCTAGTTCGCTGGTATGAAAAAAACCGCAAGCTCCGCTCAAGATGAATCTCCGCTGAAAGAAGCCGCGGTGACGATCGGCGGCGCTGCCGGAAAGGTGGCTGCCCTGGCCTCGTCGGTGACCACGCGGATCAGGAAGGGCGTGGGAAGGATACCGACAAAGAATAAAACCCGCCTGCCGCGCCGGGAAAAGAAGGCTCTGGCAAATGCCAGTTTTACATCGCCGCGATAGGGTGAGTTTTCAAAGCGGGAGGAAACGATGAGCGAGCGGATCGACTTCGAAATCGAATGCCCGAACGAGCACGATCAGACCGTTACATTCAGCGCGGAGGGATTTGAAGAAGCTCTGAAATCCGGTGCGTTGGTGTTCCACTGTAATACATGCGATACCGACTGGCCGGCATCCCACCAGGAAATCGCCCGGTTTCGAAGGCAATTTCCGAAGAATTCCGGCTAGCCAGCGAACACTTTCCGGGCGGGACAGATTGTTGCGGGGACGGGCTGGCACGCGACAAGATCGCCTGCGCCATAGTGCAGCAGAGAAATCAGGGTGAGGTGGTGCAAATGATCATCTCAGCGCGTCCAGCAATGTCCGCTGATTACCCAGCCGCTGCTCACGGGCCAGCGCGAAACGCTGAATCGCGGAGAAAACCGACGCCGGGTCGAGATGCGCCTCCGCGATCACCTCCGGTTCGAGTCCGCCCGTAAGCCACTGGTTGTCCCAGTCCGAGGTCAGCGACCACGCGTCCGTCAGCGGTCCCAGGTCGCGAACCGGCCACATACGCCTCGTTCCCGTGCTCACCACCATCGCATCGTAAAGCGCCCCTGGAGGCAGAACCGAACGCCGGTACTCTTCCGGCTGACGATCGAAGAGTTCTTCGCTGATGGCCGAGATCACCTTCACGTTGATGCCCGCCGCTTCGAGTTGCGGCAACTGGCCGACCAGGTTCACGGTCGAACTGGCGCCCTGGGCGATCACGTAGCCGTGCCGTGGCTGGCCGGGAGCGAAGTCGCGAATCACGTACAGACCTTTGGCTGCGGCTTTCAGATCTTTGTCGGCGAACTTGTTGCGGTCGGCCACGGGAAAATCGGGGCGCGCCACTTCGATCGATATGATGCCCACCCTGGGATCGCGCGCCGCGATCTCGGCGGCCGCGAAATACCCTGGCGCGACGTCGTTGTAATCCCAGAAGTTGAGGTGGATGGTCTGGCCGCGCGGAAACAGTTTCCATACCTGGGTGGCGAAAATTCCGAAGTGGGTGCGGCCGTCGGCGGCCGTTTCCGGTCCCGAATGTCCCGCCAGAATGTGCAGCACTCCCATGCGGAATCGGCTATCCTGGTTCTGCTGGCTCCAGACGCGGGCCGGCGTATACATCAGCGGAGTGAACGCGCCGTAGGTTCCGCTCAGAGCCCAGACGCCGGAGAACCGGGCGGGATGGACGCTGGCGCTCTGGCCCGTCAGACCGATGGCGGTGGCCACGTTGCCCGCCTCCTGGATGGCGGCCTTGATGCGGGTGCCGAGAGGATTGGTTTCGGGGTCGTAGTGCCCCCACAGGCTGCCGTGTTCCACGTTGATGGATTCGGAAAGATCGGCCGCGAGAGTGAAGAACCGGTTGTCGGTGACGTAGTTCATCCACTTGATGATTTCGGAGATGGCGCGACGGGTTCCGGCTGTCTCGCCGGGCTTCCTGAACAGCGCGATCGCGACCTGCTTTTCCGCTCCCGAGAGCCGGTTCGCGACCGTCACCTTTTGCGGTTCCACGGGAAGGTTCGCCACGCGCAGACGTTCGTCGAGAAAGGGATCGACTGCGGTGTCGAAGTGCAGGGGCTGGTCGTCCTTTACGGTGTCGCCGATCTCGACCAGCCGTTCCGCCAGCCGGTCGCCCAGACCGTTGCGATCGAGCAGAGACATCACGACGTCGATGTTGGTCTTGAACTGAATGAGCCGCTCGCGGGGATCGGTCACGGGTCCCTGGCGAATGCCGGCGAATTGCACGCCGTAGCGGTCCTCGAAGGTCTTCGCCAGAGCGACGAAGTAGTCCGAGTTCATCTTCATTCCGTAGGGATGGCTGCGATAGCCGGACAACAGATCGCCGTAGCCCGGAATCTTACCGTTCACCGCGCCGGGCCAGTAGCCTTTGGTGGTTTTGCCGATGACGATCATGGGCCGGCGGTCGGCCGGGTCCCAGGTTTCCATGGAAGTCAGCACGTCGACGATCTGTTCGTAGTCGTTGCCGTCTTCGAGGGTGAAGACGTTCCAGCCGTAGGAAGTCCACTGGGCTTCGAGGTCGTAGCCGGCGTGCTTGCCGGCGATGACGCCGCCGAGCAGGGAATCGTCGATGCCGGCGTTGTTTTCCGAGAGCAGGATGCGCAGACGCTTTCCGACCTGAAGCGCCAGAGCCTGGGTCTTGAGTTCCTGGGCGTGGCCTTCGGTCATGGCGAATTCGCCTTCAAGGGCAATGACCTTGAGCGAGCCGGGGGCGCCGACGATGTCCCAGAATGCCGCTTTGCCGGCGGCGGTGGCGATGCCGACGCCGGACGGGCCGCCATTGACGTCGTTGGTGACGTCCGTGCTTTCCGCGTGGCCCGCGAGGGCCTTGATGCCGCGCGCTTTGGCTTGTTCGAACAGAGGATGGCCGTCCAGACCCTGGTCCTGCAGCAGCGTTTTGAGCGCGCCGGCTCCGCGACGGAAACCCAGTGAGTCGATGGGCAGGATCGCGACGTTCGGATCCACATAATATCGACGGTCGCCTGTGGCGCGATAGCGGCGTTCGAGCGCCTGGCCGAGAATCATCCAAAGCGCGTATCCGGTGGGCGCGTTGTGTCCTCCGGCGAGCATGAACTTATCGCTCCAGGGATGCTTGGGGCGGCGGTAATCGAAGCGCAGGCCACCCAGCTCCGGCCCGGCCAGATGCGCCGCGACGTTGTAAGGGGTGTACGCGAGCGGTCCGCCGAAGTGGCCGGTCTGGGCATAGTTGCCCAGCATCACCAGGGTCATGCAGGTCATGTAGCCAATGTCTTCGAGGCATTCGCGGTCGAAGCTGAACGCCGGCGGCTCGTCCGGCGACACGAGGGTCCTGGTGCTTACTGCCAAGTGGGGATTCTCCTGATCACGCGGACAGTATAACCCAGCACCTTTTCCGGAACGGCTGTGACATTTCAGAGCGGCATGCGGAAGGCCGTTATTGGCGAGTCCGCCGGGCGCGCGGCGCGAAGTGCCCGGCTTCGGAACGCCCTGCCAATGGCTGACAACTCGGTTTCCAGAGAGCTTTGCAGCGAACTCCGCGGCAACGCGCGGGCTCGATCTATTTCTCTCTCCGGGCGCCTTTGCGGTACCTTCGTTGGTTGGCCGCGGCAGGCAACGGCCGGCTTTCGCCGGAGTTGCAGTCAGAACAGGCGCAGTTGCTCCGCGGGAGAAGGGCCTGTGAGGAAGCGAAGATCGTTGGCCTCCTCGATGCGGTCCCAGTGTTCGCAGATCCAGACAAGTTCGCGGGCGCAGGATTGCGGTTCGACGCCGGAGTTGAGAAGCTCGCGGAAGATTTCATCGGCTTCGGCGAATCGCCGCGCCGTTACGAGGCTTCGCGCCACCGCGAGACTCCGGACGTCCGCGACGATATGGACCGGCTCGCTGGTGAACAGTACCGAGGTGCGGCCGGACGGCAGGAGCGGATCGACCGGCACCTGCGGAGCGTCCAGAATCAGGAGGCAGCGTTGGGAGGACAGTACGTCGCGGATACGCCGGCAGTTGTCTTCGAGCGGACCGTCGAGGGTCATTTGCAACCGGGAGCCCAGTTCGCCGGCGATTTGCGCGAGGGTCCGGCCATGCGCGGGAATCCAGAGGACGGCTTCGAAGTCGCGCGCGGCCTGGTGCGCGAAGCGGCCGGCCATCGCTCCGGAGGCGGTCAACGTGCCGGGCTTGTCGGCGAGAGCGCTGTAAAGAAGTTCGAGATCCGGCGAGAAGGTCATCGCCGGGCTGGCGCCAAGCCGGATACCCAGAAGCCAGCGCTTCAGGCGCCGCATGGCGGGGAGCCGATCTGCCGTGGCGTCGAAGAAGCTCAGACCGCGGCGCAGCAATGCGGGGAAAACACATTCTTCCAGAAGAAAGACGGCGCTGCGCGTATCGGCTTCCTGGTTGCGTGCGAACAGGGGCTCCCATCGTTCGCGAGGCCATCGCGGAGGGTTCGACGCGGGGGAGAGAAGAAGAATCAGAATGTCGGCGGATTGGCCTGTTTCGGCGGCGCGGAGCAGGTCCTGGCCGGGCTTGATAAGGCCATCCCGCGCGAGGGACACGGCATCGCATCCGGCTTCGAGAAATGCGCTCAGTTCCTCCGCGAATGGCGCGTCGGCGGCGGAGTGGGCGAGAAAAACGGAAAGCAAGGTTCAGTATAAGAGGCGGTGGGATTGTTGTCGCGGGCGGGCCGACGTGGGCGGCAAAAACCCGTTCTTCAGTTGAGACCACCCCACCAGCGGAGGTGGCACGTTCTGATCGAACAGGACCTTCAAGAGGCGGGGGCCACGGTGTGCCCTGCGGCATACGCCAGCAGACGGTGAACCTCATCGATCTTAAGGTCGTAGGCGAACAAAATCAGGTCCGCCACCGAGGCGCATTCCCAGCGTAGCCTGCCAGGGTTGCGAACGCCGCGAGAACTGCGAAAGCGACGAGCCGGGCGCGTGGAGTCATGCCACAAAGTATGACACGCTGCGCGCACCTTCCGCGCCAGCTGTTATGTGGCCGCGAGTTCTTTGACCAGGCTCGTGGTAAATGCCTTGGCGTCGCCAAAAAGCATCAGAGTGTTCGGACGATAGTAGAGATCGTTATCGATGCCCGCGAAGCCCACGCCCATACTGCGCTTGATGACCATCACGGTACGCGCCTTGTATGCGGCCAGAATCGGCATGCCTGCGATGGGGCTCGAAGGGTCGGTCTCCGCGGCCGGATTCACGATGTCGTTCGCGCCCACAATCAGCACCACGTCCGTCATCGCCATTTCGGGATTGATGTCTTCCATCTCGATCAGCTTGTCGTAGGAAACATCGGCTTCGGCGAGCAGGACGTTCATGTGGCCCGGCATGCGTCCGGCCACCGGGTGGATGGCGAACTTCACGTCGACGCCCTTCTTCGTCAGCGCGTCGGCCAGTTCGCGAATCTTATGTTGCGCCTGCGCCACAGCCATGCCATAACCGGGAACGATCACCACGGTGCTGGCGGTTTCCAGAATCTGCGCGGCTTCTTCCGGAGTTGCCGACCGCACCGGCCGCGCCTCCACGCCATGCGCCGAAGCCTGCACCTGCCCGAATCCGCCGAACAGAACGTTGGCGAACGAACGGTTCATCGCCTTGCACATAATGATGGAAAGGATCAGACCGGAGGAACCATCGAGCGCGCCGGCAATGATCAGCAGCTTGTTATCCAGGGCGAAGCCCATCGCGCAGGCCGACAGGCCGGCATAGGAATTCAGCAGCGCAATTACAGTCGGCATGTCCGCACCGCCGATCGGCATGATCAGAAAAACGCCGAAGGTGAGCGCGAGGACTACGAATACCGAATACAACTGAGATTGATCCGGATTCATTATCAGGAAGATCCCCATCGCGATGGCCGCCGCTAATACCGCCATATTGATGAAGAACTGACCTTTGTAAGTCATGGGACGCCCCGGCAGAACCTCCTGCAGTTTGCCCCACGCCATGATGCTGGCCGTGACAGTCACAAAGCCCAGCAATGTCTCCACGATGAGCGCACCCATGATAAAGCCGTGCGGATGCAGCTTGAAATACTCCGCGGTCCCGATCAGGGCCGACGCAAGAGCGCCGCAAGCCTGCGAGATCGCGGTTCGCTGCGGAACCCCCGTCGTCGGCGTGTAAATGGCGATCGGCGCGCCGATGATGGCCCCGAGCACGATGCCGACGGCAATCCACTCGTAGTTGAAGATCTCCGCGCGCATCAGGGTGCCGACGACGGCGAGGAGCATACCCAGCTGGCCGGCGAGAACGCCGCGTCGCGCGGTGGCGGGCGAACTCATCCACTTCAGCGCGAGGATGAATCCGGCGGCCGCCAGGATATAGAGAAACTGGTAGACGCTCATTTCGCGGACGGCTCCCGCTTCTTAAACATCTTGAGCATGCGGTCGGTGATCATGTAGCCGCTGACCAGGTTAGTAGTCGCCGACACGATCGCGATGAAGCCGAGGATGCGCGAGAGGTTCGGTACGTCCTTCTCTCCGCTGATCATGATGGCGCCCACAACCGATATCGCGGAGATGGCGTTGGTCAGCGACATCAGCGGAGTGTGCAGCAGCGGCGAAACCTTGCGGATCAGCTCGAAGCCCAGAAACGCCGACAACATGAAGACATAGAGGCCGAATTCGTAGTTCATAAGTTTGTTATCTCAACCGGCCGGCAGGTTAACAACCTGCTCCACATCAGACCGTTACCTCGGGGCCCAGTAATTCCAGGACTCGCGGATGCACGACCCTGCCTTCGAACGTCACCAGCGTGTCGCGGATAATTTCGTCGTCGCGGTTGATCGCCAGCGCGCCGTCTTTCACCATCGGCTTCAGGAAGTTGATCAGGTTCGTCGCGTACATCTGGCTGGCATCCCGCGGAGCCATCGACGCCATATTCACCGGCCCCAGAATCGTGACCCCGTTGTGAACCACCGTATCGCCGGCGCGGGTCAGCTCGCAATTGCCGCCGCGTTCGGCCGCGATATCCACGATCACCGAACCGGGCGACATCTTCTCCACCATTTCTTTAGTTACCAGCACCGGGGCCTTCCGGCCGGGCACGGCGGCCGTGGTGATCACCACGTTCTGTTCGCGCAGCACATTGCCCAGCAATTCGCGCTGTTTCGTATAGAACGCCTCGTCCATGGCCTTGGCGTAGCCGCCCGTGCCTTCGGCGCTTTCGCCCATATCCAGAACGACGAACTTGGCGCCGAGGCTTTCGATCTGTTCTTTCACCGCGGCACGAACATCATAGGCGGAGACCATCGCGCCCAGCCGTTTCGCGGTGGCGATGGCCTGCAGACCGGCGACGCCCGCGCCCAGCACCAGCACTCGGGCCGCCGCGATCGTACCGGCCGCCGTCATCATCATCGGGAACAGTTTGGGCAGCGCGAGCGCGGCGAGCAGCACCGCTTCATAGCCGGCGATGCTGGCCATGGACGAGAGCACGTCCATGCTCTGGGCGCGCGTGATGCGGGGAACCAGTTCGAGCGCGAACAAGGTTGCGCCGGTGGCCGCGACTTTGGCGCATGCGGCGGTGGCCGTCAGCGGTTCGCCAAAACCGATGAGCACCTGGCCGGGACGGAGCAGCGCGAGATCGGCCTGGCCGTCAACGGGGTTGGCCCCAAGAGTGCGAGTCTGTGCGACGACCTGCGCTTTTTGAAAGACCTCGGACCGGGAGCAAAGGGCGACACCGCGCCGGGCATATTCTTCATCCGTGAATCCCGCTTCCATTCCGGCCGAAAACTCGGCGACGACTTCGAATCCCGCTTTTTTCAACGTTTCGCATGCGCGTGGTGTGAGAGCTACTCTGCGTTCGCCGGGAAATGTTTCTCTCGGCAGTCCGACCGTGACGGCCATCCAGCGGGCCTCCTGTAAAGAATTCCGGTAAAGAACGATGATAGCGGATGGTGTTTCGGGGAGTGGCACACTTCGGGCGTGGGCTGCGGGTGGCCGGTTTTCCGGTTGGCAAAGAGCCCGGAAAATGGCCACAGATGCACACAGATGCACACGGATAAGATCCGGTCAGGCCGCTTTTTGCGCCTCTTGCGCCTCGGATCGGGTTTGGTTTGTCAGCGGCATTCCGCTTGCAGCGCTTGCTTCAGTGGCGGCTCTTTGGACCATGGACAGCATGTTGTCGAGGCGGTCGAGTTTCTTTTGGCGGAGCTCGCCGCGCGTGCGCTCGCCGTGGGCTTTCGTGATAGCTCGCCAGTCGGCAATGCCGATGTCGGAGGTGTCGGCGTCTTCGAAGAAGAATTCCTGTGCGTACTGGCGGTCGGTCTGGAGACGGCGGAGTTCGGCGGTGCATTTGTGGAGCAGGCGGTGGGCCTGGGCGCGGGCGCGGTCGACGGAACGCTGGATTTTTTCGGCGGCCGGGTCGACGGCTTCCATGGGGTCGAAGACGTAACCCCGGTGATCGTCGAGACGGAGGATCAGGTTGGCTTCCACATCGCCGCAGCGGCGCAGACGCCACATGGCGCGGCGGATTTCGTCGACCAAATTGCGTTCGAGGACGCCGACGGGGGCGAGGTCGCGGAGGAGTTCGGCGTTGAGATCGGCGTAGGCCTGTTGCTCTTCGGGACGGACGAAATCGCGCGAGGCGAACAGGCCGAGTTTGACGCCGTTTTGAGAGGAGGTGGCCTTGCCTTCGGCCGTGCGCGGGCCGGTGGAGGCTTGTGCGTTGGCGATGTTGGCTGCGATCTGAGCTGGTGTAGACATGTTGTTATATCCTTCCGGGAAGTTTCTCCCGGTATCAGATTACACACGGGCGCGAGGGGCTATGGACGTGGTTCGCTGTAAGTGGATGAAAACAATCGTGAGATAGTTGGCAGATTTGTGTGACTCGAGTTCCGGGTTCCTGCCGGGACCCGTGATGGGGTTCCGGGTACGCTGCCGAGATCCGGACTTCTTGGGAGCTTGCTGGTGGGAAGGGGATTTATCGACAGGAATGGTGAATCGCGCGCCCAGCAGCCGTCTCGGCTATTCTCCAAGTCGCGGGCAATCCGCCCAGAGTGCGGAAGAAGCTTCCCCCAACGCCGTTTGGGGCCAAACGGTGACCGGGGGGCGGGATCAATATGAGCTTTGTACGAGTGGCGGACGATTCGCCCGAAGGTCTCCATCCTATGCACGGGCGTTGTTCGTTCCCAAGGCAGTCAGCAGTTCGAATGCTCGCCCACCAGATGGAGGTCGGTCGGCACGCTCTGCTATCGCGTGCACGATCAATCGAAGAACGCCAATTGCGCGGAGAACCCGCACAGACAACCCCTTGGAACCCTGATCGAAACCACGGCGCCGCTCCGATCTTGCCGAGCTCGCCTACAGACGCTTCGGCCCAAAGCTTTATCCGTCCCAGGGTCGCCCGAAGCGCACATGCGACTACCACGGTCGGCTTGTGTTCCTCATGCCTAACGCGCCCGCGAGAGTCCGTCTGTCCGCGAATAGATGGGTTTGCGGTAGACTGTCCAAATATGATGGCGCTGCCACCACCGCCGCAGATTCCCGATATCAGCACGGTACTGGGCTCAAACCGTGTCGCTGTTCGTCTGACTGGTGTAAATGCAACATCTAACGCGACTGAATTTACAACGCTACTATTAGTCACGTCGCGCCCCATAGAGTATCGGTCCGAGCGATTGTTCGGCCCGAATGAAGCCCTGAACTTGAAGATCTCTGTCAACTTTCCGAGTAGGAAGCCGTTGGAGATGACTGCTGGTATTTCAGGATTTCAGGGTGTTTCCCTACATCTCAACTCGCCCACTGTTCTGGAAGCTGAGATCCAGCACTCCTTCAGCGCGAAGAAAAAGTGCCATCTCCTCTGCTTCGAGAACGGGGCTACCAGCGAAGGCCCGTGCTTAACCTGCCCTGATGGTATCTATCAGGTTCGAATTTGCTGCTGATATGGCTGATTTAGATCGCGTCTTTCGGGTTTCGGTAGTGAACGGCCTTGGCATGCTTATCCACGGCGCTACTGTCATCGTTTACCGAGAAGGGGTGCCAAAAACGCAAGGTTCAATCGACGGTGAGCCTCTCCTATTTCAACTTACGGGTCCGGGACAAATTGAATGTGAGGCAAGCTACAACGGTCTGCACAAGCGTGTGCCTGTGCTGCCCAACGAAGATCATATTCGAATAAGGATTACTCGCTGGTTGACGACACCAAAATTGATCGGATTGGCATGCTTGGTGTCCGTTTTAGTTTCTTTTGCGCTTTTGAACCGAGGGACCGTCGTGCTGGGGAGGCCGGAGGTTGCAGCGGCGTATGTCGGAGACGGGCCACACCACAAGCCAGTGGCCGTCGTATTCGTCCACGGTATCTTCGGTGACAAGGCAAGCTGGGGCGCGCAGAAAACCTCCTTCCCGGAGCTATTGATCTCCGATCCCGAGTTCGCTGAGAAAGTGGACGCGTTTCTATTCGAGTACTACTCCCCACGCTTTGGACCAGCCGGTAACGTGGCCGAACTTGCGAAGCAACTCAAGGCTGCTATGGAGGACAAAGGCGTTTTTCGCGATCACGATCGCATAGTTTTCCTCTGTCACAGCATGGGGGGGCTCGTTACCAGGCGCGCTCTGATACTGATGCGCGACGTGAGCAAAGTAGCGATGATCTACTTCTACGCCGCGCCGTCCAACGGGGCTGAGATCACTCAACTCGTTGGGAAGATTTCGGCAAGTCCTCAGCTCAAGTCAATGTTACCGCTGGAAGGCAACGAGGCGCTGCAGCAGGTTCAGGATGATTGGATGAATTGGGATGCAGCCCGGAACCTCCCGTCTTACTGCGCATACGAGATGCTCGCAACGGACGGCGTGCTCGTGGTAACTCAATCAAGCGCGAGGGCTTTATGCAACCGCCTTCCGGAAGGAATGACGGCTGACCATATTCAAATCGTCAAGCCACCTTCACGCGACGATCCGCGGTACACAAGGTTCGCGACGGCACTCCGCGAGACTGCGCTTTCGGCCAAGGTTGAACGCATGCGGCAGAATCCGAGTGGAAACTCGCCTCCGTCGTCAATCAAGAGTGCGGTGTCACTGGAAGCCATGAACTTATCCGAGGCAAGCGACATTTACTTTGAGGACAGGCCCCTCAGCTGCAAATTTGACGGGCGCAATATTAGAACCTTCGTGCAGCCGGCGGCAATCAAAGAGAACCGCGCATTGTCGCTCGACTTTGTGTTTTCCAATAGAGCGAGTTCAGATGCCGTATTCACGAGCGTCGATCTGGAGGTGACAGCGGCAGAGAACGTGGCCGGGGGCAGCCCTGGTATAGTCGTTCCGAACCACGTGTATGAGATCGCTCTCAAACACAAAGTCGGAACGCAGTCCTTTCCGCTCAAACCGGTATATAGGATTCCCGGGAATGATACGGGTGCATTCTCCATAGCTTTTGAGCCAGCAGCACAGGGTGTCGGGATGTGCTGGATTCTTCGTGCGGTTTTCCACACAAGTCTCGGA
>Ga0302319_10017441_pt1 | contig 13146 bp, 7 predicted proteins | sample Bog_T0_2_FD_203319 | JGI IMG/M metagenome (GOLD analysis project Ga0302319, IMG submission 203319) | Peat permafrost microbial communities from Stordalen Mire near Abisko, Sweden - Bog_T0_2 | ecosystem: Environmental > Terrestrial > Soil > Wetlands > Peat | place: Sweden: Abisko, Stordalen Mire...
TCTCGAAATTCATCGATGAGCTGCGCGCCGGTTTCGAGCGAGAGGCGCGTCTTTCCGGTGCCGCCGGTGCCGATGAGCGTGATAAGGCGGTTCTTTTCGATGAGCCGCTTGAGCTCTTCCATTTCGCGCTCGCGGCCGACGAAGCTGGTGGTTTGCGCGGGCAAATTATTCGGCAGCACCTCCATGCTCCGCGGTGGAGGGAAGGAGTCCGCCAGGCCGCGGACCACGGCCTGGAAGAGATGTTCGGGGCGATCCAGATTGCGCAGGCGATGCCGGCCGAGCGATTTGAATGCGACGCCATCGATGCGTTCGTCCTCCAGCAGTTCGTGGGAAATCTGGGAAAGCAGGATCTGGCCGCCGTGGGCCGCGGCCTCGATGCGGGCCGCGCGGTTCAGTGTTCCTCCGAAGTAGTCGCCATCGCGGTATTCCGCCGTGCCGGTGTGAATGCCCATGCGGGCCGCGATCGGGCCGGCTTCCTCCCATACCGCTGAGGTGAGACCGCGCTGGGCGTGGATGGCGGCGAGGAGCGCTTCGCCCGGCGTCTTGAACGCCACGCAGAAGGCATCCCCCACGGTTTTGAAAACATGACCGCCGTGGTTCTCGCAGGCGAGGCGCACCAGCGCGTCATGGCGGACCAGAGCAGCGCCCATGCTATTGGGGAATCGTTCCCAAAGGCGCGTGCTTCCCACGATGTCCGTGAAAAGAAAACTGACAGTTCCCTGTGGCGCGTCCTGCATGGGACTAGAGAAGCGCAAGATTCCCGTTTTTGCAGTCGCAAAACGCGGTATTCGGAAATGTTTCCAGACTAAGTCTTTTTGGCGGTGCTGGCGATGTAGAGTTCGCGGAGCTGCTTGAAATCGACTTCGACCGGGGAGTGCGTCATGAGATCGACGCCCCGGTTGTTTTTCGGGAAGGCGATGACGTCGCGAATGCTTTCGGCGCCTGCGATGAGCATGACGAGGCGATCGAGGCCGAGCGCGATGCCGCCGTGCGGAGGCGCGCCGAAACTGAAGGCTTTCAGCAGGTGGCCAAATTTGTGGGCCTGCTCCTCGGCGGTGACGCCGAGCGCTTCGAACAGCTTCGCCTGCAGCTCCCGTTCGTGGATTCGAATGGATCCGCCGCCGAGTTCCATGCCGTTCAACACCACGTCGTAGGCGACGGCGCGAATGCCGGCGTATTCGCCCTTCTCCAGAAGCGGCGCGTCTTCGGCCATCGGACGCGTGAACGGGTGATGGACAGCCACCCATTTGTTGTCCTCGGCGCTGAATGCGAGAAGCGGGAATTCGACGACCCAGAGGAAATTGAGGGCTTCGCTCCCGGCGGTGAGGCCGAGGAGTTCCGCGCAGCGGAGGCGGACGCGGCCCAGCACTTCACAGACCGGCTCCCAGCGGTCGGCGCCAAAGAAGAGGACGTCTCCCTCGACAAAGCCGAGGCGTTCGGCGAGCGCCGCTCTTTCGGTTTCGCTGAAGAATTTGACGATGGGGGATTCCCATTCGCCGCCGACGCTCCACTTGATGTAAGCGAGGCCTTTGGCGCCGAACTCGGTCTTGACCCACTCCTCCCATTTTTTGAGCTGCTCCTTGCTGAGGAGCGCGGCGGCGCCCTTGGCGTTGAGGCCTTTGATCACCCCGCCGCCATCGACGACGGCGCGAAAGACTTTGAATTGCGATTCGCGAAAGATGTCCGCGATGTCCAGCATCTCGAGACCGAAGCGGGTGTCCGGCTTGTCCGAGCCGAAACGATCCATCGCTTCCTTGTAAGTCATGCGCGGGAAGGGCGTGGGGATATCGATGCCCTTCGCTTCCTTAAAGATGCGCACGAGCAGGCCTTCCGTGAGCGCCTGGATGTCCGTGTCGGTGACGAACGAGGCCTCGACGTCGATCTGGGTGAATTCCGGCTGGCGATCGGCGCGGAGATCTTCATCCCGGAAGCAGCGGGCGATCTGGAAGTATTTCTCGAGGCCGGCGACCTGGAGCAATTGCTTGTATTGCTGCGGCGCCTGCGGGAGCGCGTAAAAGGAGCCCGGCGTGAGGCGGGATGGCACGAGGAAATCGCGCGCCCCCTCGGGCGTGGGGTTCGAAAGGACGGGAGTCTCGATCTCGAGGAAGCCGGCGGCGTCAAAGTAGTCGCGCGCCGTTTTCGTGATGCGATGGCGCAGCCGCAGGTTCCGCTGCATGCGGGGAGTGCGCAGGTCCAGGTAGCGGTAGGTCAGCCGGAGATCCTCGTTCACCGTATCGTCGTCGAGCGGGAAGGGAGGCACGTCCGCTTTGTTGAGCACATGCAGGGCGCGGGCGACCACTTCGATCTCGCCGGTGGCGAGTTTGGCGTTTTCCGTGCCCGGTAAACGGGCGCTGACCTGGCCAACGATCTGGACCACGTCTTCACGGCGCAGCTTGTGGGAAGCGGCTGCGATCTCCGCATCTTCCTCGGGCCGGAATACGACCTGGGTGATGCCTTCGCGATCTCGCAGATCGATAAAAATGACGCCGCCCTGATCCCGGTTCGTGTTCACCCAGCCGGCAAGCGTGACGGTCTGGCCGATGTGTTCTTTGCGCAGGCAGTTGCAGGTGGTCGAGCGGTACATAACGGGATAATAAGGGAGGCGGAATGTAGCTGGAAACTGGGAGAGTGGGAGAAGAATTTGGATGATGCCATGTGTTTCACAAAAGTAGGCTGTCTCGGGCTTGACCTTGGAGGCTGGCCGCGTGAGGCTTGTGCCCTAGACTTTCCTATGAAAACCCGTCTTGTGCTTGCGCTGGCAGTTCTTCTCTCGTTGCCGGGGATCAGTCCCGGCGCTATAAAGCCCGTGGAGCACGATTATCTTCGCGAAGCGGAGCAGGCGCTCCGGGACAACAACGAGGAAGCCGCGCTCAAAGCGCTGGATGCCGCCCTGAAAGAGAATCCCGATGAACCGTCCGCGCACTTTTGGCGTGGACGCGTCTATGCGGGCAAGGGGGATTTTGACAAGGCGCTCCCCGATCTGAATGCGGCGATCAAGCTGCAGCCGAACAACGCGGACGCCTACGCGCATCGGGGCTACGTCTATCAGAAGCGGCATGCGCTGGATGACGCGCTGGCGGATTTCAACCAGGCCCTGCGGCTTGATCCGGGGAACAATCTCGCGCTGTTCTGCCGCGGGCTGCTGCTCGGCGAGCGCGGCGATACCAAGTCCGCGCTGGGGGATCTGGACGCGGCGCTCGCGGCGAATCCGGATAATATCGAGGCGCTGCACAGCCGCGGGCAGATTCATGTGCTGCGGCAGGAATGGGACGAGGCGCTGAAGGATTTCGACCACTGCATCCAGAAGGATCCGAAGGACGTGGCCGCCTACACGGGGCGCGGCGGGGCGCATTATCTGAAAGGGGAGTTCAAGGAAGCGGTCGAGGATTACAACAAGGTGGTGGAGATGCAGCCCACGGATGCGCGGCCGCTGGCGCAGCGCGGATATGCCCTCGCAGGGCTTGGCGAAAAGGAAAAGGCGCTCGCGGATTTCGAGGCTGCATTGAAGCTGGACGCGAAAGATTCGGCCGCGCTGCTCGGGCGCGCGGAGGTGAATCGCGTGGACAAGAAATGGGGCCACGCGCTGATGGACTATGACGCGGTGCTGGAGCAGACGCCGGGGGATTATCGCGCGTTGCTCGGGCGGGCGTCAGTGCATTATGGCTCCGGGGACGTGGAGAAGGCGCTGGCCGATTACGCCGACATCACGAAGCAATTTCCCGACGAGGCGCAGCCCTTCAACGACTACGCCTGGCTGCTGGCCACCGGACCCAAGGATGGGCTGCGCTCCGGCGAACGCGCCGTGGAACTGGCGGACCACGCCTGCAAACTCACCGAATACAAGAACTCCGCTTATCTCGACACGCTGGCCGCGGCGTTTGCGGAAAAGGGAGATTTCGACAACGCCCTGAAGTGGCAGAAGGAGGCGGTGAAGCTTTCCGGCGAAGAGCCGGCGGATGTGCAGGAGGATTTGAAATCGAGAATCCCGATCTACGAGGAAAAGAAGCCTTACCGGGAGGTCATCAAATAGAAGGGGGCGAATTGACGAGTCGAGGCTGCGAGACAGCCTCGGGCGGAGCCAGGATCTGCGAGGTTCTCTCTCCAAGGATGCCAGCCGAGGGCAACGGATTACGATCTGGCTGACCGCGGCGGCGGCGGCTTGTGGACAAGCCGATGATGGAATGGATTTTGCAGAGCGTCGCGGGAACAATCCGAAGGGGCTTCCATTCCGCGAGGATTGCGGCCCCCGAAAACTCGCAATTGGCGACGCCGCATTCATGATTTTGCGGGAATTGGCTTGCACATCGTTAAGCTTTTTCGTCTACAAACTCGTGATGCCCGCGGTGATCGCCTGATGGGTCGCCTCGCGGCAGTGCGTCTTTTCCCCGCCGAATTTCGAGGTTGCGTTAAAACCCCGCCGAAACGAATGAAAAAGAGCAGCCGCCATCGCTCGGCGATTATCGCCTTCAGCCTTTCCGTGGCGGGTCGCGAAATGGCCCGTGCGCTCGTCATCGACCCGACCTTCGACACCACGATTACGAACAGTCCGAACGCGGCGGCCATTGAGGCCGGCATCGAGGCGACGATCCAGAGGGTGGAGGCCGAGATCGCCAATCCCATCACGGTCTCGATTGATTTCCAGGCGATGACTACCGGACTCGGGCAAAGCCAGACGACGACCTACAGCGAATCCTACTCCTCCTACCGCTCGTGGCTGGCGAATAACCAGACCCTGTCGGCGAATGACACCACCGCTCTCGCCACGCTTCCGAACCAGGCGGCCAATCCGGTCAATGGCAGCACCATCATGACCATTGCCTCGCCCATCCTGCGAGCGCTTGGCCAAACAGAGGCGGGGGGGTTAACTTCAAACGGGAATTCCGGAGGGAGTTTCGACGGGGTCATCGGCTTGAACACGTCGATCATGAACCTCTCCAGAACCGGGACGCAAAACGGCGGCTATTACGACCTGCAAGCGGTCGCCGGACATGAAATCGATGAAGTCCTTGGCATTGGCGGCACGGGTTCGGTCCTCGCCTCTGGGGATGGATCGCCACCCACGACCACGGCCGGGGTGCTGGATCTCTTCCGTTATTCGGCGCCTAGCGTGCGCAGCTTCAATTTGAGTCCGACCGTCAACGCCTACTTTTCGATTAATGGCGGCACTACGAACCTCGTCTATTTTGACCAGAATAACGAGGGCGCGGACTTCTCGGACTGGGGAAACGGCACGCCCAATGCCGAGGCTGGCAACAGCCCGCCGCAGTTGCAGGACTCCTTTGGCACGCCCGGCGCGGACACGAACATCGGCGTCAACGAGCTGACGGCGCTCGACGTCGTGGGCTACAACCTGATCAGCTATTTGACGTGGAATCCGACGGGCGGGACATCGACCACCCCCGTCGATGGCTCGGGCACGTGGACCACCGCGAGCGGCAGCATTTGGTGGAATGGAACTTCCAATTCCGTCTGGAGCAATACCACGGTCCAGAACGCCCAGTTTGGCACGGCCCCCACCGGCGCCCCATCCACGACGCCCTACACCGTGACGCTTGGCTCCCAGATCACGGTCGGAACCCTCACCTTCGCCAACCAAAATTATACGATCAATGGGGACGCCGGCGGGATGTATTCCTTGACGATCAACAACGGGATTTTCGCCGAGGTCAATGCCACGATCAATGCGCCGGTGATCCTGGGCGGCGCGAATTCCTGGAATGCGAACGCGGGGGTCACCCTGACGGTCGGAGGAGCTATCTCCGGCGGATTCGGGATTACAGTGACCGGTCCCGGGACCGTCCTTCTGAAAGGCACAAATAGTTACAGCGGCGCGACCACGATTTCCGCGGGCACGCTCCAGTTTGCAAAGACCGTGGCCATGTCCGGCTCGAGCGCGGTGACTGTGGACATGGGGGGGACGCTGGCGGTGAACGCCGGGGGCACGGGGGAGTTTACGAGCGGCGCCTCGGGCAGCGGGTCCATCGGAGGACTGCTCAGCACGGTGAGCTTCGACTCCGGTTCCTATTTCGGGATCGATACCACCAACGCCGTCGGTTCGTTGACTTACTCCAGCAACATCACCAACTCCGGGCTGGGTATCGTCAAGCTCGGCACAGGCACGCTTATTCTCTCGGGAGCCAACACCTACAGCGGAGGGACGACGGTGAATGCGGGCACGTTGACGGCCGGGGGCGCCTCGGGATTGGGCGCCACGACCGGACCGCTGGCGGTCAATAACCCCAACACCGGCGCGGGGACGGCAACCGTCCTCAACCTGTCGGCGACCGCCGCAACGACGACTGGCTCCTTGAGCGGCACGATTGCCACGCCGTCGAGCGGCACGAATTCGGCGACGATTAACCTGGCTGGAAGCCAGGCGTTTACGGTGAACCAAACCGTGAATGGCGAGTATTCGGGAGTCATCGCCGGCAGCGGCTCATTGACCCTCGGCAGCGCCAGCACCAGCACGCTGACCCTGTCCGGCGCGAACACCTATAACGGCGCGACCACGATTTCCGCGGGCACGCTTCAGTTCGCGCAGAAGGTGGCCATGTCCGGCTCAAGCGCGGTTACCGTGGCGAGCGGAGCGACGCTGGCCGTAAACGCCGGCGGCACGGGGGAGTTTGCGAGCGGCACATCGGGCGTCGGGACGATCGGAGGACTGCTCAGCGGACTTGGAGGACAAAGCGGGAGCACGGTGAGTTTCGCCTCCGGCTCCTATCTCGGGATCGATACCACCAATGCGGTTGGTTCGTTGACCTACTCCGGCAACATTACGAACCCGATTGGTCTGATCAAACTTGGCACGGGCACGCTGGTGCTCTCCGGCACGAACACCTATACCGGCTCGACGACAATCGCCGTTGGAACATTAACCGCCGGCGTTGCCAACGCCCTGCCCAGCAGCACGGCCGTGACCATCGGCACGGCCGCAACCACTGTCGCCCTGCTCAATACCGGCGGGTTCGCGCAGACGATTTCCGGGCTCACCATCTACGCGCCGGCTTACACGGATGGCACTCCCACGATCGTCGTCAACGTGGGAACCGGAACCCTCGCCCTTCACGGGAATATCAGTCTGCTCGATTCCACGGGGAGCGATGGCGCCGGCTCCAATCAAGCCGCCGAGATCGCCGCGGGAACCGGCGGCGCGCTCGACCTCGGCGGGGCAGTGCGCACCATCACTGTGGCCGGGCAGAACAATGGCGTCACCCCCGGCGACCTGGTCATCAACGCCATCATCGCCAACGGCGGGATCAATTTCACCGGCAACCCCAGCTCAGCTTTCGCAACTCCCACCGGGTTGACGCTGGGAGCGTCGGCTCCGAACACCTATGCCGGGGGGACGACGGTCAATGCCGGCACGCTCAACGTGGCTGCCACAACCACGCTCGGCGCCATCACCGGCGCCCTGACCTTGAACACGGGCACGGCGGACTCGGCTGTGATTCTCAACAGCTCCCAGACCGTCGGCTCCTTGCAGACCGGCACGCTCGGCGCCGGCGCGGCCACGGTAAATTTAAATGGCTCGGCCGTGGCGCTAACCGTGAACCAGACGGCGTCGACCACTTATGCCGGCGGCATCACCGGCAACGGCAGCTTGCTCAAGGCCGGCACGGGGAGCCTCACGCTTTCGGGGACGAACACCTACACCGGCACAACGACCGTCCAGGCGGGGGCGCTCATTGTCAGCGGTTCGATCAGCGGCAGCGCCACGACGGTGGAGAGTGGAGGCACGCTCGGCGGGACCGGCTCAGCAGGCAGTGTGGAGGCGCAAAGCGGCGGCAATCTCGAGCCCGGCCTGACGGCTGCGGGTCCGTCGCTCGGCGTCTTGACGGCTTCCAGTTTCACCTGGGATGGCGGCGCCAAACTGCTCTTTGATTTGAGCCCCACGAGCAACGTTTCCGCTCAACTTTCGCTCAGCACAGGCGCCCTGACCGAGGGGCAATCAGGCGCGTACGCCTTCGACTTCCTCGGCGGCGGCGAGGCGGGGCAGACCTACGATCTCATCAACTTCGGGTCGAAGACTTTCACCTCGGCTTCGCAGTTTACGGCCACGGATCTCGCCGCCGGGCTCCACGGGACCTTCACGCTGACCAATAACGAGCTTTCGGTCCAACTCCTCGCCGTGCCCGAACCTTCGGCAGCGGCGGCGCTTGTCTGGGGCGCCGGACTGCTTCTCGGGCTCCGTCGGTTTCGCCGCGATGCCCACGGGTGAAGGCAGGCGTTTGAAAGGAGCGTTGGATCTTTTAATGGAACGCCGGAATTCAGAAGGGGTCGGATTCCGCGCTGCGATAGATGACTCGTTTCACTATCCTACTTGGCGAACCCCTGGACTTTCAGCCAGTAGAGGCAGTCGTCGGTCCAAGGGTGAAGGGCGCCCTGGTTGCGGACAGGTCCCTGGCCGGCCAGGCCCATGCCGTGGCCGCCTTTTTGATAGATGTGGAGATCGAACGGGACGCCGGCTTTGCGCAGGGCTTCCGCGAAGGCAAGGGAGTTCTCCACTTTCACCGCGCCGTCTTCCCAGGTGTGAAAGAGGAAGCAGGGAGGCGTGTCTTTGGTGACCTGCTTTTCGTTGGAGAGCAGTTCCACGAGTTCGGGGGCGGGGTTTTCGCCGAGCAGATTCTTCTTCGAACCGCCGTGGGTGTTGGGACCCATGGTGATGACCGGGTAGCAGAGAATGCCGAGGTCCGGGCGGGAACTGAGTCGCTCGACAGGATCGGCGTCGTCCGGCTTGCCCGCGTCGAAGTGCGTGAGAATCGTGGAGGCGAGATGGCCGCCGGCGGAAGAACCCATAACGCCCACGCGCTTTGGATCGATCTTCCATTCGTCCGCTTTCGCCCGGCTGAGACGAATGGCGCGGGCGGCGTCATTGAGCATCGCGGGGTGCCGGTAGCCTTTCGAGCCGAGGCGATATTTTAGCACGATCCCGGCGATGCCATGGTCCGCGAGCCATTCGGCATAGCCCTGGCCTTCGTGCGCCGCGAGGCCGCCGTAGCCGCCTCCCGGGCAGATGACGATCGCGGCGCCGGTGGCTTTCTCGGGCGCCGGCAAAAAGGGCGTCAGTGTGGGAATATCCTGGTCTTGTGTGCCGAGGGCGCCGGGCGCGCCATTGGGCCAAAGGGGGATGGGGGTGGGCGGCGCGGCGTGGAGTAGTGTGGCCAGGAAGGCGGAGACGAAGAAGGGAAGGAAGCGCATGGGCGGATTTGAATGGGAGTGTTGGGAGAGAATGGAAATGCGGGTTGCGGTCCCCAGGGTTTCAAAGCACAGACTTCGAGCGGCGCGTGCCACCCCCCGCGGGGTGAGCGCTATGCCACGCGAAAACCGGTGGTGTCTCCCGCAATCGCGGGATCGACCACCGCGGCCTGGATGCCTTCGGCATCGCTGTGCTGCGGTGAATTCGGGCGGGGCTTGCTAGACCTTCTCGGGAACGATGAAAGGAGCGCGGTATTCACGCGTCAGCAGTTTGTCCGCTTCCTTGTTGTCGATGAATTTCTCCGCGACCGGGTCGAACTTGAGGTACTCGCCGAAAGTGAGCTGATCGTTGGTGATATCCACGTTGTTCGCGGCGAGGTGCGTCGCGAGGCGCTCGAAGGAATCCACCGCCTCCTTGTTGCCTTTGATCTTCTCGCGGATCGCGCCCGGGGCGAGCTTCGCGCCGAGACGGTAGGAGATATTGCCGGTGTGGCAAAGCGCGCTGGAAACGTGGCCTTCCAGGATGGGCGCATGGAGATCCGAGTTCTTCCGGCTGCGGACGGCCTTGATGAAGTTCGCGAAATGGTTCTCTTTGTCGGATTCGCCCTTCGCCTTTTTTTCCGAAGCCGAATCATCGGAGGCGATGATGTCTTTTGGAATCGGCGGGTTGCCGAATTTCATGACGAGCTTGTTGTCCTTGTCCACGGCGTAGGCGTTGTTGTAGTCGGGGCAAACGACGTAGCCGTTCTCGTACTGCGCCACGACGCCGATCGCGGAGCCGCGATATTCGTCCATGGCTTTGCTGTCGGCCTTCGAGGGGAGCCCGCGCACTTCGAAGATGAGAGGCGCCTTGGCGTAATCGTGGAAGACAAACATCGAATTTGGAGTCTCGCCGTCGTCAGTGTAGCCGAGGCGGCCGCCCACGGAGAAGGTCGCGGGGCAAATCGCGGCCTCGCCGGTAAAGCGTCGCGCGATATCCATTTGATGGATGCCTTGGTTCCCGAGATCGCCGTTGCCGGTATTCCAAACCCAATGCCAGTCGTAGTGCAGCTTCTGGCGGTGGAGCGGGAGTTTTTCCGCGGGGCCGCACCAGAGATCGTAGTCGATGGTGGAGGGGATGGGCTGTTCACCTTCGACTTTGCCAATGCTGGCGCGGCGCTTGTAGCACAGTCCGCGCACGTAGAGCAGCTTGCCAAGCGGTTCGCTCTTCACCCATTCCAGCGCGGCGGTATTCCCGGCGCCGGAACGGCTCTGCACTCCCATCTGCACGATGCGGTTGTGCGCTTCGGTTGCCTTCACGAGTTGGCGGCCTTCCCACACGTTGTGGGAGATGGGCTTTTCCACGTAGAGATCCTTGCCGGCCTGAACGGTCCAGATACCGCCGAGGGAATGCCAGTGGTTGGGCGTGGCGATGGAAACGGCGTCGATGTCCTTGTTCTCCAGCAGCTTGCGAATGTCCTGGTAGGGCGTCACTTCCTCGCCCTTGGCCTTGAGCTTGGCCACGCCTTTGTCGAGCACCGCGGTATCCACATCGCAGAGCGCCACGATGCGGACGCCTTTTTCCTTCATGCCGAGATATCCATCGATGTGGGATTCTCCCCGTCCGTGAAACCCGACGACGGCGATGCGGATATCGCCATTGGCGCCATCGGCCGCGGCGCGGACGCGCGCGGGGAGCGAGAGGGCGGCCGAAGCGGCGAGCGAGGTTTGCAGAAAGGAGCGGCGATTCATTTTATTCATAGGATGGGGAGAGCGGAGGTTTATTTTTCGGCGGCGTAGGCGGCGAAGCGTTCCGCGGTTTTGGCCTGGGTGGCATCGCCTTCGTGGAGAATGAAACGGTATTTGAAAGTGGCGCTTTGTCCGGCGGGAATTTTGAAATCGCCGGCGCCCGCGGGCTGGGATTTGTCCATGTCATGTTCGCAAAAGGGATTCGCGGCGAACAGACCGTAATCGCGAGCATGCCAGCGGGTGGGGTGGCGCGGATTGGAGGGGTGATCGAAGAAGGCGATCCCGAGCGTTTTGCCGTCCACCGGGCCGGAGTAGTCCACCCACTCGGCGCGTTTGCCCCAGACGCTGCCATCCGTGTCGCCGGCGGAGTCCACCATGTGGCCGGCGCCGGGCTTTTTGTCGGGCTGAATGAGGCGCATGGATTCATTGATGCGCATCGCCATGGAGCCTTCCTTGGTGTCGCCAAAGACCACGTCTTTTTCGCCCGCCTTGAGGACGACCTCGAAATCGAACACGCGTTCCGTTTCGGGCCCTTCGTACACTTTGAACGTCTGCACGCTCGTCAAAGTGGTGCTGCCACTGGGAGCGACCCACTTGAGCTGATCCTCTAGGATGCCTTCCTTCTCCCCGCCCTGCACCTTGAGAAATTTGTCGTGAACGATCTGGCCCAAGGGAATCTTGGGAGGTTTGCCGGGAGCGTAGGAGGCCGGTTCGGCCCAGAAATCGGCTCCATTGACCAGACCATGGGCGAACCAGAGCGAGCGATGATGGGGATGATCGTGCGCCTCATTGGGCACGTCGTTCATTGGCCAATCGCGAGTCATTTTCACGCCGCCGGGGCCGTAGAGCGGGTAAAAATAGACGTGGGGAGCGCCTGTGAAGTGGTATTCCGTGAAGGGCTTGCCGCCCACGTCGATGGTGACTTTATCGGGCAGTTCCTTGATTTCCACGGCGGCCTGCGCCGCGGCGGCGCAGGCGACGATTCCAAGAAGCGAACAAAGCGGGCGGGAGGGGCGCATTGAGAGGATGCTAAGGCGAGGGTAATGGCGCGTGCAAGCGGACAACCTGAAGTGGAAGGGTTTCTTAGTGGGATCGCGGGGGATGCATTCCCTCAACCGTGGGGAGGGAGGGAAGTTGCGGAGATCGTTGCGACGGAAAATGGAAAATGGAAGATGGAAAATGACGCAGCCTTGCGCCTGGCGTGCCTCCGGGGGATCCAGTCGCCAATTGGCGACTAACTTTTGCTGATTTCGAACGACTTAGGGGGTTTTTCGCCCGGATCCGCTGATTTTTGACTCCTCTTTCCCAAAGTGAGGTTTGAATTGAGATCGAGTGGAATGGCCTCGAAGGCTTGGCGAACGTGGCGACCCTTGCGCAATGAGGGGCACGGCAGAGGTGAGTGGGTGACAAGGTGAATCTGGGTGAATCAAAGCGATCAAGGTAAAACCAAACGGATTTGGCTCACACAAAGACACAAAGGCACAAAGGAATTTGGTTTCGGAAAGTGGGTGTTCAGGCACAGCGATCAAGGCGATCAAGGCGATCAAGGCGATCAAAGTAAGATTGGTGGGGTTTGGATAATGGAGTTTGGCCGCAAAAGAGCGCCGTTTCGACAAGCTGTTCCGACTGCCGCTCAAGGCCCTGAGCCTGTCGAAGGGCAAAGATCGCGAAAGGGGTTGAGAGACCGGAGAGCGGATGGAGGCTCCGCGATGGGTTTCATGGAGCACCGGAGACGAAGCGGAAAGAGGGGAGATGGGGGAGCGAATCAAAGTGATCATGGCGTTGCGCGGGGGCTTCCGGGGTGGTCGGCCAGAATTGGAGGTTCTGCGGCGCCCGGTTTCGGCGTGGCGGCGGGCGGCGGCTGGGGACTGCGGTTTGGGCGGTGGAGTCCGGCACGCGCTCCGCGACGTCAATCGGGGCGGCGTTTTCGCGCTGTGCATTGCGGTTGCGTGTTTTCATCGTGGGCAGGCCCATGCCGACACGGATTCAAATGTCCAGCAAAAAGTTTTAGGGATTCGGACTGGTTATGTCGCCTGCTCATCGCACGAGGTGGAAGCGATCGCGGACTATCTCGACAAGCTGATTCGGCCAAATTCGCGCTGACGAGTGAGCCCCGTGGAGACGATGAGGTGCAACCGATTTTTGGACCGGTTTGTTGTTTAGTTTGCGGAGTGGATTTTAGCCTCGAATTGGCTGGGGGTTTTGTAGCCGATCGAGGAGTGT
>Ga0302319_10017442_pt1 | contig 13146 bp, 8 predicted proteins | sample Bog_T0_2_FD_203319 | JGI IMG/M metagenome (GOLD analysis project Ga0302319, IMG submission 203319) | Peat permafrost microbial communities from Stordalen Mire near Abisko, Sweden - Bog_T0_2 | ecosystem: Environmental > Terrestrial > Soil > Wetlands > Peat | place: Sweden: Abisko, Stordalen Mire...
GTAAAAATACTTTGAAGATTGATAAAAAACTTGGATCGCAACCGATTACCGTCACGGCCGCGCCTGCGGGCGAGGGTGATCTGCGCGCTTTGTGCGATCATGTGCTAACCGGCCACCTCCAGCACGTTCACGAGACGGGCGGTGATCTCTATGTGCCGCCCCTGCGCGACCATGTGATGGAACATCCGGGTCTCCATTTTCATTTCAATCCCGATCTCATCATCGGGCTGACGGGCGCAAGCCGGCTGGAATTCATCCACGAACATCGCGATATCCAGGCCGACGACCTGGCTCTTATCCCGGGCGGAATTCCTCATCGTGAAATTGCGCGCCCGGGCCGCGCGCCGGGCTTCGAGAACCTCGTCATCAGCGTCTATAACCAGACGGTCTCGGTGCGGCACCAGATCCACGATGGGCAGCATCTGCACAGCGTCGCGGAACACTACGACACGGCTAAATATCAATTACTCGCCCAATATCTTGAGGAAATTGCCGAGCTGAGCCACAGCAATCCACTGACGCACCGATTGGGCATCAAGGGTCTGCTTATGATTTACTTCAGCACGCTTCATTCGGCGGTCTGCCGCGTCCGGTCGGCCGCGCCGGTCGAAAAACTAAAGATCGTGCAGACCAAGCGTCTCGTGCACGAGCATCTGGGCAACAGCCTGCTCAGCGTCAAGTTCCTGGCCGAGCTGCTGCATTGCTCCAGTGATTATCTTTCCAATCTCTATCACCTGCAGACGGGCGAGCGCCTGATCACCTATATCAACCGCGAGCGGGTGAAGGCCGCCATGACCATGCTACGCACGACGCCGCTGACGATCGCGGAGGTCGCGTATGCCGTGGGCTTTGAATCGCAGGGCTATTTCAGCCGCGTCTTCAAGCAGTTCGCCCACAAGAATCCGGTGGCGTACCGGCGCTCGATCGAGCATTCGGTGGTCGAGCTGGAGGGACGCCCGCACACGATCTACGCGGCGGAATCCGAGGGCAAATAGGCGGCTCTCTATATGGCGGCAAAAGCGCGGCGTGCGCTTCTCCTGCCCCCGACATGCTCCGGCGTCACATGGGTTTTTTCGCCAAAAGATAAGTTTTTTATTAAGAAAACGAAATCACTGCTGACAATGCCAATGCTACAATCAAGTCGTACTTCTTTAGCGAACGAAAGGCTTGGCCATGAAATTTACCCGGACTCAGGAATTCATTGCGGAATTTTTTGGAACGATGGTGCTGATTCTCTTCGGCTGCGGATCGGTCGCCATGGTCGTGCTGTTCGGCAGCAACCCGCCGATTCCAGGCGAGGTCGTGAAGGGCGGCTACACCAACATCTGCCTCGGGTGGGGACTCGCGGTGACCTTCGGCATCTATATCGCCGGCACAATCAGCGGCGCGCACATCAATCCCGCGGTGACGATCGCCTTTGCTGCGACCAAGCGCATCCCATGGAGCAAGGTTCCCCATTATTTGTTGGGCCAATTTCTTGGCGCATTCATCGGCGCCGCGCTGGTGTTCGCCGATTTTCACGGCAAATGGCTGATGGTTGATCCGCAGCTGAGCCACACGACCGGCATTCTTTCCACCTTCCCCGCCGTGCCTGGATTCTGGCCCGGATTCTTTGACCAGGTGCTGGGCACCGCGCTTTTGCTCGGGCTGATTTACGCCGTCATCGACAAGTTGAACGCCCTGCCCGGCTCCAACCTGAGCCCACTTATCATCGGCCTTGTCGTCGTGGCAATTGGCATCTCGTTCGGCGGTATGAACGGGTATGCGATCAATCCGGCGCGCGACTTGGGCCCGCGTCTTTTCGCCGTCCTGGCCGGATTTTCGAATAACGGCCTGACGGACGGCACGGGCGTGTGGTTGCCTCCCGTGATCGGGCCGATCGTGGGCGGAGTGCTTGGGGCTTTCGCCTACGACTTCTTTATCGGGCGCGCGCTCGTTCAGGGCAACCGGCTCAGTTCGGATCCCGAAAGTCGCGCGGGCGGCGAGGATTCTTCCTACACGGAGCACCACGAGGTCACGAGCGTTCGGTAAGCGAGGGTAGCCGTCGACCATCCGGACGACGGATGGGAAAAGGCCGCGCGTCCGCTATGCGTCCGTCGCCCGGAGGTCGACGGCTACCGTTTCAGGCGCTTCGCGCTGCGATTACTTACCGGCGTAGATGTCCATGATATCGCGCAGGAACTTGATCGACTCGGCCTTCGGGCGCTGGAACGAATTGCGGCCCACGATGGAGCCAAACCCGCCCCCCTGGTTGATGCCGCGCACTTCCTCGAGAAACGTCTCGGTCTTGTCGGCCGGTCCGCCGGAAAAGATGAGGATGCGCCGCCCACCGAACGCGCATTGCACGACATGCTTTACCCGCTCGGGCAGCGTGGCGATCGGCACCTTTTGCTTTTCGTAAACCGCGCGCGCCGCTTCCTGCTCGAGATGCGCGGTGGGCAGCTTGACCTTGATAATGTGCGCGCCCAGCTGCGCGGCGATGTGCGCGGCGTAACCGCAGACATCGATCGAGGTCTCGCCCTCCTTGCTGATCGACGAGCCGCGCGGATAGGACCAGATGATCACCGCCAGGCCGGCTTCCTTCGCTTCCTCGGCGATGGCGCGAATCTGGCCGTACATTTCCAGCCGGTGCGACGAGCCGGGATAAATCGTGAACCCGATGCCGACGCAGCCGAGCCGCAGCGCGTCATCGACGCTGCCGGTCAGCGCCTGCTCGGGGTCCTTTTCATCAACGAGCACATCGTGGTCGTTGACCTTGAGGATGAGCGGCACGTCGCCCGCGAAATCGCGCGCCCCCGCCTCGAGGAATCCCAGCGGCGCAGCGTAGGCGTTGCAGCCGGCCTCGATCGCCAGCTCGAAATGATAGCGCGGATCGTAGGCGGGCGGATTCATGGCGAAGCTGCGCGCCGGACCGTGCTCGAAGCCCTGGTCGACCGGAAGAATCACCAACTTGCCGGTGCCGCCCAAGCGGCCGTGATTGAGGAGCCGGGCCAGGTTCGTGAGCGAGCCGGGATTGTCGCTGCCATACCAACTGAGAATTTCGCGGACGCGGGGTGTGGACATGGGATGAGTGGGGTTGAGGGTTGGAAAGTTATTTGCCGGGCGGCTGGAGAATGTATTTCTCGAGGGCGAACGCGAATCCCTCGTCGTCGCATGACGCGGTGACGAAGTTGGCCTGTTCCTGCACATCCTTCGCCGCGTTGCCCATCGCAATGCTCAGGCCGCTCTTCTCGAACATGGGCACGTCGTTCGGCATGTCGCCGAGGGTCGCCATTTCCGCCTTCGGAATCTTCAGGTGATCACAAAGGAAATCGACCACCCCGCCCTTCGTCGCCTTGGGGTGGGTGACGTCGAGGTAGTAGGGCTGCGAGCGCGCGGCAAAGGCCTCGCCATCGAGCGCCTTTTTCGCGTCGGATTCCGCGGCTTCCACCGCCTTGAGATCGTCGCTGACGCCCACGATCTTCACCGCCTTGTCGAGGAAGGGCCCGAAGTCCGCGGCGACCTTCGGAGGGAACTTTACGGTCCATGCTTCCCGGTCGACGTGCGGGCCCTTCGGGTCGGGCACGTACCAGTCGGTCGCGGTGTAGAGCCACGCGACGAGCTTGTGCTTCTTGATCACCTCGATGGCCTGAGTGGTCGCATCCCTCGAAAGAAAGTGGGATTCGATCACCGAGCAATCGGGATTCACGAAAACGCCGCCGTTGAATCCCGCGATCGGCGTGGAGAGATGCAGGGCGTCGGTGAACATCCGCATGCCGAGCGGCGGCCGTCCGCTGGTGATCGCAAACGCGATACCGCGCTCGTGCAGCTTCGCGACTGCGGCCTTCGCGCGCTCCGTCAGCACCTTCTCATGCGTCACGAGCGTTCCATCCACGTCCGCAAGGACGAGCGAGATGCGAGGCGGTGCGGTGTAAGGCTTCATGCGGTCGCGCCTGTCGGTTTTAGGTCCGGACCATCACGATAGCATTCGAATCGAAACGCGCGACCGGAAATGCACGGTGGAAAAATTCCGGGTGGCCACCGCGCCGGGGAACGATAGAATTTCCCCATGCGCTCGCGCTGGGTACTGATCCCCCTCATTATCATTGGCGCCCTTCTGATGCTCGCCATGGGCCCGGGTGCCATCTGGCTCGATTCCTTCGTCCACTCCGATGCCTTTCGGCACGAGGTGGAATCGAAGATCGGCCAGACCGCCGGCGGGACCGTCGAGATCAAGCAGATCGACGCCGGCCTTTTCATTGGCGTGAGGCTGCGCGGCTTCGCCACGAAGGTGAATACCGAGCAGGGAACCGTCGCCGCGCAGGTGGAGAGCGTCAACTGCTCCTACTCGCTGCTCGCGCTGCTGGAGCGGCAGCTGCAGTTCAACCGCGTCACGCTGGTCGACCCGGACGTCGTGCTGACGCAGCAACCGCCCTCGAGCGTCGCCACGCCGACAGCGCCCGGAACAACCGAGCCGCGCTCCGCGGCAGCCGGCGGAGGCAAAACCCCGCTGTTCTCCGTCGTGCTCGATTCCGCACATGTCTCCGGCGGCCATCTCGCCATCCGCGACACCACGGGCGCGACGAAGGCAGACCTTCAGGGCGTCGACGCCAGCGCGGATACGGCCGGTTATTACGACGGCAGGGACGTCACCGGAAAACTTTCCATCGCCACCATCGCGCTGCCGCAAAACCTGAAGCTGACCGATTTTTCCACACCGTTCACCTTCCGCACCGGGGCAATCTCGGCCGATCCGTACGAGGCAAGCGCGTTCGGTGGCAAGCTGACCGGCGACTATAAGCTCGACCCCAGCGGCCCCTCCCTCCTCGATGTCAACGGCACCGGGCTCGATGTCACGCAGATCGGGAAGGCTGCCAGCCCGGGTTCAGCCAGCTCGCTGAGCGGCTCGCTCGCGCTGCAAAGCAAATGGCACGGCGTGGAAACCGGCAAGCTGACCGGCGAGGGCGACGCGCAGATCACCGGCGGCAAACTCTCGGGCGTGTCGGTCCTGCACGACCTGGCGACGATCCTGCAGATCGGGGCCCTAAGCGACCCGGACCTGAAAAATGTGAGCGTTCATTTCGTGGTCGCGAACGGCTCGACCCACTTTTCCGATCTGCGCATCGAGTCGGAGGTTTTCGACATGACTGGCAACGGCGTGATCGATCCGCAGGGCCGGATCGATGCGAATATGGCGCTAACCCTCCATTCCGGCGCGATGGGGGCCTTGCCCGGCGCAGCGGTTTCGTTGTTCTCCAAACTGCCCGGCGGCGGCGGATCGATTCCGTTCCATATCAGCGGAACGCTTTCCAGCCTGCACACTAATCTCAGCAGCAATATATTCAGTCCCGCCGCGAAAGCGGAGAAGAGCGTGAGCAAGGAGCTCAACCACCTTTTCCACTAGCAGGGCGGGTCGCCGCGACCTCCGAAGGCTTAAAGCACGGTCGATTCAACACCGGCGGGAACGTCCAGGGCCGGATGCAGGTTCTTCATCTGCTCGCGACCCGTCACGAGCTTCTCCAGCGTGCGCAGAATGACGTAGAACACCGGCGTCAGGACCAGGCCGAAGAACGTCACGCCCAACATGCCGGAGAACACGGCCACGCCCATCGCGCGGCGCATCTCGGAGCCCGCGCCGACGGACAGCACCAGCGGCAGCACGCCCATGATGAACGCGAAGGAGGTCATCAAAATCGGCCTCAAACGCAGGCGCGCGGCGTGGATCGCGGCCTTGACCGTGTCCTCGCCGTGCATCTCCAAATCCCGCGCGAACTCGACGATCAAAATCGCGTTCTTGCACGCGAGGCCCGCCAGCACGAAGAGGCCGATCTGCGTGAAGACATTATTGTCGCCCTTGGAAAACCAGACGCCGCAGATGGCGGAGAGCAGGCACATCGGCACGATGAGCACCACGGCGAGCGGCACGAACAGGCTTTCGTATTTCGCCGCCAGGACGAGGTAAACGAGCAGGACGCAAACGGGGAAGACAAGGATCGCGGTGTTGCCCGCGAGGATTTCCTGGTAGGTCAGGTCGGTCCACTCGAACGTCATGCCCTTGGGCAGCGTCTTGTTCAGGATCTTCGTGATCTCCGCCTGCGCCTGGCCGCTGGAGTAGCCGGGCGCCGCGCCGCCGTTCAGGTCGGCCGAGCGAAACGCGTTGTAGCGCATCGCGCTTTCCGGACCCGTCGTGTCGGTGATGTTGACGATCGAGCCGAGCGGCACCATCTGCCCGTCGATGTTGCGCGTCTTGAGCTGGAGGATGTCGTCGGGCCGCGAGCGGAACTGTTTGTCCGCCTGCGCGATGACCTGGTAAGTGCGGCCAAAGCGGTTGAAATCGTTGATGTAATAGGAGCCGAGATAAATCTGCATCGTGTCGAACACGTCCTGCACGTCGACGCCGAGCTGCTGGGCCTTGGTGCGGTCGAGATCGACGTTGAGCTGCGGCACGTCGATCGCGTAACTCGTGAAGACGCCCGCGAGCATCGGGTCCTTCATCGCCGCGCCCTCGAGGTTTTTCATCGTGGCATCGAGCGCCTCATAGCCCAGGTCGGTGCGGTCCTCCACCTGCAGCTTGAATCCGCCGATGGTGCCGAGGCCCTGCACGGGCGGCGGCGGGAAGATGGCGATGAACGCGTCCTTGATCCCGCCGTATTTCATTTGCAGCTTGTGCGCGATCGCGCCGCCGGAAAGATCGGGCCCCTGCTTTTCCAAGCCAATGCCTTGCATGATGGAATCGAAAGTTCCGGTCGTGCGCTCCTCGAACGGCTTCAGCGTGACGAAGACGATGCCCGCGCTCGCGCTGTTGATGAAGCCGTTGATCGAAAGTCCCGGGAACGCGACGGCGCTCTGGACGCCTTTTTCCTTCAGCGCGATGTCCGACATCTCTCGGATCACGGCTTCAGTGCGGTCGAGCGTTGCGCCGTACGGCAGCTGCGCGAAGCTGACGAGATACTGCTTGTCCTGCACCGGCACGAAGCCGGCGGGCACCGAACGGAAGACGAACCAGGTGCTGGCGAGCAGCGCGAGGTAAACAACGATCGCGACAATCTTCCACGTCACGATGCGGCCAACCACGAGACCGTAAAACTCCGAGCCACGGCGGAAGACGTAATTGAAGATGCGGAAAAACCAGCCGAGGACAAAATCGAGCACGCAGGTCAGCCGGTCCCGCGCCTGGCCGTGCGCCGGCAGCAGGACCGCGGCGAGCGCCGGGCTGAGCGTGAGCGAGTTGAAGGCGGAAATCACCGTCGAGAACGCAATGGTGAGCGCGAACTGGCGGTAGAACTGGCCGGTCAGGCCGGAAATGAAGGCGATTGGCACGAACACCGCGCAGAGCACGAGGGTGATGGCGATGATCGGGCTCGTCACCTCGCTCATCGCGCGGATGGTTGCGTCGTGCGGCGAAAGGCCGTTCTCGATGTTGCGCTCGACGTTCTCGACGACAACGATGGCGTCGTCGACCACGATGCCGATGGCCAGCACGAGCCCGAAGAGCGACAGCGCGTTAATCGAGAATCCGAAGACGTGCATGATCGCGAACGTGCCCACGATCGAGACCGGCACGGCGAGCAGCGGGATGATCGACGCGCGCCACGTCTGCAGGAAGACGATGACGACGAGCACCACCATCGCCAGCGCCTCGAGCAGCGTGTGCACGACCGCCTTGATCGAGTCGCGCACGAAGATGGTCGGGTCATAGACGATCGAGTAGTCGACGCCCTGCGGGAAATTTTTCTTCAACTCCGCCATGGTGGCGCGAACGTTGTCGGAAATCTGGATGGCGTTGGAGCCGGGCGACTGGAATATCGGGATGGCGACGGCCGGCTTGTTGTCGAGCAGCGAGCGCAGCCCGTACGCGGCCGCGTCAATCTCGCTGCGCGAGACGTCGCGCAGCAGCGTGACCGCGCCGCCGGAGTTGCGCTTGACGATGATCTGCCCGAACTGGTCGGGATCGGTCAGCCGTCCCTGCGCGTTGATCGGCAGCTGCAGTTCGACGCCGTCGCCGTAGGGCGGACCGCCGATCACGCCCGCGGAAACCTGCACGTTCTGTTTCCGGATCGCGGCGACGACCTCGTCCGCCGTCAGGCCGAGCTCCGCGATTTTCTGCGGATTGAGCCAGATGCGCATCGCGTAGTCGCCGGAGCCGAAGAGCCCGACGTTGCCCACGCCGTCGATCTTCGCCAGCTGGTCCTTGACGTTGAGCACCGCGTAATTGCGGAGGTAAAGCATGTCGTACCGGTTGTCGGGCGAGGTCAGGTGAACGACCATCGTCAGGTCGGGCGAGCTCTTGACCGTGGTGACGCCGATCTGGCGCGTCACGTCGGGCAGGCGCGGCTCGGCCTGGGCAACGCGGTTCTGCACCAGCTCCTGGTCGAGATTCGGGTCGGTACCGAGCTTGAAGGTGACGGTGAGCGTGAGGATGCCGTCGCTCGAGGCCTGCGAAAACATGTAGAGCATGCCTTCCGTGCCGTTGATCTGCTCCTCCAGCGGCGTGGCCACCGTCTCGGCGATGACCTTGGGATTCGCGCCGGGAAACTGCGCGGTGACGACCACGGTCGGCGGCACAACCTCGGGATATTCCGAGATCGGCAGGCGGAAGACCGACAACAATCCGGCCAGGAAGATGACGAAAGAAATGACGCCGGCGAAGATCGGGCGGTCGATGAAAAACCGCGAGAGGTTCATGGCATGTTCGCCGATTTCGGACTGATGTTGGCGACGTTCTTCTCCGCGGGCATCTCGGTCGTCGCGACCTGGTCGTCGGGACGCACAAGCTGGACGCCGTCCACGATGACGCGATCGCCGGCGACGAGCCCGCTGTTGACCACGCGATCGGTCTCCACCGTCTTCCCAAGCTCGATCTGGCGGTAACCCACCTTGTTCGAGTCATCGACGACGAGGACCGACGCCTTGCTCTGGTCGAACGAGATCGCGCGCTGCGGCACCAGCAGCACCGTTTGCTCCGCCGCGCTGGAGAGGCGCGCCGTGACGAACATGCCGGGGACGAGCGCGCCGTCGGTGTTCGCGAAGCGGGCGCGGGCGCGGATTGTATCCGAGGTCGGGTCGATGCGGTTGTCGAAGCTCTCGATGAAGCCCTCATAGACGTGGCCGGCGTCGCCCTGCACGACGAGCTGCACGGGAACCTGCTGCTCATGCGCGCTGTCGTGGGCCGAGGCGCGGATGGTCTGCAGGTAGGTCTGCTCGTCGACGTCGAAGTCGGCGTAGATGCCATCCTGCGAGACGATGGAGGTGAGAATCGGCGCGCTGACCCCGGTCTGGACGAGATTGCCCACCGTGATTTCCGCGCGGCTGACGCGGCCGGAAATCGGCGCGGTTACGTACGCGTGCTCGAGGTCGAGCTTCGCCTGCGTGAGCACCGCCTGGGCGTTCTGCTCATCGGCCTGCGCGACCTGGTAGGTATTCGTCGCGTTGTCCAGTTCGTCCTGCGAGACCGAGTGGGTCTGGATGAGCCCGTTGTACCGGTCGATCTGGATTTTCGCGAGGGCGACCTTGGATTGGGCGGAAGTGAGGCTGGCCTGGTCGCGCTCGACCGCGGCCTGGTAGGGCCGCGGATCGATGACGACGAGGAGATCGCCCTGCTTGACCAGCTGGCCATCCGCGAACTTCACGTCGGTGATGTAGCCGCTGACCTCGGGCCGGATTTCCGCGTAATCGATTGCGTGCAGCCGGCCGGAGAATTCGCTCCAGAGCCGGACCTTGCGCGGAGCCAGCGTGGTGACGACCACCTGCGCCGGCGGGCGGGCGGCGGGCGTTGCGGCAGCGGCGGCCTGCACCGAGGCGTCATGCAAATCAACGCCGACCGCGATGCCTGCGCCCACGACGACGATGGTGAGAAGGGAGAAGAAGATTTTCATGCAGATTTGAAGCGAGGGTTACTCAATCCAGCGGGTGATGGGCACGATGTACGGCCCGGGCGTATAGGTGCTCCACACCACCGGTTCCGGTTGCGGGGTGCGGTCCGCCATGGCAGACGCCTTGTCGATGGCGGTCGTCTTTGGTGCTTGGTTCTTGATCGGTTTGAAGAGGCAGATCATGGTTTCCTTTCAGCGTTATCAGTAGCAAAGCGATTTAGTTGACTGGTTGGTATAGTGTTGGGGCAAAAAAATTTACGCGGCTGGCGTGAGTTCCTTGAGACCGAGCAGGCGCCGTATTCCGTGCTCGATCCGCTCGACGTGCTTCACGCTGTTCTCGATCTTGGCCTGCATCAGCACGCCGGTGATATAGGACAGCATTTCCTCCGCGAGCTCGCGGTGGTTGCTCGACTGGATCAAGCCCTCCGCGGCGAGGTCGCGCACGAGCGATTCGGTGTACTTGATCTGCCGCGCGAAGATCTGCTCCATCTTGAGGCGGATATTTTCGTCCTGCGTGCCGAGCTCGGAACCCACCGAGCAAAAGGGGCAGCCGAGCATCTTGCCGAAGAGTTGATATTTCCGCTTCTGGTCCTCGATGATCAACCGGCAATAGCGATCCAGCCGCTCGAGCGGGGGCACCTGCGGCGAGAAAATGCTGTCGAGCAACGGCCGCTTCATCTCCCAATGGCGATCGAACGCGGCAACCGCCAGGTCGGACTTCGACTTGAAGAAATAGTAGAAGCTGCCCTTGTTGACACCGGCCTTCACGCAGATGTCATCCACGCTGACCGAGCCGTAGCTGCTGGCCCAGATCAAATCGATGGCCGTATCGAGCAGCTTCAGTTTGCTGGCGCTTTCTTGCTTCATCGAACCACTTTAGTTGACTGGTCAGTATAGTGCAAGCGGAAAGTTTACGGTGGCTTCCCAGCGGAATGTAACTAGTTGCGATATTCCGACTTGGGATAAAGCCGCAATTCGACTTGGGAGATGTTCCAAGGAACCGGCGCGTTCATCTGGCCCACGTAATCGCCCAGCCGGTACATCGGCGTGATGAGGTTCTTCTCGCCGAAATGGAGGTACGGCGTGATGTCGATTTCCACGCCGAGGTCGCCGTTGCCGAGATGGCGGAACGGGTAGTGGTTGTTGACGAAGACGCCGAGGGTCGAATTGCCGTCGCCCTTCGCGAAATAGCTGATGACATACTTGTCCTTCCAGTCGGCGGGAATCATGACCTCGCGCGACGGATCCGATGCGGTGCCGGTGCCGGGGAAAGTCAGTGTCACCGGCTTGCCGTTCGCCTGGCCGGTCCAGGCGCCGGCGAGATTCATGACCTTGACCGGCGGCTTCTCGTGCACGAGATAGAGCGCACCGAAAACGCCGATGAGATTATCGTGGCGCGGCTTGTCGACCTCGAGTGCGAGCGTGTTGTCCCCTGCCCGCAGCAATTTCGCAACGTCGGGATTATAATAGCCCTGCTTCTGCAGCAGTTGGCCATTCAGGTAGAATTTGAAGTCACTGTCGCCGGCCGTGAAGTTGTAGTAGTTACCGGACGCGGTGAGACGCGTGGCGCCATTGTCCTTCAGCCACGCGGACGGGACCGTGAACGTTTTCCGCGCGTAGACCGGGCGATCAATCGTCGCTCCCTCGGCATTGAAAATATCGAGGTCCCAATTTTTCCACTTCGAGTCGTCGAAGGAATCGGCATGCCACGCATCGCCGCTCGCGTCCTGCGTCCACTTCCAGTCGAACTTCAACTCGACCGTCGGATCGATCCAATGGCCGTGCGAGATAGACGACATGTCCAGCTTGGGCGAGACCGCGAGCGGATGCCACATGCGCTGCTGATAATTCCACCAATGATCCGCCGCGCTGGACGATTCCGCGTCGCGGAAATAGAAAACCTGCACCTCGCCCTTCGGGATCGAGACCTGAGGGATCGTGATATTGCCACCGTCCGCCGTGAACTGCGCGATCTCGTTCACGCCATTCATCGCCACCTGGTAAATCTTCGACGGTTTCTCGTCGAGCGTGACATGCAAGTCCACGAGCCGGTCGCCGTCCGCGAAGCTGTTCAGCACGACCACATCGTCGAGGCCGTTGTTTGTGCGGTAGCGCTGCGGCCACACGTCGTGGTCGCTGGTGGTGTTGACCGCGGGCGCGCCGAGGCCGTCGAAGAGATCGCTGAAGAAGTCCGATTCCTTTTGCGCGCACGGCCAGATGCCGAAGACATCCTTCGAGTCGCGGAAGAAAGCGGAGCCGAGCGTGATCACGCGGCCCTTTCCGAGCGTGTGCGAGACGATCGCCGGTGCGCCGTCCTCGAAATGCCCCAGCACCTGGCAATCGGCCCCGGGCTGCAGCTCGGTGCTGATCAGGTTGTGCTGGAAATTCTGCCAATCGAGGCTGGAGCCATTGTCCGGGAAGGTCTGGCCCGCCAGGTTCTTCAGGAGGGTCTGCGACGTTTCAATGGTGACGGTGCCTTGCCCGGGCTTGCGGATCTTCGCGACCTTGCAGCCGGTGAGCATCTGGATCGGCCAGGTGTCGGGCGCGGTGGCGACGCTGCGGCCGGTGAACGGCCAGACGATGTAGGTGCCGCCATTCTTCACCCAATCGGAAATCGTCTGCAGCGAATCCCTGCGCACGATCTCGTTACCGCAATCCATCAGCACCTTGTAGTTGCCGAGCTTGCCGTCCGCGATCGCGATGTCGTCGACGTAGAGCGCCGACTGGCCGATCGACTGCAGCGTGCCGCGGCCGATGTCCCAATTGTAGATGTTCTGGACCTCCGCTTCCGGGGCGCCGTCCGGCACGGGAATCGGCGACATCTCCAGCCGCGACGCATAGTCGGCCGAGCGGAAAATCAAAATCTGCGGCCCGGAAATATCGTAGCGGCCCAGCTGCCGGAGCAGCGTCATGTGATCCTCGTACCATTGCCGCACCGGCGGCACGCGCGAGATGTTCTGCACGGTGAAGGTCTGGTCGTGCGCGTTGAGGCCCGCGAGGAAGACGCGCTGGACGAGATTGATCGTGTCGGGAATGCCCTGCTCGGCGTTGGGCTGCGGCGGGCCTGCGCCTTCGCTCGTGCCGGGAACGTCGTAAAGGAAGCCGGAACGCTTCAGCCACGGGAAATAGAATCGCCCCTCGCCCGTGAAGTGGGCCCACGCGCCGTACTTCGTCTCGAGCCGGATCCACTGGCCCATGTTTTCCTGGTGCGGCGCCATGATCTTGATCCAGCGATCGGGATCGATCTCGCGCATCGCCTTCAGCAGAACCTCGGACGAATCGGCCTGCGCGCCGA
>Ga0302319_10017443_pt1 | contig 13145 bp, 10 predicted proteins | sample Bog_T0_2_FD_203319 | JGI IMG/M metagenome (GOLD analysis project Ga0302319, IMG submission 203319) | Peat permafrost microbial communities from Stordalen Mire near Abisko, Sweden - Bog_T0_2 | ecosystem: Environmental > Terrestrial > Soil > Wetlands > Peat | place: Sweden: Abisko, Stordalen Mire...
TGCGCTGAGCATTTTGTGCTGCCGGGAAGGCCGCATTGACGGGTGCAACAGCCGAAAGCCGGTTTCTGAATTGTTTCTTACCTGATTTTCGCGTAACTTAGTGGGCATGGACGTACATTTCTCACCCGACGTTGAATCGCAGTTGCTTCAAGTGGCTTCTGCCAATGGCAAGGATGCCGAGCAACTGGTGAAAGACACGGTTGCCCGGATGCTTGAAAGTCAGGCTCGCTTCATTGCAGGAGTGCAAAGAGGCATTGAGCAGGCAGATCGCGGCGAGTTTGTTGAGCACCAGGATGTGGTGAACCGCATCGACGGGCTATTTCATTCGTGAGAGTGATTCGCTGGACTACTGAAGCGTCCGACCAGCTTGAATCCGCCATTGAACACATCCTGGAGGACCATCCCACAGTTGCCCGAAAGGTTGCGACGGTTGTTATCGACCGAGTCGAACAACTTGCGAATTTTCCGGGACTTGGCCGACCCGGCGAAGTGCATGGGACTCGCGAACTCGTCATTCCGCCTTACGTTGTTGTTTACCGTTCGACGGATGAATTGATTGAAATCCTGCACCTGTGGCACGGGGCACAAGATTGGCGCTGAAGTCACGGATCGTGCAATCGTGAATCTCTTCATTTTAGATTGTGGCTTGTGCTTCCTCACCCTGTGAGTCACAGAACGATTCACGGGGTTGACTTCCGGCGGTCGCTCAGGATGACATATCTGTTTTTGTTTTCGGTTTCGCTTCCGAGATTCGATCGTCGATGCGATAGCCGGCAGCTTCAATAGTTGAAAGAGCGGATTGAACGGTTGCAGCGAGTTGCTCGACGACTTCGCGGTTCGGGCTGGGCTCGATGGCGAGCTTCAAGAGCGCGGGAAGTTGAAGCCACCAGAGAAGCTCTTCGTATGGCTCGCGGAGGATGTAGGTGTGGCCTTCAGCCTGGTGCGCGCCGGTGAGCCAGCGGAGGTCGGGGTCTTGCCAAAGGGTTGGGGTGAGGCCGGGGATTGGATCGGCGGAGGGCGTCGCCGTTTCTGTTGCCGCATTAAGAGGGGTGTCGCCTTGGCCGCCTTCCGATTCAAATCTCTCCAGCTCGCGCGGCTCGGGGTCGGGCTCGATCTGAGTTCCGGCGGGGGCTAAAGCCCCCTCGTCTTGAGTAGCGGCTGCGGCACGACTGAAGTCGTGCCCTTTCAAAGCTTCACCTTCGGTCGCCGGGTCTGAAGTTCCGAATCCTTCTTCGGCATGTTCGGCGATACTTAGCTCGTGCAATGTTACAAAGCCTTCTTTCGGAGAGACTGCGGACACGCTGATTCCCTGCTCCGGCGCTGCTTGTTCTCCGGGAGCTAAAGCCCCATCCTCGCTAAGCTGATTGATGTTTGGACTGAAGCCCGTAGCCCGCGCCGCGGTTGGCGCCTCATGTACGGATGCCGGCGCTATAGGTTGTGCGGCGTTGTACTCGGCGAGGAGCAGGACTTTGATGCGGGAGGAGACGCGCCAGCCTTCTTCGGATTCAAAACCGAGGGCGTTGAAGGCCTGGGCGAGGGGTTCGCGGAGACGGAGACGGTCGAAGAGATCAAGCGCGGCGTAGTGCGGGTTACGGGCATTGAGACTCTCGGCCAGTTCCTGAAGGATGCACCAGGCGAGGATCGGGCCCCAGATGGCTGCGCCGGTGAGTTGCGAACCGGGGGTGGGCATTACGTGGCGGGCGGCGGCGGTGAAAGGTTTTGGAAGCAGGTCTTCAACCAAAGGCAGACGCAGGGCGGCGCGAATGCGCAGACGCAAAGCGATGGCCATGGACGCGGGCTCGTACGGTGGCGCGACAATGGGTGGCTGGTCTTCACGCACGCGGCGGGCGTTATAGGCCGGCTGGACGATCTCGATCAGATTCTCTGTGCGCGGCCATATCTGATCGAAAAACTTTCTCTGTTCGAGTTCCCCGCCCTTGTGGGCAACTTCTGCCAGGTGATCGGCGAGGTCGGTGAAGGACTGGACGATGCCGGGCTCGAGCAGCTTGCGGAGAGCGTCGTGGACGGGGCGGAGTTCGAGGTTGATGAGCTCATCGTGGAGGCTTGGGACGCCGCGGCCATTCAATCGATCGCACAAGCGGTCCCAGGGTTCGTCTTTGGTGGCGTAGAGTTCGCGCCAGTCGAGGAAGACATGGGATTGGTAGGCGTGCAGATCGAAGGTGAGGCCGCGGTCGCGAAGGTCTGAGGCGCGGCGCAGGTATTCGAGGCCGGTGAGCGAGTCGCGCCAGGCAAGAATGGCGTTACCGTCATCTGTCAGCCCGAGGCCCTCGCGCAGGCGGCGCTGGCGCAGTTGGCCGGAGCCCTTATCGGCGTAGGCGGCGGAGTTATGGATCGTCCCGTTTGTCGAGCCGTAGCGGTTGTTGTAGATGACGAGAGCGCGCTCCGTACCGGAGCAATTGGAGTAGGCGAAGACGTTTTCGTCGACGGAGCCGCCGGCGGTGAAGAAGTCGTAGAGCAGGAAGTTGGCGCTTTCAGCAAAGAGCCAGCGTTTATGGAGCAGGGGCGCGATCTCGCGTTCGTGACGGGCAACTAAATCTGCATCGGGCCACTCTTCGTGGCGGGGCCAGCGGTACTCCATGCCGTACTTTTCCGTGTAGCCCTCGATCTGTCCGTGGCCGAACATGGGCAAGCCGGGGAGGGTGGACATCATGACGGCTACGCCGAAGCACTTGTCGCCTTTGCCAAATTGATCGATTGTCGTGCGCTCGTCGGGGTTGGACATGAAGTTGACGTAGCGCTTCATGATGTCGGGGTCGAACTCAAGTGTGTTCTTGATAACGGACCGGTACTTGGCGTTGTCTTCATCGCGGAGCATGACCATGAAGGCGGAGTTGTAAACGCGGTGCATGCCGAGGGTGCGGACGAAGTATCCCTCCATGAGCCAGAAGGCCTCGGCGAGGAGCAGCGTTCCGGGGACTTCGGTGGCGACGCGATCAACGACTTCGCGCCAGAACTCGTGGGGCATGCAGCGGTCAAACTCGGCCTGGCTCATACCGTATTCGGCGCGGGAGGGAATGGCGCCGCTGGAACCGGGGCCGGGGAACCATAGACGATGGAAGTGGCGCTTGGCCAGCGTCATGGCAGCGTCAAAACGGATGACCGGAAACAGGCGCGCGACATGAAGAATGGTCTGAATCACCTGCTCACGGACGGCGGGGTTCAAATAGTCGAGCTGCGCAGTGTCGTTCCAGGGAAAGCTGGTGCCGTCGTTGCCGTGATAGATGTAGCGGGTTTCGCCTGAGGATTTGTCGCGGCGGCGGAAGACGACGGCAGCGTCGGTTTGCGAGTAATAGTGGTCGTCGATTTTGATTTCGACGCGGCCGTCATGAGACAGGTCGGGGCCTTCGAAGCTGTAGGCCGGGTAGGGCTTGTCTTGCCGGGAGATGAACCAGTCTGGGTGTTCGATGACCCATGGGGAGTCAATGCCCATGTGGTTGGGGACCATGTCAGAGGCGAGGCGGATGCCGTGATGATAACAGCGGTCGCGGAGATGGATGTAAGCGCTCTCGCCGCCTAGGTCATCGGCGATGGCGTAGTCGAAGAGCGAATAGGCGGAGGCGACGGCGTCCTTGTTACCGCAGAGCTGTTTGATGGTGCGAGACGCGCGGCTGCGCTCCCAGACACCGATCAACCATAGTGAATTGATGCCGCGATGGGCGAGCGCGGCCAGAATTTCATCTGGAATCTCGTCGAGGCGGCCGATGTGGCGGCCGTACTGGCGGCTGAGCTGCGCGAGCCAGACGTAGGTGCTCTTGGCCATCAGGACCACGCCGGGCATCCAGGCGGTGTCGGCTGAGAACTTTTCATATTCATGCGCGGTGGAGGTGAAGTCGGGGACGTCGGCTGTGGCGACGATTCCGTGCTGCTGGCCACGGCGAGCGCGGTCAGAGGCTGAGTCGCCGCCGTGAGGGTTGAACTGCATCCAGATGGCGAGCTCTTCTTCGCGCAGAATCTCGCTGGCCAGATCGATCAGCTTGTCGAGGCTGTCGCCGATCAGGGGACGCCAGAGTTTGCGGATGAGTTCCAACTGATCGCTGAGGGAGCCGGGGGAGCGCATGGCGGGCAGGCGCAAGAGGTCGAGAAGGCTGACGGGCTTGGCGTCAGGGACCGGAATGAGCGGGCGGCTGGCAAAGTAGACCGGGAACTGCGCCGTCACTTGCCGATAAACGGTTTTTTCTGCGAGGGCCTTCTCATCGAAGAGTTCTTCGAAGGGTTGGAAGGCCTGGTTGCGGTTGGCGGTCCAGAGCAGGAGCAGCTCTTCGAGCGCGGAGGCCATATGGGGCACGCCATCGGTGGATGCCGCGAGCCACTGGGCTGGAGTATGTTGTCCGCTGATGACGGCTGAGCCGGGGAACTGCTCGACGAATGCCAGCAGCATTGCTTCGAGTTTGTCGTCACCTACCTGGTCTGCGAACCAGCCGAGGGCCGCGGTCATGACGGTGGGGTCAAACTGCTCGCGGTAACGGGCCATGAGGACGTGGCTGATCTCGTCAATGAGGCCCATGGCGTAGAGTTGGCCGGGATGGACGGCGAGCTCAGGATGATTGGCGCTGTCGCGAACCGTGTTCATGCGGTGCGCAAACTCGCGGCAGGCAGACATGCTGGCGAGGATTACGTTACCCGTAAAAGAGAACAGGGACCTCGCGAACTGATAACGTTCCCGCGCCTTCTGCGCAATGTGAAATTCCATCATCTGGAAGCGAAACTCCCTTGACCGGGTATTGCAGGCGGCCGGGGATTGCGTAGCCCGACCGGAGGCTTAAGAAAAGACGTAAAAGGTAAAGGTACAACATGAGGGCGCGGGTCAGCCGTCTGGCCTCATCACGCTACGGGATTGGATCGTAATCCGCCCTGTCGCGCAGATCGATATTGCAGAGTGTGGCCTATCTAGATAACCTGTAGTCGCGGCAGCCGTGGCGGCTTTTGTAATGGCGTTTCGAGACATACTTTCGCGACGGCCCGGCGCTCGTTTTCTGCCTCTCTGCGAACTATCGCTACACTTAGCATTTTCGAGACACACGTCGCCCTCGCGCATTTATGGGTGGAACGCGAAGCCCGCTATCGGACCAAGTGGTGGCTGTGAGGCTAGCATGGGAACGCTGCAAAGGGGATCAGACGGAATACAATGCGAGAATCCGCTAAAAAGGCGGCCATGGGATACTTGTTGCCGGACGAAACGAATAGGTCGGAATGTGAGGTGCGGATATGGATTTCATATTGGATAAAAAGGCTCCGTTTTTTGGTAATAAGTACAAGACTCACCCGTTCAACGACGCGGGCGAGGACTGGCCCATTTTGTGGAAAGCGGCCATCGAGGAGATCGAGGCGAATCAGGTTGGGGGGCAACTCCTGAAAGAGATCCGAAAAGCGGAACGCTCGGTTACGGTCCGGCGGGCAAATGATGGAGAGAACATGACATGGACTGAGTCACCGAATCCCAGACAGCTTCACTATTGCGCACTAAACGATGTCGAGGAGCTAAACCGGGTTTTTAGCGAAGCGTCAAAGAATGGAGCAAGGGTCAGAGAGATCGTGAAAAGCAGTGGAGCCAAGGTCACATGGAAATCCACCAATAGCACGGATGTGTCGGTATCGGAGGTTGATCTTTCGCCCATCGCCGGCTGGAAGCTGCTTATCGAGCTGGAAAAGTACAACTGTCTCAAGACGGGCGGAGGCATGAACTGCTTTGTTCGATGGGACCCAAAAAGCGAGTTGGCCACGGATAAAGGGGCCAAGCCGGAATTCAAATGGCAAACGCGCCCGCCTTGGATCGCATTAGCTCACGAACTGATCCATGCCTGGCGCTACGTGACGGGTAGGATGATTTTCCCTGAGAGTGAGAATATTTCCGACGAGCGCCTGACCACCGGGCTAGCCCCCTACCCGTGGGGGAAGTATACCGAAAATGGGGTTCGCTATTACGCAGGCCAAGTAATGCGGACTTCCTATGGGACGATGCACAAATAAAAACCTATCCTTTTGAGACTAGTTGCGGACTGCTCGTAAGGAATGCCTACCTCGGTGAAGCAGCTAGGATGCCCACGGATATATTTGAATTCATATTCTAGTTACCGCTGGAAGGACCCGCGGCGACAAGGTCAAGCGGTTCTGTGAGCGTGAAGAGCAGGACGGTTCCGGGTTCGAGGGTGGCCTGGGGGCGGTTGACGAGCAGGTGGACGGTGACTACGCCTGCGCCGACCATGCCGCCGGCCAGTGCGCCTACGGGGCCACCGAGAACGGCCCCGGCGAGGACGCCGACACCAACGGTGCCTCCGTATTCGATCTCATCCTTCGTCAGGCGGGAGTCGGGGCTGATTACGCCCTCGCCCTGCACTTTGGTTTTGGAGCCGGGAGTGCCGGATACCTGGGCATGGAACTTGTAGCTTTGCCCACTGGAAAGAATCACGGATTGCGGGCGCAGAAGCATGGAGCCATGGCCGCCGGTGCGGCCGGGGGACGCGCTCACTACGACGCCATCGATCTCAGAACCGGCCGGGATGAGGATCTGGCCGTTCTGAAAGACGTCGGATGCGACCTCGGCGCGGAAGGCATCCCCGCTCTGGCTTGAAGTGGTGGAGAGCGAGTCGAGGAGGCGGGCGCGGATGGTGGTTCCCTCAATCAGTTCGTCGGGGCGGCCTTGGGGATGGACGATGTCTCCGTCGGGATCTTCGAGATATCTGCGGTCAGTCAATGCAGGCTGCGCTGGCAGCATGGGCTGGGCTAGGGCTTGAGCCTGCACTGGAGCCGGATATGCGGATGCGGGTGAATACTGCGCAGGGGCACTGGACTGCGGATCGTCCGCGAGTGGCTGCGGGATCTGGTTGTCGCGGTCCTGGTCGCTCTGGGGAACGGGCGCGTATATGTTGGTTGCGCGATGAGCGGGCGAGGGCTTGGATCGAGGAACTTGCGTCGTGTCTTGTGTGGTGATCGTGCTATCTGGCGGTGGATTAGAGGTGCCTTGGTAGGGGCCGGATTGGTTGACATCCTGCGCAGCCAGCGAAACGCCGGCGGCCAGCAGTATGGTGCATGCCATGCGTGTGTTCTTCATCCTGATCTCCTCCCGTCAGGCGCAACTAAGCTAGACCCTAATAGGCAAACCCGCCTCGGCCGTAAAAGTTGCGCCGTGCTGCATATTCCGCGATCAGCGGTGACTCCCGGCAAAATAAGCGTATCGCTCAAAGGGCAGTCGTAGCTGATGCGTGTGCAGTTTGGGTTCCCTCTGCAATACGAATCAAGATTGTTACCAGACATGTGTAGAAGCGAGCCGAGCAGGTGTGCGCGGGCGCACTGTGGCGCTTTCCGCGCGGTTTGGTAGGATCAAAGCAAAGAGATTCTCAAGAAATCGATAGCCGCCGGGGAGATTCATCCGATTGCAAGGACTTTTGGGTAACATTCAGAGCGTGACGGGTGAAGCGCTTGCCGTCGATCGCCGGCCGAAGTTAAACGACAGACTGCAGCACCGCATTTCAAGGAGCGATATGACTGAGATTGTTGCAATTCGTGCTCGTGAGGTACTCGATTCCCGCGGCAACCCGACGGTTGAGGCAGACGTGATTCTGGAAAGCGGCGCACAGGGCCGCGCGATTGTGCCTTCGGGCGCTTCAACCGGCGAGCATGAAGCCGTGGAACTGCGCGACGGCGACAAAAGCTACTACATGGGCAAGGGCGTGCTGCAGGCCGTTGAAAACGTGGAGACGGTGATTGCGCCGGAGCTTGAGGGGATGGACGCGGCGAATCAGCGGCTCATCGACCAGACCATGATTGCCCTCGACGGCACGCCGAACAAGGGCAAGCTGGGCGCGAATGCGATTCTGGCAGTTTCGATGGCCAACGCGCGTGCTGTAGCGCAGACTCTGGAGATTCCACTCTATCGCTATCTGGGTGGGATTAACGCGTGCATTCTGCCCACGCCGATGCTGAACGTGCTCAATGGCGGGGCTCATGCGGACTCGAACGTCGACTTTCAGGAGTTCATGATTATGCCTGTTGGTGCAGAGCGGTTCAGCGATGCACTGCGCTGGTCGGCGGAGACTTTCCATACACTGAAGAGCGTGCTGAAGAAGAAGGGCTACAACACGGCGGTGGGCGACGAGGGAGGTTTTGCGCCTTCGCTGAAGTCAAATGACGAGGCCGTGGAGCTGATTCTGGAAGCGATTGAAGCCGCCGGCTACAAGCCGGGCGAGCAGATATCGATTGCGCTTGATCCAGCGTCGAGTGAGTTTTTTGACACGGAGAAGAAGAAGTACGTCTTCAAGAAGGGCGACAAGAGCGAACGCTCCAGCGAAGAGATGGTGAGCTTCTACGACAACTGGGTCCGGCAGTACCCCATCGTCTCGCTTGAAGACGGGCTGGCCGAGGAAGACTGGGCTGGCTGGCGCGTTCTGACCGACAAGCTGGGCGGCAAGATCCAGCTTGTTGGCGACGATATCTTCTGCACCAACATCAAGCTGTTGCAGCGCGGCATTGAAGAGGGCGTGGGCAACTCGATACTGATCAAGCTGAATCAGATTGGGACGGTGACGGAGACTCTGGAAGCAATTGAGCTGGGACGGCGGTACGGTTACACCGCGGTGATGTCGCACCGGTCGGGCGAGAGCGAAGATACATTCATAGCCGACCTTGCCGTGGCGACCGGCGTGGGGCAGATCAAGACCGGATCAGTGAGCCGCACGGATCGAATTGCCAAATACAACCAGTTGCTGCGGATTGAAGAAGAGCTGGGTTCGGGCGCGGTGTATTTGGGGATTGAGAGCATCAACTTCAACGACTAGCGCGTGCGGTGCGGCATCCACCTGCGGGGGCAGACGCTAGCTTTTCGCTCGCACAAAATCCGTGCTTTCCCAGGCCCCAAATGCGGGGCTTGGGCCACACGAGTCGGTGTTTTACCATCTACCCATCCAACTTTAGTAAGGAAAGATACTGTGCCCAAGCGTCCACTGGTACTAACCATTCTTGATGGATGGGGTTATCGCGCGGAAACTGCCAACAATGCGATTGCGCTGGCTCGCAAGCCTACTTATGACAAGCTGCTCAGCGAGTATCCGAACACGCTGATTCGAGCTTCGGAGCATTTTGTGGGGCTGCCGGATGGGCAGATGGGCAACAGCGAGGTTGGCCACCTGAACATTGGCGCGGGGCGCGTTGTGCGAATGGACATTACCCGCATCGACGCGCTGATTGCGGCAAACGAGTTTGACAAGGTGCCGACGATTGCGAACGCGATGCAGCGGGCGCGCGAAGGCGGACGGCAACTGCATCTCTTTGGGCTGGTCTCTGACGGGGGAGTGCACTCCCATCAAAATCACCTCTATGCGTTGCTCAAGATTGCGCGCGAGGCGGGCGTGGAGCGGGTGTTTGTTCATGCCTTCATGGATGGGCGCGACACGCTGCCGACTTCGGGGGCGGGCTATATTGCAGCGCTTGAGCAGAAGATGCGCGAGTACGGCGTGGGCAAGGTGGCTTCCGTCAATGGGCGCTACTATGCGATGGATCGCGACAAGCGCTGGGAAAAAGAACGCAAAGCGTTTGACGCAATGGTTCCCGGCAAGGCCGAAGGCGGGGCGCATGCGGATGCCGTAGTCCGCATTAAAGAGAGCTACAACAACGGCGTGACCGACGAGTTCATTATTCCGTTCGTGGTTGTGGATGCGGCGGGCAAGCCGGTGGGGCAGATTCGCGATGAGGATGTGTGCATCAACTTCAACTATCGCGCGGATCGTGCGCGGCAGATTACGCGGGTGCTGGCGAGAGAGAGCGGGCTGAACAAAAAGGGCGGGCGGGATCTCGATGGATGGGAGTCGCTCGATGAGACGATTCCGCGGGCGGAGATTCCGAAGAATCTGCACTATGTTTGCATGACGCAATATGACAAGTTGTATGAACTGCCGCTGTTGATTCCGCCCGAGTCGATGGACAACATTCTTGCGAATATTCTGTCGGCGCATCAGTTGCGGAATCTGCGCGTGGCGGAGACGGAGAAGTTTGCGCATGTGACGTACTTCTTCAACGGCGGAATCGAAGTTCCCTTCCCCGGCGAGGAGCGCGACTTGGTGCCGTCGCTGAAAGTTGCAACTTACGATCTTGCGCCGGAGATGCGAGCGGAAGGCATCGGCGACGTGATTGTGAAGGCCGTCAACGACACGGCTTTCGATTTGATTGTGGCGAACTTTGCGAATGCCGATATGGTGGGCCACTCCGGCAGGCTGGAGCCGACGATCAAGGCCTGCGAGGCTGTGGACGCGCAGCTGGGGCGGATTTACAAGGCTGTAAAAGACCGCAATGGGGCGTGGTTGATTACGGCCGACCACGGCAATGCGGAGTTGATGGTGGACCCAGTGAGCGGCGGGCCGCACACGGCGCATACTACGAACCCGGTGCCGATGATTTATGTGGCAGAGGATGCGCCGCATTACCGGCTAAGAAATGATGGTTCTCTGCGGGATATTTCGCCGACGCTCTTAAACCTGCTGCACCTGGGGTTGCCGAAGGAGATGACGGGCGGGGACCTTCGGGTGCCGGTGGCGAAGTGATGCGTGTACCGGAAAAGTGAAAGTGTACAAGTGCCGTAAGTGTAGATTTGTTCTATCCCCGGTCCCCACAGGCAGGGACCGGGGGCACCCAGTACTGCGCATGGCGCTGTTTATTTCTTCTGTGTTGGCGGGCTGAAATACAGAGTATGCGTCGCGTCTGGGTCTGCGATGGGCAAAAAGCCCATAGACTCATACAAACGCGCTGCATCAGAGTTCTCCGCGCGCAGGCGCACACAGTGGAAGCTCTTTCGGGCTTCTTCGATCAGGCTCATCACGAGCGCCCTTCCAATTCCTTTTTTCCTCCATGCGGGACGCACATATATACGGCGGATTCGCCCGATCTCGGGACTACCTGCAAATGGGTCGCAGTTTAGCCCGCCGACGGCTACGAGTTGGTCATCTTCCATGTGCCCTGATAGGACCTCTCCTGGTCCTTCGAAGCGATTTGCCCCGCTCTGCCACTCGCTTACCAACCGCTCGATAAAACCATACCCCTCGGCATTCGCTTCGGCTTGTAGCAGTTCCAAGCCGTGTGCAGGCAGCTTAATACTGCGAATCTCTATCATGAACGAACCCGATTCCTGACGGCAGAATGCACAAAGGCCTCCCGGATTGGGGAGGCCTAAATTTTTCGGACCCACACGAGGTTAGCGGGCGCGGAGCGCCTTGATGTTTGCCGACAGGCGAGCTTCGATGAGCTTAGCTTGTTCCCTGGCGATGCCGCCCAGATAAGTTGGGGCGGGGGTGGCGAGAAGCACCAGCGCCAGGGCAATGACGGAGAAGCAAAGACCGGCGATGCCTGCCGAGTAAAACATGTTGTACATGTCGTATATGTCGAGCCCGATGATTTTGAATGCAACATGCTCCAGTGGCTTGATGTGCTGGAGCACCGCGAGCGCAAAGAAGAAGAAGATTGCGGCAAGCGAAGTGAGGACGGCCAGGGTGCCATCCAGGCTGCGGTGGAACTTCTGCCTGGCGCTGCAACGGGCGCAATCGACAAAATGGTGTTCGTAGTCTTTGCGCATCTCAGGGGAAATGCCAGAGATATCATAGCGCCAGCTTGCGAGAATAGCGCCTACAACACGATCTGTACATTTTGTACTCTGCATGGACATTTAGACTCACCTTGTGGAAAACGGATTGCTCTGCTTGCTCTTCGCTGGCCAACGTCGGCGAAGTAGATCGGTCAAGCTTGACTGCCCCGCCTGTGGCACACAGCGGTAGTATTCTCCGGCAAAGTGCTCAAACCAGGTACCGGTTGAACTACATCAACGTGCCTACCCGGTAATACCCTAACCTGTCTTACTATTGTAACTCCTTTTGGCTAAAAATTGATAGTTTCGAGTGGGGTATGCTGCTCGGCAAGCAATAGGCGGTTAGCGAGGAGACAGGGGTGGTTCTGGAGGGCACTCATGGCCGTAACCCTTGCAATATCAGGGAGATTGTTGCTCTCAGAGAGGTGTCCGAGGATGACATATACGGCCTGTCCATCATAGTCACCAGAAAGGTACTCCGCGGTGGCATCGTTGGATAAATGGCCAACGCGGGAGAGAACCCGCTGCTTGACCTGCCAGGGGTAGGGGCCGTCGCGCAGCATTTCGAGGTCGTGGTTGGACTCGAGCAGCAGAAGGTGGAGGGCTTTGAGTTGGGCCTTTACGTTGGGCGGGATGTAGCCGAGATCTGTAGCAACAGCCATGTGGATGCCTTCCGAGCTAAGCCGGAAGCCGACCGGATCGGCGGCATCGTGGGGAATGGTAAAGGGGCTAATGGCGATGTCGCCGATTTGGAAGGGCTCGCCGGCGCGGAAGTATTCGACGGCCGGGAGCCAGGTGGGGTCTTGCTTGCGGGAGGGGATGGATTCGTCTCCGGTCTCGGACTCGGCTTCCGCTGGGGTGAGGCAGATGGGCGGAGGCATCTGTGGGCCGATTGCCTGTTCATTTTCAAAGCTGTCCGTATCGGGGTCGTCGGGCTCGCCTTCCGGAGTCGTGCAGTCGGCCTCAGCTTGTCGCTCGGCGGTCTGTTTGCGAATTTGTTCCAGCCACTGGGCGTAGGTCATCTGGCGGCGAGGGGCGAGCAGGCGCATCCAGGCGCGGTGCGTGGCCTCGGTGAAGTAGACGGGGATGCCAAGTTTACGGGCCGTGACGGCGAGGCCGTTGATGTGATCCTGGTGCTCGTGGGTGATGAGGATGGCGCTGAGGGACTCGGGCTCTTCGCCAGCCAGTTTCATGCGGCGGAAGAGCTCACGGCAGCTCAGGCCGGCATCGATCAGGATTCGAGTGCGACCGCCGGTAACAATGGTGGCGTTGCCCTTCGAACCCGATGCCAGAACAGTGAAGCGGACCATCCTTTGAGGATAGCGCGGTGGGCTGTGGAACATGGGTCCGCTTCTCAGCCAGAAGCCCAGGCGTCAACAAGACGTAAATTTTCTCGGCTGAAATTAAGGGTTGCGGTATGCTTTCCCTTATGAGGGGCAAATTCAGGTTTCTTGCGATTCTCACCGCCGGAGCGGCTGCGGGTACCTTTGTTGCACTTGTCGCCGTTAGCCCGCTGACCAATCTTGTGCTGGCTGCTGACACGGCGGAGGCATCAACGCCT
>Ga0302319_10017446_pt1 | contig 13145 bp, 9 predicted proteins | sample Bog_T0_2_FD_203319 | JGI IMG/M metagenome (GOLD analysis project Ga0302319, IMG submission 203319) | Peat permafrost microbial communities from Stordalen Mire near Abisko, Sweden - Bog_T0_2 | ecosystem: Environmental > Terrestrial > Soil > Wetlands > Peat | place: Sweden: Abisko, Stordalen Mire...
GAACTCGCGCGGCTCCGCCACCGTCTCCAAATTTTCCGGCAGCAGCACTGTCAACAACGAGTATGCCTTGCCTTTCGACATTTCCTACACGCCCGATTTCTGGCATCGCATTCGCAACAGCATCGACGTGCAGGCTTTCAGCGCCCAGGCGAGTGCAGCCGATGTGGCCACTGCCCTCCTCACCACGCAAGCCGATTTAGCCACCGACTATTTTGAACTGCGCGCGACGGACATGCAGACCAAAATCCTCAACGACACCATGGTCAACTACCGCCAGAACGTGGACCTGACCAACACTCTATATAAGACCGGCATCGACTCGGAGCAGGACTTGGTGCAGGCGCAGAACCAGTTAGATACCGCCACCGCAGAGGCCACTGACTTGGGAGTAGCTCGCGCCCAGTATGAACATGCCATCGCCACTCTCATCGGCAAGCCACCCTCGGAGGTAACCATTGCCGTAGGCACCTTCAACCCGGAGCCGCCGCAAGTGCCGGTCGCGGTCCCCTCTACTTTGCTCGAACGGCGCCCCGATATCGCCGCCTTAGAGCGCACCATTGCCTCCGCCAATTCGCAAATCGGCGTGGCGCGCGCCGCGTACTATCCCACACTCACACTGTCCGCCAGCGGCGGAATTGAGTCATACAGCTTCGTGCATTGGTTCAGCTCGCCCAGCCGTTTCTGGTCACTCGGTCCCGGTCTCTCGCAAACGCTTTACGACGGCGGAGCGCGGCTCGCCCAGAACTTACAGGCGCAAGCGCAATACGACGCGGCCGTCGCCAATTACCGGCAAACCGTGCTCACTTCGTTTCAAGCCGTGGAAGACCAACTCGCAGCGCTGCGGATTCTGTCGCAAGAGATCATTGAGCAACAAACCGCCATCAACTCTTCGCAGCGCTATCTGGACTTAGCTCTTCTCCGTTACAAAACCGGCGTCGACAGTTATCTCAACGTCATTACTGCTCAGAATTCGCTGCTTTCCAATCGTGAGTCGCAGGTCTCCTCCGAGTTACGCCGCATGTCCGCGAGCGTAAGTCTAGTGATGGCTTTGGGGGGTGGATGGGATCCGAACTCTCTGCCCACCATGAAAGACTTGACCACGAAACCACCGAAACCGGGACCGGCGCCGAATGCCACGCATTGAGCAGTTCGCGCCGGAAATGCTATTTTCGTCATGAGGTGACAGTGTGAGCACGAATCGCAGACAATTCATTCAAAAATCGTTTATGGCGGCGGCTGCTACGGCTACGCTGTCGCAAAGCAGGGCGTCGGTATCAAAGAATCTAGGCTTGCCCGGCCCCTATCCAGGACGGGTCATCGCCGTCGAGCACCCCGGTTCGATCATCGCCGACGTCTATCAGAAACAGACCATCCAACAAATGGTGCAGCGCGGCATGACTGAGCTGACGCAAGCGCCTTCCTGGCAGGATGCATGGCGAACCTTTTTCGAAAAAGGTGATGTGGTGGGACTCAAAGTGTGCCCCGTGGGTGGACCGGAACTCTCATCGGATGCTTCCGTGTTGCGTTCGGTGATTGAAGGCTTGAACGCGGCAGGCGTGACAAATTCCAATATCATTGTGTTTAACCGCTACGAAGAAGAAGCGCGCATCGCCGGAATCGATAAGTGGCTGCCGGAGGGCGTCCACTTCGAGGCGGCCTCCCATCGCTATACGGAGACGCAACTCGACATGGAAGGCTATGACGAGCGCCATTACATGGAGATGGCTTTGATCAAACCCAAAGACAGCCCGACTGACATGCATGTTCGCCGCTCCTATGTGGCGAAAATTGTGACTCAGCAGGTAAACAAGGTGATCAACCTCCCAGTGCTGAAGCATCATCAATCGGCGGGTGTCACAATCACACTGAAGAACATGTCCCACGGCTGTGTCAACAATGTGAATCGCAGCCACCTGACACCCACGAACAACGCCTGTGGCATTTTCATTCCCTCGGTAGTGAGTTTGCCGGTCTTCCGCGAAAAGTTCGTACTCCACATTGTCGACGCAGTGAAGGCTTCCTATCACGGCGGCCCTCCCGGCAAACCGCGCTTCATGTGGGAACCCAAGACCATGTTCTTCGGCACCGATCCTGTCGCGTTAGACAAGACCGGCCTCAAGGTGATTGACGCCAAGCGCGCCGAAGTAGGTATGGCGAGTATCGCACTCTCAAAGCCCGATAATGAGAGTCACTACCTGAATGCGCAAGTGGAACACATTGAGATCGCCGGTATGTTGCAACTCGGCATGTTTGACGACGACAAAATCAACGTAGAACGTATTAATATGGCGTGAAGCCGCCATGCCTAAAAAACTCGCCGCCGTTGTCACGGTCTATCGTAAGTATTCGCACGCGCAGCACATTGTCGATCGCTTTTTAGACGGTTATGGGTGGAATGGGGAATACCATCACCCGCCGTTCGATCTGGTTGGCCTTTACGTAGATCAAGTCGGGGCCGACGATTTGAGTAGAGAACGCGCCCAGCGTCATCCTTCCATGACGATCTATCCCACCATCGAAGGAGCTTTGACGCTCGGCAGCGGCAAACTCGCCGTCGATGGCGTGATTTTCGTCGGCGAACACGGCACTTACCCGAAAACGGAGAAAGGCCAAGTCCAATATCCGCGTTACCAATTCTTCAACCAGATTGTGGAGGTTTATCGCAAGAGCGGCAGAAGCGTTCCTCTGTTTAACGACAAGCATCTCTCATGGAATTGGCAGTGGGCGAAGGAGATGTACGATACGGCGCGCTCTATGAACTTTGGGTTCATGGCGGGGTCTAGTCTCCCAGTGACTTGGCGCATTCCACAATGGGAGATGCCGCTCGGTGCGAACGTGCGCGAGGCGGTTTGCGTCTGCTATGGCGGTGTGGACAGTTACGACTTTCATGGCCTGGAGAGCATCCAGTGCCTGGTGGAGCGCCGCAAGGGTGGAGAGACTGGCGTGAAGTGGCTGCAAGCCTTTCGCGGAGATAGTTTCTGGAAAGCGCTGGCCGATGGAGTTTGGCCGCGCGATCTTACGCAGGCCGCACTGTGCCGCAGCCATACCCTCACATCTCCGCGTGAAGGCTTCAATGACATGATGCCGAACGGGGAGCAGATGAAACAGTTGGTGAAAGATCCGGTCGCCTATACCTACGAACATCACGACGGTTTGCGCTGCAGCATGCTGTTGATGAATGGCTTGGTGAAGGATTTCAACTTCGCCGCACGGCTCGATAACCCGTCACGCGTCGTTTCCACACAGCTTTACTTGCCCATGCCCGACGGCCGCACCACACTCGCAAACTTCTTCAGCCCGTTAGCCAATAACATGGAGCGGCTGTATACAACGGGCAAGTCGCCGTATCCCATTGAGCGAACTTTACTGACTACCGGATTGACGGCCGCCGGAGTCGATAGCTTGTATGCGGGAGGTACGCGCCAAGAGACGCCGCACTTGGCCATTCGTTATCAAACTCCCAAAGAATCCACATTTGAGAGAAGCTAATGCTGACTAGACGCGAATTTCTGGGTTCTGCCGCCGCGCTGCCGCTGGCGCTCTCCTTGCAGCGGCCGCCTGTGCGGGTGGCTATTGTTACAACTATCTATAAGTACTTATCGCACGGCCAGCATATCGGAGACCGCTTCTTGATCGGCTATCCGTTTGACGGAGCGTGGCATCAGCCGAACGTCAAAGTCGTTTCCCTGTACGTGGATCAAAAGCCGGAGGGCGACTTGAGCGTCGAACGGGCCAAAGAATTCGGCTTCAAGGTGTATCCAAGCATTGCGGAAGCGCTGTGCTGCGGTGGAAAAACGCTGGCGTGCGACGCTGTGTTGATCGTCGGCGAGCACGGCGATTATCCCTCGAACGACAAAGGCCAGAAACTTTATCCGCGCTACGAATTCTTCGAACAGTGTGTCGCCGTGTTTAAAGCAAGTGGGAGGTCGGTGCCTGTTTACAACGACAAGCACCTCTCCTACAGCTTCGAGAAAGCCCGGACCATGGTGCGAACGGCGCATGAGATGGGTTTCCCCATGTTGGGAGGTTCCTCTCTTCCGGTCACTTGGCGGCTGCCGCAGGTAGAGATGCCGCACGGAGCCGATATAGAGAATGCCGTGATGGTGGGAGAAGGCGGCTCCGACGCCATGGATTTTCATGCGCTGGAAGGCTTGCAGTGCATGGTAGAACGGCGGCGTGGCGGAGAGACCGGTGTCCGGGCGGTGCAGTTGCTCACGGGAGATGCCGTATGGAAAGCCATCGATTCCGGCAAGATCTCCAAGAAGCTACTCAGTTCCGCTTTGTCGCGCAGTGACACTCCGCTGGGTCTCTCTGAGTTGGATGGGCGTGTGCAAGATCTCATGGCAGATGGCGTACTGCCGGGTCTGGTCAAGAATCCAGCGGCTTACCTGATCGAATACCGCGATGGATTCCGCGCCGCTATGCTGATGCTCGATGGCGCGTTGAAAGATTTCAATTTTGCCGCCCAAGTTCGCGGCGTCGGAGTTTTTTCCACTCAGTTCTTGCTCACTCCCATACCCAATGTCACTTATTCCGCGTGTTTGGTGCAAAAAATTGAAGACATGTTCACCACCGGCCGCGCGCCCTATCCCATTGAACGCACGCTCCTCACTAGCGGCATGTTAGAGAGCTGCTTAGATTCGAAACTACAGAACTCCGCGCGTCTGGAGACGCCCGCGTTGTCAGTCGCATACCATCCGGTGTAAGAACATGCTTCTCGAAAACGCGCGCTGGCCCGACCTCAAAGAGCTAGCCAGCCGAATCTTCGTCGTTCCCCTCGGCTCGTTAGAGCAGCATGGCCATCATCTGCCAGTTTTTACCGATTCGCTCATCATTTCGCACGTTGCCCAACGGGTGGAGAGTCTGCGCACGGAGAAAATCGTGATGCTGCCCGTGCAATGGCTGGGTCACTCACCGCATCATAGGAGATTCGGCTCAGTGAGTCTCGACCTCTTGCCCTATATGGAGATGATTCGCGGTATGTGCCGGAGTTTAATCGGCATAGGCGCGCGCAAGATTTTCCTGCTGAACGGCCATGGCGGCAACGATCTTCCCTGCAAGGCCGCGCAAAGGGAACTCAAGAGTGAGTTCGAAAACATGCGCGATCTCTACATTGTGTATGCGACCTATTGGAATCTCGCCGCCGCCAAGTTTACGGAGATTCGCACCTCGCCTCCCGGCGGTATGGGCCATGCCTGTGAGATGGAGACATCCATTCTTTTGGCGGAGAACCCCGCATTGGTCGATATGAGCAAAGCCAAACGGGGCGGCCCGGGTCCGCACATGGGCTATCGGGTAAATGATATGCTGCACCCGCTGCCGTTTACTATGATGAACGAGTTCGATGAGTTGTCGCATAACGGCGTGATTGGCACGCCGGAAGAAGCCAGCGCCGAAAAGGGAGGGCAGTTTCTGGAAGCCGCGGCGCAAGCGGTGGTGGCGCTCATTGACGAGATAGGGCATTGGAAATTCCAAGAAAAAGGACCCGCTAAACCATGAAAAAAGTTCTAGCCGCCACTGTGCTTTCGCTCGCCTTCCTGGGGCTGGCGGCGTGGAAGCGTCCCGATCCTTCCGCCGCCGGCAGCGATTTGCTGCAAGGGTTCCGTATTGTGGAAGTGGCCTCGGTGGCCGACGCCATGGAGCAACTCTACGGGACTAAGGCTTATATGTATCACGACATGCGCCCGCTGGCTGCGACGAAATTCGCAGGTCCCGCCGTTACCGTGCTGCTGAAGAAAGAGGAGCATCACGAGGGCGCCAAAGCGGTGCAAGGCATGTTGGATGCCATTGACGATGCGCCGGCCGGATCGGTCTACGTGATGGTTGTGGAAGATGGATTGGATTACGCAGGCATCGGCGGCTTGATGAGTACCGCGATGAAGGCGCGCGGTCTGGCAGGGGCTGTGGTGGATGCCAGCGTGCGCGATACGCCGCAAATCGCTAAAATCCAATTCCCCGTTTTTAGCCGCGGCGTGGCGCCGTCTAGCACCATCAATCATTACCGCTTTGCCGGTACGAACGTTCCGGTAAAGTGCGCCGGTGTGGAAGTGCGGGCGGGCGATATTATCAGCGCCGATATGGATGGGGTGGTGGTGGTGCCGATTGAGAAAGCGGCGGAGGTTCTAAAGCGCGCGCAACAGTTGGATGATACTGAGCACAGCATGCTGCCATTTATTGAGAAATACCGGTCTCTGCGGGAGGCGGTCGCGAAGTTTGGGAGGATCTAAAACGTGAATCTCATTTGCAGCTCCAACCGCCGATTACTCGCTAACTCCGAGAACCCCTCTCCATTTACTGACCCGGCAATTTGATTCGACCTCCCAAACAGCGGTGAGGTGATATTGCCGATTATTGGCCCCTGATTCGTGTGATTCAACAAATTGCGGATTGACATGGATACCGTCAGATTGCAGCGGTGCGCCGTATTCGGACTACCAAACAAACCGCGCGTACCCTGAGGCGCGGAAAGCATTGGTCCCACGGTGCCGGACTGCCCATTCTGCGCCGCCACACCTGCGCTGCGTTCCGCTCCAAACCCCCAGGTGCGGCCCACTCGCAAATTCACCGAATATAGCCCGGGTCCGCGGCCATCATTGCGCGGAATCAGTGTCTCCGCCGCGCTGGGATTAGGGTCGAGCAATCCATACGGCGTTTGCTCAACGCCAGGAAGCGAGGCGTTCGTTGCAAGGCCGGGTCGAGCCGTGAAAACGGTCGTCCCATAGGGGTCGTTCCCAGTTGTGATGTTAAACGGCGCACCGCTTTGCAGCGTGACGAAGGGGTTGAAACGTATATTCCAACGCGTCAGAATATTTCCTCCCAAGACCACCCGGTTTCGCACGTCGGTGGCCGCTGGTCCGTATTCTCCAGCCGGACTGTAAGGATTGGCGGGAAAGGTTTGCAGCCCATCTGAATTACTCATGGCCCGGTTGAGCACATAGTAACCAAACAGCGAAATTGCCGCATTCATCTTTGAATTCACATTCACAATCATTTGGTTCTGGTTGTAAACCCCGGCGGCGGTCATCAGGGAAATTGGCCCCTCGCCCGGGTACGGGTAGACTCCACTGCCGGGCAGCGGCGCATTGATGTCAGCCGACCGCAGCACATGCAGCGCGCGCGAATTCGTATAGGTGACGGCCAGCGTCGTCTTCTTTGGGAGTTGCCGCTCCAAGGTGACTGCCGACTGAGTGATGGAGGGCGCGCGCAAATGCGCGTCCACTTCCTGAGTCGCCTGCACGCTCCGATTCGCCGCCAGCGAACCTAAAGTCGGAATATTGGGATAGAAGTCAGGATCGGTCACCACATATTGTTGCTGAATTACACCGTTATAGCGATCCGCGGTGAGTGTGTTGGTGAGTGCGAAGCGGTCGTAAAATACGCCAAATCCTCCGCGAATTACCGTTTTGTGCGCACTCGCGCGGCTCCCGGGCGACCAGGCCAATGCCAGGCGCGGCGCAATATCACGCCCATCGTGTATGTTCGTTTGCAATTCATAGCGGACTCCCAGGTTCAGTGTCAGATTCGGCCGTACGCGCCAGTCGTCTCCCACAAACACTCCTCCATCCACTTGACTCACCGCCAGGTTGGGAGTACCGGCGTTGATTGTAAACTGCGAAGCGCCTGCTCCATACGCGCGGATCTCCGCCGGCGTATATCCCATTTGTTGGAACAACAGGGTCCGGCGGTAGACCTCTATGGAAGAGACTTGCGTGAGCACCGGCTGCCCGCTGCTTGTCAGAACCTCCTGGTTCGCAGCATCCAACTCAGGCGCGAGCCCACCGGCAAAAGTGAACGTTCCGTTGAAATTGGAGGCGACAAGCTGTCAATCGTCTGCCCGCGCAAGCGCACGCCGAAGCGCCAGGAATGAGTTCCGCGCAGAAGAGTGGTGTAATTCTGCAACTCGAAGTTGTTCTGCGTATCCAACCCGTGACTCAGTTGTGCGCCGCCTCCGTTGAAGGCGCCTAACACTTGAATCTCCGGGGCAATGGTATTGGCATCGGTCCCGGTGCCGTGCCGGAAATATTGGAACCTTGTTTCATTCACGGCGGCGCCGCGTACCAGGGTTTCAATGGCCTGCGCTGTCTGGAACGTGTTCACCAGATGATAACCGCGCGAGATCAAATCGAAATTTCCAATCCCGGCGTCGCGGATATCCGCGTGCGTCCAAAGGTAGCGTAGCGCCAGCGTGTTGTGATCGTTCCATTGATAGTCCACGTGCGGCCCAAGAAGCCAGTGCCGCTGCGGCGTGGTCAGTACGCTCGAAAACGGCCCCGCCAGCGTCACCGCGTTAGTGACCGACCCGTTGTCCACGGCCTGCCGCTCAAAATCGAGGGTAAACGAACTTCTCTTGCTCAGCGGCCCACTGACACTGTTCTCACTCTCTTGCAGGAGGAACGGCACTTTCTGCGACGAATAAGGATTGCGGGTGTTCCACCAATCAGTACCCAAGTTGTAGCCGATACTCCCGTGAAACTTGTCGCTGCTCGGCTTGGTGAAAATCTCGATTTTTCCCAAACCCAGCTTGTCGTATTCCGGCGAGAACGGATTTGAGTTGATGCGTATCTCGCGAATCGATTCCTTGGGAGGAATCTGTCCTCCGCTGAAGCCGTCGACAAAAATGGCGCCGCCGCTGGGCCCCGCCGAAGGGCCGGCCAACGCTTGGAGATCGTCGGCCAAGTCTTGTGGATCGTCGGAAAGAGCCGCTAAATCCGTTCCGCTGATAATGGTGGCGCTGGCATTGTTGGCGGTTTCCACGGTGACGCTAGGCGCGGCGTTGTCTTCCACGGTGACGTTCTGGGTGATGCCGCTGATTTTCAGTTGCAGGTCAAGCGTGTTCGCGCCAGGCAGCAGCTTCAACTTCAGCGGAGCGGCCAAAACTAGATGCGGTGCCCAAGCCGTTACGGTATATTCGCCCGGTGCCAGATCGCCGAAGGTATAACCGCCTTGTGCTTTCGACGTGACCACTCTCTCCATCCCCCCGGCGCTTTGTACGCGCACCGTCGCGTTTGGAACCAGCGCACCGGATTCGTCCATGACTCTCCCGCTGAGCGCCGATGTCTGCGCAAACAGCGCCGAAGCGAGAGCGAGAGACACGGCTAGACAGGAATATTTCATCTGGTGTTCTCCCAGTGTAACCGCCGTCTCTTCGTGCTGGAGGCCTTGGCGGGGAACCGGTTAAGGAACGGCCAAAAAGCGAAGAAAAGGCGATTTTTGCGAAACGAGGCGGCGAAACTGCGCACCCCAACAAGTCGCCCTTATAATTCTGGTGTGTGGCCCAAATGACTAAAGAAGCCGAAGATTTGCAAACCTTTCGGACGTTTTTCGCCAATCTTGTTGCTGCCAATGCCGGCGTCGCGCTTACCGACCAGCGACTGAGGGCTGCGTTCGCATCGACACCGCGCGAACGGTTCCTCAATGCCGGGCCGTGGAGGGTCATTACACCTATCGGCTACATTGAGACGCCGTCCGCCGATCCGGCGTTGTCATACCAGGACATCACGGTTGCGTTAGAGGAGCAGGGTCAAATTAATAACGGGCAACCTACGTTGCACGCCCGTTGCATCGCCGCACTTAGTATTCAGGAGGGCGAGGCCATCGTACATGTTGGAGCGGGAACCGGGTACTACTCGGCTTTGCTCGCCAGCATGACGGGTCCAAAAGGCTCGGTAGCTGCCTTTGAGATTGAAGCCCGTCTTGCCGAGCGGGCTAGGCAGAATCTCGCCGATCTAACTAACGTGACCGTGCATAATCGTTCGGGTTCGGAAACGCGGCTGCCCAGCGCCGATTTAATTTACGTGAATGCCGGCGCCACGGCTCCCCTGCGCGTGTGGTTGGATGCTTTGAGCACGGGCGGACGCTTGCTGTTTCCTCTAACTGGCGCCCGGTATCACGGAGCCATGTTACTGATCAAACGCACCGAAGCGGACCAATGGGAAGCGCGGTTCGTGTGCCGGGCCGCCTTCATCCCTTGCGACGGCGCGCGCGACGAGGAGCTTGGGAATAAATTGTCGGACGTTTTTCAGACCAAAGACATCGCGGAGGTTCGATCACTCAAACTGAATACTTCGCCGGATGAAAGCTGCTGGTTTGCGGGGCCCGACTGGTGGCTGTCCACTACGCCGGCGCAATAGGAACGGGGCGGCCACCAATCGAGCTAGCGTGTCGTGCCGCTCACTAAAATTCAGGCAGACGTAGTACGTGCGCTGGCGAGGCGCGGCCATTGGCCCAGTAACCCTGAGATCAGCGCGGCTATGTTTGAACGTCGGGCGGAGCAACGCTGGCATCAATCCTGCCGGATGGCCACCATGGGATCGATCTGCGCCGCACGGCGCGCTGGAATCAACGCCGCCGCCATGGTTATCACCAGCAAACTCAGCACCACCGCGGTAAAGAGAAGCGGATCAAAGCGTGGTATCTGCAGGCCGGCGTTCAATCCCTTTCCCGCGGCAAAGCTGAGCAAGCAGCCAATGGCGGTACCACCGACGCCCAGAACTGCCGCCTGCCGCAAAACCATCTTCATCACCTCGCCCTTGCTGGCGCCGATGGCCATGCGAATACCGATCTCGCGCGTGCGGCGCGAGACTTGATAGGCAATGACCGCATATAACCCAACCAGGGCGAGGCCCAAGCCAATGAAGGCAATCGATCCGGCGACAGTGAGAATCGTGTTCACCACCTTCACCGAGCGCTGATCATACAAGTCGGCGAACGCGCGCACGCTAAAAACCAGCAAATTCGGTGCCATGGCGCGGACCGTGCGGCGAATCGGTTCGGCATACGCGAGGCAGTCGCCGCGCGTCTCAGTGATAAGGGTCATGCCCATGGCGGGCTGTTGTTGCATAGGCCGGTAGACGAAATCCATGGGCGGCTCGACGATCGACATATACTTTGCGTTCGCGGCCACACCCACAATCTGCGCCCACTGCGGATTCTTGTCGCCCACCTTAACCCTTGCGCCGATAGGGTTCTTAATGGCGTAGTGCGCGACGAAAAACTCGTTTACGATTACGACGTGCCCAGCATGGGCGTCATCGGTGGGAAGAAATCCGCGCCCTTGCACGATAGGCGTGCCAATCGTGGCGAAGTAGTTCTCATCTACCGTGGCAGCGGCAACGGCTTCGCCGTCTTGGCCTTTGGGAAACTGATGCCCCTCGGGGCTGACGGTTTCGCCCTCATAGCTGGTGCTGGTAGGAATGAAGTGCGCCAACGCTACGGATTTTACGCCCGGCAGCGCGGCGACCCTGGCGACCAAATCTTTATAGAAGGCGAAAGTCTGCTTGGGCGTGTAGCCGATCAAGGCTGGATTGAAACCCATGAGCAAACGATTTTCAACATGAAAGCCGGGATCGTGCGCAAGCAGGTAGGAGGTGCCACGGAAGGCTTGGGTGGTCAGCACCATGAGCAGCAGCGATCCGGCGACCTGCACAATCACCAAGGCGTTGCGCCCGAAGAAGCGCTGGTGGGTGGGGTCGAGTTCGCCTGCTTTCAAGGCTGGCACCAGGTCGCCGCGCGTCATGCGGATGGCCGGCGCGAGACCGAAGAGAAGCACGCTAGCCAGCGACACAGCGAGAGTAAAAAAGAGGACGCGGTGATCGAGTTGGATGCTGAGATCAATGGGAACGTCGCTGGGGATCTTGATTTGGGACATGAGTTCGATGCCACCCTCGGCTATAACGACAGCGAGCACACTGGCCCCCAATGCGATGAGCGTGCATTCCGCGAGTAGCGCACGCACCAGCCGCGCACGGCTGGCGCCGATCGCCAAGCGAATGGCTAACTCACGCGCGCGGGCCCGCGCACGACACAAGATCAGATTGGCTACGTTGGCGCACGCGATCAGCAGCACCACCGCAACCAGGGAAAAAAGCAGGGCAGACACGGTAGCGTCGCCTTGGTCGGATTCGAGGCGAGTTTGTATTTCGGTACGTACCGCCGCACCAACCCCCTGATTCGTTTTAGGATATGATTGCGCTAAGGAGTGAGCCAAAGCGACCGCTTCCCCGCTCGCGGTTTTCACGGAGACACCCTGCTTGACACGGCCGTTTACCGTAAACGAACGATTCGCGCGGTCGGTAAGAAGATCGCTATCGGCTTTCGCCAAAGTAGGCGCCATGGCTGTGGGAACGTAGAGTGCTGGGTGGAAAAATTGATCGATACCGGTGAAGGATTCGGGGGTGACGCCGATGATGGCAAAATCGACACCATTCAAGAGGATGTGCCGGCCGGCAATATTGCGATCAGAGCCAAACTCATCCCGCCAGAATTCGTAGCCCAGCACCGCCACCGCGTCTTGCCCCGGCGCTTGATCTTCGTCTGGCCGAAACGTGCGGCCGACTACGGGCAGAATGTCGAGCGCTTCAAAGATGTTGCCACTGGCCAACAAGCCGGCTTTCATACGCGGCTGGTCTTTGGCGTCTTTGGCGAACCCAAATGAGTTCACACTGGCGGCAAACAAACTACTGAACGAATGGTTGAGGCGGCGGAAATCGGCGAAGTCGGCGTAGGAGACGTTACCCAGAGCTCCGCTGGGAGTGCGGGAGGAAAGGGTGAGTATTTCGCTTGGGTTTGGCACCGGCAGCGGCCGAAAAAGTAGTCCATCATAGATGGCGAAGACGGTGGATCCGGCGCCGACAGCCAGACCAATGGAAAGAATGGCCGTGAGAGCGAAGCCTGGGTTTTGGCTAAGCGTGCGGAAGGCGAAGCGGAAATCGTTCATAACGAAAGCCTGAGTGCACCTTGAGACCCAAAGTGCAAGTGATTACAAAGAAACAAGATAGCACTAGCGCGGCAGAGGGGTGACTGTCCGGTTTCGGGAATTACAGTAACTTAAACAGGCGGTTCCAGCGAACGTGCGGCAGAGAGAAGGCTGTTGTGTTTACATGTGTTTCTTGCGAGGCGTAGATGAGAATTGGCTTGCCAATGATATCGGTTGCGTCGATAAATCCCCAATAGCGGCTATCGAGCGAGTTGTCGCGATTGTCGCCCATAACGAAATACTTGCCAGGCGGAACAACCACTTCGCCGTTCACTACATGGTGGAAGAACATATCTTTGGCCCCAGCCAACGCCTCCGGACTCGGCAGTATGCGTTCGATTTCGGTAGGATCGCTGGGGAAGTTGTCGCGATACGGATCATCCGGCGGAAA
>Ga0302319_10017447_pt1 | contig 13145 bp, 10 predicted proteins | sample Bog_T0_2_FD_203319 | JGI IMG/M metagenome (GOLD analysis project Ga0302319, IMG submission 203319) | Peat permafrost microbial communities from Stordalen Mire near Abisko, Sweden - Bog_T0_2 | ecosystem: Environmental > Terrestrial > Soil > Wetlands > Peat | place: Sweden: Abisko, Stordalen Mire...
CCGTTTTGACCAGGGCATCCCAGGCCAGTATGCCGGCTGGCATCGGAGCCATGACGCGGGAGAGATTCAGCCCCGGCTTGGTCCCGGGCGGAAACGGATTGGTGGGCTGCGCTAATAGACCCTTTTCGCCAGCCAAAATTAACATTATGGCGATCGCGAAATAGCTCACCTGCGGAGCTGAACGACGAATAGAAAACTTAGATAGAAACATGTTGTTATTTTAGATTTAAACATGGCTTCCGGCCACTCAAAAAGGTGGCCACTCAAGCCGTGTTAACATGACACGTTTGTCGATTGTTGAGATTTGACCCCAATGCTTTAGGCCCTGTTTGCTGAAATGAAAAACGCCCAGTCTGGTCGTAGCCTTACGATCAAAGCACGGCTATTCGGCCACGATTTACTATGTCAGTGCGGCCAAAATCCCGAAAACCTTGCGACGCCAATTTGGCCGTTCTTACAATCAGAAAAAAGTGCGTAACACCTTCAAGAATGCCCCTGGTCAACAGGAATCCGCCGCCGCAGAGGCTATGCGGAGAGCCACCACCGCGAGGCGGGCAAGGCATTGGGATGTTTGAGTAGGTGAACTTTGCTTCCTTGGGTCGCGTTCATAACCGAGAAGCTGCGCCAGCGTCTTTTTCATTGGCACCAAGGGTGCTATGGTTGGCGTGTAGGGTTCAGTTCTAGCATCAAGTACTCGACATTACTCGCTGTCACCAGAGTTGTAGAACATTGGACGTTCGATATTTGCCATGTGCCAGAATACCACTCTTTCGGAGCACCAATCGAAATACCACCCAGGCGTTCTATATATTTTGCCATTTGGAGCGCATCGACTTGGGGCAGAAGATCCAAGCGCTTTGGAAATTGCGCTGGCATGTTACTTTCGATTTCAAACAACAAAATATCAGAATCGAATCTGGCATAGTTGGTGCTCATAATAAACAAGCACGATTTTGGCAAGTCCACGCCAGTCTTGATTTTGACATCCGATATAAGATTGGATGTTATCACTTGCGGCTTGGATGTAATTTGTAATTTGCTTTCCTTGCAAGAAATAATTGCGAGCCCCATGAGGAGGATAGCGCTTGCCTTTCGATTAAATCTTGTCATATATTTTGTCTACTACCAACATTAGTTTCAGCTTCAATTCGATTCAAATTTAATTAGAGGTGGCCACGAGCGAACTATCAAACAAAACCAGCCACCGCCAAAATAGTTAAAACTCCAGCGACTATGGCACACTGAATGGAATCGGACTTTGGGCTGGCGGCATTGGTAATGGCACCGTAGTTTTTTCACCAATAATGTCAAACTCCTTTGCCATGCCTGCTTCATTGAATTCACCCATTTGCTCATCTGTTATTTTGGGATGAATGAGTGGGATTGGGATTGTAGTATACTTTCCTAGATTGACCTGCCACTGGTAGCGCTTCCTAAATTCAAACTTAAAGTCCAGAGTTGGGGTGCAATTTTTTTTGATATGAACCACGCCCTTACCCCAAGCGACGTACCGGCCTATGGCAATGAACCAATCAATGTTGTCCTGCGGCCAAAATTCTCCCAGTGATGTTTTTCTCGAATCAATATCGTAGTCGCCGTCGGGTTTGTTCACCAACTGTGAAGCATATGCCTCCGCCTCAACCAACTCCGCGTCGTAAACTTTTCTAGCATTAGCGGATTGACTTAACATATTATCCATGTCGTGGCTGTTTAGGTTGAACGGCGTACCAGACCCGTTGAGATAATGCATCAATACTTCCGACGCGTACGGATACTTCCCAGATACCACATTCGCACCTATTTCTGCGGCGAACCACAATGCTCGAAGCTTTATAGTAGATTTAATCGGTTTCTGGCCTGTAGGCGGCGGAGTGTAAGTTGGATCCGTAGTGCCCAAATAATAATCCAGCAAGCCCACCAAGTCCAACGTGCCGAGTGGTTTATTTTCGACAAATGCGTAAAGATTCAATCCGCCATCTTCTTCCACCGGATCCCTACCGAACCATCGCCCTGCACTCGCATCATAATACCGGTAGCCGTAGTAATTAAGCCCTGTTTCATCATCCTGATACTTGGTAGAGAACCGAATGGGGTTCACCCTGGCCGCGGGGCCGGTAGCCCGGATGACTTCGCCGAAGGGGCCTAAGGTGGTAGTGCGCGGGTTTCCCCGAAGTGGCGTGTTTCCAGACAGATGCGCCCGTTTTTTTGAAAAGCACGTTTTTCGGAAAGCCCTGCGGGAAGGGTGTCGGCCTGGCCGGGCGCAAACGGGGGATTCCTGCCGTCGTTCCTGGCGGCGGGCGGAACAGCTAAATGATGAAGCTGGCACGGTCCCTTGCATGGGGCCAATGGTGCGCCTGGGGGCGGCGCGGGGCAACCCCTTTTTTCACGATTTTTCCCTCGGATGGAACTTGCGGTGGGCCTCTTTCAGATCGGTGATGGTCAGGCTCAGGTAACGCTCGGTCGTGTGGAGCGAGCGATGCCCCAGGATGTCCTGCACATGGCGCAGATTGGCCTCGTTCTTGACCAGGTGCGTGGCGCAGGTGTGCCGCCAGACGTGCGGTGTGACGTGTTTCTTCACGCTGGCCAGCCGGGCGTATTTCTTCACCACGTCGCCCACGGTGTGCCCGTCAATGGGATTGCCCCGGAAGGAGACGAACAGTTTGTCGGTCGCCTTCGCGCCCACAAGCTGAGGCCGGATGCCCTTGAGATAGGTTTCCAAAAACTTGCAGGCCACCCGGCTCAAAGGCACGACCCGGTCATGCCCGCCTTTGCCGCCATTCACGCGCAACAGTTCCTCCTCCAGGTTGGCGTCGGCCACGGTGAGGTTGCGCAGTTCCTGGTTGCGAACGCCCGTCGCGTAAAACACCTCCAAAATCGTGCGGTCGCGGTAGCCCAGCGCCGTCGTGGTGTCAATCGAGTCAATGATGCGGTTGGCCTCCTTTGGCGTCAGGACGTTCCGGGGCAGGCTGCGCGGCTCGCGGGCATACTCGACCGCCTCCGCCGGGTTGCCGTGGATAAAACCCTCGTTTTTGAGGAAGCGAAAGAAGCTTTTGACGGTCGCCAGCACCAGGTTCTGGTTGACCACGCCGCGAGCCTGGCCGCGTTTGGTCGGCTGGTAATAGAACCAGCGTTGGAAGTCGGTCAGCGTGGCCGTGGTGATGCCCTGCACGTCGGTGACGGCCTTCTGTTCGAGGAACCGGAAGAACGAACCGAGATTATAGCCGTAGTCGCTCACCGTGCGCGGCGAGTAGTTGCGGATTTGCAGCCAGCCCAGGAACTTGGTCAACAGTTCGTCGAAGTTCATTTCGCCTGCCTCCGGTACAGGGCGAGCTTGCTGGTATCGTCACGCGAAGGGACGGGCAGCGGCGCGGCCTTGGCTTTACGGTCGTTGGCGGGATGCGCCCGGCGGTGGGTCTGCTTCAACTCCGGGACGGCCACGCGCGCGTAAATCTGCGTGGTGCGCAGCGAGCGATGACCGAGCAGCCGCTGCACGTAAACGACGTTCGCGCCGTCGGCGACCAGGTGTGTGGCGCACGAGTGCCGCCAGACGTGGGGCGTCACTTTCTTTTCGAGGCCGGCGCGACGGGCGTAATGCTTGACCATCACTTCGATGAGTTGGGATTTGAGCGGGCCGTGCGGCCGCATCGAGGACAACCATAAAGCGCGTTCGTCCACGGCCTGCTCGTGGCCCGTTTTGCTCGCGGTCTTCACCCATTCCAGCCGTACCTTGTCCAGATATTCACGGACGTAATCGCACGCCTTGCGGCCCAGCGGCACCACGCGGTCCTTGGCGAACTTGCCCTTGTTCACGCGCACGAAGCCGTTGCGGTGGTCAACGTCATGCACAGTCAGCCCGGTCATTTCTTCCAGCCGGATTCCGGTCGAGTAAAACATTTCGAGGATGGCCTTGTCCCGGATGCCGATTTTGGTCTGCGTGTTGGGCGCGTTGAGCAGCGCCCTGGCTTCCTCCGGCGTGAGCACGTTTCGCGGCAAACGCTTTTCGATTTTGGGCAGCAGCATTCCGGCGCAGGGATTGACCAGCAGCACGTCGGTTTTTTCCAAGTGCTCGAAGAACCGGCGCACGGCTTGGAGTCGCGCCACGCGCGTCCAGTCGGTGTACGGCTTGCCCGCCAGCCAAAGCTGATAGTCGGCGATGGTCTGGCGGCTGATCTCTCGCGCGTCGTCAATGCCGGTGCTGCGCACGTAACCAAAGAACACGGCCAGCGAACCCTGATAGCTGGCCAGCGTGGATTTGGAAAAGCGGCGGACTTTCATCGCCTCCACAAAGGCGGCGGCGCACACGTCCAGCGCGCACGCGATGGTTTCGGCGCTCATTGAACACCTCCGGTTGTTACGAGTATGTGCAGGTCGTTCGGAACGCCGTTGCGCTGCATCGCCGGTACAGGCTTCCCGGCAAAACCCTCCAACTTTGGCCCAAAAGCCGTTTCCAGCCTTTGTTTGCAAGCCTTTGCTCCATTCTGAGCCAACCCAACTTGAACCCCACTTGACCCCTCCAACTTTATTTTTTGGCCTACTACTTCGGTTTTTGGCCCTACTTGTTCGCTGGAAAGCCCTACTACTTTGGCCTTTTGCCGCAGTTCCTCCACCGAGGTCAGCCCCAAAACGAACCGTTCGCCATCCAGTCCCTCGCCATCCCAGGCCAGCCGATACGAGAAGCATTGTCCCCGTCGGCCACTGAGCGGCAGGAGGTATTCCAGGTCTTCCAGTTGTTTGACATGGATTTTGATTTGGTAATCGCTCCACCCGGTAAACTCCCGGACCTGGCGGCGGCTGAAAGCGGCAGCGCCGCTGGCCATCGTTTGGCCGTCGCCATTGCCAGGCTTCCGTTCCATTTCCTCGACCATGCGGCGGATGAGCTTCAACAGTTCCCGGCTGGGCCGGGACAGTTCGCCCAGGGATTGCCCAAACAGGTCGGTCGCCAGTTCGTTGGCGATGGCGATGTCGTCCAGCGTGGTTTCGATGTAATCCCCGGCGTCGGCGTCGTGCTTGACGGGCCGTTGCAACTGATACAGGAACGTGACGGCTAAAATGAGATGCAGGTATTTCGGGTTGTCGCGGCGGACCAGCAAACGGTTCTCGGCGTAGGTCAGCAACGGCTCATACGGATTGACCACGGTGACGGGTTTCAAGAGACGTTGGAAGGCGTGGTGCCGCTGCTCCACCTGCTCACGCTGCTTCTTGCGGCGGATGCCATCGAGCGTGTGATTATGGCGCTGCGCCTCCAGGATCGCCCGCGTCTGCTCCGGCGATTCGTCAATGCTGGTGATGATGAACCGACTCTTGGTTTCCGCGTCCATCTCCGGCTGCGTCGTGGTCTTGAACACGGCGCATGGCCCGTCCACCACGTTGCGCATGGTCGTCAACCGGCCTGTCATCGGGTCTTTGATGGTCGCCTCCTTCACCAGCTTCTTGGCGCTGATGAGATTGCGGATGGCGTAGTCGGCCTCCGCAGCCCCGGCGTGTTCCTCCAGCGCCAGCACCTTGTGTTTGAGCGCGTCCTGGCCCATGTAAAACAACGCCTCACCCGTCAGCGACGTGAGTTTCACCAAGTCTTCGTCCGGGCAGAGTTTCAGAAGCGTGTCCTGCAAGAGCGATTTGCCAGCCCCGCTGCCGGAGAGGATGAGCAGCGAGAGCGGATCGTCCATCTTCCGGCTGGTCATGGCCACGTAGCCGATGGTTTTGTTGGTCAACTCGCCGACGAGGCCGAAGCGTTCCAGGTCGCGGAGGATTTCACCGACGAGATCGGGATGACGGCCGAGTTTCAACGCCTCGGCTTTGTCCGTGTCCGAAACGAGCGTCACCTGGCTCTGAGCGCCCTTGCCCTCGCGCTCCTTCGCGTAGGTTTCCAACTGCGTAATCAGCCGGTTCACGTCGCCCTCGATCACGTCCACCGTGTCCCGAAAAAGCCGGGCGGCTTCGCTGATGAACGTCCGGCGCGAACGGCTCAGGTAAAAATCCACCGTGTCAATGTGGAACCGGCCCGCGTTGGCCGCGTCACTGCTGACGGCCTTGACGGTCGCCCGCAATCGCGCCGCATTGGGATGCTCCACGGCACGTACCTCGTAACGGCGGCTGCCGTAGCCCGCCATAAAACCATCCGGCGTCATTTCGATTTTTTCTTCACCGGCTTTGGCCGTCACTTCGCTTTGCTGCGGGCAGGCGGGGCCTGCACCCGATTTCGGATTGGCGGCGGACAGCAACGCCTCAAAGTCCTTCGGAGCACGGCTAAGGAAAAAATCTCCGGCGTCCTTCACGCCTTCCGGCCATTGGATGACGTGAACGTGCTTCACCAGCGCCGGAAGGATTTTCTCTTTTAGCTGTTCGGTCGTGGCCCGGCCCGCGTCGTCGTTGTCCAGGCACAGGTAAACGTCGGTCGTGCCGTGCTCGCGCAAAAGTTTCTCATGGTCTGGTGTCCAGCCTCCCGTTCCATAGAGCGCGATCACGTTCTTGAACCCGGCCTGCCACAGCGCCATCGCGTCGAAAATGCTCTCGGTGATGAACAGCGTCTGGCTGGTCCGGGCGGCGATGCCGTTGAACACGCCCCGATGCGGGCCGGGAAGATACAGGTGGCGCTCGTGCGCTTCACAGGGCCGGACGTTCCGGCCATAGATACCGCTGACCTTTCCGGTCTCATCGAAGATTGGAACGGTGACAAAGCCGTGAAAGTGCTCCCGATTGCCCGCCTTCAAAATGCCCAAAGTTTTCAGACATTCCACCACTTCGCCGGATTTGGCCACGGCGTTGGGCAATGTGCCGTTGCAATAACCCACCTGGAACACGTCGAGCATGGCCGCGTCCACCAGGTTGCGGCTTTTCAGGTATTCAAACCCGGCCCGGTCCTTGTGCAGCGTCTTGGCGTAGAACGTCACCACCCGCTGCAACAACGCCTCCTGCTCTCCCGCCTTCATTGCTGGCGCGGCTTTGGCCGGTGGCGCTGTCACCTGGCTGGCCCGCCTCACGCCCGGCGTGGCCGTCAACAGTTTGAGCGCGGCCTGGCGCTCGCCGATGCCCTCCTTCTTCGCCACGAACTGAATGACGTTGCCGGTGGCCTGGCAGCTTGGACAGCGGAACAGACCTTTGGCCGGCGTCACGCGCAACGAGGGATGGTGGTCGTCATGGAACGGACAGAGGCCGACGTAATCGCGGCCCGATTTCTTGAGCGCGATGCCGTAGCCCTCGATGACGCGCACGATGTCGGTCGTCCGCTTGATCTGGTCGAAGTCCACTTTCATAACCAGGACACCCATTGGCCGGTTTTTTCGTTGTAATCCCCGCGATAGCCGTCCGTGTCGAGCAACCGCTGCCAGCGTTTCTCGGCGGTCCCGGGTGAACGGAGCGCCAGCCGTATCATGCGTTTGCCCTGGTCATACCAACCGCAGAGTGATTTGAGGCGGTCGTCCCAGCCGTGCTGATACGCCTCGCGCACGGTCAACCGGCCCAGGCCCGCCAAGTCCTTCGGCACACCCGCCGCCAGCGCGTCCCGTTCCCAATCGTCCCAGGGATACTGGCCGTAAACGCAGTCCAGCACTTCGGAGTCGAAGATGTCCAGCGGACGGCGGAACTTTCTCATCGCGGGCGTTTTTTCGGCGGAGGCCGTCAAGCCGGAACTTGAAGATTTTGACATGCGCGCAAAATAGAACTATAACGGCTAAGTATGCAAGCAATATCTCTAACTTTTCGGGAGGCGGATTATGTTTGCGGCATGAAGACTGGCAGACCGCCCAAGCAGCAACGCCCGGCCTTCGGCCAGCGCCTGAACGAACTGCGCGAAGCAACGGGACTGACACAGGCGCAAGTTGCCGAAAAGCTCGGCATGTCGCAGCGTGCGTATTCCCATTGGGAACGCCGCCCGGTCGCCCTGCGCCCGGAACAACTGCAAAGCCTGGCGACGGCGTTGAACATTCCCGTCGGAACGCTGCTCGCCAACGGTGAGACCAAACGGCGTGGCTCCGGCCCGGCCGGAAAGATGCGGCAACTGTTCGAGGCCGCGTCAAAACTCCCGCGCAGCAAGCAGGAAAAGATTCTGGACATCCTCCAGCCGTTTGTCCGCGAGCACGCCAACGGCGCGAACGGCAACTCCTGATTTTTAGCTGTACTCCCGACGGACCACGCGACGGCTAAGGAGAGGAACAGGCAACGACCGCCGCGCTTTTGCCCGTCGTTCCACCAAGCGAATGCGCCCGCGTTCGTGCCACTGCACGCACTTGGATTTTTCCAGAGCCGGAAGGCTTCAAAGATTCGCTTCGTGTTTCCTAAGCGCCGCAGTTTCCGGCGACGCGAGCATTGTCAAGGTGGAGGCAGCGGGGGACGGGGGCACTACCTTGACAAGCGCAGCGGAGCCACACACTCGCCAGCGGCAAACACGAAGCGGTCACGGCATTGCGAGCGTTCTGCTCGCCAGCGGATTTTTCCCGCAACTGCGCTTCGCAGTTCAACCCCTGAGTGGGCACACGAAAAAGGGCGCGACTGCGCCCCGTGTTCAATACAGGATTTCGTCGGTCGAGTCGTTGTATGGCTGGAAGCTCCTGCAGTTTTCCCGCCAGCTTTTGCGGATGAGTGTTTCGGTGACTACCGTATTCGGCGCGTAGCGCACCGCATAGGCGTACCCATCGGAGTAAACGATTGCGGTCAGGCCCAGGTGATGCCGCCGGATGTTGATCGAGTCTATCTTGGATGATTTTTTCATACGCTTCCTTTTTGGTCGGGCGACGATCCGAGAAGCGCAGTTGTCAAGGTGGAGATGACGCTGGCGGGTGGGGCAGAAGGGGCCAGCGGCATACTACCTTGATAACGAGCATCGCAGGATACAATGGAGCCAGCCAGGAAGCGGATGGCAGGCGGTGCCTGCACCAATGGCGCTTTGCGCCTGTAGCCGTCCGCAAGCACCTGTCGGTGCCAAGTCCGCGAGCGTCCGGGGGCGACGACACCCTGACTGATTTGGTTTCGTCGTCGCCCCGGAGAGCGAGACGGACGCGGGCACGGACAGGCAGGCGATGCCCTCACCCCGTCACGCAGCAGGCGCGTGACTGGCGGGACGCTGGCTTTCGTGCGCTCGCCAGCGGCATGACAGGAACGGGCCTGCAAGTGCTCCGGCGTTTAGCCGGTCACACAGTGAGATTAAAACGGTGCGTCCGGGCGGGCGTCGCCGGTTTGGTTTCGGCGCTCGCCGCTGCCGCTGCGGGCCTGCCGTCGCCGTTGCCGGTTTTCGGCGCAACCTTTTTGCGTGGCTTGGTCGCCACGCCCTGCGCCCGAATGTATTTCCGCAGCGTCGGCTCGCTCACCGGGATTCCGGCGCTGGTCAACTCCTTGGCCAGCACTTGATAGCTCACGTTGCGCGTGCGCCGGGCGGCAAGGATTTGCTCCCGCACCTTGTCCAGCAGGGTGAACACGGTTTTGCGCTGCGGATTGTCCTGCTCGGTCAACTGGCCGATGCGGCCCGCCAGGGCCGTGAAGTCCACGCGCTTTTCCAGTTCCGCATAATTTGGTTTCTCTTTCATGGTCGTTTTTCTCTTTCGCGTCCGGCGCGCCGTCTGGCGCTCCGCCGGGATCGCGCCCGTTTCATTGCCGCGAACACTCCGGTTTCCTCCTGGCGACGCATTCGCCGGAGGGGTAAGTGTCATGGCAAAAACTCACACTTCCAGGAGTTCACTTCGGGTCATCAAACCAAACACTACGGGTGTCCAGTTCTCGCCATTGGTGGGGTCATCACGCCGGTCACTTTCGCAACCAAACGCTCGCCAAGTGGGGCCTCAAAACGAGGGAGATAAACAGGCAAAGTTGCCTGACCCATGATGGGATAAAACGGAGAACCCGGAACGTTTCCGTCCTGTCTCCTGTCTAACCTTAGCACAACCGCCGCCAGTGTGCCATTGGTTGGATGCGGATTTTTACAGACGCCATGTTTTCAGGGATTCCACAGAAGAACCGGGGGGTTGCCGAGTCGTATTTCGATGAGCACCTTTCCCACAACGATTATTACACCCAGGGCGTGTCTCAGGCCGGTCATTGGATTGGCACCGGCGCTCAACAGTTGGGATTAAAACCGGGTGAGGTCGTCACCCGTGAAGCGTTCCTCCGGCTCTGTGATAACCAGCACCCGGACACCGGCCAGCAACTCACCCCGCAACAGTTTCGGGAGCGCCGGATTTACTTCGACTTCGTGTGCTCGCCGCCCAAATCGGTGTCCATTCTGGCCGTTACCATGAACGACCAACGTATCATCGAGGCCCACAAGGAAGCCTCCACAATGGCGCTCCGGGAACTGGAACAGTTCGCCGCCACAAGGATTCGCAAAGGCGGCATTCAGGAACAGGATCGCGTCACCGGCAACCTGGTCGGCGCTGCCTTCGTGCATACCACGTCCCGCGCTCTTGACCCGCAACTGCACACGCATTTCGTCCTGTTCAACGCCACTTGGGACAGTAAAGAGAACCGATGGAAGGCACTCCAGACCGGCGATATGTTCGGCGCGCTCAACTACGGCACGGAAGTCTATCGCAACGAACTGGCCAAGCGTCTGCACCAGCTTGGCTACTCCACCCGGCGCACGGGCACAGCGTTCGAGATTGAGGGTGTCGAGGCCAAGTTCATTGAACGGTTCTCGAAGCGGTCGCAGCAACGGGACATGGCCGTCAAACGTCAGGAGCAAAAGCTCGGTCGCAAGCTCTCCAAACAGGAAGTGTCCCACGCCGTCCACCAGTCCCGGCCCAAAAAACTCAAGGGCGCTTCCGATGAACAGGTGCGCGAACAACAGCTTGGCGAGATCGGCTTTTTTGAACGCCGCTCCTTACGGAGTGTCACCAGCGCCGCCGATGGCGTCGCCAAGCCGTTCGCGCAACACGTCGGCACGGATGAGGCCGTCGCGCATGGCTTGCAACACGTCTTTGAACGCCACTCGGTCGCGCCACAGCACAGGATTCTGGAAGCCGCCCTGGTCAAAGGTCGCGGCCAACTGGACTTGAAACAGCTAAAGGAAGAACTCAATGGGAGGACGAACCTCGTCCGCGTGGAAGGAGAGTTTTCAACGCGGGAGATTCTCGCCAAAGAGCTTTACCTGATTCGCACGGTCAACGCCGGCATCGAGGCGCTCAACCCCATTGCCAGCGATTACCAACCGCCCTCCCGCCTCGGCCCGGACCAGCGCAAGGCCCTGGCGCACGTCCTCACCAGCCCGGACCAGTTCACCGGCTTCCGCGGCCTGGCCGGTTCGGGCAAAAGCACCGCCCTGGCTGAACTGGACAGCGCCCTCGCCCGCCGGGGCTGGGACGCCATTTTCTGCGCCCCCACCGCCGCCGCCGCCGACACGCTCCGCAAAGATGTCTGCCTGGGCAAGACCATGACGCTGCAAAAGTTTCTGGCCGATGCCGACCAGCGTTTCCGCCTTTCACGCGGCTCGGTGATGGTGCTGGATGAAGCCGGGGCCGTGGGTCTGGATGACATGGCCAAGCTCTTTGAACTGGCCCGGCTCAAGGGTTGCCGGGTGATTCTGTCCGGCGACACCGGCCAGCACGCCAGTGTCACCCGTGGCGACGCGCTGAGGATTCTGGAGCAGTATTCAGGCTACCGTTTCGAGGAACTGACCACCATCCGCCGCCAGAAGCCCGCCGCCTTCCGGGAGATTGTCGAGCTGGCCGCCGCCAAGCAAACTGACAAAGCCTTCGCCAAACTGCTCGAACTCGGGGCCGTCACGGAAGCATTGACCGATGACGGCCAGCTTTATCAGCGTGCCGCTGATGCGTATTTGTCGGCCACGAAGCAGGGCAAGTCGGCGCTGCTCGTCTCGCCAACGTGGTTGGAGATTGACGCGGTGACAGAGAAGGTGCGTGACACCCTGAAAGCTGACGGTGTGATTGGCCAGCAGGACGAACCCGTCATGGTCTTTGATTCGCTCTCGTGGACGGAAGCCCAAAAGAAAAACGCCAGCCAGTTTGAACCCGGCCAGCGCCTGCGCTTTGTCCGGCAGACCAAAAAGTTTGACCGGGACGAGACCGTGGAAGTGGTCGCCACAGTGGAAAACGGTTTGCGCGTGCGCCGTGCCGATGGCAGGGAAGTGGATTTCATCCCCAGCGGTTCCGCCGCCTCCTTCGACGTGGGCGAGGCCCGCGAGTTGAAAGTGGCCGCTGGTGACTGGCTGCTCTTGCAGGCCAACCACGGCAAGGACTTCATCAACGGCGAACGGGTGCAAGTCCGGGAGATCCAAAACGGCCGCATTGCCCTGGCCGACGGCCGCTCGCTCCCGGCCGGGTTCAACACCTTCACCCACGGCTACGCCGTCACGTCGCATTCGTCACAGAGCAAAACCGTGGATGACGTGCTGCTCGTGGCATCCTCAAAATCGTTCGCCGCCGTCAACCGCGAGCAGTTTTACGTTTCGATTTCCCGTGGCCGCGAACGCTGCCACGTCTTCACCGATGACGCCGATCTGCTCGCCCGCCGCGTCACCGACTCGCACACGCGCAAGGCCGCTGTCGAGTTGCAGGCCCTCCGCGACGGCCTGGCCAAATTTGGTTTCATCCCCAAAGAACGGCTGGAAGAAAAGGCCGTGTCGTCGGTGACGGCGAACGTGAGGCAGGATTTCCGCACGGTGCGTCCCATGCGTCAGACTCGTGCCACGCGATTGACTCGCCTGGCTCCGGTGCAACGCCTGGCTCAAGTCGTCGAGGACGTGCGCCGCTGGCTCGGTAAAGTCCTTGCGGACGGCCAAGCAGTCACGGAAAAGGCCGCCGAGGCCGTCAAACCAACCGAGCCGGTCAAGCAGGCCGAAAAGATTGCGCCCGCCGTCAAGGAAACGCCCGGTCAAAAGCTGCGCCGGGAGATCGCACAGCGTCAACAGCAGCAGCCTCAACAACGCCGCTCCGGCGGCATGCACGTTTAACGCCTATGCCACACTTCAAAGATGATTCCTGCTACGCCGCCTCCGGCAAGTATTGCGCCTGCATCGAGTTCCACCTGTCCGAAGACAAGCGCCGTGGTTTTCACACCAGCCAGTTGATTGATTACACGCTGGAGCCAAACCCGGATGGGGTGCATCTTGACACTGTCCTTAGTTTTGGTGCCAAAGTTCATCCCAGTGGCGGTTACGGCGAGCTTCGTCCAGCGCACAAAGGTTACGCAGGCCTGCTTTT
>Ga0302319_10017449_pt1 | contig 13144 bp, 10 predicted proteins | sample Bog_T0_2_FD_203319 | JGI IMG/M metagenome (GOLD analysis project Ga0302319, IMG submission 203319) | Peat permafrost microbial communities from Stordalen Mire near Abisko, Sweden - Bog_T0_2 | ecosystem: Environmental > Terrestrial > Soil > Wetlands > Peat | place: Sweden: Abisko, Stordalen Mire...
CTTTACCGTGGTTTCGGACAGCAACCCCAGCAACAACGGCGAGGGAGCGGACCGGGCTGTGCAAGTGATTGCGAATCCTAAGGCCGGTGTTTCCCACTCAATCGTCAACGGTGTTGTCCAATGGTTTAACCCGAACGCTTTTGTGGATGAACCTGAGACAACCACCCCCGGCCCGGCGGGACCGAATACCTATTCGCCCACGCGTCGTGGCCAGAACTACAACCCCGGCTACAATGCAGTCGACGTTTCGTTCATCAAAACAACGCAGATCTGGGAGCGGGTGAGTGCTCAGTTCCGCGCCGATGTATTCAACATCTTCAACCGCACCAACCTTGCCCCGGTCGGCTTCCCCCAGGCCAGCGAAGGGGGCACGATTGGATCTACCATCGGACCGTATCTTGGCAACCCGGGCTTCGGCCCCGGCGAGCCTTTGAACGCGGAGTTTGCCTTGAAGATTCTCTTCTAAACATGCCGGAGCGATCCGGCAAAAGGGCGGCGTCCGGAAAGCCGGGCGCCGCTTTTGTTTTGGGTGTGCAGGTGGATCTCGCCGGAACAAAAGCAAAAGCATCGAAGCCCTGCCGAGTTGGCAGGGCTTCGATGCTTTGAGACCAGGTAGTTCGGTTAAGAGAGGTAAGCGAAAGGAGTATCCCGCATCCGCTTGTGGAGCGGCTGGGGTTCGAGGCCAGCGGTGGAAGAGTTCATTACTTCCTTGAACGTCTTCTGGAACATGGCCATCTCTTCCCGCGTTCCAACGGTAACGCGAACGCTGGTGGGCCAGGCCGGCCAGATGCGCCCGATAAAGACATCTTTTGCGGCCATCGCGGCATAGACTTCTTTGCCGGGACGGCGGACGTCGAGCATGAAACAGTTGCTGACGGACGGGGTGACGCCGTAGCCCTCGCTCTTGAGCCATGCTAGATTTTCGGCTCGAATTTCCCCGATGAGCTTCTTGCGGCTTGGAACGAGTTCGGTATCCATCAGGCTGGCCTTGGCTGCCACAACGGCGGTAATCGGCATTGAGTTCTGGCCGCCGAAGGTTGCGATCTGCTTGAGAAGGTCGGGACGGCCGATCGCGAAGCCCATGCGGATGCCCGCCATTCCGTACAACTTGGAGAAGGTGCGGAGGATGATGACATCCTTTCCATCCCTTACGAATTGAAGCGAGTTTGGCGCATCCGAAAGATGGATGTAGGCTTCGTCGATCATCACCACGGTGCCTTTGGGGGCGTTGGCGACAAGATATTCGATATCCGCCTGAGGAGTGATTGTTCCGGTCGGGTTGTTTGGGTTGCAGATGTAAATGACGCCAGGAGTGGTGGATGCGGCAAGCATCGCCTTCACGTCATGCATCGCAGCGCCTTTGGGATCAGCGAGCGGCACCTTAATTACCGGTGCGCCGGAAATACCGGCCGCCCACATTGGCGCTTCATAACCTGGGTCAGCAATCACGAGTGGCTTGCTCTTGGATGTGAAAGCCAGAACGGTGTAGTGCAGAGGCTCGGAAGAGCCGGCGTAGACATCGACCGAATCAGCGGGCAGGTTCTCCATTTTGATGAAGCTCTCAGCGAGATCCATCTGCATCGGGAACTCGTAACGGCCACCCTTGGGGATGATATCGGCAATCGCCTTGCGCGCCGAATCCGAGGGTCCGAGAGGATTCTCGTTCGCATCGATATGGATACCCTTGTTTGGATCGGCGAATTTGGGCCTTTGAGCGAAGGCGAGGCGTGATTCGGTGAAGATGGGAGCGGAGGCAAGAGCCGAAGTAGCTGCAGCGATACGGAGGAAGTTGCGGCGTGAGAGTGAGCTACTACAGGCAACAGGGCCGAGATCAGAACCAGAGCTGGGAGTTTGCATCGATTTGACTCCTGAGAGAAGAGATAGTTGATAAGGCGAGCCGGGTGGACAGCGGGGTATTGACAGAAACAGGAGGGTGAGCTGTAGGGGAATGTCCCATACTTCAAGGTAGCGTTAGATGGCGTGTATGACAAGGATGAAATTGGAAGGGACTTCCAAGCTTTAGAGTCTCGTGCTAGTCTTGGTGCGGTAAACGATTTCCCGGACCGAAATGGTCCCGGAATGAGGTCAAGGTGGGAGCAGGAATCCTCCAATTCTTTCTCTCTTCCCCAACCGGAAATGGTTTTCACGGGAGAAGGGACAAGGTTGATTGCCTGGAAGCTCATTTCGCTTGACAGGTATGCAGGTAAACCCATTTACTTAGGTCTCGTCTCCGGAAAACCGGAAAGAAACGCTCCCACGCAGGTGATGGAATGCTTGATATTGCAATAACGTCAACCCAAACCGGCAGTTTACTGTCGCTGGCAAGACTTTCGCTCGCCGAGGGCGTTTCCTCGCTCGCCCACCTGGCACCGCTCGACATTGCGGTCATCGCGATCTATTTCGCGATGGTGATGTGGATCGGCTTCTACCTCAAGAAGCGCGCCAACACCAGCGAAGAGTTCTTCATGGCCGGCCGTGAGATGACGGCCTGGATCGCCGGGCTAAGTTTCGTGTCCGCCAACCTTGGATCCCTCGAACTGATGGGCTGGGCTGGATCGGCTTATCAGTATGGCATTCTGGCCGCGCACTGGTACTGGATTGGCGCGGTACCGGCGATGCTATTCCTCGGCATCGTGATGATGCCGTTTTATTACGTTTCAAAGACGCATTCCGTGCCGGGATATCTGAAGATGCGGTTTGGCCAGGGCTCGAGCACCGTTGCCGCATTTTCGTTTGCCTTCATGACGATCCTGATGAGCGGCGTGAACATGTTCTCCATGGCGCTGGTGATGAAAGTGGTGCTGGGCTGGGATATCACCTTCAGTATCGTGATTTCTTCGCTGGCCGTTGCGGCGTATGTCGCACTGGGCGGCTTGCGGTCAGCCATTTTTAACGAAGTTCTGCAATTTGTGCTGATCTGGGGCGGCGCACTGCTGGTGCCGATTCTGGGATTGATCGAAGCGCACGGGTGGACCGGCCTTAAGGCTCAGATTATTCATAACTTCCCCACGCAGGATTATCTGCATATGTGGAAGGGGCTCGGCCATTTCAACGACAACCCGATGGGCGTCCACTGGACGGGAATTGTCTTTGGCCTGGGATTTGTGATCAGCTTCGGCTATTGGACGACCGATTTCCTTGTAGTACAGAGGGTACTGGCGGCAAACAGTCTACGCTCCGCTCGGATTGCGCCGGTGATCGGGTCGTTTTTCAAGATGGCCGTGCCTTTCATCGTGATTCTTCCGGGCTTGCTCGCGCTTGTCGTGTTGCACAATCCTGACGGCAGTTTGATGCACCTTGTGGGAGAAGACGTAGTCAGCGCGCATCCTGGTGCGGGCCTGCACAGCTACAACGAAGTGCTGCCTCTCATGCTGGTTCGCTATTGCAGCCCCGGTCTGCTCGGATTGGGAATCACTGCATTGATCGCCGGGTTCATGAGCGGAATGGCGGGCAATGTGAGCGCCTTTGCCGCCGTTTGGACTTACGACATCTACCAGCCTCTAATCAACAAGAAGGCTCCCGATCAGCACTATGTCGCGGTTGGTCGATGGGCAACGATTCTCGGCGTTGTCGTCTCGATCGGAGCTGCCTACCTGGTCATGAATGCCAAAGGCATCATGGATTATGTGCAGGCATTATTCAGCTTCTTCATTGCGCCCCTGCTCGGCTCCATCCTTATGGGCATGTTCTGGAAGCGCGGCACGAAGGCCGGCGGCTTCTGGGGGCTGCTGATTGGCACGGTTACTTCGATCAGCCTTTGGGCTTGGGTCAAGGAAGATCCTTCCGCCCTGCGGTATGTGGCCTTGTCGCCGGATGCCAAGGATATGGCGGAAAATATGTACCGCGCGCTCTGGTGCTTCAGCATCACAGTGATCGTGACATTTGTCGTGAGCATGTTTGGCAAGGCGCGGCCAGTGGCAGAACTGAACGGCCTGGTTTACGGCGCGACGAAGCTGCCCAAGGAAGAGCCCGTCCCGTTCTACAAGAACGAGTGGTACTGGGCTACGGTGGCTCTAGTTCTGTTTGTGGCAATCAATGTCATCTTCTGGTAAGGAGACGAAAGTGGAATCGAACGACATATCAATCTGGTTTTTCATTGGCGTGCTCCTGACCATATACGGAGCGATGATCCTGGGCTACGGAGTTTGGGAAGTAATTACCGGAAACCTGGCCAACGTGGTGCTGGCGAATCTGCATGCACCCATCTGGTGGGGTGCAATCATGCTCGCGCTCGGACTTTTCTATGGGATACGTTTTCGGCCGGGACACGAACAATAACCCGCCATTTCACGGCGGCGCGGAATGTTCGGACCGACGCAACGATGGGTTCATCGCCTAACAGTTTGAAGCATTGAAGTAATCAAGTTTCACATCGAACGACAAGGAGTAATCGAAATGGCAGCGCATCGAACAATGACCTACGGAGTGGTGGTAGGCAATCGCGGTTTCTTCCCGGACCATCTGGCGAAGACGGGACGCGAAGAGATCATAACGGCGATTGAAGCAACCGGATCCAAAGCAATCGTGCTTACTGCACAGGAGTCGAAGTTCGGCGCGGTCGAAACTTTTGCCGAGGCGCAGCGCTGTGCTGAACTATTCAAGAAGCATGCCGAGGAGATCGACGGCATCATCATTACGCTTCCGAATTTCGGTGATGAACGCGGGGTCGCTGATGCTTTGCGACTTTCTGGTCTTAAGGTTCCTGTGCTGGTGCAGGCTACCCCTGACAAGAGCGATGCGATGACCATCGCGACCCGCCGTGACAGCTTCTGCGGCAAGATGAGTGCGTGCAACAACCTGATGCAGTATGGGATTCCATACTCGTTGACCACGTTGCACACCGAGTCGCCGGCATCGCCTGAATTCAAGGCCGATCTGGAGTGGTTCGGCGCAGTATGCCGCATCGTCCGAGGGCTCAAGAACCTGCGCATTGGTTCGATTGGAGCGCGCCCGCAGGCCTTCAACACTGTTCGCTACTCGGAACGCATTCTTGAAACAAGCGGAATATCGGTCATCCCGATCGATCTGTCTGAGATTCTTGGCCGCATCAACAAGATGGGGGATATGGACGATGCCGCGCAGGCCAAGCTGGCGGCGATCAAGAGTTACGTAACGACCTCGGGGATCCCAGAGAGCGCGCTGCTGAAGATGTCCAAGCTGGGCGCGGTGATCGATGGCTGGATGAAGGAAACCGCGGTTACGATCTCGGCGGTACAGTGCTGGACTTCGCTTGAGGAATTCTTCGGCGTGGTGCCCTGCACCATTATGAGCATGATGTCCAACGATCTGATCCCGTCGGCCTGCGAGGTGGATGTTCCCGGAACTCTCAGCATGTACATGCTGGCGCTGGCGTCGGGCACTCCTTCGGCGCTGCTTGACTGGAACAACAATTACGGGAGCCATCCGGATAAGTGCGTGTGCTTCCATTGCTCGAACCTGCCAAAGCACTTCTTCAAGGAAGTCCGTATGGACTTTCAGGAGATTATTGCGGGCACTGTGGGCAAGGAGAACACCTTTGGTACCTGCGTTGGCAGGGTGAAGAGCGGTGCGATGAGCTATGCGCGCTATTCGACGGACGATCGCCGCGGCATTGTTCGCGGCTACTGCGGACCGGGCCAATTCACCGACGATCCGCTTACGACGTTTGGCGGGGCTGGCGTGGCGGAGATTCCCAAGCTGCAGAAGCTGCTGAAGTACATCTGCCGCGAGGGCTTTGAGCATCACGTGGCTGCGAACTTCAGCGATGTGTCGAAGGCGGTTCACGAAGCTGCCAGCCGCTATCTGGGCTGGGAGAGCTATTACCATCCGGGGCTGGAAGATTAGTTTGCGGTAGGTCACTCAGGGCGCTGACGAATCTCGTTGGCGCCCTGTTTCTCTTTCTTGGGGATTGAGCTAATACTTTGGGCAGAGTTTGAAATGGGTTTGAAAAGGGGAAGAGCAGCCGATGAGCACGCGCATTCGCAAGAGTTTAGTCGTCAACGGAACGACGCTGGTTACTGAAGAAGCATGGAACGCTGAACTCGAAGCAAAGCACAACCAGGTCGTAAGTTGGCTGCGCAGCGAAGGCCTCGACGGGCTGTTACTCAGGCGGCACGAAAATATTGCATGGCTGACGGGCGGCGCTGTCGAGTTGCGCGTGCTTGCTACCGGCGAGACAGGCGTAGGCGCGTTATTGGTGACCGATGAAGGTGGCCGATACTATCTGACGACTGCCAATGAAGCGCCACGACTCCATGACGAAGAGTTTGGCGAACTGGACTTCGAGCCGGTCATCTTTCCCTGGTACGCGAATGATACGGAAGACAAGGCACTCGAACTGACCCGTGGCAAGCTTGCGTCGGACGTACCCTTTCCCGGCAGTTTCCCGGCCCATATGTACCCGATGCGGGCGTCGTTGCAGGAGACGGAGATTGCGCGCTTTCGATGGCTGGGCGCGGCAACGGCAGATGCCGTTACTGAGGTGCTTCAGCAGTTGAAACCGGGGCAAACGGAATACGCGATGGAGGGCCAGGTCGCAGGCGCGTTGCTCAGCCATGGAATTCTTCCTTCGGTTTACCTGATGGCGGCGGATGACCGAATTTACAAATACAAACATGCAGTGGCGCGGGGCAGGGTTCTGGACAAGTACGGCATGCTCAACCTGTGCGCGCGCAAGTGGGGGCTCACCGTATCCATCACGCGTTTTGCGCACTTCGGTGCGTTGCCGGCCGAGCTGGCGGAGCGATTCCATGCAGCGGCGCAGGTGAATGCTGCGTTGCTGGATGCGACGCGGGTTGGGGTCACTTCGGCGGAGCTGTTTCGTGTCGCGGCGGATGCTTATGCCGCTGCGGGCTTTCCGGGCGACGAACAGATGCACCACCAGGGTGGTGCGACGGGTTATTGGGAGCGCGAGTGGGTTGCGACGCCGGATGGGAAGGAAACTGTCGTCAACAACCAGGTATTTGCGTGGAATCCGAGCATCCGCGGGGGCAAGGTCGAGGATACTGTCCTGCTGAAGGACGGGAAGATCGAGCTTCTGACGCCCACTCCGAAGTTGCCTGCGCTTGATTCCAGTTGCGGCGGAAACAGTTATCCGGCTACGGGTGTGCTCATCCTTTAGGTCGTTCAGGCCTGCGGCTTGGTTGTGATTGGCTGCAGGGTCAGTCGTGCGGTGAGGACGACCAGCGCTGACCAGAGCAGGTCTGCGCCGAGTAGATGCACAACCTGCATCCAGATAGGCGCGAGCAGCCAAACGTCGAGCGCTCCTAACACATATTGCAAAGCCAGAAGGCCGACCACGAGGGCTGAAAGGCTGCGGTTGTCCCATGGACCGCCGCGCCGCGAGGCACGAATCAAGACCCAGATGAGGAAGATACTGGCGAAGATCGCGAAGGTAGGATGAGTCCATCGCCAGCGCAAGAGCCAGCTGCTGTCTGCGGAAAAATCCTGTTGGAGAGAGTTTCCAAATGAAGTCGCAGGGAAGAGCGTATCGCCGAGGGCGGCCATTGACCCTGTGACGCCGACAATCATCACCGAGATCATTCCAATAGTGGTTCCGATGGGGTGGTTGATACGGATATCGCGCCAGCGAAGGCCCGTTCTGCGGCTGAGGAAATGAGCGGCCATCGCCAGCGCTGCGACGAGCAGGAGGGTGTTCGAAAGATGGAGCGCGAGCATTGGCGCGCGAAGTGGGGAACGGCTCTGTGCGGTAAGCCCGAGCTTTACCAGGAGGGCGCCCAGAAGCCCTTCGGTCAGCGTGAAGAATACTGCGGCGGCAGCAGCCCATCGGGCAAGATGGCCGGAGATTGTCCGGCGCCAGGTCCAGACGAGAAGCCCGAGGACAAAGATCAGGTCCAGACCCGCAGTGATGCGGTGGGTGAATTCAATAAGGGTCTGAATGGTTGGCGACTGCTGCAAAACGGTGCCATTGCACAGCGGCCAGTGGTCGCCGCAGCCCGCGCCGGAGCCTGTAGCGCGAACGATCGTACCCCAGAGGATAGTAGCGATGAAATACGCCAGCACGCCCCAGGCAAATCGGCGCAGAGCCATTGGAGGTGTCCGGTCCGTGATGCTGATGGCTGCGATGGTCATGCGCGTATACCCTCTAACTGGACTCTTTAGTGTAGAACAACGGCATCCGAGCTTGTTGCGGTGACGTCCTGGGTATACGATAAGCTGAGCGGAAAAGTAAGACGTTGAGGTAAGACAATATGGCGATTACGGGCACGATGAGTTCTAAGGGGCAGGTTGTAATCCCAGCGAAACTTCGACGAGAGTTGGGACTGAAGGCAGGCGCGCGGATTGTTTTCTCCAAACAGAATGACACGCTCGTTATTTCCAAGCCAGACTGGGCCGCGATCGAAGCGCTGTACGGGAAATATGCTGGATTGCCCCTTGAAGAAGATCTAATGGAGGAAAAACGACTGGAAAGGAAGCGCGAAGATAGGAAGCTGGAGAGGACATGAAGGTCTATGTCCTGGATGCCAACGCAATTGTCCGTTATATGAATCGCACCGCAGATTCGCACAGGGTTAAAGCACTCTTCGATAAAGCAAGCACAGGAGAAGCCCGGCTCATGATCTCTGTCGTGAATTGGGGCGAAGTCATATACACAATGGCCAAGCGCGTTGGTTTGACACGAGCTGCGGCTGACTTAAAGGCGATGGGCGCTGCCCTTGAAACGGTCGGCATTGAAGAAGACTTTGCCGAGGAAGCAGCGACTCTCAAGCACAACTTCAAGCTCGGATATGGAGACAGCTTTGCTGCTGCATTGGCTATACGCATGAGTGCCACTCTTGTCACAGCTGACCCGGATTTTGCCAAGTTAGGAAAGCGGTTGAAAGTGATGGCGCTTGCACCATACAAGGACTAGGTGACCGCGTAGTCGTGGGAATTTAAGCTTCTAACTTAATCTCCGAGCATTCGGCAGACGTGATTCACGATCATGAGGTCTTCGGCGGGTGGAATAACCAGAACTGATACGGGTGAACCGCTGGCTGAGATCCTGGTCTCGCCGCGCGCGTTGTTCAGCGCCGGATCGAGAAGGATGCCGAGAGACTCGAGGCCGGAGCAGACTTCGGAACGGGTGGCGGCATCGTTTTCGCCGATGCCTCCGGTGAAGACCAGCATGTCGAGTCCCCCAAGGGCGGCCACATAGCTGCCGATGAATTTACGAATGCTGTAAGTGAATTCATCCACAGCGAGACGCGCGTCTTTGTTCCCCTCGGCGATGGCCTGGCGCAAAGCGCGCATGTCGTTAGTGAGTTGGCTGACTCCCAGCAATCCGGACTGTTTGTTGACGATTTTTTCAAGCTGATTCGCTGCATCAGCGGTATTGGTTGCGGTATCCGCGAGTTTGCGCAGGATGAAGAGGAGAACGCCGGGGTCGATGTCTCCGGTGCGTGAACCCGAGATGAGGCCGCCGGTTGGCGTGAGCCCCATCGATGTGTCCACGCCCTGGCCTTCGAAAATCGCGGAGATCGAAGCTCCGTTTCCGAGGTGCGCAACGATCAATCGAGCAGGAACATTCGGCTGCAAGTGGGCGACGATCGACTCATAGGACAGGCCGTGAGCGCCAAATCGGCGTACACCCATCGCAGTGTACGTTTCCGGGATGGGCAGTTGCCGTGCGACTTGCGGAAGGTTGCGATGGAAGTAGCTGTCCAGACAGACGAAATTAGGCACGCCGGGAAATTCGCGAAGCACCTGGCGCATGATGTAGATGGCTACTGGTGTGTGCAACGGAGCGAATGCAGTGTACCGCTCCATCTCATCGATCAGTTCGGGAGTGATTTGCTGGTTTTCGGTAACCGTCGGTCCTCCGCAGACCATTCGATGACCTATCGCTAATGGCCGAGGAAAGGGCGGGTTTTTGAGGGCATTTGCAACGAGAGCGAAGGCGGCATCCAGATCTGGGACCGCGGGCGTCTCGTCGACGAGCCTTTCGCCGTTCGCTTTGGATGTGCAGGACTTGATCCAGAACTTGCCAAGATTCTGGCCGCCGTTTGCTCCGATGCCGTCTACGGCTCCTTCCAGCAGCTTGTTACGGTGTTCACCTTCCGCTTCGTATACAGAGAACTTGATGGATGAGGAACCGCTGTTCAGCACCAGTATCGGCAATGTCGCCATTGAGAGTCCTTTAAAACGAGTATGAAGTTAGCGCCGTGCCCACTTCCAGTCGCGAATTTCGGGCAGGTCCTGGCCGTTTTCCGCCACGTAAAGACGATGTTTCTGGATTTGTTCCGTGTAACGCTGACGGGCCGGTTCGGCGATATGCGCGAGCCTTGGAATTCTCAGAATGGCGTCAAGCGTGAGCTGGTAACGATCCAGATTATTCATCACACACATGTCGAATGGTGTCGTCGTGGTTCCCTCTTCTTTGTAGCCGCGGACGTGCAGGTTGTCATGGCCGTGGCGGCGATAGGTGAGGCGATGAATGCACCATGGATATCCGTGGAACGCGAAGATAACCGGCTTGTCGGCGGTGAATGCGAGATCGAACTCTTCGTCAGAGAGGCCGTGCGGATGCTCAGAACTGGGCTGGAGGGTCATCAGATCGACAACGTTCACGACGCGGATCTTGATATCCGGAACCTCTTCGCGAAGAAGCATGACCGCGGCCAGTGTTTCGAGTGTTGGCACATCGCCACAGCACGCCATCACGACATCGGGCTCTCCCTCATCGGATGCCCATTTCCAGATACCCAGACCGGTCGTGCAGTGTTGGACCGCTTCGTCCATGGTGAGCCATTGCGGTGCGGGCTGTTTGCCGGCGACGATGAGATTGATGTAGTTGCGGCTGCGCAGGCAGTGATCGCCGACAGACAGCAGCGTGTTGGCGTCGGGCGGGAGATAGATGCGCACAACATCTGCCTTTTTGTTCAACAGATGGTCGATGAAACCGGGGTCCTGATGCGAGAAGCCGTTGTGATCCTGACGCCAGACATGGGAAGTCAGCAGGTAGTTGAGTGACGCTATGGGTTTGCGCCAGGAAATTTCGCGCGTGACCTTGAGCCATTTGGCGTGCTGGTTCACCATGGAGTCGACGATGTGGATGAATGCTTCGTAGCAGGAGAAGAAGCCGTGACGGCCGGTGAGGAGATAGCCTTCGAGCCATCCCTGGCAGAGATGCTCGCTGAGCACTTCCATGACACGGCCGGTTTCGGAGAGATTTTCGTCGACAGGAAGAGTTTCGGCCATCCATGATTTGCCGACACCGGTGATTACGTCGCCAATGCGGTTGGAGGCAGTTTCGTCAGGGCCGAAGACGCGGAAATTCTTATCCGCCAGATTTGCCAGCATGACGGCATGCAGAAGCTTTCCGAGGACGCGGGTAGATTCAACGTCTTTCTGGCCGCGGGCAGCGGTATCAATCTTGACTTCGAAATCGCGGAAGTTGGGTACGATCAGCGGTTTCATCAGCAGGCCGCCGTTGGCATGGGGATTCATGCCCATGCGACGCCGGCCCTTTGGTGCGAGATCGGCCAGATCTTCGCGGAAACGGCCTTTGGCATCGAACAACTCTTCCGGTTTGTAGGAGCGCATCCATTCGTCGAGCAACCGGAGGTGATCCGGCTTTTCGAATATCTCGGAGAATGGAACCTGATGCGCGCGCCAGGTTCCTTCAACGGGCTTGCCATCGACAAATTTTGGGCCGGTCCAGCCCTTTGGTGTGCGCAGGATCAGCATCGGCCAAAGGGGACGCTCGAGTTTCGCTGGGTCTCGACCGGGCTCGCGCGCGGCCTTCTGGATTGCCGCGATGCGGTCGAGCATGGTGTCGAGGAGGGCCGCCATCTGCTGATGCATGGTCTCCGGATCGTGCCCTTCGAGTGTGAATGGCTCGTAGCCGTAGCCCCGCATGAGGTCTTCGAGTTCAGCGTGAGGAATACGCGCTAGAACGGTGGGATTGGCGATCTTGTAGCCGTTCAGGTGCAAAATGGGGAGCACTGCGCCGTCGGTGGCCGGATTGAGGAACTTGTTGGAGTGCCAACTCGCAGCCAGCGGCCCAGTTTCGGCCTCTCCGTCGCCGACGACACAGGCGACAAGCAGATCCGGGTTGTCGTAGGCCGCACCGAAGGCGTGAACCAGCGAGTAGCCCAATTCTCCGCCTTCGTGGATGGAGCCGGGGGTTTCGGGAGCGACGTGGCTGGGAATGCCCAGCGGCCAGCTGAACTGGCGGAAAAGGCGCTTAATGCCATCGGCATTCTGCTCGACGGCGGGATAAAGCTCGGTGTAGGAGCCTTCCAGATAGGTATTCGCGACGATTCCGGGGCCGCCGTGGCCTGGCCCGATGATGTAGATCATGTTCAGGTTTCGTTCGTTGATGGCGCGATTGAGATGGACGTAGAGAAAATTCAGGCCTGGGGTCGTACCCCAGTGGCCAAGCAGACGCGGTTTTACATCGTCCAATGTCAGCGGGTGTTGCAAAAGCGGATTGTCCTTGAGGTAGATCTGCCCAACCGAGAGATAGTTGGCGGCGCGCCAGTAGGCGTCCATTTTGGCCAGAGTCTCCGGGGTGAGCGTTGCACTCGCAATTTGCGTAAGTTGCGCGTCGTCCTTGAGGACCAATTGATCTGCCATGAATCACCTCGCCGCGGCCTGGAATGGAATATCTTGGGGAAATCCTTTCATGAGCCGCCCGAAACGATGCTAGCAGCGACAGATTACAAATCTGTGTGATTAAGCTCACATTGAAGTCGGCCCTGGACCCCGGTGACAGAAACTACCGGCAATTCATGTGCAAGAAAGACAGGGAAATTCCTCTTTGCCGAACAGGAAAACCAGTGCCGGGAAGTCGCGGATTTTACTTACGAAGAGCGCCCCGGAGATGCTGTTTTTCCCATATTTTGGAGTCAATAAGGAAGCGGAACCAGAAGGTCTGAAGCACCCAGAAGATGAAGCCTTCTGTGCCATCAAGAAAACCCAGCTTGAAGAAAAACCGATAGCCGAAGAGCGCGAAGGGACGCACAAAAAGCGGTAGCTTGTTGTATCTCGCTCGCAGGGCACGCTTACGTTGGGCAGGATTTCCCTTGGAATCGGCGGCAAGCCTTCCTTCCTCCTCGGCGGCGTCCATCTCGGCGACTTCAGCGTCTGACCAGCGGTTGTGGCGTGCTGTCCACTCCGAGAGGCTCATGGCGATGTCGTCGATCATCGATCCGGAAAGCTG
>Ga0302319_10017450_pt1 | contig 13143 bp, 9 predicted proteins | sample Bog_T0_2_FD_203319 | JGI IMG/M metagenome (GOLD analysis project Ga0302319, IMG submission 203319) | Peat permafrost microbial communities from Stordalen Mire near Abisko, Sweden - Bog_T0_2 | ecosystem: Environmental > Terrestrial > Soil > Wetlands > Peat | place: Sweden: Abisko, Stordalen Mire...
CGGGAAGCAAGACCAAAGTGGTCGGAGATTGGAGCGGCGGGGATAATAGATAGCGAGGAAATAGGGAGGCGAGGACGATATCGGCTAAGATTCGGTATCCGAATGACGGCCCTGCGACAGTTTCGAGCTGCACCCAACCTGCTGACGATGTTGCGTTTGTTTGTGCTGCCATTTCTGGTGATTACGATCCTGGACCGGCGCTGGGGCGTGGCGTTTGCGCTGCTGTGGGTGGCGGGGGTGAGCGATGGGCTGGACGGTCTGCTGGCGCGCATCCTGAAGCAGCGGACGACCCTGGGGCAGTATCTGGACCCCATTGCAGACAAGCTGCTGTTGAGTACCTTGTTTGTTGTGCTGACGCATGTGGGCGCGATTCCGCGGTTTGTGACGGTGCTGGTGCTGAGCCGCGACATCGGCATCCTGCTGATTGCGACACTGCTGTTTGCGACCCACACGCTACGGAACTTTCTGCCCAGCAAGCTGGGCAAGGTGAATACTGCGGTGCAGATTCTGGGGGTGCTTACGGTGATGACCTGCCAGGTGTTCACCGTGCCTGGGCTGGAGGCAGCGAGGGGCGCGCTATTGTGGGCGATTGCGGTGCTGGCACCGGTGTCGGCCGCGGAATATGCGTGGATTGTGGTGCGGCGAGTGAGCGCGCCACCGATGGCTGTCTGAGCGCGGTTGCGGCACCGGTAGGCTGCGGGTAAACTAAGTAGAACGCAGAGGCGCGTAGCTCAGTTGGTTAGAGCGCTACCTTGACACGGTAGAGGTCTCCGGTTCGAATCCGGACGTGCCTACCACTTTCCAAACCATCCAGAATCAGATGCTTGCGGAGTGTATGAAACAAGCGCTTACGAAGGCTTTGGCTCTGGCTCTTCTATCCACTGGCAGGTCAGTAGCTCTTTCCCAGCAGCCAGCGCCGGAGGTGGCCTTCACCTTTGACGATCTGCCCGCGCACGGGCCGCTGCCGCCGGGGATGGCGCGGCCGGAGCCGGTGCGGGAGATTCTGGCAGCGCTCAAGGCCGAGCAGATGCCGCCCACCTACGGCTTCGTCAACGGATTCCGGCTGGTGAAGTGGCCGTATCAGCGGCACATTCTGCAGGCGTGGGTGCGCTCCGGCAATCCGGTGGGCAACCATACGTGGTCGCACCCGGAGCTGGATAAGACCTCCGCGCAGAAGTATGAGGCCGACATCGCCCGCGACGAGCCGACGCTGCGCCAGGTGGCCCCCCACGGCGACTGGCACTGGTTCCGCTATCCGTACCTGGAAGAGGGCGAGACGCTGGCCAAGCGGGAGGCCGTGCGCGGCTGGCTGCTGCGGTACCACTACCGCATCGCCGAGGTCAACATCGACTTCGAGGACTATATGTGGAATGACACCTATGGTCGCTGTGCCGACCAGCACAACAGCGCCGCTGTTCAGTCGCTGCATGACAGCTATCTGGCGACGGCGGACGAATACATCACCTACTCGCGCAGCCTGTCGCACAGCCTGTACGGCCGCGATATTCCTTATGTGCTGCTGCTGCATGTGGGGGCGTTTGACGCGAAGATGCTGCCGGAGCTGATTGCGCTCTACCGGAAGCGCGGCTTCCAGTTCGTGACGCTGCCGCAGGCGGAGGCTGACCCGGTCTACAGCACCGACCCGGCGATCGCGTATCCCGGCGGCGGCCTGATGATGGAGTTGCAGGCGGCGAAGCGGAACGTCGTGCTGCCCACCGGGGCGTCCGAGCCAGAGGCTGAGCTGGACAAGATGTGCCGGTAAGTGCGCACTCCCTCCGGGGCTAAAGCCCCCTGATTTATTGGACTCTGTATGCACGGGATGAAGCCCGTACCCTTCAAAGCCGACTTGCGAAGAGGTTTCTTAGTTGGCTGGCGCGGCAGGCTTCGCGGGCAGAGGCGTCAGCTTGCTGACGGCTGCGGCGGGGACTTCGACGACGCCGAATTTGTCTGAGGGCATATCCTGCACCGCGATGCGGAGATAGGCTTCGGTCTTGTCAGGGACGCTGACTTCCATGTGGCACTGCAGCACGGCCTTGATGAACTTGGCATAGAGGTCCGGTTTGAGGGTGAGGTTGAAGCCGCGATGGGCGGCGACGAGGAGTTTGCCGTTGGGGTCGTAGACGTAGACCGTGAACTTGACCTGGCCGGCGTGGGTGCCGTTGGGTTCGGGGACGAGCGTAATCTCGCTGGGCTGGAGCGCGTAGTCGACGGCGAAGCGGTGGAAGGGACCTTTGGCGGGAGAGTCGGGATCGAGCGTGTTGTCGGGGGCGAGCTTGGCTTCAGGCGCGGTGGCGAAGGGAAGAACACGGACTTTGAAGATGATGTCTTCCGGTGTGGGAGCGCCGCGCGTCATGGCGGCGTGGTCGTATGCGAGCTCGCTGCCCGATTTGCGCGCGATGGTACCCGGCGCTACGGCCTCGGGATCGATCTTTTCGAGCGGCCTGGGAGGAATGGCATAGTAGCCGGGGCGGTAGGAGAGCTTGATGCCGCTGGGGGCGTCGACGAGTTTAAGCTGGATGGAGCGGAAGCTGCCGTTCCAGTTGCTGTCCGTTGGGTTGTAGGTGAGGGTGTAGTAGTTGGAGCCGCTCTGGATGGCCTCTTGAACGGCCTGGGTGATGCCGTTGGTGTTGTAGAAGGCGTGGCCGCCGGTGTCGGCGGCGAGGTCTTCCATGGTGGCGTGTTCGTCCGCCTGGCTGTTGTTGAAGGTGTGGATGTCGGTGATCACGGCGCGGGAGTTGGCCTCAGTGAGCGAGGCGCCGCTGTTGGCCGCGTCGAAGGTGGGGTCGGTCATGAGGCCGCGAGCGTCAATAGGATAGATGGAGACCTGCGCGGTGGCGAGAGCGGCGGTGGTTTGCTTGATGGCGTTGGTGTTGACGGAGTACTGGGGAGACGACTGGGTGACAGGGTTGGGGCTGACGGCGTTGCTGATGACGCCAGTGGGGAACGAGCCGGAGAACCAGAGAAGATTCTTGCGGCCGGGGAAGCCGGAGAGATAGTGAGCGAGGGCGTTGAAGGCTTCCAGGGTGATCTGGAGGCGTTGCTGGCTGGCGACAGCGTTGGTCTCATTTTCAAACAGTGCGGCGTTGACGGCGATGGGTGTGCCGGCAAGGGCGTCATTGAATGCAGCGTCGATGTTGGTGTCGGCACCGGTGCCGGTGGGATCGGCCAGCAGGGTGGAGTTGCGGGAGGGGAGTTTGTGGTCGATGACGTCTTTGAGGACTGCGGGATCGGAGGTGAATCCCTGCAGGAGAATGAGCTGGTTGGTGAGGCCGAAGATGGCGATGCGCTGGCCGGGGGGAGCTTTTTCGATGTACTTCCTGAGCTGATCGCGGACCCACTTCTGGTAGAGCACGGGGGTGTTGAGGGCGTCCAGCAGAAGGATATTGAGTGTGCTGCCGGGTGGCACCGGCGTGTAGTTGGTGAAGACGCCGGGCGGCATCTTGCCGAGGTCTATGGCGTGCGCGGAGGCCGGCGGCGGAGTGTGCTCCTCAGCGTTGCGGATCTGCTGGGGCTTCTTGCTTTCTGAGAGCTGGAAGTTGGAGGCATGGAGGCCGTGGACGGGCTTGCCGTCCGCGTCCTGCACCACGACATCCAGGACGACGAGCTTGGTGCCGGTTTGAAGGACGATGGAGTCGGGGCCGGGCGCGGGGGCAGATGGCTGACCGGCCGGAGTTTGACAGAGGCAGAGAGAGGCGAAGCTCAACGTAGACGCGAGAAGTGCAGAGCTGCGAATGACCATGCGTTGCCTCAGTTGGGATTTCGGTTAGCTTACCCGGGAGTTGGGCGTATGGAAAGGGGAGTGCAGATTGCGGCGGGACACGACACACTTCATGCGGTTACTAAGGTAGCTGGTCCTGGCAACTTATGTGTAGGGAATGGTCGATCTTCGCGCATCTTCAGGAACGCCGCGCAAGGCCGAGCCGTACAATAAGAATGAGCATCCAAACCATCTATGCAAATGACTGGGAACACCATTCTGATCACCGGTGGAGGATCGGGCATTGGCCGCGGGCTGGCTGAGGCGCTGCACGCGCTCGGCAACCAGGTGATCCTCGCCGGTCGCCGCAAGGGCCCGCTGGAGGAGACCGCCAAGGCCAACCCCGGCATGAAGTTCCTGACGCTGGATATTGAGGACCGCACCGCCATCCGAGCCTTCGCCGGGCGGTTTGCCGCCGAGCACCCCGAGATCAACGTGCTGGTGAACAACGCCGGCATCATGCGCGCCGAGGACCTGCTGGATCAGCAGGACGACCTGGCCGACGCCGAGTCCATGGTGACGACCAACCTGCTGGGGCCCATCCGGCTGACCGCGGCGCTGCTGCCGCTGCTGCGCAAGCAGAAGCACTCGGCCATTGTGAATGTGTCGTCCGGCCTGGCGTTTGTGCCGCTGGCGTTTACACCAACGTACTGCGCCACCAAGGCGGCGATCCACTCCTACACGCAGAGCCTGCGTTACCAGCTGAAGGACACGGCCACCGAGGTGATTGAGATTATCCCTCCGTACGTGCAGACCGACCTGATGGACGGTGCCGAGGACCCCCGCGCCATGCCGCTGAAGGCGTTTATCGCGGAGACGATGGCGCTGCTGAAGAGCTCGCCCACGCCGGCGGAGATCTGCGTAAAGAACGTGCATCCGCTGCGGTTTGCCGCCGAGGAAGGCCGTTTTGACGCGACGTTTCAGGGGTTGAATGAGGCGATGTCGAAGCGGTTCGCGTGATGTGTTTGTGACAGCTGATACGATTTTTGGGTGAGTGGGAGGTGTGGCGATGTCCGACGTGATTACGGGGCTTCGGCAGGTCATTCAAGACATGGTTTCGCCCGACCTTAAGGCATAGGGGGCCAAGCTGGACGGTGTGCAGAAGCAAATCGAGATGCTGCAAAAGCAGATGGAGATCTCGCACGACGCCGTGATGAAAACACTGGATGCGTTCCGGGCCGAGATGCGGTCGGAGTTCGCTTCACTGCGGGCCAGCAACCAGATGGAAGTCTTTCGGCAGATGGGGCCGATCAGCGAACGGATTGCGGTGGTTTAGGCACGGACGAAGTAGCGTCACTGCCAGCCACCAAGATGCGACCACCTGTTTCTTGCGTAGCCATTTATCCTTGAGGAATGCCGTCTCCTGTTGAGCCGAACTCCGCCGGTACTGGAACTCCCGAGTTTGAGAGCTGGGGTCGCTATCCGGAATACAACGCTGCGTTGAAGCCACTGCACTGGGAGGGAGATTTTCCAGGCGTGCTCGCAGGGGTGGCGGGAGAAGCGCTGGCGGTGGGGATGGGCCGCAGCTATGGGGATGTCTGCCTGCTGGACGGCGGCACACTGCTGCCGACCACCGCGATGAACCGTCTGCTGGGGTTTGACGCGGCCACGGGCCTGCTGACCGCGGAGGCCGGCATCACGCTGGCGCAGATTCTGGACTTCGCCGTGCCGCGCGGATGGTTTCTGCCGGTCTCGCCGGGCACCAAGTACGTCACGTTGGGCGGCGCTATCGCCAATGACATCCACGGCAAGAACCACCACGTCGCGGGGACGTTCGGCTGCCATGTTCCGGCGTTGGAGCTGGTGCGGTCGGACGGCTCGCGGCGCATCTGCTCGGCGACAGAGAACCCGGAGCTGTATGCGGCGACGATCGGTGGCCTCGGCCTGACCGGCGTGATTACCTGGGCGCAGCTGCGGCTCAAGCCCATCGTCAGCCGCGGCATTGACTATGAGGGCATCCAGTTCCACGGCATCGACGAGTTCCTCGACCTGACCTCCAAGGCGCAGCACCTGGAGTACACCGTGAGCTGGGTGGACGTGACGTCTACGGGCAAGAATTTTTGCCGCGGCATTTTCATGCAGGGCGAGCACTCGCAGACGCCCGCGCCGCTCACTGTATCCGGCAAGCCGAAGCTGGTGTTTCCGTTTGACGCACCCGGCTTCGCGCTGAACCGCGCATCGGTCAGCGCCTTCAACACGCTGTTCTTCCACAAGCAGATGAAGCCGCGCGTGACCGCGCTACAGGACTATGAGCCGTACTTCTATCCGCTGGATGCGGTGCTGCACTGGAACCGAATGTATGGCCGGCGCGGCCTGCTGCAGTTCCAGTATGTGATCCCGTGGGAGCACGCGCGGGAGGGCACGGTCGCTGTGCTGCAGGAGGTCGCGAAGTCAGGGCTGGCCAGCTTCCTGGCGGTGCTGAAGGCGTTTGGCGATCAGCCTTCGCCGGGGATGATGAGCTTTCCCAAGCCGGGCATCTCGCTGGCGCTGGACTTCCCGATCAAGCCGGAGAAGAGCTTCGCGCTCTTCGACCGGCTGGCGGCGATGACGTTGGAGTTCGGCGGCCGGCTGTACCCGGCCAAGGATGCGCGCATGACCGCCGCGCAGTTCCAGGCCTTCTATCCGCAGTGGCAGCAGTTTGCGCAGTATAAGGACCCGGCGCTGAACTCGAGCTTCTGGCAGCGCGTGACGGGAGAACGAGCATGAGTGCAGCCGCGCCGCAGGAGCGCCAGCCGAAGAAGATTCTGGTGCTGGGTGCGACCTCCGGCATGGCGGAGGCCTGCGTGCGTCTGTGGGCGGCGCGCGGCGACAGCCTGTTTCTGGTGGCGCGCAACGCCGAACGGCTGAACGCCGTGGCCGCGGACGCTGGCGTGCGTGGCGCGGCCTGGGTGGGCACAGCGGCGACCGATCTGGATGACACCGCTGCGCACCCCGCGCTGCTGGCCCATGCGGCGGACTCGATGGGCGGCATTGACATTGCGTTTCTCGCCTTTGGCGTGCTGGGCGCCGCGGAAGACCACAGCTTTGCCGCGGCTGCCCCGGTGCTGCACACCAACCTGGTGGCGGCGGCCAGCGCTGTGCTGTGGCTGGCGGACTACTTTACCCAGCGCCATACCGGGACGCTGGCGGTGCTTTCGTCGGTGGCCGGCGACCGCGGGCGCAAGAGCAACTATATCTATGGCGCATCCAAGGCGGGGCTCTCTACGCTGGTGGACGGGCTGCGCAACCGGATCGACCGAGAAGGCGTACGCGTGATGACCATCAAGCCCGGCCCGGTGCGCACCGCTATGACCGAGAGCATGAAGGGCAGCGCCAGGTTCGCAGACGTGGAGAAGGTGGCCGCCGCGATGGTCGCGGCCATCGACAAGGGGACGGACGTGGTCTACGTGCCGGGCATGTGGCGCGTGATTATGGCGGTGGTGCGGGCCATTCCGGAGCGGTTGTTCAAGAGATTGAATCTCTGAGCCGGATCGATTCATGTCGTCGAAAGACTCTCGTGTGCCGACATAACTATTGAAAATAAGCAACTTATCCCCCGTTGCATAGAACCCTCTCCGCGCTTCTATGGTTTTCAATAGAATCCGTTTCTTCAAAGGTCCGTAAAGTCCCTGAAACAGTCGGCGCGGAGTTTGGCAGGCCAATTGCTTCTAGGTAAAACGATCCGTTTAGCACATAGGACAATATTGATCCCCTGGGGATGTTTCTCCCCATGTTGCACCGCACCTGTCGCTGTATCAGAACGCCACTATTCCTGGAGATTGCCCATGTTTTTCCGTCGCTCAGCTGTCCTACTCACCATGTTCTCGGCCCTGGCGTTTGCCACGTTGGCCGCCAAGGGACAGGGAATCATCACCGGTTCGGTCACCGGCACGGTCCAAGACCCGACCGGCGCAGTGGTTCCCGGCGCGCAGGTGATCGCCACGCAGACCAGCACCGGCATCGCCCAGACGACCAAGGCCAACAGCAAAGGCGACTTCGACTTCCCGACGCTGGCCGTCGGCGGCTACAAGGTGGAGATCACCGCCTCGGGCTTCGATACGCTGACGCTGACCAACGTGCAGGTCAACACTGGAACGGCGACCGGCCTGGGCATTGAGAAGCTGAAGATCGGCAGCGCGACCGAGGCGGTGGACGTGAGCACCAGCCAGAACCTGCTGGAGACGGTGCAGTCGCAGGTGACCACGACCTTTGACAGCGTGCAGGTGGCGAACCTGCCCACCGGCGGCGGCTTTGACGAGCTGGCGCTGCTGATTCCGGGCGATGTGAGCGTGCATGGCAACAACCGCTCCAACACCAACGGCGCCAGCATCTCCTCCAACGGCCAGCGTGGCCGTAACAACAACTTTGAGATTGACGGCCAGTCCAACAATGACAACTCGGTCGCCGGCCCGCAGGTCTTCTTCGGCAACCAGGATGCGCTCGCCGAGGTCCAGATCATCACCAACAACTATGGTGCGCAGTATGGCCGCGACGCCGGTTCGGTGGTCAACTACATCACCAAGTCCGGAACCAACCAGATCCACGGAACGGGGTTCTACAACTACGAAGGTTCGTGGCTGAGCTCGCTGACCCAGGGCCAAAAGGGCCCGCAGTTCGGTTACTGCGCCAAAGGCCAGACCAGCACGGTCGCCGCCCCATGCACCACTCCTCACCTTCCCCGCTTCGACAACAACGTCTACGGTGGCAGCCTCGGCGGCCCGATCATCAAGGACAAGCTCTTCGGCTTCGGCAGCGCCCTGCTGGCGCGCTATGTGAGCGGCCAGACCGTGCTCAACTCGGGCACGCTGACATCCACTACGGGCTATACCCCCACCCCCGCCGGAATCACGACACTGGCTGCTGCTTACCCGACCAATCCTCTGGTGCAGGCTCTCCAGGCGTACGGCCCGTACGCGGCCAACTATGGCACGGTCACACAGATTCCGGGTTCCACCACCAATGTGACGGTCAGCAACGGCACGACCAGCACCACGATCCCGGTCTCGTTGTACTCACGCACCCTGTCGCCTTTGTCCACGGACGAAGAGGTTCTGGGCCGCATCGACTACCAGTTCACCCCCAAGGACCGGTTGTTCGCCCGGTACTTCTATCAGACCGACCCGTCGTCACCGTACAACTCGACGGTCACCGGCGGTATCGTGAACCTGACCTCCAACGTCTACTCCATCGGCGGCGACTGGACCCACACCGTTGGCCCGCGCATGGTCAACCAGTTGCGCTACAGCTTCCAGCAGGCCAAGATCGCCTTTGACGGCGGCGCCGTGCCCTCCTGCACCATCAAGGCCTTCGTCAACTGCCCCACCAGTGTCGGTATCTCCACATCGAGCACCTACAAGCTCCCCGCAGTCGGCGGTGCTATCGGTGGCTCGAACATCGTCCCGATCTCGTCCTTTGGTCTCAGCACCAGCTATCCCCAGGGCCGTATCGTCAAGGACACCCAGATGCAGGAGAACCTGACCCTGATCCTGGGCAAGCACTCCATCACCACGGGCTTCTCGTATGAGTTGCAGAACTCGCCCAACGTCTTCCTGCCCAACATCAGCGGCGGCTACACTTTCAACGGCGCCAACGGCGGCTTGCAGGATGCCGGCCAGGTAGGCCTCGCCATCGGCAACCCGGCCATCCACTTTACGGAGCCCGATCTGGCAGCATATTTCCAGGATGACTGGCGCGTGAGCTCGGATCTGACCCTGAACCTGGGTCTGCGCTGGGAGTTCTTTGACCAGAGCATCAACCTTCTGAACCTCGTCAGCTACTCCAATCAGGTCGGTCCCTCCCCCCTGTGGAGCACCGCGCTGCCCCAGTCGCAGACAGTATTCCCGTATGTCCCCCAGGTCTACAAGAACTTTGAACCTCGCTTGGGCTTCGCTTACAACCCCAGCACGATGAAGTCGCTGGTGGTCCGCGGCGGCTACGCGATGAACGTCTCTCCGGCGTTCTACAACATCTTCCTCAACTCCTACGGTTCGGCTCCTGTGGTTCTGGCCAACACCATCACGGGTTGCAACAACACCACCAAGCTCTGCCTGCCCACCGGCGGCGCGAACTATGCGTCTGTCCACGCACTGGACAATCAGTACCTGCCCACGGGTGGCAGCCCCGGTGCGTACAACCAGACGTTTGTCGGCGCCAACTTCAAGGAGCCGGTCACGCAGACCTACTCGCTGGGTGTTCAAAAGGAGATTCCGCGCTTTGGCGTGGTGGAGGCCCGCTACGTCGGCGCCCACACCTCAGGCGACTTCCAGAGCCTGAACCAGAACCCGGCTATCGGTTTCGCCGCCGCTGCGTTTCCTTCCAAGTTCGCGGGAGTGACGCCTTGCGCTACGACCACGGCCAACGGCTACAACGGTGGCAACGGGCGTCCGAACTGCAACAACGGCAACGTCCGGCTGCGCGCCAACACCTCGTTTGAGACCTACAGCGGCCTACAGACCAGCATCACCACCAAGAACTACCACGGTGTGACCGCCAACTTCGGCTACACCTGGAGCCGGACCGAAGACAACGCCAGCGAGATCTTCAGCACGGATGGCTCGGGCACCACCATCGCGTTCTCGCAGAACCCGTTTGACACCAACTACGGCGAGCGCGGCGTGAGCGGCAACTCGTACCCCAACGTCACCTCGCTGGGCATCGTCTACATCGCGCCGTTCTTCAAGGAGAACCACGGCCTTGTGGGCAAGCTGCTGGGCGGCTTCCAGTTCAACGGCATCTACCTGTTCAACAGCGGTCAGCCGTACACCCCTTACATGACCTATGCCCCCTCGGGTATCGAAGCCAACTTCTGCGATTACAGCTTTGACTCCACGTACGCCAGCGGCAGTACCTGCCGTCCTATCCTGGCCAACCCGGCGGCTCCGATTGGCAGCGTAGGCTACAACGCGGCCAGCACCAATGCGACGCATTCGGCGCTGACCAGTGCTGTCACCTACACGGACGTTGCGACCGGCAACACGGTAGCGCGCTCCTCCGAGCACTGGCTGATCAACAACTACGCTGAGGCGCTTACGCTCGGCAACCCCTACCCGGGCGTGGGACGCAACACCCTCCGCGGCGGCACCTACAACAACCTGGATGCCAGCTTCTTCAAGAACAACAAGATCACCGAGCGGATCAACTTCCAGCTCCAGGTGCTGGCGTTCAACATCCTCAACCGCGGCTACTACGGCGCGCCGGATGCGGCCATCGAAGATGCCGGCTCCACGTTCGCCAACTTCACCGGCAACGGCGGAAGCAACCGCAACGTGCAGGTCGGCGCGCGCGTCATCTTCTAACCCAAAACGAAGCTGAAACCGAGAGGCCCGCGATAATCGCGGGCCTCTTCATTTGGTGGGGAGTTCTTCGAAGCGATCAGCCAGGACTCGGCGTGGTAGCAACCGGCGGAGCTACTGCTGCTGCGCCTGCTGCTGTTGCCGTGTGGGGGGTGGGGGCTGTTCGGGTAGGGCCTGCGCCTTCTCGACCAGGATGGACCAGTCCTCGGGCACGGGCAGCTCTCGGTCCAGCAGCGGAGTTCCTTCGCTTGGCTCCACGCGCACCGCGACGCTCAGCTCGCTCTTGGTGCGTCCGCGGAAGATGCCGTGCGTAGGCGGCACGTCGGCGTAGTCGCGCCCAATGGCGGTGCGGATGTGGCGGTCGCCGGCGACGAGGTTGTTCGTCGGGTCGAAGCCGACCCAGCCGAACTGGGGCAGAAAGGCCTCCACCCAGGCGTGCGTGGCGGAGCTCTCCGAGCGGTCCTTGTGCGCGTCGCCGTGGTACAGGTAGCCGCTGACGTAGCGACAGGGAATCTGCAGGCGCGAGCGCACCAGCGCAATCATGATGTGTGAGAAGTCCTGGCAGACGCCGGCCTTGGAGCTCAGCGCCAGCTCAATCGGCGAGTCCGCCTTGGTGGACTTGGGCTTGTAGTCGAAGCGGTCATAGACCTGCTTATTCAGGCGGCGTAGCACGGTAAGCGGATCGTCGCCGCGGCGCAGCTTCAGCTCTTCGCCCAGCGCCTCCAGCTCCGGGGTAAAGGCGGCGAACTCGCTGGGCAGCAGCATCTCCCAGAAGTCCCCCTCCTGCACCAGTTTGTCGAGGTCCTCCCAGGCCTTGGCGGGCAACGACGCCGGCACCTCCGCGTGCGGCTGCATCTCCACCAGGGACTCGGCCACGATGACCAACTGCCCGTGCAGGCCGGGGATGTCAAAGTGATGCACCTGGTTGGCCAGGTGGTCGCGGTAGCTGAAGACGCGGCAGCGCGGGCTGACGGACAGGTGGAAGGTCAGGCAGCGCTGGTTCTGGTCGGAGCGAGGATGCATCATGGTCTCCATGATGCTTTCGCTCACCGCGGTCTTGTAGAGAAACTTCGTCAGATGGCGGATTGAGAAGTACATCGGCCCCTCCGTACGGTCCAACCTCGGTTCAAGCATTGTGCAGCCAGCCTTCTCTTTCTTTTAACTTATCGCCTGCATCATTGGATGCAGTTATCCGGCGAGCGCCGCCTGGATGGAGTAATCCACGTACAGGTGGTAGATGGTCTCATGGATCGACTGGCACTGCTGTTGAATACTGCGCAGGTAGGCGACCACATCGCCGTCCAGGATCTCGTCGACGCTGGCGTAGCTGAGCTTGGCGCTCAGGCGGCCGGCGATGCGGTGCAGCTCCTCGGCGCGGGTCTTTCCGGACTGCGCCTGGATGGCGCCCACCGCTGCCTTCAGGCTGTCGATGGAAAAGCGCAGCGAGTGCGGAAACTCCGGGTCCAGCAGAAGGAACTCGAGGATGCGCTCGGGGGTAAGGTCGGCGGTGTAGACCTTGCAGTAGGCCTCAAACGCCGTGGCGCTGCGCAGCAGTCCCATCCACTCCAGGTACTCATTGCCCTCGGGAACGCGGTCGGGCTCGGCCCACAGGTCCTCGTGGTAGGCCTCCAGCAGCATGGCGGTGGCGCTGGCGCGCTCCAGAAAGCGACCGACCTGGATGAAGTGCCAGCCCTCGCCGTGGCTCATGGTGGAGTCCGTCACGCCCTGGAACTGGTGTACGGCCTCCAGCACCTGCTGCAGAAAGGCCGCCGGGCCGTCGCCGGAGGCGTCCAGGCTGTCCAGCTCTAGCGCGCGCTTGAACTCCGGCCGCGTAACGCCAAGGTAGAGCGAGTTCAGCCGGTGCCACTGCTCGGTGGAGATCTGCTCGCGCACGTGGCGGGCGTTCTCCCGCGCGGCGATGATGCAGGAGACCACCGACGACTTCACCGCGGTATCGAAGGTGAGCATCCGCGCGATCTCGTAGGGGTTGCCCTCCCACTTCACGCGCTTGGGCTTGCCCAGCGCTTTCAGCACGCGCAGCCAGCGGTGGTCGCTGCTGGTGGAGCTCTCATCCAGCATGAGGTTCAGGTTCACGTCGAGCAGGCGCGTGGTGTG
>Ga0302319_10017451_pt1 | contig 13142 bp, 10 predicted proteins | sample Bog_T0_2_FD_203319 | JGI IMG/M metagenome (GOLD analysis project Ga0302319, IMG submission 203319) | Peat permafrost microbial communities from Stordalen Mire near Abisko, Sweden - Bog_T0_2 | ecosystem: Environmental > Terrestrial > Soil > Wetlands > Peat | place: Sweden: Abisko, Stordalen Mire...
TAAGTAGAATCCGATCCTTTCGTGCGAGCCGAGTTTGCCGCATCGTCAGTTGCATCGAGCGCGGGTTTCTCTGTCCCCCAATTGACCGGCGCTTGCGCACTGACGGTCGCAGCGGTGCTATATCCGATGCGACCGTCCCTTTTTCCTATCGCATCCGCCATATCGGCCGCCACCCGAAAGGGGGCGGCGGCGTGGCGTCGAGTCTTTCGAGTTTCTCGGGCCGCAGGAGCCGCCGTGTCGCTTGTCGGATTCCTCCTTGTCTGCGTCTTTCTCCTGCTCCTGCTCGGCGGACTGGGAGGCGGCAGCGTCCTCCCGTATTGGGGCTACGGATACGGATATGGCCACGGCGGCGTCGGCATCGTCGGCTTCATCCTGATCGTCGTCGTCGTCCTCGCCTTCATGGGGCGCCTTTAGCCTCACCGCCCAGGATCGCGCCAGTCGCGACTCTCTTGTTCATGTGAGGGAGGGCCGCCGAGTCGCCGCGGCGATTGGTCTGAACTCGGCGGGTGGATCGGCGCCCTGTCATCCGTGCGCCGGTTCGGCGACAAGCGCCGCCGCGCGTCGGCTCAGAAGTCGACAAGGCTGCCGTCTTCCCTGACGACGGTTTCTGGGCTCATCAGGGACATGGTCGGTTGAAGGACGCAGGAGGTGACAGCCTCGTCTTGCCAAGGCGATTGGTCCCCCTCGGCGCCGTGCTTGGCGAAGCCGGACTTGGCGGCGACCAGTTCGCGCGCTCGCTTCGCCGTCGGAGCGCAGGCCCAAACCGTGTCCTTTTCGTCGGAAAATCGCCACGCGGGATGGCCGGGTTCAATCGGATCCAGGCGATAGACGTTCATCGGCTCGTCTCCAGAAGTTGGTCGCGCCTATCTGTCCGGACCTTCCGGACAATTCACCGGCGCCGCTTGGCCGACGCGCTGACATTCGGCGGACTTTCCGGCGTCGGGAGGGTGTGGCGTTGGGGCGGGTCGGACATGCGCCAGGGTAGCGCGAGTGGGGAAACGAGACAAAATGTCGACATTCTCTGTCGTGCGTGCGGCGATCTGCGGAAGTCGCGCCGTCGTGAAGGCCTTTCATTCGACGACCACGCTTCCGGCGGAGACGGCGTTCACGTCGCCGCATAAACGAGGAACAACGTCGCGAGCGGCGGCAGGATCAGCGCGGCCGATGCGGGAAGGCCGTGCAGAGGACGCGTTTCGGCGTCGATGGCGGCCATATTGCTGACGTTGGAGCCGCCGTAGCGCGCCGCGTCGGTGTTGAGCGCTTCGCGCCATCGTCCGCTATACGGCAATCCGATGCGGTAGTTGCGGCGCACTTCAGGGGTGAAGTTGCAAACGACCGCGACCGGGGGATCGCCGTCTTCGCCCATGCGCAGGAACGCCAGCACCGACTGCATGTCGTCGTCGACGACGATCCAGCGGAAACCTTGCGATTCGCAGTCACGCGCATAGAGAGCCGGCGTTTCGCGATAGAGACGGTTGAGGTCGCTCACCAACGCCTGAAGGCCCTGGTGCGGCCGGAAGGCGAGCAGCCACCAGGGCAAGGCCTCGTCGCAGTTCCATTCGCTGGTCTGGCCGAATTCCTGGCCCATGAACAACAGCTTCTTGCCGGGATGGCCCCACATGAAGCCGTAATAGGCGCGCGCGTTGGCGAAGCGGCGCCATTCGTCTCCAGGCATTTTCCCGACCACCGATCCTTTGCCGTGAGCGACCTCATCATGCGAAATCGGCAGGATGAAATTCTCGGCGAAGGCGTAGAGGAGGCCGAAGGTCATCTTGTTGTGGCTCCAGCGCCGATAGATCGGGTCGCGCGACATGTATTCGAGCGTGTCGTGCATCCAACCCATGTTCCACTTGAAGCCGAAACCCAGGCCGCCGACGTTGGTCGGCGACGAGACGCCCGAGAAGGCGGTCGATTCCTCCGCGATCGTCATCGCGCCGGGGAACAGGCCGTAGACCAGCTCGTTGGCGCGCTTGAGGAAGGCGATCGCCTCGTGATTTTCATTGCCGCCTTCGGCGTTGGGCAGCCATTCGCCGGGCCTGCGGGAGTAATCGAGGTAGAGCATCGAGGCGACCGCATCGACCCGCAGACCGTCGACGTGAAAGCGGTCGATCCAATAGAGCGCGCTGGCGCAAAGGAAATTGGCGACCTCCTTGCGGCCGAAGTCGTAGATCGCGGTGTTCCAGTCGGGTTGAAAGCCCCTGCGCGGATCCGCATACTCATAGAGCGGCCCGCCGTCGAAATGCGCCAGGCCGTGCGCGTCGGTGGGGAAATGCGCGGGGACCCAGTCGACGATCACGCCGAGCCCCGCGGCATGGGCGCAATCGACGAAGCGCGCAAAGCCCTCCGGCTCGCCGTGGCGCCGCGTCGGCGCGAACAGGCCGATCGGTTGATAGCCCCACGAGGCGTCGAGCGGATGCTCGCTGACAGGCAGAAGCTCGAGATGGGTGAAGCCGAGATCGACGGCGTAGGGGATCAGTTGATCCGCGAGCTCGTCGTAACTCAAGAAGCGATTGTCGTCGCCACGCCGCCATGAGCCGAGGTGGACCTCGAAAATCGAAATCGGCCGGCGCCGCGCTTCGCCCTGTTTGAGGTTCTCGAGATATTCGGCGTCGCTCCAGGAGAAATCCGTCGTGCGGGCGACGATCGATGCGGTCGAAGGGCGCATTTCCGCCTCGAAGCCGAAGGGGTCGGCTTTGAGCGGCTGCACCACGCCGTCGGCGGAGACGATTTCGTATTTGTAGACGGCGCCGACGCTCAACTGCGGGATGAAGATCTCCCAAAGGCCGCTGTCGATGCGCTTGCGCATCGGGTGCTTGCGTCCGTCCCACTGGTTGAAATCGCCGACGACCGACACCCGCGCCGCGTTGGGCGCCCAAACTGCGAAAACGACGCCGTCTGCGCCCTCGTGGCGGACGAGCTGGGCGCCGAGGCGGCGATAGAGCTGCGTGTGCGAGCCCTCGACCAGCAGGTGATCGTCGAGCGGCCCCAGCACAGGGCCGAAAGCGTAAGCGTCCTCATACGAGTCGACGCCATCGGCGCGCGTGACTTCGAGCCGGTAGGCAGGGCGCTCCTTCGCGCCGGGGATCAACCCCTCGAAGAAGTCGCCCTTGCGGCGCGCGAGCTCGACGATCGGGGCCCTTTCGCGCGTGATCGCGCGCACGCCGAGCGCATCTGTGACGAACGCCCGTATCGCCCATCCTTCGGCGGTGAGGTGCGGTCCCAGGACGGCGAAGGGGTCTTTCTGTCGCGCCGCGGCGATCGCGTCCACGTCCTCTTCTTTCGCCCGCCAATTCTTGAGCATGTCGCTCGTCCTTTCAAGCGAAGGGTCAGCACGGAACGCGTCTATTGGATGTGGGGCAGGAATTGCGGGGCGGCGTTCCACAGCGCGATGACCGGCGTCTCGGGATGGTGAGGTTCGTGGCCGAGGATGCCGAGCGAAGCGCCGTGGAGCGCGAGATGCTGTCCCTCGAACACCGGCGCGCCGATCCATCGCGCGGCCAGGACGCGCCCGAACTGGCCATGCGAGAACAGCGCGACGTTGCGCTCGAGCGTGCGAAGGCGAGCGATGAGCCGATCGGCGCGCTCGAGAATCTGGTCGGCCGATTCACCGTTCGGACAACTGTCGCGAAAGATGCTCCGGCCCGGTCGTTCCTTGCAAATGTCCTCGGAACGCAGCCCTTCGTAATCGCCATAGTCCCTCCCGGACAGATCCGGTTCGATCTCGGCTGCCGACAACAGTCCGACCAGTTCGCAGGTTCGTCGCGCGCGCCGCCGCGGACTGGCCAGCACATGCGTAAACGGAATCGTTTGCAGCCACGGTCTCAGCTGGCGCCCCTGATCTTCGCCTTCCGCAGTCAACCGAACATCCGTGCGCCCGGTATGCTGGCCGCTGAGCGACCGCGCGGTTCCACCGTGTCGAACGAAATAGAGTTGCAGGAGCTCATTTTGGGCGGAAATCAATTTCGCGCTCGCCATGTCGCGGGCGTCATGTCCTTGGGGACGCCCCTCGTTGCGCTCACGCCGCTTCCATCGCCACGCCATATTCGCCACGGCGCGCCGCCCGGTTGCAGTTGGCTCGATGAAGGAGAGCCTTCTGGGCGGCCGCAAGATTTGCCGGCTCGCCCTTCCATATCTCCAAAGCCGGCCGCTGAATGGCGCGCGCGAACGAAAACGCCAGGGCCCAAGGCGGTCGCGACCCCGCCCCTTTGAACAGGACGTTCATCGCGTTCAAGCGAGCGGAAGCCAATTCGCCGGATTGGCCGCCGGACAGAAATGCGATCCCCGGAACGGCGGCCGGGACGACGCGCAGCAGAGTTTTCACCGTTGCGTCGGCTACCGCGTCCACCGTCTCCTGCCTGGCGCAGTTCAAGCCGGGAAGCGCCATGTTAGGCTTCAGCAGCATTCCCTCCAGCATCACGCTTTGCACGGAAAGTTGGTCGAAGACCCTTCGCAGGACGTCCTCCGTGACCTCACGGCAGCGTTCCAATGTATGGTCGCCGTCCATGAGCACTTCCGGCTCGACGACGGGAACCAGCCCGGCCTCCTGGCACAGCGCCGCATAACGGGCCAACGCTTGTGCGTTGGCCTCTATGCATCCTCCGCTGGGAATACGCTCGCCCAACGTGATCACGGCGCGCCACTTGGCGAACCGGGCGCCCATCTGAAAATATTCCTGCAGCCGATCACGCAAGCCGTCGAGGCCTTCGGTCACTTTCTCTCCGGGATGACCGGCGAGATCCTTCGCTCCGACGTCCACCTTGATCCCGGGAATAACCCTCGCTTCGGCAAGGACTTTGACAAACGGGGTTCCGTCCTTCTTTTGCTGCCGGATCGTCTCGTCATAGAGGATGGCGCCGCTGATGCTTGCGCCGAGGCCTGGCGTCGTCACGATCAACTCGCGGTATGAGCGCCGCGCCTCGAGCGTCTGTGGAATCCCTGCTGCAGCAAACCGCTTGTTGCAGGTCGCATTGCTCTCGTCCATCGCGAGCAGGCCCTTGTCGTCGCTGACGAGCGCCCTCGCGATGTCGATGAGCGCTTGCGCATTCATTTGGCGGCGCTCCACTTCCAGTTCCGGATCTCCGGAAGATCCTCGCCATGTTCGTCGATGTAGTGCTTGTGCTCGATGAGCTTGTCGCGCATCACCTGCTTCAAATAGGCGCCCTTGCTGCCGAGATGAGGCAGATTGTCCACCACGACTTGCACCAGATGGAAGCGATCGAGATCATTTTGCACCCGCATATCGAAGGCCGTCGTGATCGTGCCTTCCTCCTTGTAGCCCCGAACATGCAGGTTGCGATTGGTTCGGCGGTAGGTCAGCTCGTGGACCAGTGAAGAATACCCGTGGAACCCGAAGATGATCGGCTTGTCCCTGGTGAAGAGCGAGTCGTAGTCGGTTTCGCTCAGTCCATGCGGATGCTCCGCGCTAGGCTGAAGCCGCATCAGATCGACGACATTGATCACTCGGATTTTGAGATCGGGCAGATGTTCGCGAAGGATGGAAACGGCGGCGAGAACCTCCAACGTGGGCGTATCGCCGCAGCAGGCCATCACCACGTCCGGCTCGCTCCCCTGATCGTTGCTCGCCCATTGCCAGATGCCGATGCCTTCCGTGCAATGAACAACCGCAGCGTCCATGGTCAGCCATTGCGGGAGCGCGTGCTTGCCGGCCACCACGACGTTGACGTAGTGCCGACTGCGTAGGCAGTGGTCGAAGACCGACAGGAGGCAATTGGCGTCCGGCGGCAGATACACCCGCACGACGTCGGCCTTCTTGCTGACCACATGGTCGAGGAAGCCGGGGTCCTGGTGGGTGAAGCCGTTGTGATCCTGCTGCCAGACATGAGAAGCGAGGAGATAGTTCAGGGAGGCAATCTTTCGACGCCAGGGTAGTTCCAGAGTGACTTTCAACCACTTGGCGTGCTGGCTGAACATCGAATCGACAATGCGAATGAAGGCCTCGTAGCTGTTGAATAGCCCATGCCGCCCGGTCAGCAGATAGCCTTCGAGCCAGCCCTCGCACTGGTGCTCGCTGAGCATCGAGTCCAGCACGCGTCCGTCGGGCGCGAGGAATTCATCATTCTCGACTTCGCGTGCGTCCCACTGGCGATTGGTGACTTCAAAGACCGCGCCCAGAAGATTCGAGAGCGTCTCGTCGGGACCGAAGACACGGAAATTCCGCTGATCCCGATTCAGCTTGGCGACATCGCGCAGAAACTTGCCGAGCACCAGGGTGTCCTGCGCGGCGACGGCGCCGGGCGATGGGACCTTGACCGCATGATCGCGGAAGTCGGGCATGATCAAGTCGTGCAACAGAAGCCCGCCGTTGGCGTGCGGATTGGCGCCCATACGCCGCGCGCCCTTGGGCGCCAGTTCGGCCAACTCGGGGATCAGGCGGCCTTTTTCGTCGAACAATTCTTCCGCCTTGTAGCTCTTCATCCACGCTTCGAGCTGCTTGACGTGATCGGGATGGTCGGCGTCGACGAGCAGCGGCACCTGATGGGCGCGGAACGTGCCCTCGACCGGCAGGCCGTCGACGACCTTCGGGCCTGTCCACCCCTTGGGGGACCTGAGGACGATCATCGGCCAGCGCGGCCGAGAAGCGTCAGTTTTACTGCGCGCATTCTTCTGGATTTCGCGGATGTCCGCGATCGCCTTCTCCATCGTGGCGGCCATGAGCTGATGCATCGCTGCCGGCTCGTCGCCTTCGACAAAGTAGGGGGTCCAGCCGCAGCCTTTGAAGAACTGCTCCAACTCCTCGGGTTCGATGCGCGCCAGGACTGTCGGATTGCTGATCTTGTAGCCGTTGAGGTGCAGGATCGGCAGCACGGCGCCGTCGGTGATGGGATCGAGAAACTTGTTGGACTGCCATGAGGTCGCCAGCGGACCCGTCTCGGCTTCGCCGTCGCCGACGATGCAAGCGACGATCAGGTCCGGATTGTCGAACGCGGCGCCGAAGGCGTGGCTGAGCGAATAGCCCAATTCGCCGCCCTCGTGTATCGAGCCAGGCGTCGTCGGCGCGACATGGCTCGAAATCCCGCCGGGAAACGAGAACTGCTTGAACAGCTTCTTCAGACCGGCTTCGTCACGCGTGACGTTCGGATAGACTTCGCTCCAGACGCCTTCGAGATAGACGTTGCTCACCAACGCCGGGCCGCCGTGGCCGGGACCGGCGATGTAGATCATGTCGAGATCGTGCTGCTTGATGACCCGGTTCAGGTGGACATAGATGAAGTTCTGGCCCGGCGTCGTACCCCAGTGACCGACCACCAGCGGCTTCACGTGCGCGAGCTTCAGCGGCTCGCGCAACAAGGGATTGTCGTAGAGATAGATCTGCCCGACCGACAGGTAATTGGCGGCTCGCCAATAGGCGTCCATCTTGCGCAACTCGTCCGAACTCAGCGTCGCCTGCTCGACAGGAATCGCGCCGGCGACGGCGCCGTCTCGAGATCGTAGCTTCAAAGTCGGTACGTTCATTGTCGCAACCCTCTCTGTAATCCGGTTCGAGTGTTGACCACCCGGATAATGGGATGCGCGGAAGCCGCATCGTCGGCCTTCCGCGTGTTCGTCAATCACGGACACGGCCCCGAGCCATCGCGCGGTCACCGCGCTGAGGACCCGGCGCCGGAGGCGGACGACCCCGTCGAGGTCTCGCCGGCTTCACACTTAAAGGACAGGTCATCGGCTGCGGCAGACTCGGAAAGTACCTATGCCGACCGGCTTGGCTGCGTGCGGCAAGAGCAGTTGCAGCGGGAAGAAGGCCAAGTCAGCCGAGCAGGACGGAGAGGCGCGCGAAAAATTGCAATGCTCTCGCTCGGGAGCGGTGCGTCGCGCTCGAACACGCGCGGATTCGAAACTGAGTAGATTCCGACTCTCCCGCGCTCGATTTTCCGACCGGTATGATCCAGGCAGAGTCGTCGCCATCGACGATCTCGCAATGACGCCCGGCGCCTTTTTGGCAGATGCGGGGAGACTTCGCGAATGTACGCTCTCACCCTTCTTGGCGCCCTTCTCTTCGTCCCGGGAATCGGCGCGGTCGGCGATACGACGACCTTTGGGCGGTTCGCGCGTTCCCGCGGCATTGTCGGATTGCGCGCCTGCTCTCATGCGCCGGAAACCGACAGACAGTTGCAGGTACGGCTCCACAGGCTCTGGATGGAGCCGGGCAAGTGACGCTGATCGCGGGCGACGTCGGCGGCACCACCACGCGGCTGGCGCTCGTCTCGGCGCAGGGCGGCCCGCGCAAGTTCGAGGCCGAGCAGGAATTTGACAGCGGCCACTACAAGGGGCTGCAGCCGATCGTCGAGGCGTTCCTGGCCAAGACCGGCGCGCATGCCACGTCTGCGTGTTTCGACGTGGCCGGCCCGGTGAGCGGCGGGCGCGCGCACCTGACGAATTTGCCATGGGACCTCGAAGAAGCGGCTCTGGCCCGCGACCTTGGTCTTCAGCAGGTGACCCTGCTCAACGATCTGGGCGCCATCGCCTATGCCGTGCCGCATCTCGAGCCGGCGGAGATCGTGGAGATCAATGCCGGCAAATCCGTGCAACACGCGCCTATCGCCGTGTTCGCGCCGGGCACCGGGCTTGGCGAGTCGTTTCTGATCTGGAACGGGCGCGACTATATCGCCTGCTCCTCGGAGGGCGGTCACACCGATTTCGCGCCCACCAATCACTTCCAGGTTGGGCTGTGGGCGTATCTGACCGACCGATTCCGTCATACGGCGTACGAACGAGTCTGCTCCGGGTCTGGCATCCAGAACATCTACGACTACGTGCGCTCTCTCGATCCTTGGTCGGAGAGCGAGAGTTGCGCCGCCGCTTTGCAGGCCGCGCACGATCGTACGCCGCTGATCCTGGAAGCGGCGTTGAACGACGCCGACAACAATCCATTGGCGGCCCAGACGTTGCGCGTCGTGATCGATGTCTGGGGCGCCGAGGCGGGGAACCTGGCGCTAAAGGTGATGGCGACGGGCGGAGTCTATCTGGCCGGCGGCCTGCCGCCGCGGCTGATTCCCCAGCTTCAGGACGGCGCCTTCATGCGGTCCTTCACCGCCAAGGGACGCTTCGCCAACCAGCTGCGCGCGACGCCGGTTCACGTCATCACCGTCAATGCCGCCCTGCTTGGGGCGGCCGCATACGTGCTGGAGCAGGCGGCGCGGAAATGACGAGGCGAGACGTCGGGCCGGCGCAGCGCCTCCGCGGTTCAATGGGTCGGGCGTCAAGCACGATCCCACCGCGGCCGTAGTCGCCGAGCGGATAAGGAAGCAGCCATGGATTCGAACGCGCCCAAAAGACTGAGCCAGCTTGGACAGAGCCTGTGGCTCGACAACATAACCCGCGACCTGCTCGATAGCGGCATGCTCGAGCGCTACATCGACGAGCATTCTGTCACCGGCCTCACCTCCAATCCCACGATCTTCGACCACGCCATTTCTGGCAGCAAGTCGTACGACGCGGAAATTCGTCGGCAACTGGACGACGGCAAATCGGGCGAGGCGCTGTTCTTCACGCTGGCCATCCAGGATCTCAGCCGGGCGGCCGATCTGTTCGCCGGCGTCCATGCGTGGACGGACCGGGTGGACGGGTTCGTGTCCCTAGAGGTCTCGCCGCTGCTCGCCTACGACACGCAGGCGACCATCGTACAGGCGAAGAGGCTGCACGCCCAGGCGAACAGGCCCAACCTGTTCATCAAGATTCCCGGCACCGTGGAAGGCCTGCCGGCGATCGAGGAAGCGATCTTCGCCGGCGTCCCGGTCAACGTCACCCTGCTGTTCTCCGCCGAGCACTACCGCGCTGCGGCCGACGCCTACATGAAGGGGCTGGAGCGGCGAGTCGTCGCCGGCCTTTCGCTCGACGTCCGCTCGGTCGCCTCGCTGTTCGTCAGCCGTTGGGACCGCGCCATAGCGCACGAGGGGCCGGCCGAACTGCGCAACACGCTCGGCGTCGCGGTCGGCATGCAGACCTACAAGGCCTATCGCGATGTGCTGGAGAGCGACCGATTTCAGCGGTTGGCGAACATCGGCGCACGCCCGCAGCGGCTGCTGTTCGCCAGCACCGGCGTCAAGGACAAGAGCGCGCCCGACACGCTGTATATCGCTGGCCTCGCAGCGCCGAATACGGTGAACACGATGCCTGAGGCCACGCTTCTCGCCTTCGCCGATCACGGAACGGCGCCTGCGGCGCTGCCGCGTAACGGCGGCAAATCGGAAGCGGTGTTGTCGGCGCACGCCAAGGCGGGCGTCGACCTTCAGGCGCTGGCGGAGCGGCTGCAATCCGAAGGCGCCAAGGGTTTTGTCGATTCTTGGCGTGAGCTGCTCGCGGCGATCGAGGCCAAGAGCAAGACCCTCGTTTTGCATTAGGAGAAACCGATGACGGCTCTCACCGCTGCGCCGTCCTGGCGGGCGCTCGCGGCGCATCATGCGCAGATCAAGGACGTGCATCTGCGCACCCTGTTCGCCGATGATCCGGACCGGGCGAGCCGCTTCTCAGCCGAGGGCGGCGGCCTGTTCCTCGACTATTCCAAGAACCGAATCACGGATGAGACGCTACGGCTGCTGTTGGGGCTGGCGCAAGAGCGCGGCGTGGCGAAGCGGCGTGACGCCATGTTCGCCGGCGAGAAGATCAACGTCACGGAGCGGCGCGCCGTCATGCACGTGGCGCTTCGCGCGCCGCGCGGCGTCCGCATGGAGATCGACGGCGCCGATGTCGTGCCCGGAGTCCACGGGGTGCTGGATGCGATGGCGGATTTGGCTCTACGCCTGCGCGGCGGCGCCTTCGTCGGCCATACCGGCAAGCGTATCCGAAACGTGGTGAATGTCGGCATCGGCGGATCCTACCTCGGACCGGAGATGGCCTATCGCGCGTTGCGCGATTTCAGCGACCGCGCGATGACCTTCCGCTTCGTCGCCAATGTCGACGGCGCGGACTTCAACGAGGCTACGCGCGACCTCGATGCGGCCGAGACGCTGTTCGTCATTTCCTCCAAGACGTTCACGACGCTGGAGACGATGACCAACGCCGCCACGGCGCGCGCCTGGCTGGTGGGGAAGCTCGGCTCGGAATCGGCCGTGGCGAAACACTTCGTCGCCGTCTCCACCAACCTCGCGGGCGTGACGAAATTTGGCGTCGACCCGGCCAACACGTTCGGCTTCTGGGATTGGGTGGGCGGGCGCTATTCAATGGATAGCGCCATCGGCCTGTCCACGATGATCGCGATCGGACCGGACAATTTCCGCGCGATGCTCTGCGGCTTCCACGCGATGGACGAGCATTTCCGCACCGCGCCCGCTTCGCGGAATTTGCCTCTGCTGCTGGGGCTTCTGACGGTCTGGTACAACAATTTCTTCGGCGCCCAGACCATTGGCGTCATGCCTTACGCCGCGCATCTTGCCCGATTCCCCGCTTATCTCCAGCAACTGCAGATGGAGAGCAGCGGCAAACACGTCGACATGGACGGGCATGTCGTGGACTACCAGACCGGCCCAATCGTTTGGGGCGAGGCTGGCGCCGACGGCCAGCATTCGTTCTACCAGCTCATCCATCAAGGCACGAAGTTGATCCCCTGCGACATGATCGGCTTTTGTCGGCCGCTCAGCCCGCTGGTCGACCAACACGACCTGTTGATGGCTAACCTATTCGCCCAAGCCGAGGCGCTGGCCTTCGGCAAGACGGCGGAGCAACTGAAGGCGGAGGGCTCGCCCGCCTTTCAAACGCCGTTCCGCGTCACCGAGGGCAATCGCCCGACGAACGTGATCCTGGCCGAAAGGCTGGATCCCGCGACTCTCGGCAGCCTGGTGGCGCTTTACGAACACAGCGTTTTCACCCAGGGCGCGATCTGGGCGATCGACAGCTTTGACCAGTGGGGCGTCGAATTGGGGAAGGTTCTGGCGAGCCGGATCATTCCCGAACTGCGGCGGGGCGACGAGCCGAAGCTGACGCACGACGCCTCCACCAACGCGCTGATCAATCGTTACCGCAGACTTCGCGGATAGCCGCCAGTCGGCCGCGCCCCATCGGCATGCGACAGGGAGGCTTGGGTAGTTTCCGAGGCTGGCTCGCGGAGACCCATGAGTCGCAAACTGCGACGCGAGGCGCGCGTTGGTTCGATCACGCCGACGCCCGTGGTCTTTCGACGAGGGGCGGCGGAATGCGGGTTCTCATGCGCGGGCGAGGGATTGGCGTGGCGGCGATGCGACGCGCCGAGACGGTGCGCCCAGTCGGTCGCGGCCGGCGTGACTGCGGCATGCAAAGAAGGAATCTCTGAGATGGCGACCCACACGGATCCTCCCAAGACGCCCGATACGAGGCCAGGCGCGAAGGCCGTCGCCAAGGACGACCTGCAGAAGCTGCCGCTCGCAGAGGTCGAAAAGAGACTCGGCTCCTCCCCGGACGGCCTCAGCGAGGCCGAGGCGAAGAAGCGGCTGACGCAGTACGGACCCAACGAGATCGCGGAAAAGAAAACAAACGCGCTGCTCAAGTTCCTCGGCTACTTCTGGGGCCCGATTCCGTGGATGATCGAGGTCGCGGTGGTGCTCTCGGCGATCGTTCGCCATTGGCCCGACTTCTTCATCATTCTCGTCCTGCTCCTCGCCAATGCGACCATCGGCTTTTGGGAAGAACGCGAAGCCGGCAATGCGATCGACGCCTTGAAGGCGCGGCTGGCGATCAAGGCGCGCGTCAAGCGCGACGGGAAATGGGTCACGCCGCCGGCGAAGGACCTGGTTCCCGGCGATGCGATCCGTCTGCGCCTGGGCGATATCGTTCCCGCCGATGCGCGGCTGTTGGACGGCGACGAAATCTCGGTGGATCAGTCGGCGCTGACGGGTGAATCCCTGCCAACCACGCGCAAATCCGGCGAAGCGGTCTTCTCCGGCTCGATCATACGACGGGGCGAGATCGACGCGCTGGTCTATGCGACGGGCGGAAAGACGTATTTCGGCAGGACGGCGGAACTGGTCGAAACGGCGGTCACGGTCAGTCATTTCCAGAAGGCCGTCCTGAAGATCGGCGACTTTCTCATCGTTCTCGCGTTGATCATGGTGGCCGTGATCGTCGCGCTGTCGATCTATCGCGGTGAAGCCATTCTCACGACCCTGCAATTCGCGCTGGTGCTGACCGTGGCCGCCATCCCCGTGGCGATGCCCACG
>Ga0302319_10017452_pt1 | contig 13142 bp, 11 predicted proteins | sample Bog_T0_2_FD_203319 | JGI IMG/M metagenome (GOLD analysis project Ga0302319, IMG submission 203319) | Peat permafrost microbial communities from Stordalen Mire near Abisko, Sweden - Bog_T0_2 | ecosystem: Environmental > Terrestrial > Soil > Wetlands > Peat | place: Sweden: Abisko, Stordalen Mire...
CAACAGTTCCCGGTCCCCAGCCTCCGCCGTCACCGGCGCGGGCAGCTTCCGCACCGTGCTTTGCTTCACTGGCTGGATCGGACCTGCAGCTAAAGAAAAATGGTCCCGCCTTAGCAACTCCAGCGCATGATGGAAGCTCACCCCCTCGGCCCGCATCACCCACAGGATCACGTCGCCGCCCTCGCCGCACGCGCCCTTGCAACTCCACACGTTCTTCGCCGGATCGATGTTCAGGCTCGGGTTCCGGTCGTCGTGGAACGGGCACAGCCCGATCAACTCCTTGCCGCTGCGCGTCAGCTTGATCCCCCGCGCCTCCGCCAACCGCTGAATCGACACCTCCCGCTTGATCCGCTCCTTCACCTCCGGGGGTACATAAGGCATCGGCCTGTCTCTCCTTCCACGCTGTTTTCAGGGTTCCTGCAAAAAAGCTGTCAAGAGGTTCATAGACTTTTTTGCACCCTCTCAGTGTAAGTCACTATATAGCAAATTACTCTACAATGTAACCCGGAGGCCCTCATTGCTCACGACCCGCCCTTACACTCAGGCCATGCCGAAGAAGTCCAAGTTGAAGCTCCTCCCGGTCGATATGGGCGACGAGTCCCTGGGGCTGCGCATCGCCCGCCTGCGCAAGGAACGCGGCTGGACTCAGAAGCAGATCGCCGAGAGAACCGGCCTCATTCAGGAACTGGTTTCCAACTACGAGACCGACAAGCTGCGCCTCAACCCCGCCATGATCCTGCGCTTCGCCGAAGTCTTCAACGTCTCCGCCGACGAACTGCTGCGGGGAAGCAAGAGCACGGTGCAGGCCAAGAAGCAGCCGAGCATCAAGCTCGTCCGCCGCATGGAGCAGATCGAAGCCCTGCCGCTCTATCAGCAACGGGTGCTGCTCAGCACCATCGACCACTTCCTCGCCGCAGCTCAACAGAGCTAGAAGGATTCCCCCCATGGCAACTAGCGCAACCAACCCGAAGCAGCAGGCTCACGAACTCATCGACAAGATGTCCGTCGCCCAGGCCTCCGCCTTCGTCGGCCTGCTCGAAGTCATGCTCGATCCGGTCGAAATCGCCCTGGCCAACGCCCCCTATGACGATGAACCGCTCACGGCGGAAGAGATCAAGGCGCTCGACGAATCCCGTGAGTGGCTGGAACACAACGAGGGCATTCCCCACCAACAGGTGTTGGCGGAACTCGGCATCACCCAGGAAGAGATCGACAACTACCGGGAACCGTAGTGAAGCGGATCGTCTGGACCGAGCAGGCCAAGGCCGATGTGCGCCGCATCGACCGCGAGACTGCCATGCGCATTCTCACCGCGCTCGACCGCTTCGCCCGCACCGGCAAGGGCGACGTGAAGGCGCTTCAGGGGCGCGACGAACTCCGGCTCCGCATCGCCGACTACCGGCTTTTCTTCGTCAACATCGCCGACGCCCTCGAAGTCCGGCGCGTCCTCCATCGCCGCGAAGCCTACCGCTGAACCCGGCTCGAACAGCGCCGAACACCGTGCGAGATGCGTTCGATTTTGGTTCGAGGAAGGGCCACAAAGCGGCCCCGCTAAGCCGTCAGGCTTAGGGATGGTGTCTTGACTCCAACACGCCGCCAGATGCGCCACGGAAGCCCGCCACAGCCCCGGTGCTGCGTGCTTCGCTGCCGGACAGGCTCGCGTCTCACCGCGCCGCTGCTGGCCCCGCCGATGCTGCCTGCGGATCGCCGTAGTCGTGCTCCTCGTGTAGAACATGAGAAAAATACATTTTTCTCATCCCTGGAAAACACCCGCAGCGGAGGCGGCAGTCAAGGGCGGGCGTTCTGCGCCCGTCGCGTCAGCGAGCGAAGCCCCTTGACGGACGACGTAGCGGAGGGTACCCCCGCCACCGACGCTCAAGGACGCTTTCCTTTGTTCTCAACAGGTTCCCCAGCGGTAACTTCAGGTTGCTCCACAGCAACCTTGAAGACGCGTTTTCTCTTAGTCGCTTTCTTTGCAACAGGTTCCCGCACAGTAACCCAAGGTTACTGCACAGCTCCCATTCTGGGGTGGCGTGTCCACCCTAAACCCGACGCCGTAGGCGGCGCGAACGGGACGCGGGCCGAGACATGGAACTGCGCACTGCCATAGACGGCAGGGGGCCGCCGAAGAGCGGCGCGTTAAGGTCTGTGCTATCCCCCGGTGCCCAAAAGCAAGGCACCGGGCCACCCTCATCATGGCTAGGAATCGTCATCGGAATCGAGGCCACCCGCCGCACTTAACCTTCGCCCGACCACCGCCGTCTCACCGTTCGAAAGCTCCAGTTTGATACTCTGCTCTCCTGAGTAGCGTTCGATTGACTCCGCCAGATACGAAGAATGCGTTGTAATCCAAAGCTGCGAATTCTTCGATGCACGTACGATCATTCGCGCCAGTCCATTCAGCAAATCGGGATGCAAGCTGGTTTCCGGTTCATTTAAGGCTAACAAGGTAGGCGGACGTGGACTCATGAGAGCGGCCATCAGACAGAGATACCGGAGCGTACCGTCCGAGAGCTCAGTTGCGTCCAAGGCGCGATTTAAGCCAGGCATCTGGAGTTGAACCGCAAAGAGACCTTTGTCATGATCGATAATCAAAGACGCACCGGGAAAAGCCCGCTCAACCTCGTCTCTTAATTCAGCCTCATCCCCCAACTCGACGATTGTTTGTAAGGCGGCGGCCAAATCACCCCCGTCATGGCTAAGTGCGGTGGTGCGCACTCCAATTTGCGGCCTGCGCAATGGCGAGTCCCTATCCGTACGAAAGTGATGGTAAAAGCGCCACTGCTCCATCTGCATGCGCAAGTATAAGAGTTCTGGGAACCGATGTGGCTCTCGAAGCTGGCAAAGCACGCTTGCGTTCGCTTCTAGTTCGCCGGAGTATGGCACCCTCTTACCCGTATTGTCGCGAATCCACGTCCCCCCTGAAGTCCGCTCAAGCAAGAACACAGGCCGCCTTGAATCGGAGTCTATCCACACCTGTTCTTCTTTGACTTCGGGGTCAAGCTTGAATGCAGTGGGACTCTCACGTGAGTGTTGCGGAAGTCCACAGACGAATTTGTAGGAAATTTTATCGGTCCTAACGCCTATCGCAACCCGGACGGGTTCAGTTCGCGCGGATGATAAAGAGCGCGCCTTACGAGGTCCAGCCCATAACAGCGAAGCCATACCGCCTTCCTCGGCGACCACGCGAGCAAAATCTCCGTTTGCCACTTTTGCCAGCAAGAAAACGGAGTTGTAGAGATTGCTCTTTCCGCAACCGTTCGGACCTGTGAGCACGTTCACGTTTCCGAGCTGCAGGCGAAGCTCGCGGACGGAACGATAGCCTGAAACGCGTAGCTCCCTTATCACCATTGCCAATGCTCCCCTGGCACCTCCTAGTCCCAACTGGGCGGCTTCAATTCGGGATGCTGGGCGTAAAGCGGCTCCAACACATCGTTGACAACCCGAAATGATATGTTCCCGACGGCCTTCACATACATCAAGGATTCATCAGGCGCGGAAGACTTTTTGACGACATCCAGCGACTTCTCCATTTCCAGAAGGCAACGGAGCATCAATTCGCCGACGTACTTCGCTGTGTTTGGGTCAGAAATCATATCAGTAGTTGAAGCACTCCTCAGTAGTTGAAGCACCCCGCAGCAGCCATGCAACGACGAGTGCATGCGCGAGTATCCCCGAAAGCGTCAGCGCCGTGGATTCCGGCACTCGTCACTGCCACAAAACACCCGCTCCAGCACAGATTTTTCACCACCGCGCATCTTCCTGCTTTTACGCCCTCCTCCTCGGCCTCGATCTCCGAATCTTCCAAGGAAAACTCAATCAGAGAATCCCGGCCACTGGGATCAATCCGATCTATCGGGTCGCTGTTGGCGTAGTTGTATTTATGCTGTGCTTGCGGGACGCAAATGTTCTCGTCACTCAATGAGATGAGGCATCCTTGAGTGTCACTGGACACCGGAGTACTCGCTGGTCCGCCAAATAGGTAGAAAGAGACCTCCTGGTTAGTATCGGAGTTTAGATCGTTGCGAGTTGCATCGGGCGCTGCTGTTCTTGATCTCCCTGGATCGCGGCTGAGGAACCTTCCGGTGGCCGGGTTATAGTATCTGGCGCGGAGGTAGTAGAGGCCGAGGTCCTGGTCGTATTGTTCGCCGCTACAGAACGATCTAACACGATTCCCAACGCAGCCCGCCCGCAAGCCTAATGCGGATCTCAAGTTGCAGCGATTGCGCACCCGATACGGTGCAGGATTTGAACTGCGAACCCCCTGATGCGGTTTTTCGCCTCGCAGACGCATCGCGAAGATGAACTGCGGCGCAACCGGCGTGCTTTGGGCGGACTGCATGGTTGCACCGATTGTACGGTTTGGGTGCCGGATCGCCAGCACACTTTCGTGGGATCGGGAACCGGATCGGATACCGATTCGCTCTCTGGAAGCGTGGCGGGATTCCGGGCATGGTCCATCTTCTTTAGCTGTAGATACACAGTTAAAGGGGGGAAGATTTCTGGTTGTTTCGATGAGCTATGCCGTACCGGATTCGCGAGCTATTCGTCCGCCTCTTCCTGCTCCTCTTCGGCTTCCTTTTCGAGAGCGGAGAACAGGGCCCCGGCCTCTGGATCGGCGGCTATGAGCGACGGGCTTTCGCCTGGCTCAAGCATCGCCGCCGGATGGGTTGCGGCGTGTACTTGTTGCAGGGTTCGGATCGCCACCTGCGTGTAAATCTGCGTGGTCTTCAAGTCCTCGTGACCGAGCATCTGCTGGATGAAACGGATGTCGGCCCCGTTCTCGTGCATCAGCGTGGCCATGGTGTGCCGGAACAAGTGGCAGGAGCCGGTCTTGCCCAGCTTGGCCGCGTCGATGCGCTCCCGCACCGCATAGCTCAGATGATTGCGGCTGAACGGCTCGCCCTGAGCGGTCAAGAACACCGTCATGTCGTCCGGCTCGATGGCAAGCTGGGGACGGCCCTCGCGGATGTACTTCTGGAGCCACGCGATCGCCCGCTCCCCGATCGGCACGTAGCGGTCCTTATGGCCCTTGCCCTGGCGAACCAGGATCAGGCCCCGGTCGAACTCAAGATCGTAGAGCTTCAGCCGAACCAGTTCCAGACGGCGCATTCCGGTCGAGTAGAGGACTTCGAGCAGGGCGCGGTCGCGCAGGCCGATGGGATCGGTGACATCGCAGAGCTGCATGATTTTCTCGACCTCCTGGGCGGAGAAGATGTTCTTGGGCAGAGAGCGGCCCAGCCTGGGCAACTCGATCTCGGAGGCCGGATTATGCAGGATGTGGTTCTGCCTGGTCATCCACCGGAACCACACGCGCAAGGGAACCAGCCGCGTGTGCTGCGAGCGGAAGGTCAACGGCTCCCCGTTCTTCTTGCGGTAGAAGAAGAGATAGCGTTGATAGCGTTCGAGCACGGGCCGGGTGACCTCGATGGGTTCGCGCAAGCCGTGCTCATAGGCCCATTCGATGAAGAAGCCAAGATAGACGCGGCGGCTGCGGACTGTGTTCTCCGAGTAGCCGCGCACACTGAGCGCGGCCAGATGCTCGCGCATCAGCAGTTCCATCGCCGTCGCCGCCGCGGCCTCCGGCTTGCGCCTTCTCTCTACGCGGGCCATGCGCTGCCCTCCGTTCTGCCGTTGCCGTTAGGCCGGGACATAGGTACGACTACGACGGGAGCCTGCGGAGTGTCGTTTGTCTCGGCTCCCCTATATGCGTTTTTTGCGCTTTTACCGGAAAAACTGGCTTCCGCCCGCGCCATTGCTGGCGATTTCGCATCGTGACCACCCCCAGACACCCCCATGACACCCCCGTGTCCGGCGAGTGACACCCCGGCCTCGAAGTGTGACACCCCCTCCTCGGACCGTGACCGCTTCGCGCCGTAGCTCAGTCCCGGCAGCACCGGGCTGCCGTTGGAGTCCATCTCGAAGTTGAGCGCATAGACGAAGCTCTGACCGGCCACGCCGCGATGCAGGGCCAGATATTCGAGGTCTTCAAGGCGCGAGAGATGTTTCTTTAGCTGCGAGTCTCCCCAGCCGGTGAACTGCCGCACCGTGGCCCGCGTGAAGCGGTAGTCCAACCGCTCGATCTGGAGCCGTTCGCACTCGCTCGCAACCATCTTGTCGATCAAGAGCAGCAGGCGGCGCGTCTGCGTCTGCACGTCGTCAAGCGAACGCATCAGCACATGGCTGGCAAGCTCCCAGGCCAGCTTTACGTCAGCCTCGGTCGCCTCGATGTACTCGAGCTTCTCGTCCTCCTCCATGCTGGTTTTGATCTCGCGCTGATGCTGATAGAGCAGTGTGATCGCCTGGATCAGCGCGATGAACTTCATGTGGTCGCGCCTGGTCCGGGTCATGGTGTCGGGGAAACGGCGTTCCTTCAAGCACTCGATCACCACATCGACGGGCCTGAGAAGCCGCTGCGCGTTGCGGTGCAGGCGAACGATCTTATTCCGCCGCGTCCGCGCCTTCAAGCCTTCGAGCGTCTGCGCCTCGCGCTGCTTTTGATGGATGGCCTGGGTCTGCTCGCGGTCCTCGTTGACCGCAAGCACAAGGCAGCGGTTCATCAGCTCCTCGTCCACCTCGTGCGCCGTCGTGGTCAGGAACAGCATCACTGGCCCCTCGACCGCGTACTCGTGCGTCACGTGCTTGCCGCTCACCGGGTCTTTGCCAGTCGAGGCGATATTCAGCTTGCCCTCGGACTGCAAGAGTTTGAGCGGATAGCTCGCGGCCTCGGCGCCCTGCTGCTCAGCGATAGCCAGGATCTTGTGCTTGAGATTCTTCTGCCCCATGTAGAACAGGGCTTGCCCGGTCATCGCCGTATAACTCTCCCGATGTTCCTCCGGTATGAAGTCCAGCACCGCTTCCATCAGCGAACTCTTGCCCGCCGACGATGAAGACTGCACCACGATGGCCAGCGGCTTCGCCAGCATACGCGAGACAGCGGCCAGATAGCTGACCTTCTTATTTGTCTCTTCGCCCACCGCGCCGCACTTCTCGAAGTCCTCCAGCACGCGCTCCAGCAGGCGCGGATCGCGCAACAACTCCAGCGCGGCCGCCTGCTCCTCGGCCGTCATGGTCGAGGTTTCCTCCGGCGGCGCAAGCATCTTTGCGATGCGCTCCCGCTGCAACTCCGCAAGGTCCGTCCATAACTGGCCCACCTCGCGATGCACCGCCTCTTCCTTCGCCGCCAGCTCGTGCGCGGCCTGTTTCACGAACACTGCCCGCAGCCGCGCCGATTCCATGTCGAACGTGTCGCCGTGGTAGCAGAACTCCCCGCGCACGTTCTGCCCCGTCACCTTCACGTTCACCCGCATCTGCACGCGGCTCGTGCATTTCTCCAGACCCAGCACGCGATAGACGCGCCCGCTCGTGGCCGTCGCCCGCACCTCGTCGCCGTCGATCTCGACCTTCAACCCGGAGGGCACGGCAAGTGGCATGGGCCGCGCGGCGGGCTCTTCTAAAGGCACAGCTTCTACAGCTAAAGAAAAAACTCTCTCCTGTTGCTCCTCTGGCTCTGGCGTCGGCTCCGGCATTGGCTCCTCGATGATTTCTTCTTTAGCTGTGCTTCTGGCTTCCGCTGGCAGTGACTCGACGGCTGCCACCGCCGCTGCTGGCCGTTCCGCCTCGATCACCGGCACGGCCACGCGATGCGCTGGCGGCTGGCCTTTTCCCAGCCATGCCGCACGGTGCAACAGCACGCCCAGGCTCTTCGCCGCTGGCGTCACTTTGAGTGCATAGGCATTCGCGTCCATGCCCTTCGGGAACTCCACGCGGAAGCACTCGATGCCGGTTTCGATCAGCTCCCCGGCCAGCTTCGCAGCGGCTTTGTCGCCCGCCTCGTCGCGGTCATACGCGATGTACACGCGCTTGATGCCGTGCCGCTCGAACGCGGCCCGATGGTCTTGAGTGAAGCCGTTCACGCCGTAACTGGCCGTCACATTGCGGTAGCCCGCGCACCAAAAGGTCAGCGCATCGATCAACGCCTCGCACAGGATGATGTCCTTCGACGCGATCAGCGCCTCTTCGTTCCATACGCCCCGATGATCGCCGGGAAGATACAGGTGCAAGGGCGTTCCCTCGCGCAGGCTCGACGTGATCTTCCGTCCGTACATCTCCACCACGTCACCGGCTGGCGTAATCACCGGGATAACCAGCGAGCCGTTGAAATGCTCGTGGCCGCTCTTCCGGTAGATGCCCAGCTCCTCCAGCCGCGTCCGTACCGCTGCGCCGGCGACGCGATTCTTGGGCGGAAGGCACAGCCCCAGCGTTCGGTTGGCGAAGCCCAGCCGGAACCGCTCCACCATCTCCGAAGAGTGCAGGCCGCGCGATCCCAGATAGCGTTTCGCCTCCGGCGACTGGTTGAACGCGTCCTGATAGAAGCCCACGATCTTCAGCAACAGTTCCCGGTCCCCAGCCTCCGCCGTCACCGGCGCGGGCAGCTTCCGCACCGTGCTTTGCTTCACTGGCTGGATCGGACCTGCAGCTAAAGAAAAATGGTCCCGCCTTAGCAGCTCCAGCGCATGATGGAAGCTCACCCCCTCGGCCCGCATCACCCACAGGATCACGTCGCCGCCCTCGCCGCACGCGCCCTTGCAACTCCACACGTTCTTCGCCGGATCGATGTTCAGGCTCGGGTTCCGGTCGTCGTGGAACGGGCACAGCCCGATCAACTCCTTGCCGCTGCGCGTCAGCTTGATCCCCCGCGCCTCCGCCAACCGCTGAATCGACACCTCCCGCTTGATCCGCTCCTTCACCTCCGGGGGTACATAAGGCATCGGCCTGTCTCTCCTTCCACGCTGTTTTCAGGGTTCCTGCAAAAAAGCTGTCAAGAGGTTCATAGACTTTTTTGCACCCTCTCAGTGTAAGTCACTATATAGCAAATTACTCTACAATGTAACCCGGAGGCCCTCATTGCTCACGACCCGCCCTTACACTCAGGCCATGCCGAAGAAGTCCAAGTTGAAGCTCCTCCCGGTCGATATGGGCGACGAGTCCCTGGGGCTGCGCATCGCCCGCCTGCGCAAGGAACGCGGCTGGACTCAGAAGCAGATCGCCGAGAGAACCGGCCTCATTCAGGAACTGGTTTCCAACTACGAGACCGACAAGCTGCGCCTCAACCCCGCCATGATCCTGCGCTTCGCCGAAGTCTTCAACGTCTCCGCCGACGAACTGCTGCGGGGAAGCAAGAGCACGGTGCAGGCCAAGAAGCAGCCGAGCATCAAGCTCGTCCGCCGCATGGAGCAGATCGAAGCCCTGCCGCTCTATCAGCAACGGGTGCTGCTCAGCACCATCGACCACTTCCTCGCCGCAGCTCAACAGAGCTAGAAGGATTCCCCCCATGGCAACTAGCGCAACCAACCCGAAGCAGCAGGCTCACGAACTCATCGACAAGATGTCCGTCGCCCAGGCCTCCGCCTTCGTCGGCCTGCTCGAAGTCATGCTCGATCCGGTCGAAATCGCCCTGGCCAACGCCCCCTATGACGATGAACCGCTCACGGCGGAAGAGATCAAGGCGCTCGACGAATCCCGTGAGTGGCTGGAACACAACGAGGGCATTCCCCACCAACAGGTGTTGGCGGAACTCGGCATCACCCAGGAAGAGATCGACAACTACCGGGAACCGTAGTGAAGCGGATCGTCTGGACCGAGCAGGCCAAGGCCGATGTGCGCCGCATCGACCGCGAGACTGCCATGCGCATTCTCACCGCGCTCGACCGCTTCGCCCGCACCGGCAAGGGCGACGTGAAGGCGCTTCAGGGGCGCGACGAACTCCGGCTCCGCATCGCCGACTACCGGCTTTTCTTCGTCAACATCGCCGACGCCCTCGAAGTCCGGCGCGTCCTCCATCGCCGCGAAGCCTACCGCTGAACCCGGCTCGAACAGCGCCGAACACCGTGCGAGATGCGTTCGATTTTGGTTCGAGGAAGGGCCACAAAGCGGCCCCGCTAAGCCGTCAGGCTTAGGGATGGTGTCTTGACTCCAACACGCCGCCAGATGCGCCACGGAAGCCCGCCACAGCCCCGGTGCTGCGTGCTTCGCTGCCGGACAGGCTCGCGTCTCACCGCGCCGCTGCTGGCCCCGCCGATGCTGCCTGCGGATCGCCGTAGTCGTGCTCCTCGTGTAGAACATGAGAAAAATACATTTTTCTCATCCCTGGAAAACACCCGCAGCGGAGGCGGCAGTCAAGGGCGGGCGTTCTGCGCCCGTCGCGTCAGCGAGCGAAGCCCCTTGACGGACGACGTAGCGGAGGGTACCCCCGCCACCGACGCTCAAGGACGCTTTCCTTTGTTCTCAACAGGTTCCCCAGCGGTAACTTCAGGTTGCTCCACAGCAACCTTGAAGACGCGTTTTCTCTTAGTCGCTTTCTTTGCAACAGGTTCCCGCACAGTAACCCAAGGTTACTGCACAGCTCCCATTCTGGGGTGGCGTGTCCATATCAACCCCATGCGAAGCATGGAGAGCTTTTCAGGGAGGCTGGCTAACTAGAAGGCGAAGGGAAAATGATAGCCCGGAACCACGCTATCCCAGGTCTCAGAACCGAGACTATTGGCACCCAGCTGACTCATCCCTCACCTTGGGAAGCTGCGACATCAGCCCTTCCTGATTCTGAGGATTGCGGCGGATAGAGATCGATCGACAGGGGCACCCCAAGGCGGGCGATTCGTTGAAGCATCTTCGCATCAAGCGTGAATCCCCCCTGCCCATTTTCCGAAGAGAACCCACAGAGCAGCATGATTTTCGATTCTTCAGCAATGGAGTTGATCAGGTCCATTTTCGGTTCAAATAGATTTAATAGCCACTCCAAGTGCTCAGTAAGAGGCAGGCTGTCACTCAGTGGACACTTGAGGAGCCAGAATGAAGTGCGCCTGACGGCAGTATGGCGAGTGCTGAATCGCTCCCCCTTGATGCCTGATTGCGTTGGCTCAAGACTGAGTGTCGCTGTAAATTGATCGGGGCGAAGCGCATCCCCAGCTATCCTGAAGCTTGCCGTGCTCCACTTCTCATTTCCTTCATTCGGAACAGGTTTCACGATACTCATTCTCCTGGTTCATTCCGGCGAGTACAGGTGGATTTCTGGTCCTCTATGACCTGGAGATAATCGGCGAAAACACTCATTGTGTTTCTCCTTATTCGGTTATGGAAGATAATCGAACAAATTTCCGATCAGCTCATAATCGGCTTCAGCTTCTTCTAAATACACATTCCCAAGTATGTTGTAGGCTTCACCTACTACGCCGATCAATACATCTGGATTTCCTTCGAAAGTAGCGGCAGCCTTAACTGCATGTATTGCGACCCTCAATAACCTCCTTGTAACACCCAACTGCTGCGCCGCGTATTTCTCGCTTGCGGTTAGTGAGCGTCGGTCAAGTGTCACGACTTCGTCCAACTCGCGTCCAAGGGGATCTCTAAAATCTATAGGATCTGCCCCAGCATATAGGTACTTGTGCAATGTCTTGGGATCGTAGGGTTTTCCGTCCTCCGGGTCCCTGCTCATGAAGCGCCCTGTTACCGGATTCATGTAGCGTGCCCGCAGATAGTAGAGGTTGAGATCTGAGTCGTACTGTTCGCCGCTACAGATGGATCGAAGACGCGGCACCTCGTGAATTGCGCATGTCGTTGCGACCGTCATAGAGGTATGACCTCGCATCGTAGTTGAATCCCAGGTCTCAGACACGAGACCTGGGCCACCCGCCTTGCCCAACCGATTTCTTCCCGGATTGGACGATATAGACGAGTAATGCGATCGAGACTGCATCGAGCAGCCATTTGACCCAAGTGAACGCGCTAAAGCCACTGTTCACATACCAGATCAAGTGGTGGGTATAACCATACCAACTCAACGCGGCGGTGAAGAGGCAGAGGATACCAGTGAGCGACAAAACTGGACTCCGAGGGTTCCAGCGGCTCTTCTGCCGCAAGGACCATACCATGAGCAAAAGTCCGCCTACGAACTGAGTCAGCAGGAAGAGCTTCCTCCACATTGTTAACCCTTCGCTCAACGTGCGTCGAGCGTTCTCGTCTCCCTGATTTGCTGCCTTGTGAAACCAGCGGTTCGCCTCGGCTCGATCCCGTGGAACACCTCGGCCGTCGTAATACATGACCCCGAGGTCGTATTGCGCCTTGGCGAAGCCTTGGTCAGCAGCTTTGCGGTACCAGCGAGCAGCTTCGGCATAGTCCTGCGACACACCCTGCCCTCGGTAATACATAAGTCCTAGTCCGTCCTGAGCCATCGCATCGCCTTGATCTGCTCCTTTGCGGTACCAGCGCAAAGCTTCAGCGTAATCTTGCGACACTCCCTGACCGTTGTAATACATGAGGGCGAGGTTGACCTCAGCGCGCGCGTCACCCTGGTCGGCGGCTTTGCCATACCAGAGGACAGCTTCTACGTAGTCCTGCGACACTCCTTGGCCGTTGTAGTACATGTAGCCAAGACCGTATTGACCTTTCGCGTCACCCTGGTCGGCAGCTCTGCGATACCAGCGGACAGCCTCGGCATAGTCCTGCGGGATTCCCTGGCCGTGGTAGTACATATGGCCGAGGCTATATTGAGCTCTTGCGTCGCCTTGCTCGGCACTTCGTCGGCTTACGCTCGCTGCCTCAACGAGCCTTTGCTCATTCACTTTCTCGTCATGTGCCCGCCAGAGCAGCGCTGTCCCGCATATCGCCGCGACGCATGCAGCAAACATCGCAATTTTCCAAAATGACGTCATCATCGAACCCCCTGCTCTACGACTAGGTAGATTGCAAAATGCCCAACCCTATGGCGCCCCGGCAACCGGCGGCCCAGATATGGGAGGGCCTTGCTCTGGTGCTTCACAGGTTGAACAGCCAGGTTCTGGTCCTTCGGGGTTATGTACGGGTGGTGCCGGAGTCTCTGGATTGATCGCGAAGTCAAGAATTTCGGCCAGTTGCGAAGCAATGATGCTCCATACCACGACCCTCATAAGATGCAGCTTAGTGATCCCCGACACGCAATCACCTGACCCACCGCAAACCAGGTTGCGATACTCTATCTCGTCGTCCCGCCCGCTCGGATCCATTCCATCTACTGGATTACCGTCAGCATATAGGTACTTGTGCAGCGACTTCGGGTCCTTGAGTTTCCCCGCGTTCGGGTCGCGGCTCATGAAGCGGCCCGTGGC
>Ga0302319_10017454_pt1 | contig 13142 bp, 8 predicted proteins | sample Bog_T0_2_FD_203319 | JGI IMG/M metagenome (GOLD analysis project Ga0302319, IMG submission 203319) | Peat permafrost microbial communities from Stordalen Mire near Abisko, Sweden - Bog_T0_2 | ecosystem: Environmental > Terrestrial > Soil > Wetlands > Peat | place: Sweden: Abisko, Stordalen Mire...
AAGCATGCGCAGCACATAGTGGTCGGGCCACAGCAGCAGACTCACCGCGTTCTCGAAGGGCGCATCGTGTTCGAACCAGGCAGGGTCCACGTGGCCGTGCGGGCTCAAGATCGGCAGGTGTTCGATCTCGCTGAAGAGTTCCCGCGCGATGCGCCGGACGCCGGGTTCCGGCGGAAATAGCCGGTCAGGATCCATCTCCAGGGTGTCCATCGAGCACGGTCCTCCGTAGCTTGGTGACGCAGCATGGGCTGCGAATCGCCATGTGGTCATACATTTCGAGTCGGAAACCGACGACATATCAAGTATCTCATGGCAAGTCCGGCGCGCTAATTGTTTTTTTTATTTGTTTGTATGAAACTGGTCAAATGACTGGCACTGCGCGTGACACCAAGAAGCTCTACCGGCACATCGTCGACAACGTGAGTGCCGATATCGCGGCCGGTCGCCTGGGCTTGGGTCAGAAGCTCCCGTCCGAGCGCGAATTGGCCGACAGATTTCAAGTCAGCCGTCCCACCGTGCGCGAGGCCATGCTGGCCCTGGAGATCCGCGGTCTCGTGGAGGCCCGCCACGGTTCAGGCGTGTACGTAACACAGGCTCTGCCCACCGAGGTGAAAAACGCAGGCCCGAACGTCAGCGCCTTCGAATTGTTGGAGGCTCGCAGCCTGGTCGAAGGTGAAGCCGCCGCCCTGGCGGCAGCGGCGCTGTCGGACGGCGACATCGCAGCGCTCGAGGAGATCCTGCTGGAGATGGAACGCGAGAACAAGACGGAGACCGGCGATGAATACGCCGACCGGCGGTTTCATCTCAAGATTGCCGAATCCTCGCGCAATCCCGCGCTCGTCTCGGCCGTGACGCATCTGTGGGAACTGCGCCATAGCTCGCCGCTGGTGGAGCACACCCTCGACCGCGCACGACGCAATGGACTCAAGCCGCGGGTCAACGAGCACCGCAACATCCTCGCCGCCCTACGCGCTCGTGATCCGGAGGCGGCACGCAAGGCCATGCGTGCCCACCTGAGCCGCGTCGTCGATGATCTGTTGATGGCAACCGAGATCGAAGCGGTGGAGCGGGTCCGGGTCGAGACCGCGGCCAAGCGCGAGGAATACGCACGCCGTCGCTCGGTGTGACCGTCCGGGGACTCCGCTGGTGGGTCGTGCTGCTCGTCGGACTGGGCACGGTCTTGAACTATCTCAGCCGCAGCACGCTCAGCGTCGCCGCGCCCGCACTGATGCGCTCCCTGGCAATGACGACGCATGAGTATTCGTATGTGGTCGCGGCCTTCCAGGCGGCCTATGCAGTGGCCCAGCCGTTCGCCGGCTACATACTCGACGTGATCGGATTGCGGATCGGCTTCGCCGTGTTCGCCGCGGCCTGGTCCGCCGCCAACCTGTCGGTGTCATTCACCGGCGGTTGGACCGGCCTCGCTGCCGCGCGCGGCCTCCTCGGTCTCGCCGAGTCGGCCGGCATTCCGGCCGCAATGAAAACCGTGACTCGCTGGTTTCCGGCTGAGGAGCGTTCGATCGCGACCGGCTGGTTCAACGCGGGCGCATCGGTCGGCTCCATGCTGGCGCCGCCGCTCGTGGTGTATTGCATCGTCCGCTACGACTGGCGCGCGGCGTTCCTGGTGACCGGAGCGCTCGGCGTCTTCTGGGCGATCCTATGGTTCATCGCTTATCGTCCGCCGGAGAGCCATCCGCTTCTCTCCGCGGGCGAACGTCGGCACATTCTCGGTCAGCCCCTGTCTGGTCAGCCCGTGTCCGGTCGGAGCGGTGCCGCTGCGGCCGGCGACACCAAGCCCTCCTGGCGCGAGATCATCGGCAACCGCCGTTTTGCCGGTATCGCCGCCGCACGGTTTCTCTCGGAACCGGCGTGGCAAACCATCAACTACTGGATCCCGATCTATCTCGTGACCGTCCGGCACATGGACTTGAAGGACATCGCCGGCTTCGCCTGGATCCCGTTTCTGGCGGCGGACGTCGGCAGCATCGCCGGTGGTTATCTCCCGCCCTTCTTCGGCAGGCAATTCAACATGACCGTGGTGGCGTCCTTGAAGCTCGTCGTGGCGATCGGCTGCCTAGGCATGGTGGGTCCCGCCGCCATCGGAACCGTTGCCAGCGCGTACGGCGCGATCGGTCTGTTCTGTCTGGGTGCATTCGCGCACCAAACCCTGTCCGGTGCGCTGTATGCGCTGACCGCCAACGTGTTCGCACCGCGTGAGATCGCGAGCGCAGTCGGACTGACGGGCAGCGCCGGCTACTTGGGCGGGCTGTTGTTCTCGCTCGCAATCGGTGCCGTCGCGAGCCAGATCGGCTTCGGACCGGTCTTCTTTTCGATGTGGATGCTGGACCTGACCGCGGCGGGGCTGGTTTGGATTGCCGTACGCCCCACGCGCCAGGCGCCGGGCGGCTGACGGGAGCGGGGACGGTGGGCGGGGGACGGCGAGTCGGCCGGTCAGCCTCACAACGTCACGCCGCGCTTCCAGATCGCGATTTCCCGCTCGCCATTGTCCTCGGCACGGGTCGTTGCGCCGGAGGCGGTGCTGCGGACCAGTGCCAGCAATTCTTCGGCGAGCTCGTCGGTACCCGCCCCCGTGAGGAGGCGGCCGGCATCGAAGTCGATCCAGCCCGATTTCTTGCGCGCGAGTGCGCTGTTGGTTGCGATCTTCAGCGTCGGTGCCGGAAACCCCAGCGGCGTCCCACGACCGGTCGTGAACAGAATCATGGTTGCGCCCGCGGCGACCAGTGCGGTCGAGGAGACGGCATCGTTGCCCGGTGCTTCGAGCAGTGACAAACCGCGGGTCGAGACAGGCTGTCCATAGCTGAGGACGGCCGTGACCGGCGCCCGACCCGCTTTTTGCACGGCGCCCAGGGACTTTTCCTCCAATGTGGTGATGCCGCCGGCGAGGTTGCCGGGCGACGGATTTTCCGAAATCAGCTGGTCGTGCTCGAGGAAATAGCGCTTGAAGCCGTTGACCAATGCGACCATCGAGTCGAACACCTGACGATTCGCCGCCCGCGAGATGAGCAATCGGTCCGCGCCGAACAGCTCGGGGATCTCGGTGAGTACGAGCGAACCGCCGGCGGCCGCCACCCGATCGGCCACCGCGCCGACCAGCGGATTGGCCGTGACTCCCGAGAGCCCATCCGAGCCGCCGCACTTCAGCCCGAGCACGAGATCGGACAGGGGACATACCGTCCGGCGATCGCTCTCGGCGAGCATCACGAGCTCACGAACCTGTCTGACTCCCGCTTCGATCTCATCCTCCTCGTCTTGCGCGACGAAGGAACGGACGCGCTCGGGATCGATATACGGCACGGCGTTCAGCAACGCGCCGAGCTGATTCGATTCGCAGCCGAGCCCGATCAGCAATACGCCGCCGGCATTCGGATGTGAGGCAAGCCCGGCGATGATGCGGCGGGTGCCAAGCAGATCCTCGCCGAGCTGAGAGCAGCCGAACGGGTGCGTGAAGGCATGGATCCCATCCACCCGGCCGGCGAGTTCCTGCCTGGCGCGGGCGGCGATACGCTGCGCGGTGTTGGCAACGCACCCGACGGTGCATAGGATCCAGATCTCATTGCGGGTGCCGACGCGGCCATCGCGGCGGCGATAGCCCATGAAGTGCGAGGTCGGGGACGCCGTGACACCGACGGCGGACTCACCGGATGCATAGGAATAGGGCTCCTCACCCTGCAGTTGGGTTTCCAGGTTGTGGGTGTGAACGTGCTCGCCTGGCTCGATGCGGTGACGCGCGCGGCCGATTGCCCAGCCGTACTTGACGACGGCCGCGTCGGCGGCGATTGCGGCGATCGCGATCTTGTGGCTCGGTGGCACGTCTTGCCGGATCACCAAGTCGGCGCCGCGCCATGGAACGATTTCCCCGGACGCCAGTGGGCGCAGGGCGATGGCGACGTTGTCGCGTTCGTTGATCTGATAAACAGACGCCGCATTCGCAGCGATCAAAGTGGCCGCTTCGCTCATGACAAACGCCTCTGTCAACGTCCGAGGGTCGCGTCGCAACTTCCTGATACGCCTAACCAGTCGAAGGCATCTGGTAAAACCAATCGCAGTTGGAGTGGCGTCCTCGGGGACACCGCTTCGTCAGATTGCCGGGCTTTCAGGTTGCCTGCCCTTGAATCATAGCTTGCCTGACCCTAAACTACACGCAAAATAAGTCTACTTGTCCTACCAGTGGGCGCTTATGTCCAGCAGTGAATTGACCACTTGCCGATGAACACGCCTCACTGGGCTCATTTTCGGAACGACGGCAGGTTGATGAGCATCACTAATCACCCTTCCCGGCGCCCTCCCCGGCTCAAGGTTCTGCCGCTCGCCGTTCGGCTGCTCGCCACAGTCTGGATGGTCTTGGCCGCGGCCACGGCGCAGGCGAATCGGACCACGCTCGTGCTGGCGGACGGCTGGCGGTTCCTTCAAGACGACCGGATCGTGGGCGCCGAGCAGCCGGATTTCCCGGATGGTGCTTGGGCGCAGGTTCGGGTGCCGCACACCTGGAACCATCTCGGCGGCGCGCCGGAGGCGGCGTCCGGATCCGATCAAACACGCGGCGTCGGCTGGTATCGGCTGAATTTCGATGTACCGCACGACTTTGCCGGCCGGAGACTGTGGCTGCAATTCGATGCGGCCAGTGAACACGCCGAGGTCTGGCTGAATGGCATCAAACTCGGCGCCCATGACGGCGGGTTTTCCCGATTTCGGTTGGATGCCACCGGCGCGCTCAGCGCATCGCATCACAATACCCTGGCCGTGAAGACGGACAACTCGATCGCGACTCGGGACTCGGCCACCGCGAACATCCTGCCCATCGCAGGCGACTTCTTCGTCTACGGCGGCCTGTATCGCCCGGTCTCGTTGCTCGCCACCGACGCGCTGCACATCGATCTGCTCGACCATGGCGGCCCGGGCGTGACCATCCGCACCGACGCCATCGCCGGCGATGCGGCGCAACTCTCGGTGCAAACCTTGTTGGTCAATGAACTTTCGCGGCGTACGACCGCCGAACTCGTGGTTGCGGTCCGCGATGCGGCGGGGCGCGTGGTGGCGTCGTCGCGCGAGTCCGTGCGCCTCGCGCCGCGGAGTCGGCTCGACCGGGTGCGGCGGCTGCAGGTGGCGCATGCGCATCTGTGGAACGGCGTGCCGGATCCTTACCTGTACCAGGTCAGCGTCGAAATCCGCTCCCGCTCAGGCCAGGTGCTGGACCGGGTTCAGCAGCGCTTCGGCATCAGGCAGCTACGCATCGATCCGGAACTCGGACTGTTTCTCAACGGTCACAGCCTCAAGCTGCACGGCGTGGCACTTCACCAGGATCGCGAGGGCCGAGGCTGGGCCCAATCTGACGCCGATCAGCGCGACGATATGGCAATGATCGTTGAGATGGGTGCCAATTCCATCCGGTTCACCCATTATCAACATTCGGATTATCTCAATGATCTGGCGGACGAACTCGGACTGATCGATTGGGCCGAGATACCACTCGTCACCCGCTGGACGCTTGGGCACGCCTTGGAGCCGACTCCCGAACTGGTCGAGAACGCCCGGCAACAATTGATCGAACTCATCCGCCAGAGCGTCAACCATGCCTCCATCGGCGTTTGGAGCATCGCCAATGAGATCGATTTCGGCAGGAAACTGCCCCGCGTCTATCACACGGCGGAGCTGCCGGATCTGGATCCGCTGCCGCTGCTCGCGAAGCTCCGCGCGCTCGCCCACGCGGAAGATCCCAGCCGCCCGACGGCGATCGCCAACTGCTGCTACGGCCGGCCCAATTCCCCGACCGTGGTCGACGCGGCGGACCTGTCCGGCTTGAATCGCTATTTTGGCTGGTACTACGGTGCGCCCGGCGACCTGGTGCCGGTGCTGTCGAAGACGCACGCGGACTACCCGTCAATCCCGCTGGCGATGAGCGAATACGGCGCCGGTGGCGCGGTCACGCAAGCCACCGACAACCCGTTGGGCGGCCCCGTCGATCCGTACGGAAAGACACAGCCGGAAGAATACCAGGCCTACGTGCATGAATTGACCTGGCCGCTACTCGCAGGCATGCGGGACGTGTGGGGCACTTGGCTGACCTTCATGTTCGACTTTGCCTCGCCGCTGCGCCGGGAAGGCGATTCGGTCGACATCAACACCAAGGGGATGGTGACGTTCGACCGGAAGACGCGCAAGGACGCGTATTTCTTCTACAAGGCGAACTGGAATCCGGCCCCGACCGTATACATCGCCAGCCGCCGGCATTTGCTGCGCGTACTGCCCGTGACCGATATCAAGGTCTACAGCAACGCGCGGTCGACGGAACTCTGGGTCAATGACAAGGCGCTCGGTGCAATGGCGGACTGTCCGGGTCGCATCTGTGTATGGCGCGCGGTCCGCCTGTCGTCCGGTGCGAATGTCGTGCACGCGGTCGGTTCGTTTGCGTCGGGCACGCGCGACGACTCGGTCACCTGGACGCTTGGGGTGGGCGAAGGCGTGTACCGCATCGATTGCGGCGCCATCGAGGGCAGCCTCGGTCCCGGGGGCCGATACGGTTCGGATGATTTTTTCAGCGGTGGAACGGCGGCCGTCATCAACCTGCCCGTCAATGAGGCGGCGGCGATTCCGCCGCCGCACGAGGTTATTTCGGGGACCGCATTCGAATCGCTGGTGAATTCATATCGAAAGGGAACCTTCTCCTATCGATTGCCGCTCGCCGACGGCAAGTACCGGGTGCGGCTCTGGTTCGTGGAGCCCGATGCGAAACAGGGTCAACGGCTCTTCTCGGTGCTCGCGAACGGTGCCCCCATGCTTGCCAATCTCGATGTGGCGGCGGCCGCGGGCGGTGTGCACAAGGCGCTGGAAAGAAGCTTCCGCACGCAGGCCGAGCGCGGCGCGCTGCGGATTGACTTCATCCCCGCCGCCGGCACCGGTGAGGCAATCGTTTCGGCGATCGACGTCGAGCCGGATCAGTAAGATTTCGGCAAGCCAAGCTCCCGCTCGGCGATGTAACACAGGATCATTTCGCGCGAGACCGGTGCGAGCTGGGTTGCGACCATTTCGCGGAAATAACGCTCGACGTGGTACTCGGCCGCGTAGCCCATGCCGCCGTGGGTGCGGATTGCCCGGTCGGCGGCGCGAAAGCCGGCATCGGCGGCCAGATATTTGGCGGCATTGGCCTCGGCGCCGCATGGCTGTCCGCCATCGTGCAACTCGGCGGCGTGCAGTGTCATGAGCTCGGCGGCGTAGAGTTCCGACCAGCATTCGGCGAGCGGGTGCTGGATCGACTGGTTCTTGCCGATCGCTCGGCCGAATACCACGCGTTCACCGGCATAGGCGACCGCCTTTTCGAGGGCGCGACGACCCATGCCGATCACCTCGGCGGCATTCAAAATCCGCTCGGCATTGAGACTGTCGAGGATGTAGCGAAAGCCCCTGCCCTCTTCGCCGATGAGCCGGTCCGCCGGGACGATCATGTTGTCGAAGAAGACCTGGTTCGAATTGACGGCATGGCGGCCCATCTTGGGGATTTCGCGGATCTCGGCGGCGCTGCGATCGAGATCGGCATAGAAGAGTGATAATCCGTCGGTCGGTCGGGCGCAGTCCTCGACGGGCGTGGTGCGGGCGAGCAGCACGATCTTGTCGGCCTGCTGGGCGGTCGAGGTCCAGATCTTCTGGCCCGTGACGACGTAGCGGTCGCCGCGTCGCGTCGCGCGGGTCTTGATTTTGCCGGTATCGAGGCCCGCATCCGGTTCGGTGACACCGAAGCAGGCGCGCGAGCTACCGTCGATGATGGACGGCAGCCACGCGGCGCGCTGAACGTCGGTGCCATGGCGCACGATGGCATGCAGACCGAAGATGTTGATGTGGACCGTCGAGCAGGCGGCGAACACACCGGCCGAATGGCCGATCTCCTGCATCATGATCGCGGCCTCGGTCACCCCGAGCCCGGCCCCGCCATATTCTTCCGGCATGGCGATACCGAGCCACCCACCCTCCGCGATGGCGGCGGAGAACTCGAACGGGAAGCTGTGGTTGCGGTCCTTTTCGGACCAATACTCATCATCGAAGCGATCGCAGATGGCGCGGATCGCGTCGCGGATTGCTACCCGCTCCGGGGTGCTGCAGAGCGGCGCGAACTGTTTCACCAGCGGTACTCGTGCAATTGAAGGTTCTTCCGAGATGCACCGACTGCGGATTTAGACGCTATTGAGAATCGGTGAACGCTATTGCGCATGGTAGGCGGTGGTCGAGAAGCCGTCAACGCGTCGAGGCTACGCCGAAGCGGGCGCCCCGCACCACGTCCAACCGTTCGCGCCAAGGATCGCGATGGGCGACCACCCTGCCATCGGGCGCGAATTCCAGGAGCACGTCGGCGGACGCCGCATAGCGGGGCCATTCCGGCAGACCCGTGACGTTCGGGTCGCCGGTCAGCGCGAACTGGGCGAGGTAGCGATGCAACAGGCGCGCGGCTTCCTCACCGTCCGGGTCTGCCGGCCATTCCAACCGCGACAGCGTATCGAACGCATAGGGAACGTCACTGCCATGCGGCGCGCCGCGCCGCCAGGTTTCGCGCTTGGCGGCCGCGACGTAGGAAAAACGATACTCGTACGCGGACAATCCGCGCGCTGCCGCCGCGACGGCGAGTTCCCGCGCCGGCTCCACCATCAACTGATCCCCTCCCACCTCGACTTGGAGAAGTTCGAGCGGCGCGCTACCGAGCGGATCATAGGCGGCGATCGCAGCGTCGCGACGCGCACCGAAGTGCCCGAACAAATCGTCCTTGGCAACGGCATCGACTTTGCCCAGATCGGCATCGGTGGCGCCGCAAAGCACGGCGACCGGTGGGGTCCGTCCGGCAAGATACGCGGCGCGCGGCTCCTCCGTGACGATGCGACCGTCGAGCAGCGGTCCACCATACGTGGTCGCGGCACTGCCCGTTCGCAACGCCGTGCCATCGACGCCGGCGGCGATCGCGGCCGCCGGCAGAGATCGCAATTGCTTCAGCGCCGCGGTGCCTTCACCACGGATGCCGACGCTCGCCGCAAAATTCCCGCCCAGCGTCTCCGCCGACGGCAATCCCGGCAAATCCCGGCCGAGCCCACGGATGCCGGCGAGTGCCGTTCGAGCGCCGGAAGATTGCAGAATGACCCGCTGGAACAAGCCGCGAGCCGGCGGCGCAGCGAGCAGCGCAACGATCGATTCGCCGCCGGCCGAATCGCCCATGACGGTGACGCGGCCCGGATCGCCGCCGAAGTCCGCGATGTTTCGCCGTACCCAGGCGAGTGCCGCGATCTGGTCCATGAATCCATAGTTGCCATGGGGCTCGTCCGGATGTTCGTGGGTCAGTGCCGGAAAGCCGAAGAAGCCGAAGCGTCCCAGCCGGTAATTGAAGCTTACGACGATCAGACCCTGCCGGGCGAAGCTGGCGCCGTCCTGCAACGGTTCCGAGGCGCCTCCGACGACGAACCCGCCGCCATAGATCCACACCAGCACCGGAAGCCGGTTTTCCGCGGGTCGCGCCACAGGTCGCCACACGTTGAGGTAGAGACAGTCTTCCGCTGGGTTCGCGCGGCCGTTGCCGGGGCGTTGCCGCAATTGCATACAGTCGTTGCCGAACGCCTGGGCGCTGCGCACACCGCGCCAAGGCCGGGTCGGCTGCGGCGGCCGCCAGCGCCACGGGCCCACCGGCGGCGCCGCGTACGGTATCCCCAAGAACGACTCGACACCGTCCTCGACGGCGCCCGTCAGTCTTCCCGTCTCAACGCGTACGCGGGGCTGCGCTTCCGGTGCGGCGGCGAGCGCGGTGCCGTGCAGATGGATTGCCATCATCCATGCGGCGCACACGGCGCAACGGTTGACTGTACGGCGTGCGGGCATGGACCGACCCCTGGCAGCTCCGAGGAGCCTGTCTGAGTCACGGCTCATGAAACTGACTCAGACAGGCTCCTAGCAACTCGCGTCGAACATCCGGCTCTGGATGCGGGACATGCATTCGAGGGGGACGATGGCACCAGGTTGCTGGATCACCTCGCACGCGAGAATCTGCGCCGTCGCGGCGGCCCGCCCCGGCGCCAGGCCGGCTGCGCGCGCCGCAAGGTACCCGGCGTTGAACGCGTCGCCGGCGCCGGTGGTGTCGACCACCACCTCGACTGACGGCGCCGGAAACAGTTCGGCTTGCTGAGCGTTCGCCACCAAGCAGCCGCGAGCGCCGAGTTTGACGATCACTTCCTCGGCGCCGAAGCGCCGCCACTGCGCGACGGTGTCGTGCGGAGACTGATGATCGAAGAGCAGCGCCGAGTCCTCGAAAGTCGGCAACGCCCACGACACCGCCGGCGCGATGCGCTGAATGGCAAGCCGGGCAGTCCCGGCGTCAGGCCAGCCGGCAGCCCGGTAGTTGACGTCGAAGGCCACCGTACCACCGCGCCTCCGCACGTCGTGCGCGAGCTCCAGCAACCGGGCCCGGTCCGCTTCCGAAAAGAGCGACAGCGTGATCCCCGTGAAATAGAGAAGCGGTGCGTTCGCCGCACGCATCAGCGCTGCATCGATACCGGGTAAGGAAAACAGGCCGCGCACCGCCGCATGCTGGCGCCAGTAATAAAAGCTGCGTTCGCCCGCGTCATCGGTGCGAATCGCGTACAGCCCCGGGAGCCGCTCCGGATCGGTGAGCACCAGAGCGGTGTCCAGACCCTCGCCGCGCCACGCCGCACGCATCTCCTCGCTGAAGGGATCGGCGCCGAGGGCGGTCAAATACGCGGTGGGCAGACCCAGCCGCTGCAGGTAGAGCGCGGTGTTGAACGTGTCGCCGCCATGACGCAGCCGCCATTCCGAGCCGCTGCGCGACAGTTCGAGCATGCACTCGCCGATCGCCACGGCGGCAGTGAGCTTCAAGGCATTACTCGGTCCCCAGCGCCGCGATGGGAGTCGCATTGCCGGTCACGGGTATCTTTGCAGGCTCCGCTCCCCCCACCCAGCGATAGACCACGCCGGCCAGCACGGCGCCCGCGATCGGCGCCACCCAGAACAGCCACAGCTGTGACAGGGCCCAGCCGCCAACGAACAGTGCCGGACCCGTGCTGCGCGCAGGGTTCACGGAGGTGTTCGTGATCGGAATGCTGATCAGGTGTATGAGAGTCAAGCACAGTCCGATGGCGATGGGCGCGAAGCCCTTCGGCGCGCTGCCATGCGTGGAGCCCAGAATCACGAACAGGAAGGCGAACGACATGACCACTTCCGATACCAGACAGGCCACCAGGCTGTACCCGCCCGGCGAGTGCTCCGAGTAGCCGTTCGATGCAAACCCGCCAGCGACGTCGAAGCCCGCATGGCCGCTGGCGATTAGATAAAGAACCCCCGCTCCGGCCACCGCTCCGACAACTTGAGCGACGATGTAAGGAATCAAATCCGCGGCCGGGAAACGGCCGCCCACCCACAGGCCGACCGATACGGCGGGGTTCAGATGACAGCCGGACACGTGTCCGATGGCATACGCCATGGTCAGGACGGTCAGGCCAAACGCGAGTGAGACGCCGGCAAATCCAATACCGAGGCTTGGGATCGCAGCGGCCAGGACGGCGCTACCGCAGCCGCCCAACACGAGCCAGAGGGTCCCAATGAATTCCGCGGCGAGACGTTTTTGAATAGGCATCGGGCATCCCTTCGATTGTATGCAGGTTCGCTGGAATCAATGCTATACCATGCGCGGTCAGCGTCCAAATGTAGTAATTGAAGAAGATTCATCGATGATCGAAATGGTTGATGATCGAAATGGACCTGTCGCCGCCAGTGACGAGCCATGTTGAACGCACGCATTGCCATGCCCCGTCACCATCCATGCGCCAGCGTTATGTAATGAGCACAAAAAAACCAGCGCGATTCGAGGCACTGCAAACGTGTTCGCTTGCAAATCCGTTGGACGCAATTTCGAAATACAAATACCGAATCTGTAACAAAAAAACGCTTTGATCGAAAACCAGAATGGGTTAGAGTCTTTTGCGAAAGATAAAGAACACGACGGTCAATCCTGACGACTCGGACGTGACCAAATTTAGGGTATGCCTTTCTGAAAGCTCCACGTATCCACCTCCGCAGGGTTAATCATTTTTCGTTTGCTGTCGCAGTGAACCCTCCGTGATGGATTGATGCCGATCGCCGTGGTGTCGTGGAAGCGGCTGCGGACGTTGATTGCGGGGTCGCGCAGAATTTAACGCCGCGTGATCGGGCGAGTGAAGGATTGGGCGGCAAAAACGAACACAGGGATTACACATCAATGGCCATCACGTACCGGGTTTTCGGCAAACGATCCGCGCGAGTGTCCCGCCGCCTTTGCGGCGGTGAGCCGGCGCGAACGAGACCGCATGGTGGCATCGCAGGCGTCGTGATGGGCCTCCTAACCGCGGGCGGATCGATCTCGGCAAGCCACGCTCAAGCGCTCGATCCGGCGCTTCCGCCCATTTCAGCCGCGAAGGCCAGATATTTCAGCCAGCATCCCGAAGCCTACCAGGAGTTTTTATCGAACCTGCCGCGGCGCGCGGTCGTTACGCCCGGAATGCGTGCGGCGAAGCTCGCGCCGACGGCTGTGGGAGTAGCCTGGACCGCATTGCCGGCCGCACCCAATTCGGCAAGCTTATACGCGCCTCATCTGCTCACCGATGGCACGGTATTGGTCGAGAACAGCCAGAATCCGCAGTGGTACAAGTTGACACCCGACATCAACGGCAGCTACGTCAACGGCACCTGGTCGAGCATTGCCGTTTTGCCGATCATCAACGGGCAGCAATATGCGCCGTTGTATCACGCGTCAGCGGTGTTGCCCGATGGCCGCCTCGTCATCGTCGGTGGCGAGTACAACGCAGCCCAGACCAATACCACCGGCGGGGGGAATGTCTACGTCAATTTGGCGGCCATTTATGACCCCGTCGCCGATGCTTGGACCGCCGTCGCGACACCGAGCAACCTGACGGGGGCGGTGCCTGGTTATATTGGCGAGATTGGCGACGCTCAAAGCACCGTGCTGAACAATGGAACCTTCATGGTGGGCGGCTGCTGCGCCAAACCGGATGCGGATGACCTCTTCAACGCCTCGACGCTCACCTGGACCAGCACGCCGGCACCCAGCGATGGCGGGGCGAATTATCAAGATGAGCAGGGCTATGAAA
>Ga0302319_10017455_pt1 | contig 13141 bp, 7 predicted proteins | sample Bog_T0_2_FD_203319 | JGI IMG/M metagenome (GOLD analysis project Ga0302319, IMG submission 203319) | Peat permafrost microbial communities from Stordalen Mire near Abisko, Sweden - Bog_T0_2 | ecosystem: Environmental > Terrestrial > Soil > Wetlands > Peat | place: Sweden: Abisko, Stordalen Mire...
CGGGAACGTCGACGTCGAGGACGTTCGTGGATGCGTCGATGGTAATGGTTTCGCCGTCGCGAACCAGCGCGATCGGTCCGCCATCCTGCGCTTCCGGCGTGATGTGTCCGACGATGAAGCCGTGCGATCCGCCGGAAAAACGGCCGTCGGTAATCAGCGCGACATCTTTACCGAGTCCCGCGCCCATGATTGCCGATGTCGGCGTCAGCATTTCCGGCATGCCGGGTCCGCCCTTGGGTCCTTCGTAACGAATGACCAGGACATCGCCCTTTTTGATTTCGCCGCGCTCGAGCGAAGCGAGCATCAGTTCTTCGGAATCGTACACGCGCGCGGGGCCGGAGAAGCGCAATCCTTCCTTTCCCGTGATCTTGGCAACGGCCCCTTCGGGCGCCAGGCTGCCATGCAGAATCTGGATGTGACTCGTAGCCTTGATCGGCGCGGAGAGCGGCTGCACAATCTGCTGACCCGGCGCGAGGCCCGGTAAATCCTTCACGTTTTCCGCGTGAGTCTTGCCGGTGACGGTCATGCAGCCGCCATCGAACATGCCCGCTTCGATCAGCATTTTGATCACGGCCGGCGTGCCCCCGACGGCGTGCAGATCCTCCATGACGTACTTGCCGGAGGGCTTGAAATCGGCCAGGAACGGCGTGCGGTCGCTGACGTTCTGAAAATCCTGCAGCGTCAGATTGAGCCCCACCGACCGCGCCATCGCGATCAGATGCAGCACGGCATTGGTGGAACCGCCGAGCACGCTGACGATCACCATCGCGTTTTCAAACGCGCCGCGGGTCATGATGTCGCGCGGCTTCAGGTCGAGCGCCAGCAGATTGCGCATGGCGGCCCCGGCGGCGAGGCACTCGGCCTGCTTCTGAAGATCTTCGGCGGGTGTGGAGGCGCTGTAGGGCAGCGACATGCCGAGAGCTTCGATAGCGGACGCCATCGTGTTCGCCGTGTACATACCCCCGCACGCGCCGGCGCCGGGGCATGCGTGCCGCACGATGTCTTTGCGGACGTCTTCGGTGATGTTGCCGGAGATGAACTCGCCGTAGCTCTGAAAGGCGCTGACGATATCGAGCGTCGCATTGTGGCTGCTGTGCCCGGCGCGGATGGTGCCGCCGTAGATCATGATCGACGGGCGGTTCAGGCGGCCCATGGCGATAATGCAGCCGGGCATGTTCTTATCGCAGCCGGGCAGCGAGATGTTGCCGTCGTACCACTGGCCGCCCATGATGGTTTCGATGGAATCGGCGATGAGGTCGCGCGATTGCAGCGAGAAGCTCATACCGTCGGTGCCCATGGAGATGCCGTCGCTGACGCCGATGGTGTTGAAGCGCATGCCGACCATGCCGGCGGCCAGCACGCCTTCTTTCACTTTCGCGGCGAGGTCGAGCAGGTGCATGTTGCACGGATTGCCCTCGAACCAGACGCTGGCGATGCCGACCTGGGGTTTATCCATGTCCTCCGGCGTGAGGCGCGTGGCGTAGAGCATCGCTTGCGACGCTCCCTGCGACTTGGGTTGCGTGATGCGGGAAGAGTACTTGTTCAGTGGGCTGGTCATGGGAATCGCCGGACGTCCGATGTAAGTCAGATCTTAACAAACGGAACAGGTTGCGGCCCCGACAGTTCGACTCACCGGGCTCGTTGCCCACGATGTTCCGGGACAGTTTCCGGCAGCCGGTTCGGTGGGGGACCGGATGTATTCCGGCATTTTCCGCCGGGGTGATTGCCCGGCCAGCGGAACAAAGAAAGAAAGTTCCCGTTCCTTCAAGGGCCAGGGCAGGATGGTGCAGCCGATTCAACGCGTGAATGTGGACGTCCCGCGGGACATGCCGGAGGAACCTGACCGGGCAGCTCGCGATCTGAACGTGAGCAGCCAGGCAGTCATCAAGACGCTGGTTCGGCAGGCTCTCGATCGGCATTACCTGGCGATACGGGCGAGACAACCGCAGACCGGCAATCACGCACGTTGGGCGTCTGACGTTCGGGTAGGTTTGTCTTGATATCCTTCCCAGTGCCCGAAACGGGTCGGCAACGACCAGAAAATGGGCAAGCCATGTGCCATTCTCTAAATCAGGAATTATCGTATCGTCGGCCAGTGGATGGATCGGACTCAGCCGTTTGGCGCACGAGTTGGGAGGAGCAGCTTGTTCGAACGTTGCCGCCAGCCGAACACGAACGGTCTCATCGGTTGACCAGTCGGTGAGAGGCCTCTCCGACGATACAACCAGAACTCGCGAGCCTGCCAGAGTGGAGTGCCCCGGAACCGACTTCTTGCCTATGACCCGACTCTTGCTAATTCGCTTTGACTTGGTCAGCGGAGATCTTTTCAAGCGCACTCCGCCTTTTTTAGCTGCAGCCGCTGGTCCCGCCGCAGTTTTCGCACTTGTAGCAACTGCCGTTGCGCGTCATCATGCCGCCGCACTCCGCGCACAAAGGCGCGTCCGAGGCTACCGCCGCCTGAAACGGCAGCGATTCCTGCGGGCTTTCCTCCGTCGGGCGCAGCACCGGGGGCGATCCCGCCTCCGTCACCGCATACTCCGGTCCCAGGAACTTCAGGCCCATCCAGCGGAAAATGTAATCGGGTATCGACTTCGCGAACGGGATCTGCGGATTGCCCGTCCAGCCCATCGGCTCGAACCGCACGTGCCCGAACTTCGCCACAAGGAACTTCAGCGGCACGCCGTATTGCAGGCAGTAGCTGATCGACGTGGCGAAGCTGTCCATAATGCCCGCGATCGTCGATCCTTCCTTCGCCATGCGAATGAAGAGCTCGCCCGGCGTGCCGTCCGGATACAGGCCAACGGTGACGTAGCCTTCGTGGCCGGAGATCGAGAACTTGTGCGTGATGGAATTGCGATCGTCCTCCAGCTTGCGGCGCACCGGGCGGTAGACGATCTTCTCGACAATCGACACCGCTTCCCTGTTAAGTGAGGAGCCGGTAAGAGTCGAAACGGAAGCCTTCTTCTCGCCTTTGGCCGAACCGGAACTGAGCGGCTGCACCTTCTTCGAATTGTCGCGGTAGATGGCGACAGCCTTGAGGCCGAGACGCCAGCTCTCTATGTAAGCCTCCATGATGTCGTCAACCGTGCACTCTTCGGGCATGTTGATGGTCTTGGAGATGGCGCCGGAGGTGAACGGCTGTACCGCGCCCATCATCCTGAGATGGCCGGTGTAATGGATGGTCCGGGTGCCGTTGGCGGGCCGGAAGCTGCAGTCGAAGACGGGCAGATGCTCGGGCTTCAGCGCGGGCGCGCCTTCGATGGTGCCGGTGGCGTCGATGTGGCTGACGATGATTTCCACCTGCTCGGGCGAGTAGCCCAGCTTGACGAGCGACTGCGGAACCGTCTGGTTGACGATCTTGATCATGCCGCCGCCGACCAGCTTCTTGTACTTCACGAGCGCAAGATCGGGCTCGATGCCGGTGGTGTCGCAATCCATCATGAAACCGATGGTGCCGGTGGGGGCGATCACGGAAACCTGGCCGTTGCGGTAGCCGTGTTCCCTGCCGGCTTCCAGGGCTTGTTCCCAGACCTTCTTTGCGCCCTGGAACATGTCGGACGGGATGTTACGGTGGTTGATGCCGCCGACCGAATCGCGGTGCATGCGGATCACTTCGAGGAACGGCTCGGCGTTCTTTTCGTAGCCGGGGAACGGACCGGTAGTGGCGGCGATGCGGGCGCTGGTGAGATAAGCCTGGCCGCTCATCAGGGCGCTGATGGCGCCGGCGTGATCGCGGCCGCGGTCGCTGTCGTAGGGGATGCCGAACGACATCAGCAGCGCGCCGAGATTGGCGAAGCCGAGGCCGAGCGGACGGTAATCGTGCGAGTTCTGCGCGATTTTCTCGGTGGGGTAGGCGGCATTATCGACCAGAATTTCCTGCGCGACGATGAGCGTGTCGACGCCGTGGCGGAAGGCTTCCACGTCGAACTGGCCGTTCGGGCCGACGAACTTCATCAGGTTGAGCGATGAGAGGTTGCAGGCGGAATCGTCCAGGAACATGTATTCCGAGCAGGGGTTGGACGCGTTGATGCGCGAGGTGTTCTTGCAGGGATGCCATTTGTTGATGGTGGTATCGAACTGCATACCGGGATCGCCGCACTGCCAGGTGGCTTCGGCGATGTCGTGCATGAGTTCGCGCGCCACGTAGCGGTCTTTCTTTTCGCCCGAGCCCACTGAGCGGGTCCACCATTCCTTGTCTTCGACGACGGCCTGCATGAAATCGTCGGTGGCGCGGACGGAGTTGTTGGCGTTCTGGAAGAAGATGGAACTGTAGGCGTCGCCGTCGAGCGAGGAATCGTAGCCGGCTTCGATGAGGGTGTGGGCCTTCTTCTCTTCCTTCGCTTTGCACCAGATGAACTTGCGGACGTCGGGATGGTCGGAGTTGAGGATGACCATCTTGGCGGCGCGACGGGTCTTGCCGCCGGACTTGATGACGCCGGCGAAGGCGTCGAAGCCCTTCATAAAGGAGAGTGGTCCGCTGGCGCGGCCGCCGCTCGAAAGAAGACCGTCTTCTTCGCGCAGAGCCGAGAGATTGGTGCCGGTGCCGGAGCCCCACTTGAAGAGCATGCCTTCGGTCTTGGCGAGGTCGAGAATGGCTTCGAGCGAATCTTTCACCGAAACAATGAAGCAGGCGGAGCACTGAGGCTTCGCTTCGCTGGTGAGCTTCTTGATGCGGTCTTCGTCGTGATCGTAGAAGTGGCCGTAGCCGCGCGATTCCTTCACGCCGACGTTGAACCAGACCGGCGAATTGAAGGCCGCGTGCTGGTGGAGCATCATGTGCGCGAGTTCGTCGCGGAAGTTTTCGCCGGCCTGTTTCGAAGCGAAGTAGCCGTCCTTCAGGCCCCAATCGGCGATGGTGTCGACGACGCGATGCACCAGTTCGGCGACGCTGCGCTCCCGCTCGGGCGAACCCAGCTTGCCGTGGAAATACTTACTCGCGACGATGTTGGTCGCGGTCTGCGACCAGTCCGCGGGGACTTCGATGTCGCGCTGTTCGAACAGGACTGCGCCCTTATCGTTGCCGATGGTGGCGGTGCGGGTTTCCCACTGCACCTCATCGTAGGGCGTCTTGCCGTCCGTTCCGTTCGCCGCAGCTTCCGCTGCGAGACGCGCGGTGAAGTATCGTTCGAATTCGATTCCGGCGCGGGTCGGTACCGGGATTTTTTGAGTAGCCAATTCTTTCATTTTCGCACTTACAGCAGCAGCCATACGTAATTCCCCTTCCAGCTCATCGCGGGTCGACGGATTTTTCTCGCTCAAACCGCAACAGTAGCAATCATGCCCCAAGATGTTGTGTGCGTCAAGGGTTTTGTAACCATAAATTGTGTTTTGGTTACGTATTTGCAAACTACAGCTGTGTTTGGGATGATAGGGGACATGCTGCAAAAATCCGGTATAGTTGTGCTCCTGCTGATCGCAGGATTCTTGACGGGCTGCGGGACGAGCACGACTGGTCCGGAGGGCAGCAAGCACCAGACGCAGACCGGGGTTTCGGAGACCGGCTATCCCGGCGGACAGCCGAATGACGCCGAGTCGCCGGCGTTGAGCAGCTCTAGCGAGCAGAAGTACTCGCGGGCGGAAGCGCCGGGGACGGAAGCGGAAGGCGGGACGATGCCCGCGAAGTAGCTCTCGGGCACTTTTGCGCGGCGTACGTATGTACGTTGGCGTTGAAGATGGCGTACGTTGCGTGGTAAGATGGGGCTGTGCAGATGACGATTACACGGTTTCGGCAGGATTTGTTTCGGCTCGCGGACGACGCGATGAACGGAGAGCAGGTTCAGTTCGTCTATAAGGGCGTGGTGTTTCAGATCGTGCCCGAAGTGACGCGGAAGAACAAACTGGACCGGCTGGTGGGCCAGCCGACGATCGCTTCGGACGCGGATCTGGAACAAGGCGGCAAGGAACTGGCGGCCGAAATGGAAGCGGCGTGGACGAAGGACTGGTCTGAGATTTGATTGCGTATCTCGATACGCACGTCCTGTTCTGGCTTTGTGAAAACCGGCTCAATCGAATCAGCGGTACGGCGCTCGATGCGCTGAACCGGCACGATCTGCTGATTTCGCCGATGGTTGCGATTGAGCTGGCTTTTTTGCACGATATCGGCCGCAGCAAGCGCGTTTCGCAGGATATTCTCCGGCAATTGAGGGAGCAGGTGGGGCTGCGAGTGTGCGATCACTCGTTCGCCGACGTGGCGGAGGCGGCTACGTTTGAATCGTGGACGCGCGATCCGTTCGACCGGATTATTGTGGCGCAGGCAAAGGCGAACGGGTACGCGCCGCTGATCAGCGCGGACGGGGATATCCGCGCGAATTATGCGAAGGCGGTGTGGTAAGAAGCCTTTCGCCGGACAGAATGCGGGTGCCTCGCACGATAGGGAATCGCGACACCCATCGACAGCTTCTTCGTGTTTTGAGGGCGCTTGGCCCGGTAGCCGGCATTGCCGTGAGTGCCATGGCTGCCGTCGCACGTGACCCGATATGGCCCGACGGTATCCCGGAGTGGTCCGACGATACAACGATCTTGGCCGTAGCATTCATCGGCGCATCGACGATCTTCGCGGGTCTAACGAAGGCGGGCCAAGGTGGGAAGTGGCGGCCATGGCATTAACCTGGCAGTCAAATCGGTGATAATGAAATTTAAGGACTTATCCATGATCTGCAACGCCGAGGATCTCTCTCCCGACCAGATGGCCGCTGTCGAAACCCTCCTGGGACGCCGCGTGCAGGCGGGAGAAGCGGTCAGCGTCCGTACTTTCGAGCCGGTCGGCATTTCGCATCACCGGAGACTGGAAATCGCAGACGAGTTGAGGAAGTATTTTGCCGAGGAGCATCTTTGCAAGGCGTCAAAGGCGATTTCTTATGCCCCCGGTCGTTCCGAACGTTGGCCATTGCGCCCGAAAATATCTGTCTTATTCCGGCCTGATCTCTCTGGTCGGCCGATATATAGATGCGCGGCGGAACTCCGTCGAACGCCTCAGAGATCAAAGATTCGCCGATTCTTGTGCTCTGAATTCGCTCTTGAATTTTTGCTTCCACCAAGCGGAAGGCGGCGAAGATTGCATCGTCATATTTCCCAGCCTCAGCGATGGCCTTCGACGCTTCAATGATTTCTGGATCGATTGGGTCCCACATCGAGTGTCCAAGTTTACCGCGCCAAGCGGCATCTGCCGTCACCGGTTAGCCCGAACTATGGCAAACCGCAACAACAATGAGCGCAACCATCTTGCCATCCTGCGTTCGGAAGCGTGACTAGACGGTTAGCTTCTTCGCGCTGTATTTCAAAAACGCCTGGCCCGAAATAACCTTCCATAACCAGCTAAGTTATTGAAAATAATGGTGCTGGAGGAGGGGGTCGTTCCGGCAAGCCCACCATTGTATCTGCAACTTACAGATTTGAGGTTGCCGGAATTGCCGTGAGTGCCATGGCTGCCGTCGCACGTGACCCGAACTGGCCCGACGGAGCGGAAGTGGCGGCTTGCACTGGAGGCGGGATGTGCTACATAATAGGTCCATAAAGTTGACCTTTTATGCGCGCACTACAATCGCCACTTGAGAGACAAAAAGATCTCTACCAACTCGCCGAGTCGCAAAGTGGCTACTTCACAACGAAGCAGGCGTCCGCGCTTGGATACGCGAGCAACAAAAGAATCTACCACGTCCGCGCCGGCAATTGGATCCGCGAACATCGCGGAATTTACCGGCTCGCGCGATTCCCGGAACCGGACCGACCGGACCTGATCCTCTGGATGCTCTGGTCGCGTGACCGGAGCGACCGGCCGACTGGAGTCTTCAGTCACCATACCGCGCTCAGCCTCCACGATCTCACTGACGCAAATCCGGCAAGGCTGGACCTCACAGTGCCTGCCAGTTTTCGCCGTGGAACTCCGATCCCGAAGGTCCTTCGTCTGCACCGCGGCGATATCCCGCCGGGAGACCGGGAGATCATCTTCGGTGTTGCCGTCACAAGCGCAATGCGAACGATTCTGGACGTGTGGACCGAGGGATCACTCCCTCGGCCTGATCTGCGGGAAGCGTTTCGCGAGGCAATAAAACGTGGAGCCATTACGAAGACGCAGATCGCGAACTGTCAAAAGGATTCTGGATGTGCGTCGGTTCTCGCCGAGATCCGAAAAGGAAAAACAAGTGCCCCCCGAAAGAAAGTACGCCACCGGCCTCGCGCTCCGCACCGCACTGGAGGAACGCCTCAAGCGCATAGCGCGCGAAGAGGGAGTCGACCTGCAGCGCCTGCGCCGACAGGTCGCATTTGACCGATTCCTCGCCCGGCTTTGCCCGACGGCCACAGACTGGATTCTGAAGGGCGGCTACGCAATGGAACTCCGGTTCCAAACAGCGCGTGCCACCAGGGATCTCGATTTCACGGTGCGAGTTGCACAGGCCGGTCGCGGCAACGGACTGCTCAAACAACTTCAAGATGCAGGTGCGAAAGGTGCCGGTGACTATCTCCATTACCGAATTGGTGAAGCGATAATGGAGCTCGACGGCGCTCCCTATGGCGGAGCGCGGTATCCGGTCGAATCGACCATGGACGAGCGTACCTTTGTCAAATTCCACCTGGATGTCGGAGTTGGTGACGTCGTTCTTGATCCGCCGGAACAAGCCCGAATGCGCGACTGGCTTGGTTTCGCAGGCATCGCCGCGCCGGACGTTCCCATGATCCAGCGCGAACAGCAGTTCGCCGAAAAGCTTCACGCTTATACGCTGCCCAGGACAACTCCCAACAGCCGTGTCCGTGATCTTGTCGACATGGTTCTCCTGATCCGGTCCGGCACACTCGAATCGGGCCGCATCGTCGAAGCACTTCATCTAACTTTTGGTCGCCGGGCAACACACTCACTCCCAGGTGCTCTCACTTCGCCTCCGGAGGAATGGGCGGCGCCGTTTGCCAGGCTGGCGGCGGAGTGCAATCTGCAACTCTCCGTCTCCGAGGCATTTGGAATCCTTATGAAATTCTGTTCGGCACTCTGAGGACCGTGATGGAGGAGTTCGAGACATTATCGGAGCAACTGGCAAGGGTAACCAACGAATGTGAACGCCTGCGCGAAGAAAACGCACGGCTATGCAATCTGTTATCCGACCACGCGCGCTCAGCAACAGGCGCACAGATCGAACCGCTGGCGCCGCCAAGTCCCATTTCGGCGACGCTGCCAGTTCGGACTTCGGAATCGTCTGCGCGCGCCGATTTGTCGGTTCCGGAGAAAGTCGCGCTGTTTCGGTCGCTCTTTCGCGGTCGGGAAGACGTGTACGCCCTGCGGTGGGAGAAGGCCGATGGCATGTCTGGCTATTTTCCAGCAAGTATCCGCGACTGGAACGCTGTGATGAGCGTGCCGCCGACGGAAAGAAAGAAGCTCGACCAGGCCACGCGCCAACTCCTGCCGCTCACCGACGAAGCCGTTCACCAGCATCTCTCTGGGAAGAACACACTTGGTATCTATCCTCTGCTCCCTGATGAAACCTGCTGGCTCCTGGCAGCCGATTTCGATCAGGAGTTATGGAAGCTCGATGCCATCGCATTTGTAGAGTCGTGCCGCGAATTGAATGTTCCGGCTGCGCTGGAGCGTTCCCGCTCCGGGAAGGGCGCGCATGTCTGGATCTTCTTCAGCGCTCCGGTTCCGGCCACTCTGGCGCGCAAAATGGGGGCGGGCCTCCTAACGAAAACAATGCAACGACGACATCAGATGAGCCTCACTTCCTACGACCGTCTGTTTCCGAATCAGGACACCATGCCCGCCGGAGGTTTCGGAAACCTCATCGCCCTTCCGTTGCAGAAGATTCCCCGCAGGGCCAAGAATAGCGTTTTTGTTAACGATGCTCTCGATCCATACCCTGATCAGTGGCAGTATCTGTCGAGCATCCCCAGAATGGAGCCGTTGGTCGTGGAAAGGCTCGTCCGCAATCTGGAGCGAAATGGAAACGTTGTCGGCGTCCGCATGAGTCTTGCCGACAACGACTCCGGTGAAGATCCCTGGTTGCTTCCTGCATCGCGACGGTTGCCGGAAAAGCCAATAGCCGGACCTTTTCCGGAATCGGTTCGCGTCGTTCGGGCGAATCTTCTCTTCGTAGAAAAGAAGGGACTGCCGGAAGCCATGCTGGACCGGTTGAACAGACTGGCCGCCTTCCAGAACCCTGAGTTCTACAAAGCTCAGGCGATGCGACTGCCAACCTACGACAAGCCGAGGGTTATCGGTTGCGCTGAAGATCTCCCTCAGTTTCTGGCTTTACCCAGAGGCCTTCTTGATGAAGTTGAATTGCTCCTCTCCCGGCACAAAATCGCCCCAAAGGTTGAGGATGAGCGGTTGGCGGGAAAGCCGATCAGCGTTACATTCACCGGCACCCTGCGAGAGAAGCAACCGGACGCAGTGACGAAGCTTCTTAAGCACGATGAAGGCGTCCTTTGCGCTGGCACGGCGTTCGGGAAAACCGTCGCCGCAGCTTTTGTCATCGCCGCCCGACGGACGAACACCCTGGTGCTGGTCCACCGCGCGCAACTTCTGGACCAATGGCGAGAACGTCTTGCGGCGTTTCTCGATCTGTCTATTGATTCGATCGGCCAGATCGGCGGCGGAAAGAACAAGACCAGCGGCATCATTGACGTGGCCATCATCCAGAGCTTGTATAGAAAAGGTGAGGTCAAAGACCTGGTGGCCGAGTACGGCCATGTCGTAGTCGACGAGTGTCACCATCTTTCCGCTGTGTCCTTCGAACAGATAATGCGGCGTGTGCGGGCTAAATACGTGACGGGTCTGACTGCGACGCCGGTCAGGAAGGATGGCCACCATCCAATCATCTATATGCAGTGCGGCCCAATCCGCTTCAACGTCTCGGTGCGGTCGCAGGTTGACTCGAGTCCGTTCGAACACCGGGTCATACCACGCACGACGGCGGTGACATGGAATCTGGAGACCGCCCCAAAAATTCAGGAGCTCTATGCGCTTCTCTCCACCGATGCCTCGCGGAATGAACAGATCATCCGCGACGTTGTGGCGACAGTCAGAAGCGGACGGTCCCCGCTGGTGCTGTCCGGAAGGACCGAGCACATTGATCGGCTTTGCTTCCGGCTGCGCCAATACTGCGACCGGGTTTTTCTCCTCAAAGGCGGTATTAGCGGGAAAGAACGCGCCCGCCTCATGCAGGAACTTGTGCTGGAGGATAAGCCACGCGTCATCATCGCCACTGGCAGCTACATTGGCGAGGGTTTCGACGATTCGCGCCTGGACACCCTATTTCTGGCGATGCCGATTTCGTGGCACGGCACGTTGCAACAGTATGTGGGAAGACTACACCGTCTTCACGACGGCAGAAGCTCGTCGAAGTGTACGACTATGTGGATTCCTCGATACCAATGCTGGTGCGAATGTTCGAGAAGCGCCTCAGAGGATACAAGGCGCTTGGTTATTCGATCCATGCGCAGGAACAGCGCCCTGAGGCAAGAACGTCAGGAACAAGCAATTCCGATAACCTGCTGTGAACCAGACAGATACGAGGCCTTTATGTCCGCGCGCCGCACGGCGCGAACCACTGAATGCGTTAAGCAGACCCGCACGGAAGACTCCGGTGAATTTGCCAACAATTCGGAGCTGACCCCAGTCTTGCTATATAAAATACAACTACTGGATAGAATGTAATTAAAAGTACATGGTGCTGGAGGAGGGGGTCGAACCTTCCATCGGGTAATCAATTGTGTAAGTTACTGAAACTAAAATACTAACGCTGCCAGTATTGCCACTGCTGCCATTGCGCCTTGGCCCATTTCGTCCCATGATCGTTCGTTGGTGCGCCAAGCCTTTTGGTAGCGTGTAGCGTATAAAAAACGAAAGCGCGACGCTATGCTGGCTCATTGCGCGGCGCAGGGTGGGCTTCGAAGAATCTGACAAGACGTGCGCCTGGGCGGACTGCACCCCCGCTATGCGTGGCATCTGGCGGCATAGAACCTGAAAGTACTTAACGGGGGTTTCGCCGGGTATCGTGTTGCGCGTTGTCACGCGTTTGCGACGCTCTTTGTATCGCCGTGTATTCCGGATTTTCGCAAACACCGTTAACACTTTTTCGGGACCTTCCGAGGCCGGATTTATGTCCTGTCTCGGGTTCCCCACCGCATCAGAAATGTAGCGCGCGGCGCTCGAGCTCCGAGTGCAGCTATGCTGTCCGGATGGCGTTCGAACGTGAAGAGCGGCCCGCTGATCACAGCGGGCCGCCGGGTAAACCTTCAGAACGGCGTATCGTCATTGGCGCTCAATTCCGCAGCCGTGGATTCGCCTTCGTTTTCCGTTGTTTCGGCGCGATCGAGCGTCAGGATCGAGATGGCATGGACCTCGGCGGTGCGGATCTTCGCTTCGGAACTATTGGGCTGAAACTCTCGATACCGCAGTTCGCCCTCGGCTTCGATGAAGTCGCCCTTCTTGAGGGAGCCGGCCCATTCCCCGAACTTCCCCCAAACTACGATCCGATGCCACTCAGTTCGTGTCTTGTATTCGCCGGAATCCTTGTCCCTCCAACTCACGTTGGTTGCGAGGGAAAACCGAGTGTGGGCAGCCCCGTTGGGCGTGAAGCGAGTCTCTGCGTCTTTGCCGAGAAACCCGATGAGTGTGATGCGATTCTTGCAGAACATTTTGTGTCTCCTTTTCGTGCCCCTTCTGTTGGGGCGATTGAGAGCGAGTGGGTCCTGCTCCCAAGGGCAAGGGACGCTTTATTGGGGGAGACCTTCTGGGGGAACCGACAAAGCAGAGTCACGCCGCCCCGCAGGGCGCGGGGCTTTGACCCCGAAGCCGAGCCCAATAGAAGAGGTGGAAAGCGGGACATGAACTGCAGGCGTGGAATTACGGACCAGAGTTCAAAGGCTTGACGGATCAAGCACGGCCAACGTTTGACTGAAATCGGGAAAGTGCAAGCAAAGAAACAAAGAAAGTGGAATGGCCGCTTCGGAGAATTCCGGCGCCTGGGTGACTGTCGTGTTGACGGAGATTCGTGAGAGGGAACGTACTAATTACGCGAGGCTTTCAAACAGGTACTGGCTGCGCAACGTAGACGGCGCGTTCTACCGTCGAACGTCGACTCCAGCCACCCACCGAATGATAAGTGTCCTTTCAGTCGTAGAAGTAGCAAATCATCGACCCACTCCGGCCCTG
>Ga0302319_10017456_pt1 | contig 13140 bp, 8 predicted proteins | sample Bog_T0_2_FD_203319 | JGI IMG/M metagenome (GOLD analysis project Ga0302319, IMG submission 203319) | Peat permafrost microbial communities from Stordalen Mire near Abisko, Sweden - Bog_T0_2 | ecosystem: Environmental > Terrestrial > Soil > Wetlands > Peat | place: Sweden: Abisko, Stordalen Mire...
CGCAATGCAAGCTGAAAGGCCCCACTCATGCTCAGCTTGAGTGGGGCCTTTCTATTCCCTATTCCCGAGGTCCCCAATCTTCGTTCTGCTCGATTCGTCCTGGCCGGTTGGTGTATCGTCCAATTCGTATGGCAACCACTCCGAGCAGCGTTCCGCATCCCGCGCCTGAGGCAGAAGAGGTCTACCGCCGATGGCTCCAGTTTCTCGATGACGAGTTCATTCGCCACAGCGCTCCAGAGCGGCGCGCGGAGATTGTGCGCGACCAGCTTTACCAGCTCTACCTGGGGCGGCCGCACGGTGGCAAGCTGAACCTGACATTGACCTCTGAACTGCCGGGGAACGTGGTGAGCCTGTCGCTCGACCCCGAGAACGTTACGCTCGAAGCCGGCCACTTCATCGACGTCGACCGTGAGCGCTTTAACCGGCGCAAGCCGCTGCTCTGGTTCTGGCAGATGTTCGACCGCTCCCCGGTGGGCATGAACCACTGGCTGGGCCTGAGGTTTCGCTGCATGTTGGGCCGCCACATCTTTGACCACATGGGATCGGGAGTGAAGATCTATCACGGCGTGGATTTGACGTATGGATATAAGCTATCGATCGGCGATGGAGTCACCATTCGCCAGGGAGCTTTGCTGAACGACCGCGGCGGCATCACCATCGGGAAAGGCGCTGTGATCGGTTCCTATGCTCGTGTTTATTCACACACACATAGTCCGGAGAACTTCGACAAGGTAACGCTGGTGCCGACAATCATTGGCCCCAACGCGCGCATCGCCAGCCACGCCATTGTTTTGGGAGGGCAAAATCTTGCCCCAGGTGAGGCCATTGGCAGCTTCCCTACTGACCGCGTCTAATCGACCCCACCGTGAACGACGAAGCGGTCAAGGTAGTCATGCAATAGCTTGCGATGGTCGTTGCGGTATGCGTCGTAATCCTGCGCGATTCCCTGGTCGGCGCCGTTGATCAGAATCCAGCAATCAATCATGCCGGCGTCGCTGAGCGTCACCAGGTTGCGCAGACTCTCGTCGAGCTTGTCGACCTTGAACTTTCTTTCCTTGATGACGGCGACCACCCCGCTGAGGGCCGCGTCTTCTTCCTTGAGCGTGTGCCGGTAGACCTTCTCATTGGGAAACTCCTTCTTGAAGGTGTCGCCTTGATAGCCGGCGCGAATGAGGGAATAGATCATCCACGAAGAAGAGCCGGGATTCTTGCTGTCGTCGGTGGAACCGGGGTCGATGTTGATGGTGATGTTCTTTGGGTTCTTCGAGTCGACCACGGGGCCCGACGGACGGTCGATCTTCGGCGCCAGCACCACAGCTTTCTCTCGCTGCGCCCACTGCTGAATCCCCAGCCAGGCGAGCTTGCTGTAAGGTTCGGCCACGATGGCGTCGAGAAATTTTGGCCGGGCAGCAACGGGGTCGCCACCAACGCGCACCAGCGCATCGCCCCAATAACGGTAGGCCGTCTCGCGGTTTGGATCGACGACAATGGCACGCGCGAACCACCTGGCCGCGGTTTTGAGATCCTTCATTGAGTAGGCAGTATCGCCCGCATAGAGCGGAGCCTCGTAGAGCTTAGGATCGGCATCGGCCGCGGCGGAATACTTGGCCAGCGCGGTGGCGAAATCTCCAATGCTGAAGGCCTTCTCAGCGGCCTGCTGCAACGCTTGCGCGGGGCTGCCTGGGGCTTCAGTGATCGGCGCATTGGGGTCGAGCTGCGTCATCATCTGCACAAAGTAGTTTGGATCGCCGAGCTGCACCGCGCGCTTGGCCGTGTCGCGCTCCCGCGTGATTAACGCCTTGACTTCCGCAGGATCGGAGGATTGCTCGGCCTTGGCACCCAGCGCTACCGCCAACCGTTCGGCGTACCCCCACTCCTTTGGATGGGCCTTGGCAAGATCTTCATAAAGAGGCAGCGCATCGAGCTTTTTTCCTGCTTCCCAAAGCGCATTGGCTCTTGCGGCCTCGTCTTCTTGCGCCGCACCGGCCGCAACACCCAGGGTCGCTACTGCCAGGAAAATCCAAATTCCCGCAATCCATTGCCGCACACCGCGCCTCTTTCTCACAACGAAATTTCGGGAAGCCTGTTCCTTTAGACAGCGGAGAGCCACGCTTTGTTCCCGCCAGGCGGCTGTTTGTTTGCTCGCCGACCATGCTAACCTGATTTTTTGGCCGCAGGGAGCGCACGTTTGCAACAGTCTGATCTCATCGACGGAATCTTCAAGCTTGTCATTCTGATTTTTTCGCTCTGCGTGCACGAGTGCGCACATGCCTGGATGGCCTCGAAGCTCGGCGACCAGACGGCGCGCATGCAAGGCCGCGTGACCCTCAACCCGATGTACCACGTGGACCCGATCGGGACGTTGCTGTTTCCGGCGCTGATGATCTTTGGGCCGATGTTTGGACTGAGTTTGTTTGGCGGGATGCTGGTGGGATGGGCAAAACCCACGCCGGTGATGACGCGCAACTTTCGCAAGATTGTACGCGACGACAATCTGACCACATTGGCAGGCCCGGCCTCGAATCTGCTCATTGTGCTGGTCGCCTTTTGCGCGCTGGGGGTGATGATGTTTGTCATCCCCGACGGGCACAACGCGGTGATTTCGTCTTTCATCGACACGCTTGACCCTGGTTCTGGCGATGCACCTCCACAGCCGATCGTGATGCTCTGCAGCCTGGCTATTCTGATCAACCTGTCGCTATGCATCTTCAATCTGCTGCCCATTCCGCCGCTCGACGGCAGCCACATTGTGCGCAACATGCTGCCGTACAACGCGGTGCAGGTCTACGATCGGATAGGCGGCTGGATCAGCTACCTGCTGATGATCTTTGTGGGCGGCTTCATCATGAGGCTTGTGCTGGGGCCGGCACTGGGGGTGATTTACTTTTCCCTCGGCCTGATCCACCGATAGGCTGTCCAGACGGCTGGCCAACGCCCCTCCCGCTACAATGGAATGTGCCCTTTTGAGTATCCCTCAGAAAGCGGCCGCACTCTATTGGCGCCACCCCTGGAATCGACTGAAACAATGCCTGAAACTGCAATCTCATCGCCCCGACCCCGTGTTCTGAGCGGCATGCGCCCCACCGGCAAGCTCCACCTTGGGAACTACATGGGGGCCCTGGCCAACTGGGTCAAGCTGCAAGACCAGTACGAGTGCTTCTTCTTTATCGCCGACCTGCACGCGCTGACCACCGACTACGCCGACACATCGAAGATCGCGCCGAATACGCTCGAGGTGGCGCTGGACTTCCTGGCAGCCGGCCTCGATCCGGAAAAATCCACCATCTTTGTGCAGAGCAAGGTGAAGCAGCACTTTGAGCTACCCCTCTATCTTGGAATGATTACGCCCCTTGGCTGGCTGGAGCGCGTACCCAGTTACAAGGAACAGCAGGAGAACCTGGTCGGGAAGGACCTGACTACCTACGGGTTTCTCGGCTACCCGCTGCTGATGGCCTCGGACATTCTGCTCTACCAGGCCGATTTTGTGCCGGTGGGGCAGGACCAGCAGGCGCACGTAGAGATCACGCGCGAGATTGCGCGGCGATTCAACCAGTTTTACAAGCTCGACGGCAAAGATGTGCTGCGCGAGCCCAAGGTGCTGCTGACTCCCTCGCCCAAGCTGCCCGGCACCGACGGCCGCAAGATGTCGAAGAGTTACGGGAATACGATCCTGATGACCGATCCCGAGCCGGTGGTTCGCCAGAAGCTGAAGACCATGGTGACCGATCCGGCACGGGTGCGCCGCACGGACCCGGGCGACCCGAACAAGTGCCCGGTTGGCGATCTGCACAAGGTCTTTTCGACCCAGGAGACACTCGCGAAGGTTTATGAAGGCTGCCGCTCGGCGGGGATTGGCTGCATCGAGTGCAAAGGCTGGGCGGCCAATGCACTGGTGCAGATTTTGGAACCGATACAGAGCCGGCGCGCCAGTTTCACCGAGCCGCAAGTGAAGGAGATTCTTGAAGACGGGTCGGGCCGCGCACGCACACGCGCTGACCAGACCATGCAAGAGGTGCGTTCGGCAATGCAGTTGACGCCGGCGAGCTAGGCCTGCCGCTGCGCGAGGAAGAGACGCGAGCGGGTTCGTACGTATTGCCGGAGTTCGTGGAACGCAAAGAACGCGGCTGGGATCGCCGAGGGAAGTTGAATGAACGAGAAGCCAGTCCCGTGGTGGCGAAAGGCCCTGAATTTTGCTTTGGGCGGGCTTCGCTCAGGGTTTGGGCTTTTTTCAAAGGCCGCGAAACCTGGTCCGTTAGAAACAACCGAACCGGAAGTTGAAACGTCCGCGCCGGAAGAGGAAGAATTATTGCAAAGTAGCGAAGCTCCGCAGGAAGTTGATGAAACATTGACCGAGCCAATTGCCAATCCGGAAGCCATCGTCGCCGTCTCTGAGACAGTGATGGATACAGTGCACGAGGCGGCGATTGAAGCCCGTGAAGTGGCCGCTCCGGCTTTGGAAGAAGCTGAGGAAGCTGCTCCCGCGGCGCCTGCAGTCGCTGGTGAGGCCGCGCGTGAGGCTGCGGCAGAGGCGGAACCGGAGGCCTTTGGCGAGCCGGAATCTGCTGTAACCTGGATTTCCGCGCCTGAAGTCGCGCCCGAGAAAGAACCGGAAGCTGTGATCGAGCCCGTTGCGGCAATTGGGACAATCGAGGGGTTGCTGGTGCCGGCGGTCGATCCCATAGTCGATGAGGTTCTAGAGCCCGCGCAACCAACCGAAGACCTTCGGGAGGCCCAGGCCGAAGTGGCGTCGGAGCAAGAGCCGGTAGTTTCGGCGGAGGCGCGTTCGGAGCTTGAGCCGGCACCGGCTGCGCCCGAAGAATTGGTCCCGTCAATCGAAGAAGCTGAGCCTGAGCCTGAGCCTGAGCCTGAGCCTGAGCCTATCGGGGCTGCAAACGCTGTCGAATCTGCTGATGCACTCGTGGTTGAGGCAACGACCGCTGATCCGGTCGCTGATCCCCTGTCTGAGCCGGGTTTGGAAGCGGTTACCGACCTGCTGCCAGAAGCGGCTTCGGGCCCGATTGCCGTTCCAAATACCATCTCTCATCTGGATACGGTCGCAGCTTCGGCCGCTGCCCCGATTGCTGAACCCACCTCCCCACCGGTTCTTGTTGCTCAGCCTGCTCCAGATCCGGTAGCCGATGAAAAGGCAGCCGCCAAGGTTCTCGCCGTCCAGAAGAAGCGGGATGAGGCGTCTGAGGACTCTCCTTTTTCGGTGATTGTGGACAAGGTCTATGACGGCCCGCTGGACCTGCTGCTGGACCTGATTCGGGCGCAGGACATCGACATTTACGACATTCCCATCGCCAGGATCACGGCCCAGTTTCTTGCCTACGTGAACCAGCTCAAGGCCACCGACGTGGACGTTGCCGGGGAGTTCATCTACACGGCGTCGCTGCTGATTCACATCAAGAGCAAGATGCTTTTGCCTCGCTCGCCAACCGGCCAAGACGATGCCGCAGAAGACCCGCGCCGGGAGCTGGTTGACCGGTTGCTAGAGCACGAGCGATTCAAGAATGCGGCGCAGATGCTGCAGCAGAAGCAGATGCTCGAGGCGGCGACCTGGACAAATCCTGGATTCCGCGAGTTTCAGAAAGAGGATGGCGGCGAGGCCGACATTGGCCCCGAGATCGCGGCGGACACCGTGGATCTGGTGCGGGTATTCCGCGACATTCTGGAGCGGGCCCGCAATCGGCCGGTTCTCGATGTCGAAGAGGACTCGGTGACCGTTGGCCAGATGATCCAGTTTCTCGCCCGCCGGCTGACCATGGAGGACAAGCCGATCGCGCTGCGCCGGCTGCTGAGCCACACGCGGTCGGAGCGGGCGCTGGTTGCCATGTTTCTGGCGCTGCTGGAGTTAGTGAGGCTTCAAGCCGTGCTGCTCAGGCAAGACCAAGCCTTTTCTGACATCTTCATCAAGAAGCACACCGGGTTTGACGCGGTGATGAACCAGGGGCTGACCAACGCGCTCGACGACTGGCGCTGATGCAGTTATTAATTCTGCCGCGGCCGAAATCAGCGTGGAGCAGCTCGCGGGGTAGTTTCAGAGCAACACCGCAGCGCGGTGAGGAGTACCGCCCGCGATTTCCACTGGACTCAGATCTTTTCTCGAATCTGCCGTATCCGATGTAGAATCAAAGAAGCAGAACCAGCCCTCACTGGTTCACCGAGCAAACAACTGCGCACGAATGTAGTTGTTGGGGTTTTATGGACGCCCACTTATCCCGCCGTTGTGTCTCCCGCCACACCTTGTCCCCTGGCTGTTCAATCCTTATTTCTATTGTTGATATTCGACCGTGGAGGTCCAGACGCCGCCGGAGTTTTTCCGACCGTGCTGGAAGCTTCTAATGGCCGATTTGGCAACCCTTGTTGAAATCATGCCCTCGGGCGCTTCAGTCGCAAGCGCGCCGGGCCTGAACTTCAGGCAAAAGAAGGCGACCAGCAAGGTGGGGCTTGCTCTGTTTGTGCTTGCGTTGACGAGCGGCCTGGCCTACATCGTCTTTCATGTCGCCAAGGATTTGAAAACGGTTGCCGTGCCCAGTGTGTGGCCGTATTTTCTGCTTGGCCTGGCTCTGCTGATCGCGCTTGGCTTCGAGTTTGTCAACGGCTTCCACGATACGGCGAATGCCGTGGCCACCGTGATCTACACACACTCGCTGGAACCGAATGTCGCTGTTGTGTGGTCGGGCCTTTGCAACCTTGCCGGTGTGCTTGCATCCACGGGCACGGTCGCATTCGCTGTGATCACGCTGCTGCCTGTCGATCTGATTCTCCAGGTCAGTTCGGGCGCGGGTTTCGCAATGGTTTTTGCTCTGCTCATTGCGGCGATCCTGTGGAACCTGAGTACATGGTGGTTTGGTCTGCCGGCTTCAAGTTCGCACACGATGGTTGGCTCCATCATTGGCGTTGGCATTGCCAACCAGTTGCTCAACATCCATACGGGAACCTCGGGCGTGGATTGGGACCAGGCGATCAAGGTGCTCAAGGTGCTGCTGGTCTCACCGGTGTTGGGGTTTGGCGCGGCCGCCCTGCTGATGATCATCTCAAAGAAGTTTCTCAAATACCCATCGCTGTACGAGGCTCCCAAAGACAAGCAGCCGCCACCATTTCCCATCCGTGCGCTGATGGTGCTCACCTGCACCGGGGTCAGCTTCTTTCACGGCTCGAACGATGGGCAAAAGGGCATGGGACTGATCATGCTCATTCTCATCGGCACCGTGCCAACGGCTTACGCACTCAACCACGCGGTGAGCCCGATGGAGGTGCAGGACTTTATTGCTGCCTCTGAACACGCCGGGCACATTCTGGACCGTCATGTGGACAAGAGCGCAATTCTCGGCCCCGATGCAAGAGAAGAAGTGACGGACTACATTCGCACCAAACAACTGCAGCCGGACACGATTCTTGCGCTGCGCGAGCTGGTGGAAGACCTGAACCACGAAGTTGCGCTGTACAAGGTATTCAAGTCAGTGCCGGCGCAGGACCAGACCAACGTACGCAACGACATGTACGTGGCCAGCGAAGCCATACGGCTGATGCAGAAGAGCGGCAACCCGAAATTTACAGCCGATGAAGACGCGGCGCTGAGCAACTACAAGAGCAAGGTCGACAAAGCCACCAAGTTCATCCCCGACTGGGTTAAAGTTGCCGTTGCCTTGGCTCTCGGTCTGGGAACCATGGTTGGGTGGAGACGCATCGTTGTGACCGTCGGCGAAAAGATCGGCAAAGACCACTTGACCTATGCGCAGGGCGCGACGGCTGGGCTCGTGGCGATGGCTACCATCTTTGCCGCGGACAACTTTGGCCTGCCAGTGTCAACCACGCACATACTCAGCTCGGGCGTAGCCGGCACGATGGTAGCCAACGGCAGCGGATTGCAGTTCTCGACGGTGCGCAATATTCTCGCGGGCTGGTTTCTGACCCTGCCGGCAGCCGCGTTTCTCTCCGGGCTGCTCTATTGGCTCTTCCGCGCACTCGCGTAGGAAATTCCGGTCGGGTAAAAGGCTGCACCGAATCCGACCGATGGGCTGTCTTCACGCGCCCCCATCCCTCGCAATGCTGGACATGCGCTCAAGTCAGGCCGAAGTGCTGCCGATGAACGCTTCGGGAGAGACTGCATGGCGATGCAAGCTCCAACGGCGACCTGCACCGAGGCTGGCCTGCAAAAGACCGCGGGGGAGTTGCGCTATGTGGCGCGGCAGCCGATCCTCAACTTGCAGGGTCGGGTGCACGGCTATGAATTGCTCTTCCGCAACGCCCCCGAGACACTGTTCAGCCGCGATGTGGACACAGCCGCGCGCACGATGCTCGATAACGCGGTGATCTTCGGCCTGGAAATGTTCACCAACGGCCTGCCGGCCTTTGTGAGCTGCACCATGGAAGCGCTGACCGAGCAGTTGGTGCATGTGCTGGCGCCCAAAACAACGGTGCTGGCGATTCCTTCAAGCCTGGAACAAACCCCGATGCTTGTCGACGCATGCCGCGCACTGAAGAAGCAGGGGTTTCGCCTCGCGCTCGACGATTTCAACCTGAAGGCAAGGATCAGGGACCTGCTGAACCTGGCCGACTACATCAAGGTAGACATCAAGCAACTGAGTGCCGATGAGCGCCAACATTTGCGGCGGATGCGGTGCCCCTCGATCGCGATGGTGGCAAAAAAGGTGGACACGCAGGAGGACTACCGCGAGGCCTGCGCAGAAGGCTTTACTTTGTTCCAGGGCAATTACTTCTGTCATCCTGTGCTGCTGAAGAAACATAAGGTTCCGGCGAGCAGGCTGTTTCACTTCGAGATCGTGAAGCAACTGCACCACGATCCCATCGACGTGCCCAAGGTGAGTCAGTTGGTCATGCGCGATGCTGCCCTGACATTCCGCTTGCTTCGCCTGGTGAACTCGCCCGTCTGCGCTATCCAACAAGAGGTGCGGTCGATCGAAGCGGCGATCCTCGTGATTGGTGAAGACACATTTCGCCGCATCGTCTCGCTCGCCGTGCTGAGTGAGATCAACGCCGATCAGCCCCCGGAGATTCTGCAGATGGCCTTGATGCGGGCTCGGTTTTGCGAGCTGGCTGCCGGGCTGTTCGGGCTCGACCCCAGCGAACAGTACCTGCTGGGGCTGCTGAGCCTGGTGCCCGCAATGCTCTGCCTGCCGATGGATGAGATCGTTCCGGCGCTGCCGCTGCGCGATCATATTTGCGATGCGCTGCTGGGAGAGATGAACCATGAACGGAGCCTGCTGGCATGGCTGGAGTGCCATGAGCGTGGCGACTGGGTGGCCTGCGACACAATTTTGCAGGCAAATCAACAAAGCCTGGCTTCCGACCTGCTGATTCAACGCTATGCAGATGCGGTTGTCTGGGCAGAAGCTGCGCTGCGGTCAGCCGTCTGAAGCTTCAGATTCTGCGACGCACCCAGGAATTTTGGGGCGCTTTTGCCGAGAATCATCTCACCGAATGCAACAATTCATTTCCCTTTCATCTGACTCGTATATCCATTGCTGTGTCCGGGAATTGCTTCCCCTCAGCACGACTGGACAGAATCCTATCCCCAACTTTGGAGTCTATCCATGTCCGATTTGGCAACTGCCATACCCGTTCGACCGCCGGCCGCTGAGCTGCTCGATAAGAAAATGAAGAAGTCCCATGCCGTGATCAGCACAGGGGTGGTTCTTATCGCATTGGTCGTCGGGCTTGGGTTCATCGGCTTCCACCTGATCAGCGACCTGAGCAGTGCCGCGACAGGCAGCATCTGGGCCTATGCCCTGCTGGCGATCGCCCTGCTGATAGCGCTCGGCTTCGAGTTCGTCAACGGCTTTCACGACACGGCGAACGCGGTGGCAACGGTGATCTACACGCATTCGCTAGAGCCAAACCTGGCCGTGGTCTGGTCGGGGATGTGCAACCTGGCAGGTGTGCTGGTTTCGAACGGCGCCGTAGCCTTTACCGTCATCACGCTGCTGCCGGTTGAGCTCATCTTGCAGGTCAGCTCCGGCGCCGGTTTTGCCATGGTTTTTGCCTTGCTGATTGCGGCGATTCTTTGGAACCTGGGGACATGGTGGTTCGGGTTGCCTGCGTCGAGTTCTCACACCATGGTGGGATCGATTATCGGTGTTGGCCTGGCCAACCAATTGATGAACGGACACAGCGGAACCTCCGGCATCGATATCGACCAGGTGTCAAAAGTCTTCAAAGTATTGCTGATCTCGCCGCTGGTCGGCTTTGGTGCGGCCTTCATCTTGTTTCTTCTCTCGAAATGGCTGATCAAGTACCCCGCACTTTACGAAGCGCCCAAAGACAGCTCACCTCCACCGTGGCCTATCCGCGGGCTGCTGATTCTGACCTGCACCGGCGTCAGCTACTTTCACGGCTCCAACGACGGGCAAAAGGGCATGGGCCTGATCATGCTGATTCTCATCGGCACCGTCCCCACGGCATACGCCTTGAATCACGCCGTAACCGGGAATGACGTGGTTCAGTTCATTGCCGCGTCGGAGACGGCGGGGAAGATTCTCGACGCGCATGTGGACAAGACTGGCATTCTAGGCGCCGATGCCCGGACCGAAGTGACCGACTACATCCGGAGCAAGCAGTTGCAGCCGGACACTGTTCTCGCGCTGCGCGAACTGGTTGAGGACACGAGCCACGAAGTGGCCCTCTACAAGGAACTGAAGGCAGTTCCAGCCAAAGATCAAACCAACGTCCGCAACGACATGTACGTGGCCAGCGAAGCTATTCGCCTGATGCAGAAGTCAGGCAAGCCAGCCTTTACCCCCGCTGAGACCGCAGGCCTCACCGCCTACAAAGGCAAGGTAGACAAAGCCACCAAGTTTATTCCCACCTGGGTAAAGGTCGCGGTGGCTCTGGCGCTGGGCATGGGGACCATGGTTGGATGGAAGCGAATCGTGGTGACTGTCGGCGAGAAGATAGGCAAGGAGCACCTGACCTATGCGCAGGGCGCCAGCGCCGAACTTGTGGCCATGTTCACCATCTTTGCGGCAGATAACTTTGGCCTGCCGGTCAGTACTACCCATGTGCTCAGTTCAGGCATTGCCGGGACCATGGCGGCCAATCACAGTGGGCTGCAGTGGTCGACCATCCGCAATATCCTGGCGGCCTGGGTGTTCACGCTGCCAGCGGCGGCATTGCTGTCTGGTAGCCTGTTCTGGGCGTTCAGCCAGATGGCGCACTAAGCTTCTCTTCCAAGCTGCTTTTAATCTGCCATTTAGGGCGTCTGGAGTCTTCCAGGCGCCCTTTTTCTCAGACTCTACGGGGCCTAGTACGGCAACTCTTCCATGGGAAACTCGCCCTTGCGGCCCAAAACGGTCTGCACAGCCCTGCATCCCTGCTCCACTTCCGGTACCATACTTGAGGTACCTATTGTCGAATGAGCCTTAAAGTCAAGCTGGAAGCAGTCATCTACGCCGCGGAGGAGCCGGTCACACTGGCCCAGCTCGCCGCCCTCTTTGCCACCGACGCCCTTGAATGGAAGGCGGAGCAACAGGCCCTGAAGGCCGAACAAGAAGCCGCGTCTGGCGGCGAGACGCCTGAACCGAGCTCCGAGCCAAGCCTCGGAGAAGCCGAAACACTGCCGCTGTTGGTGGACGGATTTGAAACCCTGGAGCTCGACCAGCCCGCGACGAACGGGGCGGAGCCGTCTGAGCCTGAAGCTGGTTTGGAGGCGTCTGCGGAAGCGGACGCAGATGCGGATGCGGCGGCTGTTGGAGCCGGCACGGACGAGAGAGCGGGCGATGATCCAGTTGAGGCCGAAGCACCGGCCAATGCCGAGCTGGAAGCTCGCCGCACTGCTCGGGTTCGTGATCGCGAGGCCCGTGCGGTGATTCGAACGCTGCTCGACGAGCTGATTGGCGACTACGCCGCCGATGTGCGCGGCGTTGAGATTCGCGAAATTGCCGGCGGCTTCAGGATGGCCACCAAGCCGGAGTGCCACGACGCGGTTCGGTCATTCGTCAAGAGCCTAAAACCGGTGCTAAAGCTCTCACTGCCTGCTCTGGAAACGCTGGCCGTTATCGCCTATAAGCAGCCGGTTACCGCGCCGGAGGTCAATGAGATTCGCGGCGTCGATTCCTCCGGCGTGTTTGGCTCGCTGCTGGCGCGCAAGCTCATCGCCACGGCCGGGCGCAAGCCGGTGATCGGCCGGCCCATCCTTTACAAAACCACGCGCGAGTTTCTGCTTCGATTCGGGCTGAAAGATGTGACAGAACTGCCCTCGATGGAGGAGTTCGAGAAGATGGCCAGCCTGGAACTTGACGAACCGGAGCCCGCCGCCAGCGTGGAAGCGCCACTCGCGACCAATCTTGATTTGAATTTGGAGATGGACGAGGCAGCGGAAGAAGAACTGCCGAGCGAAGTCCTGATCTCTACACCGCAATCGCCTGAACCCAACCAGACCGCCGAGACGGCGGGCAGCAACGAACCCACCACCACCGGAGAGGCCGCGCCTGCTGCGCCTCCGGTCACCGAGCAGGCAGAAACTGAGAATTCCCCCCATGGCGAAGAAGTCCACCAAGTCCACTGAGACCGCTGAAATAGACCCCATTGTCCCCCCGGCGACCGAACCCGAAGCAGCCGTAAAGCCCAAGAAGAAGAGAGCGACCAAAAAGGTCAAGATTGAAGACCCCATCGGAGATGTGTCTGACGGCGAAGCTAAGGCTGCGGTTGAACCCGTGAATGCGCCGGCAGCGGATGGAGAAATCGCAACTGCTGAAGACCATGCAGAAACCGAGGCTGAGGGCGGTGCGATCACGAGCCCGGAAACGGACGCCACGGCAGACACGGAGGCCAGCCCCGCCGTGGAAGCCGACGATGACGAGGATGAGCCTGTCTTCAAGCCGCGGCCGCCGGCCAAGCTCGAACGCCTGCAAAAGATCCTTGCCAAGGCCGGCGTGGCCAGCCGGCGCAAAGCCGAGGAGATGATCGAGCAGGGCCGCGTTCAGGTCAACGGCAAAACCGTCACAGAGCTGGGCACCAAGGCCGATTCCGGCCGCGATCACATCCGCGTAGACGGCAAGCTGCTGCAAGGCGATGAACGCCTGCGCTATTTCGTCCTGAACAAGCCCAGGGGATTCGTCACAACGGTCAAGGACCCCGAGGGCCGGCCAACCGTGATGCAGTTCTTTGACAAGATGC
>Ga0302319_10017460_pt1 | contig 13137 bp, 10 predicted proteins | sample Bog_T0_2_FD_203319 | JGI IMG/M metagenome (GOLD analysis project Ga0302319, IMG submission 203319) | Peat permafrost microbial communities from Stordalen Mire near Abisko, Sweden - Bog_T0_2 | ecosystem: Environmental > Terrestrial > Soil > Wetlands > Peat | place: Sweden: Abisko, Stordalen Mire...
CCCCCCAATGTGGGGAGGCCGGCGGCAATCGGCAAAGAGTTTTTGCCGATTGCCGCGGGCTCGGCTAAAACCATGACCCATGCGCACGCTCTATCATGTTTTGCTCTGCCCCAAATCGCGCAAGATCCGTATCGTGCTGGCCGAGAAGAAGCTGGCTTTCCTTTCGGTCGAGGAACAGCCCGGCGCTTCCCGCCCGGAAATTCTTGCGCTGGCGCCGGCCAGTGAACCGCCGGTGCTGGTGGATGAGGACGGCACGTCTTTCAGCGACAGTGCCGCCATCGCCGAATATCTCGACGAAGCCTATGGCGAGCCGCCTTTGCTTGGTCTCACTGTGCGACTCCGGGCCGAGGTGCGGCGGCTGACCGGCTGGTTTGATGGCAAATTCAACCGCGAGGTGACCGCCAATCTGGTGGGCGAAAAGCTGGTCAAACGGCAGATCGGCGGGGACGGGCCGGATTCGCGGGCAGTGCGCGCCGGGTTCGCTGCGATCGGCGCGCATCTCGACTATCTCGGCAGCCTGGCGGAAAGACGCCGCTGGCTGGCTGGTGACATATTTTCGATGGCCGACATCGCCGCCTGCGCGCAACTGTCCTGCGTCGATTATCTCGGCGATGTGCCGTGGAATGCACATCCCGCCGCCAAAGACTGGTATGCGCGGGTTAAATCGCGCCCCTCGGTGCGGCCGCTGCTGGCCGATTGCGTGCCCGGCATTCCCCCGCCACCCACTTATGCCGACCTGGATTTTTAGCCCACTCCTGGCGGTGCTGATACTGGGCGCGGTGGCGGCGCGGGCGGATGTCGTCACCCGCCTGCCGGGCAATGACAAGCGGGTGGCGCTGACCTTCGATGCCTGCGAGAACCGGACGCCGGCCAGTTTCGATTCCGCGATCGGCGATTACCTGCTGGCCGAACGGATCCCCTTCACCGTGTTCGTCAGCGGCCGCTTCGCCCGCCACAACCAGGCGGCGTTGCGCGACCTGGCTGCCCATGATTTCGTCGAGCTGGAAAATCATTCGCTCGATCATGACAACCACATGGAACGCCTGCCGGACGCGGAAATCCGCCGGCAGATTGACGCCAACGGCCAGCTGTTGTTCGATTTGACCGGGCGGCGCAGCCGTTTTTTCCGCTTCCCGGCCGGCAATTACGACGCCCGCGGCCTGGCGCTGGCCGAGCAGCTCGGCTACACCGTGGTGCATTGGAGTTTCGCCAGCGGCGACCCGGCCAAACAGGTTTCGCCGCAGCAACTGAGCGACTGGGTGCTAGCCAAGACCAGGCCGGGCAGCATCCTGATCTTCCATATCAATGGCCGCGGCTGGAGCACCGCCGCCGCCCTGCCCGGCATCGTCGATGCGCTGCGCCAGCGCGGCTATCGTTTCACCACCCTGGCGGCGGCCCTGCCATGATCTGGCGGGATCTGGCGGCGGGCGAGGCCGAGCTGCTGGCAGAAGCATGCGTCGGCTTCGATCCCTATCGGCGCTTGGGCTACCGGGCCGAGACGCTGGTCGCCTATCTGAGCCGGCCCGACGCCGCGTTGCAACGCAGCGCTCTGGAGTATGACGGCGCACTGATCGGCGTGGTCTGCCTGCGCCGGCCCTGGCTGCGCGGACCCTTGCTGGAGATGCTGGCGCTGCTGCCGAGCGCCCAGAACCAAGGGCTGGGAGGCGAGATCGTTGCCCGCCTGCAGGATGAAGCGGGGGCCAATCTCTGGGCCACGGTCAGCGACTTTCATACGCCAGCCCGCCGCTTCTACGCCCGGCACGGCTTTGTCGAACTCTGTCCGCTGCCCGACCTGGTCCGGCCAGGCCTGTCGGAACTCCTGCTGCGATGGCAGGACGTCAGCCGGTCCAATATCGGCTGACTCCCCCTGCGGGTTGCGAGTAAGCCGGATTCCGCCACATCGTCGAGCCGCCAAACGGCGGAGAAATCGGTTCGTCAGAACACGAACTGGCTGCGCGCCGCCACGGCATCGATATGGGTGCCGGCCGGAGTGGTCGAGGCTGTACCGTTGCTGGTTGGTTTCCACAGCTGGTCGAGGTTGGTATGGATGAAATCGACCATGAACCGCATATTCACATTGGGGTACCAGTTGATCCCGACATCGATTCCCTTCTGGTCACCGCCATTGATGCCGCCGGTCAGATGCGGCGCCACGCCCGGCGTGAATTTGTCGTTCAAATCGATCGCGCTGTAGCGCGCTGCCAGTTCCACCGCGCCCCAGCCGTCGCCTTGCAGGGTGAAAGGATGGTCGGGAATCACCCCCGAATAGGCGCCGGTCTCGGCGATATAGCGGCGCTGTCCGCCGAAGGCGTAGCTGGCCTCAACATAGCCGCCATTGAAGCCGAGTTGCGGCGCGACATTGTCCCTGCTGCCGTCGCCAGGGTTGATGCCATGCGCGACCTGATCCACCGTGTAATGGAAGAATTCACCCTGCGTGAAGAAGCGCTGATAGGCGGCGGCGGCTTCGAGTTCGGCGACTGTGCCGGAATGGGCGGGAATATTGCCGGTATTGAGCCCGATTGTCGGGTCGATCCGCAATTCCGGGCGATCGCTCAGCGCCAGCGCGGCGGCGCCGGCTACTGTGCTGATACTGGTGGCCGTGGTGGTGGTGGCATTGACATGCGCATTGAACAGATGGCCGGCATCGGCACCCAGATGCAATGAGCCGCTGTCGGACTGCCAAAGCTGAGCGCTGACGCGTGCCAGTGTCGCGAAATTGCCGTCATTGGCGCCGGTATGCGGCGCGCCCGACTGCGGACCGGTGAGATAGGCGCCAAACCAGTAACGGTGGCTGTTCGAGCGCAGGCCGAGTCCGGAGCGGAAGTCACCACCGCCGAATTCGGTGGCGACCACCTGGGACGATGACCGTTCCAGGAACATGATGTCATTGGAACTGCTCGATTCGTCGAGCGTCCAGGGAATGTCGAGATAGCCGAAATCGACCGCCAGAGGAACCTTGTTGCCGGGCTTGTTGAAGCCGTTGAAGGTGACATAGGCGTTCTCGACGCCGGAAGTGGCGGCGCCGCTGACGCCGGTGGTAACCGAGTCAGCCGAATTGCCGAAATCATAGATCAGCCGGTAGGCCCAATCGCCGAGAAAAGTGCCGCCGATGCCGAGACGGGCGCGTCGCGCGTCGGCACCGCTGTCGAGCGGATGGCCTGGGCTGCCTGGCCCAGCCCCTTTGACGCCGCCATCCGGTTGCGTGCTGAGATAGTCGCCGGCATCGAAATGCAGGCGGGCCAGGATGGCGACCGAGTTCTGGCCGTCGGGCGTGACCATGCCGAATTGGTGGGTGGGCGATTCGACCAGTTTCGGCGTCGTCGGTGATGGCGCCTGCGCCTCGATTTGTAGGGCGGTCCTAGTCTGCTGTGCCTTCAATTGGGCGATCTCGTCCTGCAACTGCCGCAATTCGGCCTGGTGCTGTGCTTCCAGGCGCTGAATCTCGCTTTCCAGGCGGGCGATCGGATCCTCGCCGGCTGCCGTGGACCGGCAGGGGAATTGACTGACGGCTCCCATCGCCAAGGTCGCGGCAAGGCTGGCATAGACTGAAACGGAACGAACAGACACGATGAAACACCCCCGAATAAATTACACAGTACAAAACTGTGTTATAAAAAATATTGTTCTACTATAAAAGTGTACTGTATGATCCCACTCTGTCAATTGGTAAAATAGTGGGAGACTGGGGGATCAGAAGCCGAACCCGGCAGCGCGCTTATAGGAGTTCTTCAACGGGATTCCACGCCGACGGCCGTAACCAAAACGAGGCGCCTCGGACTCAGGACGACATCGGAAATTGAGCCAATGACCGAAAATTGCGCACGCGATCCGAAGCGGAATCCCGAAGACGTTACCGCTTGGCACCCATCAGCGACAGTGTGGGCGTTCAAGCAGAGCGACTGCTTTCAACGCTATGACTGCCGGCTGGATCGAGGGCGATTTCTTGTCACCCGGGCGGCACCCTGCCCAGCAATCGGTCAACAAAGGCGGGCAGGATCAGGCTGGCCGGACCATAGTCGGATTCGTCGAACTGCCCGCTGCCGGATTGCGGTTCGAGATTGAGTTCGACACAGCGCACCTTGGCCTCGCTGCGGACATGGCCAACGAAGCCGGCGGCGGGATAGACACTGCCCGAGGTGCCGATCGAGACAAACAGATCGGCACGCGCGAGAGCGTCATAGATGCGCGGCAATTCGAGCGGCACCTCGCCAAACCAGACCACATGCGGGCGCAACCGCCCATAATCCCGACAGGCCGGGCACTTGGACACGACCGAGAGAGGCCCCAGCCAGGGCAGAATCAGGCCGCACTGTTCGCAGCGCGCTTTGAGCAGTTCTCCATGCATGTGGATCACCCGCGGCGTGCCGGCCCGTTCATGCAGATCATCGACATTCTGGGTGACCAGCACCACTTCACCCGGCCAATCGCGTTGCAGCCGGGCCAAGGCCAGATGGGCGGGATTGGGCTGGATATCCGGTTGCTGCAAACGGGCACGGCGGTCATTGTAGAATGCGTGCACTTGTGCCGGATCGCGGTGAAAAGCTTGCGGGGTGGCCAAATCTTCGAGATTGACGCGCGACCACACCCCACCTCGGTCGCGGAAGGTGTCGAGTCCGGATTCCTGTGAAACGCCGGCGCCGGTCAGGATAACGATGGTGGTGATCGGCAGGACGTTGGTTGGCAGGTCAGCGATTCTCCCGATTCTTGACCAGATCATCGACCACCGCCGGATCGGCCAGGGTGGAAATGTCGCCCAATCCGTCCTGTTCGTTGGCGGCGATCTTGCGCAGGATGCGCCGCATGATCTTGCCCGAGCGGGTCTTCGGCAGGCCCGGCGCCCATTGAATCAGATCGGGCGAGGCGATCGGACCGATTTCGTGCCGTACCCACGCCACCAGCTCCTTTTTCAGGCCGTCAGAAGGCAAGGCGCCGGATACCAGGGTGACATAGGCGTAAATGCCCTGCCCCTTGAGGTCGTGCGGATAGCCGACCACCGCCGCCTCCGCCACCACTTCATGCGCGACCAAGGCCGATTCCACTTCGGCCGTTCCCATGCGGTGGCCGGAGACGTTGATGACGTCATCGACGCGGCCGGTGATCCAGTAATAGCCGTCTTCATCGCGGCGGCAGCCATCGCCGGTGAAATAGAGGTTTTTGTAGCTGCTGAAATAGGTCTGGAAGAAGCGCTCATGATCGCCATAGACGGTGCGCATCATGCCGGGCCAGGAATCGGCAATGCACAGATTGCCTTCGACCGCGCCTTCCAGCACATGGCCCTCATTGTCGACCACCACCGGCTTGACGCCGAAAAACGGCCTGGTCGCCGAGCCGGGCTTGAGCGCGGTGGCGCCCGGCAGAGGTGTAATCATCAGCCCGCCGGTTTCGGTCTGCCACCAGGTGTCGACGATCGGGCAGCGGCCATCGCCCACCACTTCGTGATACCACATCCAGGCTTCCGGATTGATCGGCTCGCCGACCGAACCGAGCAGGCGCAGGGTTTTTCGGCTGGTGCGCTTGACCGGGTCGGCGCCGTCGCGCATCAGGGCGCGGATGGCGGTCGGCGCCGTATAGAAGATGGTCACCTTATGCTTGTCGACCACCTTCCAGAAGCGGGAGACGTCGGGAAAATTGGGAACCCCCTCAAACATTACGCTGGTGGCGCCATTGGCCAGCGGCCCATAGACGATATAGCTGTGGCCGGTGACCCAGCCGACATCCGCGGTGCACCAGAACACATCATCCTCGCGCAGATCGAAGACATAGTGGTGGGTCATCGAGGTGAACACCAGATATCCGCCCGATGTATGTACCACCCCTTTCGGCTTGCCGGTCGACCCCGAAGTATACAGCAGAAACAGCGGGTCTTCCGCCCCCATCGCCGCCGGCCGATGGGTCGCCGAGGCCGCCGCGATCAGCTCGTGATACCAATGGTCACGGCCGGAGACCATATGCACCGGGGCTCCAGTGCGTTGCACCACCACCACCGATTTGACGCTCCAGCTGGTTTCCAGCGCGAGATCGGCATTGGCCTTGAGCGGCACGGTGCGGCCGCCGCGCAGGCCCTCGTCGGCCGTGATCAGAAACGAACTGGCACAGTCCTGGATACGGCCGGCCAGACTGTCCGGCGAGAAACCGCCGAACACCACCGAATGCACGGCGCCGATGCGGGCGCAGGCCAGCATCGCCACCGCCGCTTCCGGGATCATCGGCATGTAGATGGTGACGCGGTCGCCTTTTTGTACGCCCAATCCCTCGAGTGCATTGGCGAAGCGGCAGACCTCCTCATGCAACTGACGATAGGTGATGGCGCGATGCTGCGTCGGATCGTCGCCTTCCCACAGGATCGCCACCTTGTCGCCCCGCTTCGCCAAATGCCGGTCGAGACAATTGGCAGCGACGTTCAGGGTGCCGTCTTCGAACCACTTGATATGCAGGTCGGATCCGAACGAACTGTCCTTGACCTTGCTGTAGGGCGTGATCCAATCGATACGCTTGCCATGTTCGCCCCAGAAGCCGGTCGGATCGTCGAGCGACCGCTGATACCACTCTCGATAGGTCGGCTCGTCAATCTGTGCGCGGGCGGCAAACTCGGCCGGAACCGGAAAAATCTGATTCGGTTCGTGATGCTCATGCGTCGAAGCCATGGCGGCGTCTCCTCGATCGGGGTGGGCAAGTTCGGCGCCTGGAAAGGCCGATCGCCTCATGTTTTATCGGTGGGTACTATCCGCCTTCAGCGCCGGGGTGACAAGTACGACAAACTGATAAAGCCCGCCTTAAGATTGGCGCGGCGCGGCCATACCCCTATATTGGGTCAGGTTATGCCCGCGCGGTGACATATGTGCCGCCATGCCGTTTCGTCGACCGGCTGAACCGACAATCGCGAGTTGCGCACCAGCGCCAGATGCGACAGCGCCGGATCCAACTTGATCTGATCGAGGCTAACCGGCAGCGGCAGCGGCCGCACCAGAGTAAGATCGACCATACCGAAACGGCCGCTGGCGTCGGACGGATCGGGATAATAGAGCTTGCTGACTTCGACGATGCCGACGATCCGCCGCTCGGCCACCGAGTGATAGAAAAACACCTGATCGCCGAGACGCATCGCCTTCATATTGTTGGCGGCTTGGTAATTGCGCACGCCATGCCAATGGGTGGTGCCGGCCTTGACCTGGTCCTTCCAGGACCAGGCGCCGGGTTCTGTCTTGACCAGCCAATAGGCCATGCTGCGCTCCTAGATATCTATTACAAACCCCAACTCGCTGGCGAACGGGCGGGCCAACAGGCCGGCGATGGTCTCATCGACCGTGAGCCTGCCGCCCAGCAGCGCCGCCACCGCCTGGCAGATCGGCATATCGACGCCCCGTCGGCCGGCCAGCGCCATCACGGCGGCGGCGGTGTCCACCCCTTCCGTTACCCCGCGCCGCGCCGACAGAATATCGTCAAGACCATTGCCCTGGCCTAGGGCTGCGCCCAGCGAATAATTGCGCGATTGCATCGACGAGGCGGTCAGCACCAAATCGCCGAGACCCGACAATCCCATACAGGTGGCGGCGCGGCCGCCCATCGCCTGCGTCAGGCGCACCATTTCCGCCAGGCCGCGGGTGATCAGCGCGGCGCGCGCATTGTCGCCCAGACGGCGTCCCTCGACAACGCCGCAAGCAATCGCCAATACGTTCTTGACGGCGCCGCCCAGTTCGACACCGATCACATCGTCGGTGACATAGGGACGAAAGGCCGGGCCGCCCAGCGCCACCGCCAGCGACTCGGCCAGCGTGGGGTCGCTGGCCGCCAAGGTGATGGCAGTCGGCAAGCCACGTCCGACCTCGGCGGCAAAGGTTGGTCCGGACAGCACCGCCAGCGGCAAACCCGGCAACTCCTGGTCGATAACGTCACTCAGCAGCTGGCCGCTGGCCAGTTCGATTCCCTTGGCGCACAGCAGCAGCGGCCGTGCCGCCGGCAGATGCGGGCGCAGTGCCCTGCAAATCGCCCGCACATGCTGCGCCGGGGTTACCAGCAGCAGGGCGTCGCAGGCGCATGCGGCCGCCAGATCGCCGGTGGCGGCGACTCCGTCGAGCGGCACCTCGGGCAGGAACAGGCTATTGCGGCCGGTCCGGTTGATCGCCTCGATCACTTCCGCTTCCCGCGCCCACAGCACCACCTGGCGCCCGGCTCGGCGCGCCGTGGCCGCCAGCGCGGTGCCCCAGGCGCCGGCGCCGATCACTCCGATGCGCTGCATAGACGTTCCTCCTCGAAGTCACACATCCAGGCGAAAGCCGATCTCCATCACCCGGCGCGACGGCAGCTGGAGATAGTCGGCAGTGCGCAGGCCGATCTGATTGAGCAGATGGAACACGCCCCACACCAAGGCCGGCAGACGGCGTCCGGCCGTTCTTCGCACCAGCGATTCGTGGCCGACGAAATAATTCACGTCGCTGCAAAAGGCGTGACCCAGCTTGACGCAACCCTTGAGCGCGGTGACGACATCGACCCGCTGCATGAAACCGACCGTGATGGTCAGGCGATGCAGTCCGCCACCGATATCCTGCCATTTGATGCGTTGCGCCGCCGGCACCCGCGGCCGCTTCGACAAATCGATTGTCAGCAGGATCACATGCTGCTGCAAGACCTTGGTATGGCCGATATAATGCGGCAGCATAGGCGTGATCAGGTCGGTGACGCGGGTCAGGAACACCGCCGTCCCCGGCACGCGCGCCACCACAAGGTGGTCGAGTTCGGCCAGGAATTTCTCCATCGGCATCGCTTCTTCCGACAGGCGGCGGTGCACCGTGGTGACGCCGATGCGCCAGCAGATCATCGTCAGCGCAACCAAGGCGCCGATCGAGATCGGCAGCCAGCCACCCTCGACGAATTTGCTGGCATTGGCGACGAAAAAGGCGGCATCGATCGACGCGAACAGGGCGATCAGCGGCAGGGCCAGCGGCCACGGCCAGCGCCAATCGGCGCGCATCACCCGGTAAAGCAGCAAGGTGGTGGCCAGCATGGTCGCCGACACCGCCACGCCGAAGGCATTGGCCAGCCGTTCCGAGCTCTGAAAGCCGAGCACGATCAGCAAGGTAAGCAGCATCAGCAGCCAATTGACGAACGGCACATAGATTTGCCCCGACGCCTCGGCCGAGGTCGAGGTCACCGTCATGCCCGGCATCAACCTGAGGCCGATGGCTTGGCGGGTCAGCGAAAACACGCCCGAGATCAGCGCCTGGCTGGCGATCACCGTGGCGGCGCCGGCCAGACCGATCATCGGAACTTGCAGCGCCCCCGGCACCAGTTTGTAGAAGGGATTGTCGGCGGCTTCGGGATGCGCCAGCACCCAGCCGCCCTGGCCGAAATAATTGAGCAGCAGGGCCGGAAACACTAGCAAGAACCAGGCCAGCCGGATCGGTCTGGCGCCGAAATGACCCATATCGGCGTAGAGCGCCTCGGCGCCGGTCAGCGACAGGAACATCAGGCCGAAAACCAGAAAGGCCTGCGCCGGCGCGCGCGCGAGAAAATGCAGCGCCGAGCGCGGATCGAAGGCGGCAAGAATGGCGGGCGCAGCGACAATGCCGCGCAGGCCGAGCCCTGCTATGACCAGAAACCAGACGATCATCACCGGCCCGAACAAGGCGCCGAGGCCGCCGGTACCACGTCTTTGCAGGGCGAACAGGCCGATCAGGATCGCCAGTGTCAGGGGTACCACCCAGGCGGTCAGGTCAGGGGCCACCACCTTCAGCCCTTCTATCGCCGACAAAACCGAAATCGCCGGGGTGATGACGCCGTCGCCATAGAGCAGCGCCGCGCCGATTACGCCGATCAGCACCAGCAGCGTCAGCCGGCCGGAATGATCCTTGCCGGTGACCAGCGCCACCAGCGCGAGGATGCCGCCCTCGCCGTCATTGTCGGCACTCATCACGACGGCGACATATTTCAGCGACACCACCAGGGTCAGGGCCCAGAAAATCAGACTGACGATGCCGATCACCGCCAGCGGCTCGGCCAGCTTGCCCCCCGCCGCCGCCAGCGATACCTGCACCGCATAGAGCGGCGAGGTGCCAATATCGCCGAACACCACGCCAAGCGCGGCCACCGAGGCGCCGGCCAGCGGCAAAGCGTGCGGATGATAGGGGGAGTCCGGCTCGGCGGCCGGGGGTGCGGCATCGTTCCGCATGGGCGCTCCTACCAGCCGATCGCGGCACCGACCGGAGCCCTGCGATCATTGGCGCCCACCAGGAGGCCGGGTTTGTAGGCCGCCAGGCGGTCGCCTCCGGTCAGGATCGCCTCGCTGGCGCCCGATTGGGTGCCCAGGCTGAGGCTATAGCCCATCTCGCGCAATCCGAGGGCAGTGGCATCGTCGAAGGCGCCGGCGTCATAGGCGATGCTGTCGGGGAGCCATTGCTGGTGAATGCGCGGCGCGTCGATCGCTTGCGACAGGGTCATGTGGTAGTCGACCAGATTGACGATCGCCTGCAGAATCGAAGTAATGATGGTGCCGCTGCCGAAGCTGCCGATCGTCAACAGCGTCTGGCCGTCTTTCGCCATGATGGTGGGCGCCATCGAACTGAGCGGCGCCTTACCCGGCCGAATAGCGTTGGAGTCGCCGGTCACCAGCCCATCTTCGTTGGGTTCTCCTGGCTTGGCGGCGAAATCGTCCATTTCATTGTTGAGCAGGATGCCGGTGTCGCCGGCCACCACCTTGGCACCGAACCAGTCGTTCAAGGTATAGACTACCGAAACCGCGGTGCCGGCCTGATCGACCACGACGTAATCGGTGGTATGGCGGCCCTCGGGCGGGGCGGCCACACTGCCCAGCGACAAGGAAGGCGTGGCGCGGTCGGGGGCGATCTTGCCGCGAAGTTCGGCCGCATAGCCCTTGTCGAGCAGATGGTCGCTCGGATTGACGACGAAATCGGGGTCGCCCAGGCTTTTATTGCGATCGAAGAAACTGAGCCGCATCGCCTCGGCGATCACATGCAGCGACCCGGCACTGTGATAGCCGAGCGCCGCCAGATCGTAGCCTTCCAAGATGTTGAGCGCCTCGCACAGCGTAATTCCGCCCGAACTGGGCGGCGCCGCCGTGGTGATGTCAAAACCGCGGTACTGGCAGGTGATGGGGTCGCGCTGATGCATCTGGTAGTTTTCGAAATCGCTTTTCTGCAGCACGCCCCGGTGCGCGGTGCTGGCGGCGACGATGGCGTCGGCGATCCTGCCCCGGTAGAAGGCATCCGGACCTTGCTCTGCGATCAGCCGCAAGGTTGCGGCCAGCTGTTTTTGGCGCAGCCTTGCACCCGGTTTGGGTAGGCCGTGACGCAGAAAGATCACTGCTGCCGCCGGATCCTTGGCCAGCAGCGGCGCGGCGGTGGCGATCATGTCGATATCGCCGTGGCGCAAGGTGAAGCCCTTTTCCGCCAGGCGGATCGACGGCGCGATCAGCTCTGCCAGCGGCCGCGTGCCATAATCGGCCAGCGCCGCCGACAAGCCGCGCACTGTGCCCGGCACGCCGACGGCCAGATAGCCGACATTGCTCAGGGCGGGAATCACCGTGCCGTCGGCATCCTGGAACATGGTCGGTGTGGCGGCGCCCGGCGCCCGTTCCCGAAAATCGAGGAATCTGGTGCGGCCATCGGCGAAGCGGATCGTCATGAAACCACCGCCGCCGATATTGCCAGCGGCCGGATGCACCACCGCCAGCGCGTAGCCGACCGCCACCGCCGCGTCGATGGCGTTGCCGCCCTTGCGCAGCACAGCGGCGCCGACCTGCGACGCCAGAGACTGCGTGGAGACCACCATGCCATGCCGGCCGGTCACGCTCGCGGCCGGCTCCGCCGCTCTTGTCGGCGGCGTAAACAGAAGCGTGAAGGCCGCCAGCAGGGCGAAGCTTGTTCTTAGCACGGCGTATTTCCTCTCTTTTTGTGTCCGCCAAATCATGCCCGAAGCCCCTGCTGCGAGGCCAGGAAATTAGCTAGCTCTTGACCCCCGCGCCAAGCAGCGCCGGGGCACCCGGGTCAAGTGGCCAGCGGGGACGCGGCGCGAAATCCAGCCCGTCCGGCAGCGGGTTCAATCGCCAGCGTTCGATGCCGGCCCAGGCGATCATCGCCGCGTTGTCGGTGCACAAGGCGAGCGGCGGCGCCACCAGAACGGCGGCGCGCCTGGCCGCCAGCGCGGCGAGGCGATGGCGTAGCAGCTGGTTGGCGGCGACGCCGCCGGCCACCACCAGCCGGGTCGGCCCAGGATAAGCTGCCTGAAAAGTGGCGAGTGCATTGCCGACCCGCTCGTCCAGCACATCGGCGACCGCCGCCTGAAACGAGGCGGCAAGATCGGCGCGATCCTGGTCGCCGGGAGCGGGCAGCGCGACCCAGGCCAGACGGGCGGCGTTCTTGAGGCCGGAAAAGGAGAAATCACAACCCGGCCGGCCACGCAGCGGCCGTGGCAGGGCGAAGCGGCCAGGGTCGCCGCTTTGGGCCGCCGCTTCCAGCGCCGGGCCGCCGGGACTGCCGAGACCGACCAGTTTGGCGACCTTGTCGAAGGCTTCGCCGGCAGCGTCGTCGAGGGTGGCGCCGAGCCGGCGATAATCGCCGACGCCCGCCACCGCCAAAATCTGGCAATGGCCGCCCGAGACCAGCAGCAGCAGATAAGGAAAATCGAGCCCGGGTGCCAGACGCGCCGACAGCGCGTGCCCTTCAAGATGGTTGATCGCCAAAAACGGCTTGCCGGTCGCCAAGGCGATCGCCTTGCCGGTGGTGACGCCGACGATGACGCCGCCGATCAGGCCGGGACCGCCGGTGGCAGCGATCACGTCGATGTCGGACAGGGCGACCCCGGCCTCGCTCAAGGCGTCGCCGATCAGGCGATCGAGATGGTCGAGATGGGCGCGCGCCGCGATTTCCGGCACGACGCCGCCGTAAGGACGGTGCTGCTGCTGCGACAAAATGCAATCGGCCAGCACGGTGCGGTCGTCACGTACCACCGCGGCGGCGGTTTCGTCGCAACTGCTTTCAATACCGAGCACCAGCATGTGCCCTTCACTACCCTCTTTCCTTCCCCCTTTCCAGCGCCTAAAACTAAAGTGATGAACGCCCCTTTTTCCCTCACCATCGGCACGCGCGGCAGTCCCCTGGCCCTGGCTCAGGCGGAGGAAGTGCG
>Ga0302319_10017465_pt1 | contig 13134 bp, 8 predicted proteins | sample Bog_T0_2_FD_203319 | JGI IMG/M metagenome (GOLD analysis project Ga0302319, IMG submission 203319) | Peat permafrost microbial communities from Stordalen Mire near Abisko, Sweden - Bog_T0_2 | ecosystem: Environmental > Terrestrial > Soil > Wetlands > Peat | place: Sweden: Abisko, Stordalen Mire...
GCTGGCGAAGGCCGTGGCCAATTCGGGCGCGGTTTCGGTGGTGGGTGGCGGCGATTCGGAAAAGGCGATCAAAACGGCTGGTGTATCGGACAAGATCACTCACGTTTCGACTGGCGGCGGAGCTTCGTTGGAGTTCCTCTCTGGTCTGGATTTGCCGGGTGTTTCGGCTTTGACGGATAAAAAGTAACAATGTCAAATAGGGAAGCCGATCCTTCCGCGTTCGGCTTCCGACCCACAAACTATTCATTTGTTATGATTCAGGCGGCATGGGCCCTTACTCAATCGGTGTAGATCTTGGTGGCACCAATTTGCGTGCCGCAGCAGTTAGTGAAAAAGGTAAAGTGCTGGAACGTGTTTCCGTGCCAGCGCATTATGACGCTGGGCCACTGCAGGTGGTGAGCGAAATTGTCGCGACCATCGGGAAGGTGCGCGATAAAATTCCGCAGGGAACGCTACGCGGCGTCGGCATCGGCGTGCCAGGGTTTATCGATATAGAGAAGGGAATCGTTGTTGGTTCGTCGAATCTACCAGGCTTCAACGATTTTCCCGCGCGTGACGAAATCCAAAGAGTCTTAGGCATTCCCATCATTTTGGAAAATGACGCGAACGCTGCGGCACTGGGTGAAAAATGGATCGGCGCCGGCCAAGACGTGAAGGATCTGATCCTACTGACGCTGGGTACTGGCATTGGGGGCGGGGTCATCACCAACGGCAAGATTCTGCACGGTTCGCATGGCATGGCCGGGGAATTTGGGCACATGACGGTTTATCCAGACGGCAACCCGTGTGGCTGCGGGAATAACGGTTGTCTCGAAAAGCACGCCTCTGCTACCGCCATCGCCGCCATGGGCCGCATGATGCACTTTGGTCAGGAAATCAATACCGCCGAGGACGTTTTTCGTTTGGCGGAAGCCGGCAATGAAAGGGCCCGCTGGGTGTTCGAATCGATGGGCCGGGCCTTGGGCATTTCATTGGCGAGCCTCATTAATGCATTCAACTTTCCGCTCTACCTGATTAGCGGCGGTCCCTTGCCCGCTTGGGATTTTTTTGCACCGTCCATGCTGGCCGAAGTGCGCAAGCGTTCGTTCACGTTCGCGCGCACAGGCACCCGTATTGAGCGGGCGCAGCTGGGCGCCGATGCCGGCTTGCTGGGCGCGGCATATCTGCCGTTCCAGGAAATGCTTACTCGGGAAGCGGTTACTCACTAATTTTTCTTCTCGCTACCATAGAACTTTTGGAGACCACAAAATGTATTGGCTTGGCCTAGACGTGGGTACCGGCGGATCGCGTGCGCTTTTGGTGGATTCCACGGGTGTTGTTCGTTACTCTTTCACCGCCCCTCACCAAGAGATGAAAATGCTAAAGCCTCTTTGGGCTGAGCAATCTCCCGACGATTGGTGGCACGCGAGCCAGCTTGCTATCCAAGGCGTTATTCGTGAAGCGGGCACCGATGGCTCCGCCATCAAGGGCGTCGGCCTCACCGGCCAAATGCATGGCCTGGTGCTACTTGACGATGATGACAAGGTGATTCGCCCTGCTCTGATTTGGTGCGATCAACGCAGCCAGCCGCAAGTGGATTTCATTGAAGCCAAACTCGGTCGCGATGCCATCTTCCAGCACATTGCCAACCCGGTTCTGACCGGATTCACTTTGCCGAAACTACTCTGGGTGCGCGATCACGAACCGCAAAAGTTCGCAGCGATTCGTAAGATTCTTTTACCGAAAGATTATCTGCGTTTCAAACTGACTGGCGAATTTGCCACTGATGTTTCCGATGCCAGCGGCACTGCCATGTTCGATGTTCTCAATCGCCGGTGGTCCGCCGAGATGATGACGGGCCTCGGACTCGATCAGCGGGATTTACCGAAGAGTTACGAATCGCACGAAATCACTGGCAAAGTCACAGCCGCCGCCGCGGCCGCCACCGGCCTTGCAACTAATACTCCTGTCGTGGCCGGAGCCGGCGATCAGGCTGCCAGCGCGATTGGCAACGGCATTGTTGAAGCGGGCAAGGTCTCGTGCACCATCGGGACTTCTGGTGTCGTCTTCGCTTATCTGGCAAAGCCAGCTTACGACAAACAAGGCCGCGTTCACACTTTCTGCCACGCGGTGCCCAATGCGTGGCACGTCATGGGTGTGACGCAGGGCGCGGGTCTGAGCTTGCAATGGTTCCGCAATCGCTTCGCGCCCGACGTGAATTATGACGACCTGACGGCGGACGCCACTCTTTCTCCTCAAGGTTCACACGGCCTTTTCTGGCTTCCTTATTTAATGGGCGAACGGACGCCGCACTTGGATGCCAATGCGCGAGCAGCGTGGGTGGGCCTCACCGCACGCCACCAACGCGCCGATCTGGTTCGCGCCGTGCTGGAAGGTGTTTGCTACAGCCAGAAGGACGGCCTGGAAATCATTAATGCGCTGGGCGCCAAGCCAGAACAGGTCCGGCTCTCGGGTGGTGGCGCGAAGAGCCCTTTCTGGCATCAGCTCTTTGCCGATATCTTCGATCAAGACGTGGCTACGCTTTCCACACAAGAGGGGTCGGCCTATGGCGCGGCGTTACTCGCGCTTATCGGCACCGGCGAATATAGATCCGCTGCGGAAATCTGCCGAGTTGCTGTGAAGGAAATCGAAATCAAAAGGCCGGACCCCGACGCGACCGCTTTTTACGCGAAACGCTACCGAGTTTACGGCTCGCTCTACCCAGCCTTGAAGCAGGCGTTTCACACCATCGGCGAATTGGATGCCTGAGGGTTCTTATCGCTACTGCGACGTGTCGTTGCCTGTCCCGCTCGATCGCATTTTCACTTACGAACTCCCGCTCACGCTGCGCCATCGCGTGCAACCTGGTTGTCGCGTGGTGGCTCCGCTGGGCGCTCGCAAGCTCACGGGCGTTGTTCTGAAGGTGCATGATGATGCGGGCGGCCAAACGCTCCGCGAAGTGCTGAGTCTTACCGACGAAGAACCTGTTCTGGATCGCGAGCTCATCGAACTCGGTCACTGGATTGCCGAATATTATTGTGCGCCGCTCGGCGAAGTGCTCAAAGGTATGTTGCCTCTCGGGGGCGAGACGCGCCGCTCGGTGCAATACTCACTGACTGAATCGGGACGTCAAGTGGCGCGACAATTGGTAATACGGCCTGAAAGCGACGCCGCGCTGCGCCTTCTCGCCATGTTGGACGAACGGCCTCGTACGGCGAATCAACTCACAGCCAAAATTTCCAATGCGCGGACTCTGCTGCGCGGCTTGATTCAGCGCGCCTGGGTGGTGACGGAAGAAAAAGAAGAAGACCGCGACCCCATGCGAGCGTCAGCCGAACGCCTGGAGGCCGAATTTCTGAGGCGTGCTGACGATTCGATCAAACTCAAAAAAGGCGAGCGGGAACTGCTCGCCTATCTAGAACTTCATCCCGGTCCGCACAATCTCGGCGAACTCGCCACTGCGGTGAAGAAGGCCAGTGAATCGGCGCGTTCGTTGGTTAAGCGCGAACTCATTAAGCTGGAGATCGCGGGTATTCGGCCACCTTCCGGTTACGAACGCCCCCGCCCCGAACTGAACGTTTTTCAGGAATCGGCTTTTCATCACATCGAAAAAGCTCTGCAAAAGGCGGAATTCAAAACGTTCCTGCTGCAAGGAGTGACGGGTTCCGGCAAGACAGAAGTTTATCTACGCAGCATCGAAGCCGCGCTCGCGCTCGGCAAGAATGCTCTGTTGCTGGTGCCTGAAATCGCGTTAACGCCCGCGGTAGCCGGCCAGTTCTTCCAACGCTTTGGCAAACAGGTGGCCATTCTGCACTCGGCTTTCGGCGATGCGGAAAGGGCCGACCAGTGGCGTCGCATCCAGCGCGGCCAAGCGCGCGTGGTCGTCGGCACGCGTTCGGGCATCTTCGCGCCCGTCCAGAATCTGGGCGTCATTATCATTGACGAAGAGCACGACGGCAGTTACAAGCAGCAAGAAACTCCGCGCTACCATGGCCGGGATGTGGCGCTGGTGCGAGCGCGAAATGCCAACGCGATCGCCATTCTCGGCTCCGCGACGCCTGCTATCGAAACGCGTTACAACACGGAGCAGGGCAAATATGAAATGTTGCGCCTGCCCGAACGCATTGCGCAGCGCCCCATGCCGCAAGTGGAAATTGTTGACATGCGTGTGGAGTTTTTAGAAACAAAACTCCAAGCTACTTTCTCGCGCAGTTTGATGAACGAAATAGCCCAGCGTCTCGGCGCACGCGAGCAAACCATGCTGCTGCTCAACCGGCGCGGCTTTTCGAGTTTCGTGGTTTGCCGCAAATGTGGCGATCGTATGATGTGCGAAAACTGCTCCGTTGTGATGACCTATCACCGCAGCGAGCGCCGCATGCTTTGTCATATGTGCGGGTTCGCGGCGAAAGTGCCCAGCGTTTGTCTGAAGTGTTCGAGCGATCAAATTCAGTTCATGGGCACTGGATCAGAACGCGTTGAAAACGAGTTACACGAGTACCTGCCCACCTCCCGCCTCGCGCGTCTCGACCGTGATACCGCCAGCGGCAAGGGTGCCTTTGAGAACATTCTCAGCCATTTCCGCAGCGGCGCTGTGGACATTCTCGTCGGCACGCAAATGATTGCCAAAGGCCACGACATTCCGAACGTCACTCTGGTCGGCATCGTGCTTGCTGACATAGGCCTCAGCATTCCCGATTTCCGCGCGGCCGAACGCACGTTCCAATTATTGACGCAAGCTGCTGGCCGTGCTGGGCGCGGCGACACGCCTGGGCGGGTGGTGATTCAAACTCTCAACCCCGACCACTACGCCATTCAATTCGCGGCCGAGCAGAATTACGAAGGCTTCTATCAGAAAGAAATTGAGTTCCGCAAATGGCTGCGCTACCCGCCCTTCGCCGCTTTCGCCAACGTGATCGTGCGCGCCACAAAACAGGAAGAAGCTTTGCGCATGTCCACCGAACTCGGCTATCTGCTCGATCCGCAACCGGAAGGAGTGAAGGTGATGGGACCGGCCGAAGCGCCCGTCCTGCGGGTGAAGAATGAATTTCGTTATCAAATTCTGCTCAAGGCTGCTAAGCGGTCGGTCTTGCGAGAGACGTTGAACAAGCTGCGCGCCTTCGCTGAAAAGGATAAGTGGAAAGCCACGGCTCTGGTGATTGACGTTGACCCCATCAGCTTGATGTGACCGCCTTAGTGGTAAACTGAAAAAGTTGCGGCGGCTGTAGCTCAGCTGGTAGTAGCGCCAGATTGTGGTTCTGGATGTCGTGGGTTCAAGCCCCACCAGCCGCCCCAAACTAAAGTTATTAGAATCATATAGTTACAATCGAAATTTTGGACGGTGCCAAAAACGTGCCAAGGTTTTTGGTAAAATCCGTTCTGATGCCGGGACGCATTCCCTGTTCAGGCACCACGGGCCTAAATGCCCCCAATTCAAAAAAGGACGCAAAGGCACGAAGTGCAATTGCCCGTTTGGCGGGATCAATGCGTTCGCGCGAGTCGATGAAGACTTGCGATTGGACCCGCGGCGAGTGGATGCTTTCTTCGATGCTCGAGGCGGAGAAGGGAATCGACCCCGTACAGGGAAAAGCTATTGATGAGGCGGTCAAGGATTACCTGACCGATTGGAAGACGAGAAGTCTGGAACCGTCTACGATTCGGAGCTACCTCAATACATTGCAGGCGTTCGCGGCATTCTGTGATCAACGACGGTGCTTTGGAGCCAAAGACATTTCGGTGGATCTGATTACCGCGTTTCGATCCGACAGCGCGTTTTTGACTATTGGCCTTTACGACGACTTCAGGAGCGACGGAAACAAGCTCTACGATCAACAAAAGGACGGCTCTGAGCAGGGTGTGAGGAGAGCGCATGATTAAGCCACTTTACGCAACACCAGGAATTCGGTTTTCAGGGCTGCGAGGCGCTGCGCTTTCAAGAGTAGGTAGCGGAGATTGCTGTAGCCTCTACCTCTCCTGATAAGAGCTTTGAGGTTGGAGTTAACAGCTTCCACTACCCCAAAGCGAACCGGCGTGCGGCAGTAGTTCAACAGCCCCTCCTCGTGGCGCAATAACATTTCCGCCAGTTTCTGAAAGGGCCTCAAGCGTTGCCAGCGTAACTGATCAATCCAATTGTCGCGATAGCGCCTGGCTGCTCCCTCATAGCTATAGCTCCACAAACCATCCAGGCTTTCTTTGAGAAGGTAAGCTTTCAACAGCCGCCGATTCAAGGGAAACAAGTCATTCAGGAGTTGGCGTTTTCGGTCATGCAGGTTTACCCAGCGTGTCAACAGCAACCAACGCTTCCCTTTCACCAAGCCGCGCCAGGTTCCTCCTTTGCGAAAGAACTCGGCTCGCCGTACTTCATCCACGGCCCGGTTGGCGTGCTGCATGATGTGAAACTTGTCGTAGACGATACGGCACTGCGGCGCCCATTCCAATAGGCTGGTCGTGAACGGTTCCCACATATCCACACCAGCGGCGCTAATTCGGCCACCCTGCCGTGCGCTCAATTCATCCCGGAAGAAGCTGTCCAGGGTGTCTTTCTGACGGCCTTGTCCGAACCACAAGGGCTCGCCGGTTTCCAAGTTGCTTACCACGCTCAAAAACTTCTTCGTTTTCCCCAAATGGATTTCATCCACACCCATTTGCCGCAGCACGCTCTTCTTGCGCGTCTTCGCCCAACGCTCCAAATACCGTTGATCGATTGCTCGCACCGTGCTCGCCGCTAAGTGAAACTGTCGTGCGACCTGACGCGCCGCCGCCGACTCACAGGCCAAGCCCACCGCATCTTCGAAGTCTTTGCTAAACGGCGCTTTGCTGGGTAACTGATCCAACAGTTCCACCCGCACTCCGCACTTTGGGCAGCGCACTCGGTAGTATTCCACCACCACCGTCGTCTCATATTTCTACACCGGCAGATCCTGGACTTCGCGCTCCCTGACCCCTTCCAGCGTCTTGCACAAACCCCCGCAATTCGAACAGCGCAGAAGCTTGTTCCCTTTCTTCCGCCTCACCCACAACTTCAGCGTCCGCTTCTGCTCGTCTATCTCGTGCCGGTACACTCGATAGCCTGGCCACCCCAATATCCGCCGGTGCAATGAAGTCGTCGTTGACGTCATGAGTAGACGCCTGAAAATGATTAGTGAGCATATGCAAGATAATTATCCTCTTCGCGTATTTGTCGTGGGCGCGCACATAGGCCAGCGTTTCAGGCGCGAGTTGATCCATGAAGGCTGAATCAACAGGAGGAGGCGGCCGATCACCTTCAGCGTACGGTCATGCCAGCCTTCGCCCGATGTTGCGATGCCCGCCATCTCGCGCACTCGCCGTGCGATGCCAGGTGCCTGCGCATCGACGAGACGCGGTTCGCCCGTTATTCCGATCTCTCCGTCCGCGCTGACTCATCGACCTTGGCATGTTCCTTTGCGACTTTGGGTTCCGCCCGCTTTTGGCGCGATGTGAGCCAGGCTGCTACCCACGCTGGCGCTTCACTTGATGAAGCGCCGTCTGAGAACTGTTTCGGTTGCTCAACCAGCAAAAGCAAAAGAGCAAGACCATGTTTACACGGAAACTCCCTGCTGGGGCAGGAACACTTGAACGCCGGGACTTCCCAGTCGATCTGCGTAAGATATGGATCTTTGCCGCTGCCTTGATACGCGCCCCAAATGAAGCGCCCCTTTTTGACCCAACATCGACCATGGCCGCAAAACCGCCAGCGACCGCGCCGCCTTTATCGAAGATTCGTCCGGCGCAAGTCCACGAACCTGTTCCGCGGTAACAGAGATGATCACTTTTCTAAAGGATATTATTCAGAGCCAGATCGCACGCCCATGTTGAGAAAACGCTGGGCCAATCCTCATTGTTTTGCGTGATGATCCGCGAATCAACAGGCTGAAATGCGTGGATCACCGGAGTAGCCGACATCTCACTACGAAAACGTTTTGTTTCCGAAATGGTCGATGATGTCGATCGGACGAGGTGCACTTTTTCGCGTTGACGCATTGATGAAATCCAAGGTACAGAATCGTCCGCGCCCATAGAACGTTTTTCCATGGATAACTCAGAAATCATCCAAACTGCAGTCACTTGGCGATTGTTATTTGTACTGTTACTGCGTGGGTGATGCCGCTGCCGCTAGCGGTGATGGTCACGGGATACGTTCCAACTGGAGTGTAAGAGGCGGCGGTGATACCGTAGGTGATGTTCACGAGATTATTGGCAGCGTTCGCTCCGGTGACGCCGTAGTTGGCACCGCTAGGCAACCCGGTGATGGTCACTGTCATTTGGCCATTGAAACCGCCGGTGTAGTTGCCGCTCGAAGTGATGAAGGAACCAGAACTGCCGGGATGGATGGTAAGCGCGTTGGTATTCACAGTGAAGGTGAAGCCGACGCCGTTGGATATTTGCACCGCAACATAGGCGGTTTCATTGACGCTGCCACCGATGGCTGTCAACTGAACGACGTAATTGCCGGCCGGGACGCTGGACGCGGCGGTGATGGTGGCTACGACTGTGCCGGTGCCGGGAGCGGCGAGCGAAGTTCTTGAGAGGGCCACGGCGAGTCCGCTGTTGTTGCTGGTTGCCGTGAACTTGACCGCACTGTTGAAGCTGCCCAAGGCGACGGTGGTCAAAACATCCTGGCTAGTGGTACCGGGCTGCATATAATATTGCATCTGCGAAGCGGTGAGAGTAAGGGTATTCTGCGCCGAGACGGTAACGGGGATGGTTAACGTCCGCGTGAAGCCGCTGCCGCTCACGTTCACTGAAAGGTTATACGTTCCACCGGCCATTGAGATGATGCTGGAGACGTTGAGGGCAACGGTGGACCCAGGTGTTAACGTGGCAGCGGCCAATTGGGCACTCATGCCCGAAGGCGCTCCACTAAGGGTGACGGCGAGCGGTCCGCTAAACGTACCGGCCGGCGAACTGCACGACAACTGCGCGGAGGCAGATAATCCGGCGCTGAAGGCAAGACTAGCTGGGCTGCTCGCGAGTGCGCAGGTCGGTAAAGGCGTGACCACAAGAGTGACCGGAACTGTTTTGCTGATACCTCCGCCGCTGGCGGAAACTGTGAGGGGATAGCTGCCGGGGCTGGTCTGAGCGCTGACCATGAGCGAGAGAGTAAACGCGCCGCTCGCCGAAGCAGGCGCGAAAGGAGCGGTTACACCGGCTGGGACACCGGCCACTGCCATGGTGATGGTGGATTTGAAGCCGCTTTGCGGTGTTACGGTTAAGCCGACCTGACCCGTGTTACCGGGCAGGACGCTGACAGACGTTGAGCTCGCAGATAGCGTAAAGCTGACGCTTGGCACCACCAGCGAAACGGCGGATTTCGAAGTTAAGCCGCCGCCAGTGGCCGTTACGGTGAGTGGATATGTGCCGGCGGTGACCGTGGAGCCAGTTGTGAAATTGAGTGTTGTGCTGCCGCTAGCGCTGAGGGTGGCCGGCGAGAAAGCGGCTGTGATGCCAGTGGGCAAGCCTGTCACCGAGAACGATACGGCGGAACTCAGGGCGCTTTGCGATGCAGAGATAGTAAGTGATCCTGAACTGCTGGCGGGGACGGTTAGCGAAGATACGCTGGCCGCGATGGAGAGCGAGGGTACCGAGACGGTTAATGAAACGGTGGCCGTTTGTTTGAGTGAACCGCTGGCGCCGGTGATGGTTAGCGGATAGGTGCCGGCGGCGGTGGTGGCTGCGGCCGTAAATTTGAGCACGCTAGCGGCGGTGCCAGTAATGCTCGCGGGGCTGAAGACTCCGGCGACGCCGGAAGGCAGTCCGGAAACCGACAGTGCGACTGCGGAGTTAAAGCCGTTCTGCGTGGTAGCGAAGACGTTGATGGATGTGGAGTTGCCGGCGACGACGATCAGCGAGGTTAACGATGGCGCTAATGCGAAGTTTGGAGCCGCCACGACGAGCGAAAGGCTGATAGTTTTCGTGAGAGATCCGCTAACGCCTGTGACAGTCACGGTAGACGAACTACCAGCAGCGGTAGAAGCCGCAGTGAATTTCAGTACACTCACGGTGGTTCCGCTTATGCTAACGGGAGTGAAGGTTGCAGTAACACCCGTGGGCAGACCCGAAACCGACAGCGCGACGGCGGAATTGAAGCCATTTTGCGGAGTGAGCGAAAGATTGAGAGAAGTGGAATTGCCTGGCATTAGAGAGAGCGACGTGCTGCTGCCTGATAGGGCAAAGCTGGGAGCGGTGACGACGACGGCGATTTGCACGGTAGCAGTTTGTCCTCCGCCAGAGCCAGTTACCGTTAGGTTGTAAGTGCCGGCCGCGAGAGTGGAAGAAGCAACAACCTTCAGCAAATCTGTGCCTGAGCCGGGAGAGGCGATGGTGGGCGATGCGAAGGTCGTGGTGAGGCCACTTGGCGCGCCGCTGATGGTGAGAGAGACTGCCGATTTCAGCAAAGCCCCGGCAGTGGAGGTAATCGTCGTTTGCGTCGTTTGACCTTGACCGAGACTTAAAGAGACGGGCGAAGCACTGAGCGAGATGCTACTGGCCGCGGAAGAACCGTCTGTCCAGTGAGTGACGAGAAGATTAGCATCGACCGAGCCAAGGCCGGAGGCCAGGTCATAGCCGACGGTAGCGGCGTAACCCGTTGTGCCGGGGACGGAGTTATTGCCAACGGTTGTGTCGTGAAATACTGCGGCCCCGCCCGCAGCCTGCTTGATAGCAAGCGGATAAAGATTGGAATTAAGGAGACCTTGCGCCGCATTCATTTTCTGCGCGACTAGTGCAACCATGCCCGCAAAAGAGGGTGCTGCCGCAGAGGTACCCCCTACTGTCCAGAAACCGCCTTGATAGGCGATGAAATAACCGTCGTGACTGGCAGCCGACAAGGATACATCGGGCACATCGCGCTTGCCATCGGCGGGAACGCCCGGACCTGTCTGCCAGGAAGGTTTGGTGAAATAACTGCTCGCGCCGCCACCGCCGCCCCAGAGTCCGGAGCCGCCACTGACGCTGCCACTTTCGTTCCAGACGGTTTCGGGAATGTAGCTGAGGGCCGAGCCGTAGGTGGAGGTGTTGTTGGGCAACCAGTATTGCCCAGGGTTGGAGGTATCGGCAAACTGAGTTCCACCCACACAGGTGGAATAAGGAGAACTGCAGAGCCCATTGATGTTGCGGCCATATACGGAGCTGCTGGAATTGGGATTGTCGCAGCCGGCTGCGCTTGAGTCACCCGCTGAGACCATCACGCTCTGGCCCTGGCTGGCCGCTTGTTTCCACAAGGAGTTGTAGAAGCTAAGTTCAGAGGTTCCCATGGAAGCCTCGCACGAGCCATAGCTAACAGTGATTATAGGGGCGACGTTATTATTTACGGCGTAGAGAGAAGACAGGTCGATGCCGTCGGAAGTTCCGGAAGAGGAGATGATGACTTTGATGGTGGCGTTGGGGGCGACGGCGCCCGCCCACTGGGTATCGAGAGAGGTTTCGACGCTATCGCCGCTGAGTACGCCAGGATCACTATTGGTGACGATGAACTGTGGATCGTTGGCTTTGAGGCCAAAGCTGCTGCGAAAGCTTTGCGCATCGGAAAGATAGATGTCAGAGCGGGCGATGACTGCGACACTCTGGCCTGTTCCATTAATACCGGCGGAATAGAGAGGATTGATGTCGTAGATGATGGCGTAATCAGCAGGCGTCAGGTAATGCGCAGACCCGCTCGTGTAGAGAGGATGGGTGGGATTAACCGAGGCTTGCATTTTGCTGAGCGCAACGTGCGGCGAGTGACGAAAATCATGAAGCTTGACAACCCCGCCAATGGCGCCCGCCAAAGCTTCGGGAATCTTTGGGTCGGTGGCATTGGCGAGGTGACTGACTCCCGCCACGTTGTACTGACGCATTTCTGTTTGGAAAGCTGTACTCACTTGCTCGGCGGTGCCGCTGAAGATGAGCGCACGGTTACCGGCGGCCACTTGTTCAATACGCATGCCGTGATTTTGAAGCCAGGCGGTAATCTTTGCGATGTCTGTTGACGCTACACCAAACTGCGCGGCGAACGATTGCGGCGTTAGGTATTTGTGGAAGAGCGGGGACTTGGGATCATTCTGTGCAGTCAGCAAATCGTCGAGGGCTTTTTCCTGGGCTACGGTACCTTGCAAATTCAGCACCATGTGCTCCATGAGAGCGCTAGGGTCTGCGGCCGCGGAGCTGTTTGCCGACGCGCTGAGAGGATGTACATTTCCTAAAAGAGTGACGGAGCGGCTTTCGTCAATGGCTTGAACGATCTGAGCCTGAGGGGTGGCCAGGGGTTGGGTCTGTGCCGCCACATAAGCACAGAAGACAAGAGAGGCGATAAGTGCTTGAAGCGTATTTCTACTTTGCATTAGGTCCTGCGGCGTGAGCCGTTCTGAGAATGAGACTTTGCGGCGCTGGGGCGTCTACGATCTAATCGTCGGCGGCAGGAGTGCTATGAGTAGGTTTCAGGGAAATGTGCGGGAATAGGGACCTAGCCAGTCCGTGTTGCAGGGAACTATGGCCTGGTACTGCGATCGTAATCGCGTGGTGACTTCGCTGCGCACGGAGACTGGAGCGCCTTGGACGCGGCTTTCCGCCAGTTGTTGCCATGCGCTTACCAAGACAAACGAATTGGTGAACATGAGTCCGTTTTATCGGTTCATTGTCCTGTCCTTTTCTGACTTCTAGCATGATCCTGACCTACCTGTTGTTTCAATGGCGGCCCGGCCCCGCGCAGCGGTTTGTTGTCAATAAGTCAGCGCTATCTCCAATCTGGGGTACGCAACAAATCCAACCTCGAGGCCCTTCCACTCCTGCTTCGGGCCGGCTATGCCTCCCGTTGAATTACCACTTGGCCGTGTAAGGCGCATATCACTGATTTTGAATCCCACGTTGGGCCACTAGTCTGGTTGAGGGAAGTCTCGCGGGATCGATACTCACAGAAGACGGAGCAACCTGAGAGGCTGCGGGCAAAGTCGACGTCACGCAACGGATACTTCAAAGATCCAGCACAATCCAAGCCGGTGCATGGTCGCTGGCATTCTCCTCGCCCCGCACCCATCGGTCAACTCCACCGTCAATCAGTCGGTCCAAAAGCTTCGGTGAAAGCAGAAAGTGATCGAGCCGCATTCCTTTGTCAGCCGCCCACCGTTGTCGCTTGTAATCCCAGAAAGTCCACGGCGGCCCTTC
>Ga0302319_10017466_pt1 | contig 13134 bp, 11 predicted proteins | sample Bog_T0_2_FD_203319 | JGI IMG/M metagenome (GOLD analysis project Ga0302319, IMG submission 203319) | Peat permafrost microbial communities from Stordalen Mire near Abisko, Sweden - Bog_T0_2 | ecosystem: Environmental > Terrestrial > Soil > Wetlands > Peat | place: Sweden: Abisko, Stordalen Mire...
CGAATTCCCTGAACGTTGGCAAACGTCATCGTCATCTCCCGAACCCGCACCACACCGCTGCGAATAGGCAGGCTTCGGTCGGTGACGATGTACCACCGCATCTCGTAATTCAGCCGCTGCAGGAAGTACGTAATCGGGATCGAAGCCACGAACACACCGACCCCGACGGCCTCCAGAGACAACCAGATCGTGCGCACTGGCCGGAATGGTGCATCACAGACATCGCACTGCAAGCTATGCGCGGGCCGTGCCGATTCAGAGACTTTTCGAATTCGGCTCTTATAAAAATGACCTAGTAGTGCGTCGTCAGCAGAGACCCAGATACTGCAGAGCCGCCACTCTTAATGAGAACCCGCTTGGATTCGATGACGCAGATGGATCTCGCACGCGCGTGATTCCGTCAATGTTACTATGATCAATTCCGTCCAGCCGCGGTTTGCGGGAACTCGTTTCCGAGTGCGCCTCGGGAGACCTCGTCGATTAGTTGTTGTGCGGCGATCGCCGCGCCATCGTTGCGCACCGAGGAGGCGAAGGCGCGGGCACGGGCCGCCACATCCGGTTGCAGAGTGTGGCTGAGTGCTTTGGTCAGAGAGTCGGCAGTGGGCGCGCCGGGCGCGTGCGCGGTTCCGATCCCGAGGTGGTGGACTCTCTTTGCCCAGTAGTGCTGATCGTACATCTGAGGCACGACGACCTGGGGTGCTCCGGCCTGCGTGGCAGCGGTGGTGGTGCCCGCGCCACCATGGTGGACTACAGCGGCCACCCGCTTGAAGAGCGCCTGCAGGTTTACTTCCTCGACGGAAAGGCAGTCGGGTTCGTTGTCCGGCAGTGTCAGGTCGGCCCACCCACGGGACACGATCGCACGGCGGCCGACCGCGCGGGCGGCTTTGATCATCCCTTGGCTCACGTCCTGTGAAGCGCGCATACTGCCGAAGCCGAAATATACGGGTGGCTCGCCGGCGTCGAGGAACGCCTCCAGCTCCAGGGACAGTTTCCTCTGGTCCGAACGAATCCAGGCGCCCGTCTGGACGACATCCAAGTCCGCGGTCTCGGGCCATGGCGCCAACGTCGGATCGGCGGCCAGCCACGGCCGGTTGGTGAGGATGTGGCTCCGCACGTCGGAGACCGGCGCCAAACCGGCTGCCGCGCGATGGGAGTTGATAGCTGCGGCCCAGAGATCGTTCCAGCGTTTCGCGTCCTGAGCCCAGAGTGTGCGAATGTCGGCCGTGCCGTCGGTAGGGGGCTGTGCCCACGACGGCAATGGGGGCGGCGCGTGGTGTGGGGATGGCAGGGTTATCGGGCACCAGGCAGCGTAAACGTAGGGGATTCCCATCTGCTCTGCAACCGAGTGAAGGGCGAATTGTAGCGCCATACCCGCCACCAAAATGTCACAGCCACGGGCTGCCGCAGCGATCGCCTCGAACTGGCCGGCGACAGTATCCTCCATTAGCTGACGGCATTGCTCCGCCGTTGGCGGGACCTTTGCGGCTGATGGGCTGGGTGCCGCAGTCTGGCGCACCTCGGGTCCGACCGGCACGAACTGAATCCCGAGAGTGCCAATCCACTCGCGGAAGTCAGGCGGCGCGCAGATACGGACTTCCTGGCCAAGCTCCCTCAACTGCAATGCTAACGCCACCATTGGCTGGACGTCGCCACGAGACCCGATTGTCGACAGCAGCACACGCATGGGAACTCCTCTCCGGTAAGAACGAAATGCAGGATGAGCTGCCTGCATATCGAAATTCCAGGCCGTATGCCCATGTTACTCGGGTTCGGGGTGGAGAATCAGTTTGAAACCTGCTTTTAATAGCCTTTATTTCGTGTGTTTTCTGCGTGTTAGCCTTCAGCATCGAGACCTTGCTAAATTGGAATTAGAGGGCGCTGGGTTCTTCATCAATCCGGAAGATCGCAATTGCCTGTTGAAGTGGCTGCCTTCCTCCGGGATAGCTCGACCCCTAACGCCGCAGTGTCACTGCCCTATGTCTGGATTGTCGGCCACTCGTAGAATGGCGCGCATTTCTCTGGGGGGCGGGCTGTTGATATCGATCTTCGCGCTCGTGGACGGATCGAGTTAGTGAAGCCAGGCGTGTCTCCGGATTTCATCTACGCGTTGACTGTTTTAGGTTTACTTCGGGCCCGAAGATTTTATTTTGTCCGGTTCTGCCGGTGCATTTTCCCTGAAAAACTCTTCCAAATGCGGAGCATCGAATACGACGACGGTGCCGTCACATTTCAGCGCGAAGTAATGGGCTCCCGGATTAGCGAGGTATGCCTTTCCGCAAACCAGGGGGGGCGGCACCAGTTTGTTGATCCAGTCTTTAGGGGGCACCCCGTAGGTGATCACGCCGCTTATACTGGCGGCGGCAATCGGATTTTTCGGCTCTGTGTCCCACACGAGCTCGTTGTCGTGCATGTTGTCCCAGCGATAAACGGAAATCGAGTTGGGGGAAACGCCGCCGACCTGCGGGCATTCGTCTCCGTTCGACAGGCAAAGCTCGACGGTCCCGTCCTTTTTGGCGGCCGCCAGATGCCAGGAGGAACGCTGGCAGCTCGCCAAAGAGAGTGCCAGGAAGCACAGCAGCAATAATGAAAAGGTGATGTAAGTGTGTTTGACCTGCATGAGGTCCCCCTATCCCTTGCGAGAACGATGAGATGAATTCCGCGGGACAAATCTCCTGAACAAACTCGAGGCGAAATCGGCGGCCCGCAGCTGACCTCGGTCGGCAGTGAAAGACTCCGCGCGGATGATTTTATCACCGTGCGCGGCGCGGTTACCACTTCGGCTTGGCACGCTTCGACCTGGCACTACCGGACGGGTTGTCCGTATCGTCGGCCACTCGGAGAGTGGGCACTATGCGATGCTCCAGCAAGGTCCGATCCGGGAAGTTTGGCTTGAGACGCGATCTAGTGTGCTACTTCGAGAAAGACGGTGTTCATCGAGCCGACGCTTTGAAGTAAGTACGGATTGGCCTGAGGTTCACCAGAGCGACCATTGTCTCGAAACCCGGATGGCCTTGCTCGATCCGGGCGGAGAGCGCGAGGTCAGGTTGAAGACCAAGCGCGGCGGATCGTATCGCTATCGCGCGGGCGAGTATCCAAACCTCTGTTATAAGCTCTAAAAATGAAAGTGCTGCTCTTTGGGGCGACCGGTATGGTAGGACAGGGTGTTCTTCGCGAATGTGTGCTGGACCCGGGCGTCGCGACCGTGGTCACTATCGGCCGGAACGCCACCGGACAAGCACACCCCAAGCTGCGCGAGATCGTGCATGCGAATCTCTTCGATTACGCCGGCATGGAATCTCAATTGACCGGCTTGGACGCCTGCTATTTCTGCCTGGGCGTTTCGTCGGTGGGGATGTCCGAGCCGGATTACCGGCGCGTCACTTACGACCTCACGCTGGCGGCGGCCACGGTGCTGGCGCGCCTAAATCCCAACATGGTGTTCATTTACGTTTCGGGCATGGGCACCGACAGCACAGAACATGGCCGCACCATGTGGGCGCGAGTGAAAGGACAGACGGAAAATGCAGTCCTGCGGCTATATCCGCTGGGCTATGCATTCCGGCCTGCCGCGATTGTGCCGCTGCACGGCATCCGGTCCAAGACCGTCTTCTATCAAGCTTTCTATAGCGCCTTGAAACCGGTGCTTCCCTTTCTGGAGCGGCGTTTTCCAAAGTACGTGACGACCACCGAGAAACTAGGACGCGCGATGTTGCGGGTGACTCGCGAAGGCGCGCCGCAACGAGTGCTGGAGAATATCGACATCAACCGCTACTCCTGACGCAAAGCCCGCAACGGATCGATGCGAATGGCGAGGCGCGCAGGAATCCAGCAGGCCACTAGCGTAATCGCCATCATCGAGAAGAAAACGGTAGCGCACGTCGCGGGATCGTGCGGCTTCACTCCATACAGAATTTGACTGAGCAAGCCCCCAATGGCCAAGGCGGCGGCTAGACCCACAATTGTTCCGGCGCCGATCAACGACAGGCTGTGCAGCGCTACCACGCCCAGCACTTGCGACTGGCTGGCGCCGATGGCCATGCGAATCCCGATCTCGCGGGTACGCCGGGAGACCGAGTACGCCAGCACGCCGTAGATTCCGGTGGCGGCCAGGATCGCCGCCAGCAAGCCAAACGCGCCCAAAGCAGCGCCAGCCACGCGAGCGGGAAACAACGGCAAGTCCAGCTTTTCAACCATCGTTCCGCGGTCGAACAGCGCCACGTCCGGGTCGATCTCACGGGCCACGCCGTCGATCATCCGCAACGCATCACTCCCTCTCAAATTTGTGCGCACTACCAAAGCGGCGTTGCTACTGTAGGACATTTCCAGCGGTAACCAAATTGCCGGTTTGCGATCCTCGTTGAGGGAGAAGTACTTTCCGTCGGCGGCTACGCCTACAATCTCGATGGGCTTGCCATCTGGGCGTCCGGTCATAAATCTCTTGCCGATAGGCGATTCGCCCGCGAGCACTTTGCGCACAAAGGCTTGATTCACGATTGCCACGCGGCGGCTGCCCGGCCGGTCGCGCGCGTCGAATTCACGCCCGGCGACAATGCGGATTTGCATGGTGCGGAAGAAATCCGGCGAGACGCTGAAATTGTAGACCGATGGGGCATCGGCCGCCTTAGGCGCCGGCTTGCCTTCGACATAAATAGAAGACGAGCTGCTGTTTAAGGTCAGTGGCAGCCAGTCAGCCAGGGCAGCCGATTCAATGCCAGGCAACACGCGCACTTTATCCAGAAAGCGGCGCTGGAACTCGCGGCCACGAGTCTCGTCGTAGTGCTGCATGCTGAGGTCGAAGGACGTTGTGACGGCGTCTTTCGGGTTGTAGCCGATCGGGGCTTCTAGCGCCCGCTGCAGGCTGGTGACCACCAAAACTGAACAAACCAACAGGAGTGTCGAGAGCGCGACTTGAACTGCCACAACATAGTCGCGCAGGCGCCACCGGCGCAGCTTTTCGGAGCCTGCTTCGTTCTTTAAGGCCGGAACCAGATCGGCTCGCGTCGTCTGCAGCGCCGGCGCCAAACCGAATAGCAGTGTCGTCACCATGGACACCAAAAGCGCGAACAGGAACACGCGCGCGTCGGGAGTGACATTGATAGTAAGGGGGAAATCGATGGGGGGACGCCAGCCCGTTACCGCGTCCGAGATCCATAGCGCTACCAGCGCGCCGCCCGTACCGCCCGCCAGCGCGACCACTAGATTCTCGGTCAGCAACTGGCGAATCAGGCGGCCGCGTCCAGCGCCCAGCGCCAGGCGAATGGCCGTTTCTTTGCGCCGGTCCGACGCCCGCGCCAGCAACATACTGGTCAAGTTCACGCAGGCTACCAGCAACACCAGGGTCGAAACAGCGAAAAGCACGAACGCGAAGCCGATCACCGCGCCGCGAACGTAGTTGCCGGCAAGTCCAGGCGGGGTCAGGACGATCTTCATTCCTTCGTCCTCTTTCGGGTACTCCTTGCCGAGTTGGGCGGCGATCCCGTTGAGCGCGGCCTCGGCCTGGGGCATGCTGACGCCTGCTTTCAGACGGCCCACCACGAAAGTGTTCTCAGTCCCCCGTTGATCCAAATATCCGCTGCCGCCCTCCAGTTCGCGCTGCATCGCCATGGGGAAGAACACTTCCGGACTGAAGTAAAGTTCGGTGCCGAAAAATCCTTGGGGCGTTACGCCGAGGATGGTGAAATCCTGACCGTTGAATTTCACGTTTCGCCCAATCACCGATGGGTCTTCGCCGAAGCGCTTCTGCCAGAAGCCATAGCTGATCACCGCTACCGGATGGCCACCGGGCTTGATATCGTCGGAGGCTTGGAAAAGACGTCCGAGATTGGCGGTGACGCCCAGTACTTCGAAGTAATTGCCGGTAACCAAATAGCCCCAAGTGCGCTGGCTGGTTCCCGGCAAACCAAGACTGGCGGGCAGCAGCCGGTAGGCGGCCAATCCGGTGAGCACGTTGTTGCGGTCGCGGATGTCCTTGTAGTTGGGGATGGAAAGCGTGGGAAATGTATCCCCGCCCTGACGCTGATTCAGCGACACCAACTCGGAGCTTCGGGTCACCGGCAGCGACCTTACCAAAATTGCATTGATGGCGCTGAAAATGGCAGTGTTCGCGCCGATGCCGAGAGTCAGCGTAATCACTGCGACGGCAACAAATCCGGGGTTCTGGCGGAAACGCCGCAGCGCCAACCGGAGGTCGAGCAGGAATTGATCCATGCGCGGAGCACGGCAGGTGCAGTGCCAACGTAAGTAGTTGAAGAAGGAGCCGCCGCGCGGACTGGGCTGTCCGCTATTGGAATCGTCAGCGCGGATTTGACATAGGGGCAAGAGACGTGGCGGCCCGGCGGGCGATGTTCCAGACGTGTCCCGCCGGATCGAGAATCCTGCCCACGCGATCGCCCCAGGACTGATCTGCCGCCGGAAGCAGAACCTTCGCGCCCGCTGCCACGGCGCGGTCGATGACGATGTCGACGTTGTCGAGATAAAGGTAGATCACCACGGGGGAACTGCCGTCCGCGTTCGGAGGCCGGCTGGCCAGGTGGTCGAATACTCCATGCACCATGACGATTTCCTCGCCGATGGCCAGCGCGGCGTGTACCACGGTCCCGTCGGGAGTTCTGCGGCGTGCTACTTCAACCGCGCCAAAGGCGGCTCTACAGAATTCGATCTCAGAAGCGCCATCGCGGCACACCAGCATCGGTATCACTTTCATGGGATGGGAGTCTCCGTTTCCGCGGCGCTGAGCCGCTTGAACTCAGCCAACTCGGCTTGCGCCTCGTCCTTCTTGCCGAGTTGTTTGTAAGCGCGCGCCAATTGGAAATGAGGGACCGGTTGTTTGGCATCGAGGGCAATGGCGCGGGAGAGTTCCATGGCGGCCTCCTGCCACTGACGCCGCTGCATCAATACGATGCCAAGCTCCAGATGCGACTCCCAGAAGTTCGGATTGATTTCGATAGACCGGCGTAATTCCGACATGCTCGTCGTCTGGTCTCCGGAGGATGCGTCGAGCGCCTTGGCGTGCAGGAACCACGCGAGGTAGTTCCGAGGTTCGGCGGCGGTCCAGGCGGCGTAGCGCGAAAGCACGGCGGGCAGCAGATCGTCGGCATTCTCGAGGATCCTGCCCATAAAGACATAAGGCTGTTGGATGGACGGATCCAGTTCAGTGACATGCAGGAATGCGGCGATGGAGTCGTGGAATTTGCGCTGTCCGTAGGCGGCCACGCCATACGCCAGTTCGATCTGCGCGCTCATCGGAAAGCGCCGGCGGGCGGCCTCGAAGACCTTCAGGGCGTCGGCGAAATCGCCATGCCGTAGCAGCACCTGGCCAAGATCGAACGTGTAGGTTTCGTCAAGGGGCGCGAGTTCGGCGGCCTTCCGCAGCTCCGCAAGCGCGGTTTGCGGGTCGTGCGCAGCCTCGGCGGCCTGGAGGGAAAGCTTGGCGGCTCGCGTGGCCGCTTGGGGATCGGCTGCCTTGCTGGACGCAAATCGCCGCTCCAGATCGGCCGCCTTTAGCAAATCTCCCGTTTCCGAGAAAAACATGGCGAGCGCGTGCTGGACTACAGGGTCGTTGGCGCCGAGCGTTTCCGCGCGCTGGGCCGCCGCATTCGCCTGATCTATTTGTTTAGCGCTGAGATAAGCTTGCGCTAGCGCGGTCCAGACTCTGGGGTTCTGTGGCTGGAGTTGAGAAGCGCGCTCCAGAGGTTCGCGCGCTTCGGCTGGATTTCGCTTGAGAGCCAGAAGGCCGCGGCGAAGTTCGTCGTCGAAGGATGCGGTTTGGCTGGCTGCAGTTGAGGCAAGAGCGAGAAGGACGGCCAGCCGGGACACCATTCGTATTCTAGTTCATGAGGATCATAGTGGTAGTGCGGAGGCGCAGGCTCTGGAGCCTGATCCACCTCGTCCGGATTCATCCCCATCGATTCCTGCGTTGCGCGTTTTTCATTGATGTCGATCTTCGGTTGTATCGCGCTGAATCCACTCAAATCGGCCTCGATCCGGAACGCGTTGTACATCGGTAGCGCCGCCCATCGCCGCGGAAGCGAGAAGATGACGTCATCGGGAATTTCCGCCGAGCCTAAGACATGTCGGTCGGGAATCGAGGCGGAAAGGTGAACCAGAATCTCCAACACGGACAAAGAGCGATTCTCGCTCATGTACAGGACTCGCGTTCCTTTCGAATTCTATCGTCCTCCAGCCCGGCGCGCAGCTTCTCCGTCGTAGGGCGAATAGCTCGCCCGGGACAGGCGGAAGGCCGCATCAGCCGAAAACGCCGTATTCGATGCGCGTCAGAATGTCGTCTGCCTGCTGGAAACCTTGCCCCGTTAGCGATGCCCGGACCACGGCATGATCGATCCGTCAGTCCAAGTCCGTCAAGTCCCGCCAACCCAATGCGGCGCCGACCGCCCGTTTTACTTCGCCCCAACGCTCCGGGGCGAGTTCACCTGCTCGCTTGGTCAGCGACGCCTTGGGAACCCCCGGATATTGTCACAATTGGCGACGCACGGTTTGGGAAGGCCCTCGTCCTTTCCCAGCGGAACCTCGCTGGCAATCTGGCGGATGTTCGAAGTTACCTCCACAGCAATAAGCTTGGAGAGGTAGCCGTCGGATTGGTTCACACAGTTCCGCCCACCAGATCTGCAACTGCTTCATTGCCTCCATTTCTCGGGAAGGTCCCAGGTGCCGGAGTCCTCGGCCGAATCCGGCCGCAGGCGGTATGCCTCGCGCATACGCTCCGTTTCGAGGCGGAAGATCTCGTCCTTGACGGCCCGGCGGATGAAGTCCGCGCGCTTTCGTTTCGCGGCGGGGGCGATGCGGTCGATGGCCTTGAGAGTTGCGTCGTCGAAGTGGATTAAGACTTGGGGCATATGGAAATTTCACTTGCCAAGGGCAAGATTGTCACCAACCCTTGACGAGTTTCATTCAGATATCTTGAAGGCACACGAGTCGCATATTTCTCCCTTACACCGCATCCGAAATACTGGCGAAATTAAAATCCGTCGCCAGCAGTGCGGGCGCGAACGACGACCCCGCCTCCGCCCCCTGCGTGGCCACCGGTTGCGCCAGCATCTTGGTATTCTGTAGCACCCGCACCGGACTCTCATTCCAGCGGAAGTTCATCACCGGCGAAGTCACCTTGCCGTTCTCCACCAGAAAGACGCCATCGCGCGTTAGCCCTGTCGCCTGCAAAGTCTGCGGTTGCAGCATGCGGATATACCAGAAGCGCGTCACCAGCACCGCCCTATCCGCGCTCTGGATCAGGTCCGCCAGCGTATGATTCTGCCCTTCCAGCACCAGGTTGCTGGGATACGGCGTCGGCTTCTTACCGGCCTTCTCGGCCCAGAAGCGATCGTAGACCAGGTTCTTCACCACGCCTTTTTCGATCCAGGCAATCTTCTCATTGGGCAGCAGCGAAGGACCCCACGGCGACGCCGGCAGCTTCGGATTGAACGGATCGCTCCGCAGCGTGATGCAGTCGGGAAACAGCTTCTCGCCCAGCAACGTCTGGCCCGGCTTATCGCCCTTCTTGCTCAAAAAAGACTGCCCTTGTTCAGCCGAGCGCGCCCACATCGAGTACCCGAGAGTGCCGATCAGGTCGCTGACCGCCGCGGGCTCAAGAATGACCGTGTATTTGCCGGGCTCCAGCCGCTTCTTGCCCACTCCGTTCGCGCACTTGTCGGCGGCGATCCGTCCCGCGTCCATGCCGTTCAGGTCGCGGACCGTGGTGGAGGTCTGCGTGGCCCAGCCGGAACTGCTGCCGTCCGCATTGCGCATCGTGTTCGAAAGATCCGCGGAAGTGTTCTGGTGATATCCGAACAGGCCGGCTTTATTGGCAACTGCCGAGCACGTGGCGTAGCGCTGCACGAATCCCGCCGCGGTCAGCTTCTTGGCTTGGGCGGCGTCGATAATACCCTTCACATGGCCGATCAACGCATCCCCACGGGAGTTGCCGGTGAAAGTGTCGAAGTTCTCGATTTCGGGATACTGTTGTGGTCCCAGCGCGGGCATGTCCTCCGGGTTCGGATGCGAAATCCGGGCCATTGCTTCTGCTTGTTCCACGCCCGCGCGCAGCGCCGCATCGGTTAATTCACTGACGTTGGCGTTGCCGTGGCGTTTATCTTCGGTGGTCGATGAAATGGACACGGAATGATCCAGCGAGTATCCGGACGTGGTAATGCCGTTGTTGGCAAAACGAATGAAAACCGCCTCGGAGGAGTACACGTCCACCTGGCACCCGGGCAGTTTGGAGTAGCCGATCACTTTGTCGGCGAGGTTCTTGGCTTCCTGTTTCGACAGCATGTCCGTGCGCTCCTTAGTCCGTCTGAATTACGTTGATTTGGCGAAAGCGCGCGGGTGCGCAGCCGTGGCTCATGGCGTTGGTCTGCATGGGTTCGCCTTTGCCGTCGTTCGGGAATCCATACTGCTGCCACAGGCTGCGTCCGCCGATGCCATCGCAGGCCTGCCAGAAATCGGGAGTCTTCGCTTGATACGCCACCTGCGCGATCATGCCGCGCTTCTTGCCGCCTTTGATCTCCCAGAAAGCGTCGCCGCCGAACTGGAAATTGTAACGTTGCTGGTCGATGGAGTAACTGCCGGTGCCCTCGATCAGGACTCCGTCTTCCACGCCGGCGATCAGTTCGTCGAGCGTCACCGAAGTTTCGGCGGGGGCCAGCGAGACATTGGGCATGCGTTGGAACGGCACGCTCGACCACGAATCCGCATAGCAGCAGCCGCGCGATTCGTTCTCCCCGATCAGGTGCGCCTGGTCGCGAATGGTTTGATAGTGCTTGAAAATGCCCTTCTCGATAATCGGGAAGCGCGTGGTCTTTACGCCGTCGTCGTCGTACTTGACTGTGGAAAGCGCGTACTCGCTGGTGCGGTCGCCAAAGATATTCATCAAGTCGCTGCCGACGCGGAATTTGCCCATCTTATCCGTAGTCAGAAAACTGGTGCCGGCGTAGTTGGCTTCGTATCCCAGGGCGCGATCAAGTTCGGTGGAGTGGCCGATCGATTCATGAATGGTGAGACACATATGGCTGGGCATTAGAACCAGGTCCTTCTTGCCTGCTTTTACCGGAGGCGCGGCCAGATGCTCCACCAGTTCGTCCGCGATGCGGCTGGCGTTCTCGCCGAGGTTGACCATGGCCACATACTCCCACCCGCGCGAGAGCGGCGGGACCTGATAGGAACGGTCGCGAGAGATGTTCTTCTGCGAATCCACTGCCGTTCCGCCCAATCCCGGATACACCTGCACGATGTATTGCTGAATGGACGACCCTTCCGACGAAGCGAAGTATTTATCCTCGGCGTGAAAGAAGAGCGATCCGTAGGAAGAGAAGACCTTGGGATTCTTTTTGACGGTGAGCGCCGCGCCGTGGATCAGTTCGAGTTTCTCGTCCATCGGTACCACGAAGGGGTCCTTTTCCGAAGGCGAAACCCAACGGTCGATGTACTGGCCGGTGGGCGCGAGCAGCACCGGTTGCGCCTGCAGGACCGAGTTCGCCTTCGCTACCGTAACGGCTTCACGAGTGATGCGGGCGATTTCCCCTTCGTTGACTTCCGGCGACGCGGCGAATCCCCATTGCCCTTTTGCGATCACGCGTACGCCGAAGCCGAAGCTTTGACTATCGCCGGCGAAGGGAACTTCGTCGGTGCCGGAGCCTCCGCGCGGGGGTGAAAGGCGATAGCCGCAATACTGGTCGCGATAGCGATTGATGCGGATGTCGCAATAGGTGGCGCCTTGCTTCTGGGCCTCGTGCAGCGCGACGGCGGCCAGTTTTTCGAGCGCGGGATTGGGCTTGGCGGCGGTAGCGTCGGGAGCGCCGAATAGCTTTTCGGCGAAGCGCAGCGAGGCGGCGGTGCAGGCCGAGCCCGCCAGGAAGGCGCGGCGAGTGAACGGGCGCTGAGTCATAGTTGTCCGTTAGGATCGCACGTCCTTCGCCATTGGTCAAAGGCCTTAGCAAGCCAGCGCCGTCCCTCCCCGTCAAATACTGGTCTGCCGATTACGAGTCCCACTCGAAGGATTTTCCTCGGCGATGCCGTTCTAACAACTGAAGAGGGAAATCTCATGACGACAGCCGCTTTCAGTTGCATCTCCGACGGAAACGAAATGGCATCCTTTCTCGACCAGCCGACCTACGACCTGCTGCTGCGTCGAGCCGCGTCAATTTTGCGCCGCGAGTCCCTTGGACATCTTTTCGAGCCTGGCGACCTCGTGCAGGAGGCTTTCCTGCGAATTGCGCGCAGCGCCGTTCCGATGCGGTTTCACAGCGCTACCCACATAGTGGCTCTTGCCACCGTTGTGATGCGCCGGATTATGATCGACCACAGCCGGACCCCGAGGGCGGCGGGACGCTTAAGATCTGTGCCATTGCACGCCGAATATCGGGCCGCCGAGCGCCGCGCGCGACCGGCTGCACGATCTGCTCAGCGCCTAGCGACCCCAAGCGCAGGAGTTAGCACAGTCCCTGCCGCCTACCGATCGTGCTTTAACTCCACCACCATCACTTCAATCGGCTTTTCGCCCGCATTTACATCGGCATGCATTTGGCCTGGCGGATTCTTCGGCAGCCAGTAAGCCTTCCCGGTCTCCCACTGATGCGCCTCCGACGCCCCGGATTGTTCCACGATCTTCATCGTTCCGCCCGATAAAGCGATAATCACACGGCCGTGTTCGTGCCTGTGCATGGCCAGCGGAGCGTTCGGCAGCACAATGGACTTCCACACCTTTACTTCGTCGTTTTCAAATTGCGGAATGCGTTGAGTTTGCGTGGGCGGCTGCGGCGTCAATGCTTGAAACGCCAGTAGCAGGAGCCCCGCCAACGTAAAGCAGCGGTGAAGTTTCATGTGTACAATGCTACGCCAGCAGTTGACTATGAGTGCGATGCAGGAACCCATCGGTCATGCCAGCGATGTAGTCGCAGACAATCCGCTCCGGCGTCTCGCCGATCGAGAAATCCCGATATTCCCGCGGCATCGATTCGGGGTGGTCCAGCAGGAATTGGAAGACCTGGGCGATCTTCTGCCGCGACCTTTTCCGTTCCTCCGTCAGTGCGCTGCAAAAGTACACGCAGTGGTGCAGGAACTGCTTTAGTTGGCGGTTCGCGGCCTGCGTTGCGGCGGTGAACCCGGCCAGCCTTCGCGGATGGA
>Ga0302319_10017467_pt1 | contig 13133 bp, 11 predicted proteins | sample Bog_T0_2_FD_203319 | JGI IMG/M metagenome (GOLD analysis project Ga0302319, IMG submission 203319) | Peat permafrost microbial communities from Stordalen Mire near Abisko, Sweden - Bog_T0_2 | ecosystem: Environmental > Terrestrial > Soil > Wetlands > Peat | place: Sweden: Abisko, Stordalen Mire...
CCGGGGTCGGCTTGCCCTCCAGGGCCGGGTTCGCCCCGTGCATCAGGGTCAACCCGTCGGCGCCGGTGACGGTGACGTAGCCGGTGCCGCCGTCGAACCGGATGGCGTGCACCAGGTCGCGCATCTGGGCTATCGCCTGCTGGCGGGTCATCTGACCGGCGACCACCTGCGCCTCCAGGGCCTGCGCGACCGAGACCGCCGACTGCACCACCGCCTGCAGCGTCTCCACCCGGTCGTCGGTCATGCGCCGCTCGAGCATGACGCCGCCCAGGGTGATGGCGGCGGCAAGGCCGAGCGCGGACAAGGCCATGAGCAGGGCGAGCTTGGTGCGGAGCTTGAAGCGGCTGAGGAAGGTCATGGCTTTCCAGGTCTGGTTGAGCGGGCAGTCCCGGCATGTTCCCTCAGGCGCATGAGCAATTGGTGAATCCGCCGGGCCTACAGCCGTTCGAAGGCGGTTCCGGCGCGCGGGACGAACAGCCGCTCGTAGACCCGTGTGGCCTGTGGGTCCGCCATCCCGGCAACGTAGTCGCACACGGCCCGTAATCGCCCGCGATCGTCCGCTGCCTCACGCCAGCCCTTGTGGTGGGAAGCGGGCAGGAACCGCTCCGGGTCGCCGGCGACGGTCTCGAAAATGCGCTGGACCATCCGTTGACCGCGATACTCCAGCATTTGCACCACCGGCTGGCGGATCACCTGATCGAGCACCAGGTCGCGCAGCGCGGCCAGCATGGATTCGGCCGCCTGATCCATGACGGCAACATGATGGAGCAACGGATGCTCGAACGCTTGCTTCCGTTGCACCCGGACCTGGATGACGAAGAAGTTGACCAGAAGGCCAATGGCCCGCTTGCGCGCGCTGTCGTCGGCGAACAGGCCAGCCAGTTCCGTCTCGGCAGGCGCTCCCGGTAATCCGACAATCGCGTGCGCCCGGCTGGACCAGACCGACATGAAAGCGTCCCGACCGATCAGTCGCAACGCAATGGCGTCCTCCAGGTCGTGCACGCCGAATGCGATGTCGTCCGCCTTGTTCATGATGGAGGCGTCGAACGACATGTGCATCGGCTTGCCGTGCGTCGCACCGCCTGGCGGGCTCGCCGTTTGGAGCCGTTCGCGGTCGTGGCGGGCGAACGGGTCGAGAATCCACGCCGCCACGTCGACTTCGCTATCCAGGAAGCATTTCGGTGGCTTCCAGACATTGGCACGGGTGAATCCCGGATCACCGGGCGGCGCGCGCCCGACCACCTGGCTGTACGGCGCCGGATATTTCAGCACGCCAAGCAACGTCCGGCGCGCAAGATCCAGCCCAAACGCCCCCGAATGCGGCTCAAGCCGCGCCAGCAGGCGCAGCGTGTGGCCGTTGCCCTCGAACCCGCCCGCATCCCGCATGCACCAATTGAGCGCGATCTCCCCGCCATGACCGAACGGTGGGTGGCCCAGATCGTGACCCAACGCGATCGCCTCGATCAGGCTGGAAGGCGGCAGCGGCGCAGCGGAGCCAGCCGCGTGGGCCGCCAGAAAGCCGACAATCCCTTGCGCGATCTGCGCCACTTCCAGCGAGTGCGTCAGCCGCGTGCGGTGGAAGTCGCCCTCGCCGACGCCCAACACCTGGGTCTTGCTTTGCAGCCGGCGGAACGCGGCGGAGTGGATCAGCCGCCCCCGGTCGCGATCGTACCAGCGGCGCCAGTCGTCGGTCCGCAACAACGGCTCGCCCGAGCGCCGCTCAGACCAAGGCGAATCAAGAAACGGCGTCATGGAAACATAAACTTTCCGCCCACCCGGTAATCGAGAATGGTACGCAGAAAAGCCAAAACGAAGACAACCAAACCGGTCTGAGACAGCGTCAGGTCGATCCCCGGAGGCAAGCGGACCATTGCATAGCCTGTTCCCGATGCTGCCTGCACCGCAGTGGCGGCGATGAAACAAACGAACGCCAATGCGAGATTCATGAAAATCCAGTTGGGGTATGCACGTCTGGTCGCCTCATCGTCGGTCTTCCAGGAATCGACCAGGAGCACGAGCACATCAAACGCGAATAGCCCGGACATCCAGAAGTAGAATTGCTCAGGATGGAATAGCGTCGGGCTCGCGGCCGCGGCCGCATCGGGCACCGATTCGGCGACGAAGACGAACAGCAGTGCCGTAATGAGAAGAATGTAGACGTCGTAGACGTAAAATGCGCGCCGCCAACCGCTTTCGGGCGCGCTGGCGAGGTACTTGTGGTCCAGCGATCGATCGCCGCCATGAAAGATCGGCACGACGGTGATGAAGAAGGTCAGGAACATCCACGTCCTGACATCCGGAAACCCGGCCCCGCCCACGGGCCAGAGACGCTTGCACGCCTCGGTGATCGCGAGGCCCGCGATGATCGAATACACGCGCTTGAAATGGTCGATCAGGCGGCCTCGCGCGTGGCTCGCTTGCTGCTCGGCAGCCTCCCGTGTCATTTCCGCCATGAGCGCTTACCTTGTTGCGATACCAGGCTCCGGCAGTTATGCGGCCCCGCCTTCGAACGGCGCAAGCGCGTGGCCACGAGCCGCGGTCCGGTCTAGGCTTCCGTTCCGACTCGCGGAGGAGTGCGATGGCTGATCGTCTGCAGGTCTACCTGGCCGGGCCGGAGGTGTTCCTGCCGGACGCGGTGGAGATCGGCCGGCGCAAGAAGGTGCTCTGCGAGCGGTATGGTTTCATCGGGCTTTACCCGTTCGACAACGAGGCCATGCCGGTGGCCGGCGAGCGTCTCGACCGCGTCATCTACCGCGAAAACGTCCACATGATCCGGCGGGCGGATTTCGGCATCGCCAACCTCACCCCGTTCCGCGGCCCGAGCGCGGATGCCGGCACCGTGTTCGAACTCGGCATGCTGCTCGGCCTCGGCAAGCCAGTCTTTGCCTATACCAACGAGGTCGCCGATCTGCTGGCCCGCCTTCGGCACAGTCGGCTGGCCGCCTACGACACCGCCGCCGGCGTATGGCGCGACCCGGCCGGCATGGCGATCGAGGATTTCGGCAACGCCGACAACCTGATGCTGGACGCCAGCCTGGCCGAGCAGGGGCACACGCTGATCCGGATCGATGCCGCCCCCGAGCAGCGGTATCGCGACCTGCGCGGGTTCGAGGCTTGCCTCCAGGCGGCCCGCGAGCGGCTGGCGGAAGCGCCGCCGCGGCCGGTCCTCGCCGCGGCGCGCTGAGCGGGTCGATCAGCCCTTCGCCAGTGCGTCGAACGCCTTCAGGCGACTAAGCAGCGCCGGCATCTCGCGCAGCGGGATCATGGTCGGCCCGTCGCTGGGGGCGCGGTCCGGATCGGGATGGGTCTCGATGAACACCGCCGCCACGCCCACCGCGAGCGCGGCCCGCGCCAGCACCGGGGCAAACTCGCGCTGCCCGCCCGACGACGTCCCCTGCCCGCCCGGCTGCTGCACCGAGTGCGTTGCATCGAACACCACCGGGTAGCCGGTGCGCGCCATGATCGGCAGCGCACGGAAGTCGGTGACCAGCGTGTTGTAGCCGAAACTGACCCCGCGCTCGCACAGCAGGATGTTGTCGTTGCCGGTCGCCGCGATCTTGGCCGCGACGTTGGCCATGTCCCAAGGCGCGAGGAACTGCCCCTTCTTCACGTTGATCGGCTTGCCGGTCTGCCCGGCGGCGACCAGCAGGTCGGTCTGCCGGCACAGGAAGGCGGGGATTTGCAACACGTCCACCGCCGCGGCGACCGGCGCGCAATGCGCGGCGCTGTGCACGTCGGTCAGCACCGGCAGCCCGGTGGCCTGGCGCACCTCGGCCAGGATCGCGAGTCCGGCCGCCATTCCGACGCCGCGCGCCGCCGAGGCGCTGGTGCGGTTCGCCTTGTCGTAGCTGGACTTGTAGATCACGGGCACGCCGGCACCGGCGGCGATCTCGCGCAATGCCGCCGCCACTTCCAGCGCGTGTCCGCGGGATTCGATCTGGCACGGGCCGGCGATCAGCACGAACGGCAGGTGGTTGCCAATCTCGATGCTGCCAACGCTTACCATCCGCTCGCCCATGTTCGTGTGGTCCCGATGTCTGCTGTGCGCCCAATGTCACGAGGGCGATTGTGCGTGCGACGGTGCCGTTCGTGCAAACCGCTGCGCCGCACGCGGGCCGCGTCAGAACGCAGCCGCTGCCACCCGATCGCAATTCGACCGCCCGGCCAGCAGGCAGTCCTCGATCGCCGACTTGGCGTGAAGCTCACGCACCAGGAACAGGCCGACGGCCAGAAGCAGCAACGTCACCGCGACGCCGGCGAGGCTCGCGGTTTGCCGGTCGGCAGCGTCGTCGTCGGTCTCGATCGGCCAGGAGCGGTGCTGCTGCATGCGTGGTCTCCAGCGTCCGCAACCCCGGCGCTGATCCGCGCCATGCTACAGCCGGGGGCGGCACGAAGCCACACACGCGAACGCCCGCCGCTGCGCCGCGTTGCCGGGCGCACCAGCTGGCGGTAGAGCGCAGCCATGACCGAGGCCGCGCTGCGCCACCTGTCCGCCGATCCGGCCTTTGCCGCGCTGATCGGCCGCGTCGGTCCACCTCGCCTGGTCGTCGAGCAAAACCGCAGCCCCTACGAGGCCCTGGTCCGCGCCATCGCGCATCAGCAGCTTCACGGCCGCGCCGCGGAAGCGATCCTCGGGCGCTTCGCCGCACTCTATCCAGGCGGCGTTTTCCCCACAGCGGAGCAGCTGCTGTCCACCTCGGAGGCGGACCTGCGCAGCTGCGGCTTCTCCGGCAGCAAGATCGCCGCGCTGCGCGACATCGGCGCCCGCAGCCTGGACGGGACCGTGCCGACAAGGCGCGAATCGGCGCGGCTGACCGATGACGAGCTGATCGCCAACCTGACCGCAATCCGCGGCGTCGGGCGATGGACGGTCGAGATGCTGCTGATCTTCACCCTCGGCCGGCCGGACGTGCTGCCGGTAGATGATTTCGGCGTCCGCGAGGGCTACCGGGTGCTGCACGACCTCCCCGTGCAGCCGAAGCCCCGGGTGCTGGCCGAGATCGGGCTGGCCTGGTCCCCGTTCCGGTCGCTCGCCGCCTGGTATCTCTGGCGCGCCTCGGAAGAGACCAAGCGGGTGAAGACGCCGATATCGCGCGCGTAGACCCCGCGCCGCAATTAGCAGATCGTTGACGCGAATCCTGTAGCTGTCTTCCGGCACGCCCTTGGAGACACGCGCATGCCGCTCGACAGCTCGACCGCCCCGCAAGCTGCCCCCGATGCCATCGATGCGGCGGGCCGCCTGGACTTCCTGCGCATCGACGAGGCGACCTGCCGCCGCTTGCAGGCGCTGCACCCCAGCCTGCATGCCGCGCTGCCGGCCATCGCCGCCGAATTCTATGACTATGTCGGCAAATACCCGCATCTCGCGATCCGGCTGGGTGATGAGCAGCGCATCGCCAAGCTGAAGAAAACCCAGACGGCGCATTGGGACAACCTGCTGCAGGGGCGGTTCGACGCCGGCTACTTTCAGCACGGCATCGCGGTCGGCCGCGCGCATGAACGGATCGGGCTCGACACGCGCTGGTACACCGCGTCGTATTGCCTGACCATCGAGCGCCTGTTCGCCGTCCTGGCCGCCAAGCACGGCGCCAAGAAGGCCCTGGTCGAGGACGCCGGGGTCATGCTGCGCGCCGCGTTCCTGGACATGGACCTGGCGATTTCGACCTACATCGAGACCGGCGAAGCCCACCGGATGCGGCGCGAGATGCTGAGCGTGACGGAAATTCTCGACCGGGAGCTGCAGGTCGCGTCCAGCGAGATTTCCGCCCAGGTGGGGCGGCTGGCGGAAGGCGCCGACCAGCTCACCCGGCTCGCCGAGCAGGTTCGCTGCATGGCCGACGACGTGAACCAGTCGGTCAACACCACCGCGCAGACCATGCAGACCGTGGCCAGCGCGACCGCCGAACTGGAAGCCTCCAGCCGGGAGATCACCGCCCAGGTCGGCCGCGTCTCCTCCGTCGCCGGCGAGGCGGTCGAGCGCGCCAACGCCACCGGCGAGACGGTGCGGCAGCTCGCCGAAGCCAGCAAGAACATCGACAACATCGTTTCGTTGGTGCGTTCGATCGCCGGCCAGACCAAACTGCTGGCGCTGAACGCGGCAATCGAGGCGGCGCGGGCCGGCGAGGCCGGCAAGGGATTTGCCGTGGTGGCGACCGAGGTGAAAAGCCTGGCACGGCAGACCGAAGACGCGATCGGCCATGTCAGCGGCCAGGCGAGCGCGATTGGCCAGACCACCGAAGGCGCCGTTGCCATGGTCGGCGGCATCGCCGCCCAGGTCGGTGACGTCAGCGCGATCGCCAACGAGGTGTCGGCGGCAACTGACCAGCAGCGCCAGGCCACCGCCGAGATCACCCAAAGCATCGCGGTGGCGGCCGAGAACTCGCACGCGGTGGCGGATCGGGCGGCGGCAATGCTGACCGAGGTCGCGGCCGCCGAGGCCTCCGCCCTGCACTTCCGCGACCTTGCCGGCAGCGTGAGCACCGGCGTGGTCGACCTGCGCCGGCGGATCGCGCTGGTGCTGCGGTCGTCCGATGCCGGCAACCGGCGCCGCGAGCAGCGCGAGCCGCTGACCCTGCGGTTCACCGCCAGCGCCGAGGGGTTTCCCAGGTCCGGCCACACCATCGACCTGTCGCCGCATGGCTCGCTGCTGGCGGCGGAGGGACCGGAGACGCTGATCGGGCGGACGGTGCCGATCGAGATCGAGCGGATCGGTGCCGTATCGTGCCAGGTACGCGCCGTGACCCCGCTCGGCATCCATGTCGCGTTTGCGGCGCCCACGGCGGCGCAGCAAAGCCTGATCGCCGAGGTGCTGGCGGCGGCGCAGGCTCAGAACACCGCGTATATCGCCCGCTGCCAGGAGAGTGCGGCGGCAGTGGCGGCGGCGTTCGAACGGGCGCTGGGCGCCGGGGAGATCACCGAGTCGGCGCTGTTCGACCGGCGCCATACGGAGATCGCCGGCACCCATCCGCAGCAATACCTGTCGCCCTCGACGGCGCTGTGCGACCGGTTGCTGCCCTCGGTGATCGACCGGGTGAAGGATGCCGATCCGCGCATCGCATTCTTCGCGGCGGTGGATGCCGGCGGCTACCTGGCGACCCACAACCGCGAATACAGCAAGCCACAGCGGCCGGGCGAGACGGTGTGGAACACGGCGAACAGCCGCAACCGGCGGATCTACGACGACCGGACGGGCATCCTGGCGGCGCGGAACACCTTGCCGTTCATTGTGCAGACCTACCCGCGCGACATGGGCGGCGGACAGGTGGTGGTTTTGAAGGAGTACGACGCGCCGATCACGGTGCGCGGCCGGCATTGGGGGGCGATGCGGCTGGCGGTTAAGGGGTAGACGGAAAACAGCCAAGCGCCGTCCGCCGCTTGCGGCAGTGGTGGACGACGCAAGGTGGTGCCCGGGAGGTCAGGCCAGCGCGGCGGTCACCAGTTGTCGCAGTCTGGCCGCGCCGGCGGGACCCTTCAGCGCCTCGCGCCAGCACGATTCGGCGACACGCTGGTGTGCCGTGATCGCCTCCTCGGCGGAGGTGATCATCGCGACCCCGGTCTGCGAGGATGGATGAGTGTCCGGCCGGAACGGATTGATCGCCAGGTTGACCCGGTCGCGGGCCCGCAGGATCTTGAACGCCGAACTCGGTTCCGCGCCGGTCAGCAGGCCGAACTGCAGGCCCATCGGCTCGGTTTCCATCAACGCGGCCATGTTCTCCACTTCGGTGACCGCGACATCGCGGCACAGCCGGCGCACCCGGTCGGACACGACGCTGGCGCCGCCGATTCCCACGTGCAGCATCCGCTGTACCGAGGCGACCGAGACCATGGCGATGATGCCGGGGCGGCGCATCGCATACATGCGCTTGCGCGCCGCCAGGATACCCATCACCTGTTCGGCGACACTACGCATCGGGATACGATCGGAATCCGAGCGGTCCGCCGCTTCGTCGAACATCTGCGCCAGCGCCGAGTCATAGGCGTCGGACGTGGTGAGGTAGCAGACCGGACCAAAGAGCTGCAGGACCTGGTCCGCCGTCTCCTCCACCTGGCGCAGTCGCTCGAAATAACCGATCGGCCGGCTATAGTACTCGACCCCGATGCCGAGCAGCGACAGCGGCGAGATCTTCAGCAGTTCCGCGAGGCGCTTGATCGTGTCAAGCTTGATGACCTCGCCCTTTTCGTATCGGTACAACGCGGCGCGCGAAACGCCCAGGCGGGCGGCGATTTCCTCCGCCCGAAGACCGGATTCCAGCCGGTACGCCCTGAGCTGCTGCCCGATCTCGGTGAACCGCATCGACATCCCGTTCGCTCCGCCGCGCGACTCGCTTCTACAACCGGCGCGTGACGTTACCTTACCGGCGGGGCGTACACCATTTCAAGCCCTGTCCAAGCCCGTGCGACTCATTCCGTGTGCGGCGCACCCCCTGCCCACTCGGATTCGATGTCCCGCCATGCGCTCAATCGGCGTGGCTATGCGCGGAATGGTCCTGAAGCAGCGGGCCACGCACCGTACAGCGGCCGTGTTCGGTGGCGGGAGAGCCCTGTTTACGCACAGTTGGTAACGCGAAAGTGGTTTGGCTGCCCGAAGATCCCGGGATCGAACGCACCGCGGACTCGCACGCTGAGCATGCAACCGTAGGATGCGGTACACGACGAAACGCCCGTCGGGGCCTGCCCATGGCGGGATCAGCGCGACAAGACCAGCAACCCGCCTCTGCCACCGCTCCGATGGTCGGCGCAACAACGATCTTGCTGGCGACATTGCAGGTCTGACCTGCGTCGTTCTGGGCGCCGACACGCCGGCCGCGCGCCGCGCCTCACAGTCAAACGCCGAACACCTGCCGCCAGCCAAGGCCAGCCATGGTCTCGCCGGCCGGGCGGTATTCGCAGCCGACCCAACCGGGATAGCCCAGCTCATCGATCCGGCGGAACACGAACGCCCAGCCGATCTCGCCCGTTCCGGGCTCGTTGCGCGCCGGCACATCGGCAACCTGGATGTGCGCGATCACCGGCATGAGCTGCTCCAGCCGTGTGGTGATGTCGCCCTCGGTCACCTGGCAATGATAGACGTCGAATTGCAGGCCGAGCCGGTCGCGGCCGATCGCTTCCACCACTGCCGCGCCCTGTTCCTGGGTGCGCAGGAAGTAGCCGGGCATATCGCGCTGGTTGATCGGCTCGATCACCAGCTTTGCCCCGGCTTGGTATGCCTGATCCGCCGCCCAGGCCAGGTTCGCGGCATAGACGCTGGCCGCCGTCACCGGCGAGATTTCGGCCGGCACGATGCCCGCCATGCAATGCACCAGGCCGCAGCCCAGCGCGGCGGCATAGTCGAGCGCGCGAGACACACCGTCGCGGCACTCGGCCTCGCGTCCCGGCAGCGCGGCCAGCCCCCGTTCGCCCGTGGCCCAATCGCCAGGCGGGGCATTGAACAGCACCTGCCGCAGACCGGCGCCATCCAGGCGCTGGCGCAATTCGGCCGCCGGCCAATCATAGGGGAACAGGTATTCGACAGCGGTGAACCCGGCTTTCGCAGCCGCCTCGAACCGATCGAGGAAGGGCACCTCGTTGAACATCATCGAGAGATTGGCGGCCAGGCGCGGCATGGACATGGCCCCCACTGACGCTGTCCAAGGCTACACACCGCCGGACCCTTTTGGCCAGACGCGGGCGAAGCCGACTGGTCAACCGGGGTGAGAGGTCAAACCGGGTGAGGCGAGCTTGCGACTAGCGCATGTGCTGCCAAACGCCGGTCTCCTGCTCCAGGCGGTCACGCTCCGAGTCGCGGAAATCCTCGTTCGACACGACACCCACGACGATTTCGTCCAACACCACCGGCACGTGCCGGAACCCGCCATCGTGCATCAGCCGAAGCGCATCGATCGCCTTGGCCGTCGGCGGCAAGGTCGCGGGTTGCTTCGACATGGCGGCTTGCAGCTGCGTCCCAGCGGCATCGCCGCCACGGGCGAGCGCATGGACGGCGTCTCGTCCGGTGAAGATACCGACCAGGGCACCCGTCTCGGTGGTCACCAACACATAGCCGGCCCTGCGGCTGTGCATATACTCACACGCGGCTTGTATCGTGTCGGTATGCCGCATCAGCAGCGGCTCTCGGTCACGGACGATCTCAGCCATTTCGCGGTTCATGTGTCCCTCCCGCTGCTGGCGACAGCATAGCATGTCGCAAACGGGCGGACCTGCATTGATTGAGGTCAAGCGCGGCGGCGGAAATGGCCAATTGCCACTGTGGTCGCGTAACCGTGACATCGCCAGTTTCAACCCGCCCCGACGGGACGGGGGCTTTCCCGCCCCGCCCGCCGGCATGACAAAGGCGCCGATGCCCGAGCCGCGCGTCTCCCGCCCGATCCATGTGGCCATCCATACCAGCCGGCGCACCCGGCTGACCGCCGTGATCGTGGCCAGCGCCCTGTTCATGCAAAATCTCGACTCGACGGTGATCGCCACGGCGCTCCCGGCCATGGCCCGGGCGTTCGGCGCCGACCCGGTGCGGATGAACGTTGCGCTGACCGCCTATCTGCTCAGCCTGGCCGTGTTCATCCCGGCCAGCGGCTGGGTGGCGGACCGTTACGGCACCCGCACCGTGTTCCGCGCCGCAATCGCGGTGTTCACCGTCGGCTCGGTGCTGTGCGGCCTGGCGGACTCGCTCGCGTTTCTGGTGGCCGCACGCATCCTGCAGGGCGTCGGCGGGGCGATGATGGTGCCGGTCGGGCGGCTGGTGCTGCTGCGTACGGTGGCCAAGCGGGAGCTGGTGGCGGCCATGGCCTGGCTGACCATGCCGGCGCTGCTCGGTCCCGTGGTCGGCCCGCCGCTGGGCGGCTTCATCGTGACCTGGTTCGACTGGCGCTGGATTTTCTACATCAACGTGCCGATCGGCATCCTGGGGATGATCGCGGTCAGCGTGTTCATCGAGGAGGTGCGCGAGCCGCCGCGGGGCGGGTTCGACGCGGTCGGCCTGGTGTTGTGCGGCACCGCGCTGTGTGGGCTGATGTTCGGGCTGGAGACCGTCGGCAGCAGGGTGGTGCCCGGTGCCGCCACCGGCGCGATGCTCGGTGTCGGCGTGGTTGGGGCGGCCTTGTATGGGAGGCACGCACGACGGCATCCCTCGCCGCTGGTCGATCTGTCCCTGCTGCGGCTGCCGACCTTCGGCCTGTCGTTCGCGGCGATGATGCTGTTCCGCACCGGCATCGGCGCCATCCCGTTCCTGCTGCCGCTGATGCTGCAAGTGGGCTTCGGCGACTCCGCCGCGCAAAGCGGGCTGGTCACCTTCGCCAGCTCCGCCGGCGCGCTGGTGATGAAGCCGGCGGCGCTGACGGCGCTGCGCTGGTTCGGGTTCCGCGACACGCTGTTCTGGAACGGGCTAATCTCGGGGGCGATGGTTGCGATCTGCGCCGCGTTCCGGCCGACATGGCCGGCGGCGGCGATCTATGCCGCGCTGCTGGCCGGCGGGTTTTTCCGCTCGCTGCAGTTCACCGCGTACAACACGCTGGCCTACAGCGAGGTGCCGCGGCATCGGATGAGCGCGGCGACCAGCCTGTATGCCACCGGCCAGCAGCTCGCCGGCACGATCGGCATTACCGTTGCGGCGCTGGCGCTGGATGCCTCGATGGCGGTCACCGGCCATCAACCGGCACGGCCGGCGGATTTTTCGGCCGCGTTCCTGGTCGTGGCGCTGGCGACGCTGCTGGCTTCGCCAATCGCCCTGTTCATGGCGCGCGACGCGGGTGACGAGATGGCCGGACGGGCGCCGACCGCGGACTGACCGCGCGACGGCCCTCGCCGGCGGGCCGCCGATTCAGGCGACGAGGCGATCCTCGACGTGGTCCACCTGGTCAGCCCAGTCGGTGAGATGGATCTCGACCATCATAGTTCCAAACGGCAGAGGCAACGCCGCACGCCCATCGGTCCATCGCCACAGCGCGGCCCCCTGCCGTTCCACGCCCCACCAGCCAGCGACGAGCCCGGGATGATCGACGGGCACCTCCGCGACGGTGTCCGCGCCACGGAGGATGATCCGCTTGACCGACACGCCCAGCCGCCGGCTGTCGTCCAGCCATGGCCGCATGTCGGATGGCGACGTCGCCCGCGAAACCAGCCAGACCGGCGAACTCCGGTGGTCCGACGCCCTGCCCGGCACCGCGAACACGTAACGGCTGTTCCTGGCCAAGGCCGGCGCCACCGTCCGCCCATCCACAACCAGCCTCAGCGCCGGGTCCGACGTCGTCGTCGGCGGGGCCGGCAGCGCATAGCCACGCGCAGCGGCCAGATCCGCGAAGCGGCGCCAGATCGGCTCCACCGTCGCCGCGTCCAGCGCCAGCTTCGCGCACCCGCCGAATGCCCGCTCCGCGTACAGGGTGTCGGGGTCCGCGGTGAGATTTGGATGCAGTACCAGCGGCGCGGCTTCGTTGGCAAAGAAACCGCGGTTGCCGGTGTCCAGGTAGCTTTCCGCTGGCAGCCCCTCGGCCAGCAACACGCCATGCCGTGCCAGTTCGACGTGGTGATAGCGCACCGACGCAAGACCGCTTTCCTGGACGATGCTTGCGCCATTGAGCAAGAGCCTCGCCGGGATCAGTCGGCCGTCGATGAACAGCGCATGGTCCGGCGAGACCAGCAGGTCGCGCCGGGGCAAGCCGTCCCCGCAGGCGCCGGCACGGATGCGCACCGGAAGCGCCGTATGCGGGCGAGGATGGCGGGACAGATCGAGCGTCCGTTCGCCGGTCCAGACCACGTCGGCGGCGACCAGGACGCCGTCCACCAGCGTCATCATCGGGTCGCCCGCGCGCACAGCCTCGACCGCCACCTCGCCGGCCGGCGTCAGCAGGCGCGTGCCCGGGCAGAAGCAGACGGTGTCCTCGATCGTCACGGCCCCGCCCGGTCCATCGACAACGTTCAATGCGCCGCCGCCCGTCGAGACTGTCAGGTCAGCGACGTCGGTGAACTGGCCGCCGCTATACGCAAAGATGGAAAGGTGGTCCGATCCGTAGCTGTAGCCGGCCAGCGAATTATACGAAATGCCGGTCAGCCGGACTTCGTCGGCGCCGGACAGATTGGATATCGGGTCGAGGAACCCCAGCAGTTCTAAATGCGTAGTTTGGTCGTGTTTTTTCGTGCCGTGGCTC
>Ga0302319_10017468_pt1 | contig 13133 bp, 13 predicted proteins | sample Bog_T0_2_FD_203319 | JGI IMG/M metagenome (GOLD analysis project Ga0302319, IMG submission 203319) | Peat permafrost microbial communities from Stordalen Mire near Abisko, Sweden - Bog_T0_2 | ecosystem: Environmental > Terrestrial > Soil > Wetlands > Peat | place: Sweden: Abisko, Stordalen Mire...
AAATTGGCCAAGGAACTCGCCGATCGATTCCGAAGTCAATACCACCTCGCGGCGGAGCAGGCGCGAAACTCTCCCAGAATTCCGAACCACCCCGCGCCTGCGAAGCTGCCGGCGTTCCGCTGATCGCAGGTCATCCACCTCTTGAACGACCTCAAATTCATCATCCAGGTTTGCAAAGGCTTGATCCGGCACCACCGGGCCCGCCGCACGCTGATGTTTTACAGCGTGCTCATCGCCATCATCCTCGCTTTCTCCGGCTCGACGATCCTTTGGCCCTTGCTGCGAAACCATCCGTTTATCTTCCTCGGCTACTGGGCGGTCTGCGTATCGATCACCTTCCTTGCTGTGCTCCTCGCGTTTTACGACATGGCCAAGGTTCGCGAGGAGGGCCGCCTCGAACGCCAGCGCCTCCGCGAGGAATATCTGGAATCAATCAAGAACGCAGTGCATGCGCCGCTTGCTCCGTCGGACAAGTCTGACCCGTCCGACCCGTCCGACCCGTCCAAGCTTCCCCCAAAAAGAGAAAGCATGGGCTCGTCGGAATAGCGGAAAAGAAGAGAGAATCCGCGGCGCGCCCTTCACCCCGCCGCGTCCGCCTCGGCTTCGAGATAACCCGCCAGGAGTGCCATCCGCTTGCCGACGTGCAATTCCTCAAAGACCTCCTGCCGCCGCGCGGCATCGCTCAAGAACGTCTGCGTGACGATGTCGGCCAGCAGCTCAGGGTCTTGAATCTTCGCGAGCTGTTGCTCGATTTCGGCTTCAAGATTCCCTCCTTCCGGCTGGAGCCGGGCGCAAAGCTTCCGCAGTTTCGCGATCAGCGGCTCCACTTCGCCGCGCTCGGCGGGCTGCGACAGCAGTTCGCGAATCTCCGCCATCCGAAACGGCTCTTCCTGGATGAAGCCGGTGAGACGCACCCGGGCCATGCCCTGCAAGACGAGATGCGATGTCCCGTTCTCATGAGCGACGCATGCGCGGACCATTCCCAAGCCGACGATATGATGAAAATCCTCGACGCTCGCCGCCTCGCTGACATGGGGCTTCATCGGCGCCATGCAGAACATCCGATGATTCTCCAAAGTCCAGGTCAGCATCGCCCGGTAGCGCTTCTCGAAGATGTAGAGGGGAAGCATCGCCCCGGGAAAAAGCATCACCCCGGGGAGCGCCATCACCGGCGCGAAGCGCGGCAGATTGAGTTTTTGGTGGACGATATTCTTCACGAGACGCCGGGCATTTGGAGACGCCCTTGATGCTGTCGCCCATTCTACCACGAGAGGGCCGAAAGCGCAGCAGCCAACCTTCCGTCAGCCATGGATGATGAGCTGGATGTCCTCCGGAAGGCCAGTCGCCACTTGCGCGATGACGTCCCCTTTCAGGAGGCGGGCCAGCGAGTGTCTTTGCGCGGCGCCGAGCATGACGAAATCGACGCCCAGGGTGGCCGCCAGGTCCAGAATCGTGACGGCGGGATTGGTGCTCACCGCGTAGACGGGAAGCACATGCACTCCGGTCTCTTCCCCGAGTTTGAGCATCAGCGACATGATGCCGGCGGCGTGCGGATCTTCCTGCCACTTCGCTCGCACGGGCGTCGGCGCGCCGGAAATGATCACGGCGATTTCCTTGACATAGAGCACGCAGAGCGTGGCCTTGCGCAGATTGGCTTCATCGAGCGCAAAACGCAGCACCGGAGTGACGCCGCGGGCGGCGACCATAATGCGCTGGCCCTCCACCAATTGGGGACGCAACCGTTCGATCGCCTCTTGCGAAACCACCTCCGCCATCTCGCGGCTCACCGTGACGGTCTGCAATCCCGAACGTTTGTGCGACCAGGCTCGAAGGCCCAGACCCACGAGCAGGACGCAACTCACGAAAAACAGGGCGTCAGGCTTCGTTTTCGCCAGCGTCACTTCCACGGCGAAAAGGATGACAAACGTGACCAGAAAAAGCGCGCGATCATACCACGCCACGGGAAGCGCCTTGTTAAACGAGCACGATCCGAGATTGACCGTGATCGCGCCCACCACGCCGATGGCGTACAAACCCGCCAGCATTTTCAATGCGCCTTCGGTGTCCGGAATCGTGAACAGCAGCACGATGGTCGGCAACAGGACCGCCGCGGCGAGCGGCAGTTTCGGCACGCCGTGGCTGTTCAGCAGGCTGAACGGCCGCGGCATTTCGTCGTCGCGGGCCAGCATGTAGAGCAGCCCGATCGTGGCCGCGATGGCGGTATTGACCGCGCTGAGCAGAAGAGCGCCGATCACGATTCCGACCACCCACCCCAGGAATTTGCCGAACCCTGGGCCAAAGCTCATCGCGCCATATTGGTCCGCGAGAAATGTCAGCATGTGCCCGTGCTGGCTTTCCATCGCCGGTTTGAGCGAAGGAGGCAGCGAAAGCATCGCCCAGCCAAGAAGCGCCGTGCCGATGCAGACCTCGATCGCGACCGGCAGGATCGCCTTGAACGATTCGCGCCCCACCTTCGGCTCCTTCGGCGTGGAACCGGGATCGAGCTTCATCACACCCGTGAGGTTGGCGATGGCTTCCACGCCGCTCAGGGCGAGGATCACATCGACGAACGCGACCCACGTATCGGTGAATGACTTGTGTGATTTTTCCAGATGGATCAGCGTCAGGTGCGGCGCGCTCAACGCGATCAGGATGACCACGACGATCACCGTGGGAACTGCCAGCGCCATCGCGAAACTGCCGCTGTGCCTGGGGCCGTAGAAATTCAGGAAGCCGAGCAGAAACATGGCGCCGATCGTTCCGTAAGGAAGCCAGCGGGACGGAACCCCAAGATAGTCGAGAGCGTCCCAGCCACTCAATGCCGCCGTCACCGTGAGATCGGCCACCAGGAGCAGGGCGCCCACCACCGCAAGCGTGCGCCCTTGGGAACGCGCCGCGGAATAGACGCCGCCTCCGTCCGGGAAATAGCGGCAAATTGCGGCGTAATTGATTCCCACCAAGCCGGTCAATACGCAGACCGCGACGATCATCGGCAAGGAACCAAAACCCGCCGCCGCGAACGCCAGCCCGATGACATAGGCTTTGCTGGTGCCCCAGTCTCCATAGAGCAGCGCCGCGGCGCGCTTCCAATCGACATTCCGAGGGCGGTTGGCTCCGTGAGATTCCATGGAATGAACGCGGCTGTTGGCAGGAAATGCGGCGCGCGTCAAACGCCTTTATTCTGGAAAAGCCGGAAACACTCGAGAAACCCGTTCGCAAAATCGCCGGGACGCGACTCGATCCAGCGGCTGACCTGCTCCAGCGTAAAGAATCCGCCCGTTTCGATCTCCGCTGGTTCCAGCGTAAATGGGCCTTCGTGCGCGGCGCTGTAGAGGCGGACGTGCTCCCATCCGGTGTTCGCGCAAGCGGCGATGCTCCCGATGAGCGTGACCGCTGCTTTCACGCCCAATTCTTCTTCGAGTTCACGCGGCGCGGTTTCGTCGTAGCCCTGCCCGGAATTCACGTGGCCCGCGGCGCTCGAATCCCACTTCAGCGGATGCATGTCCTTCCAGCGGGATCTCCGCTGGAGAAAGAGCTCTCCGCGCTGGTTGAAGACAAAGATGTGAACCGCGCGGTGGAGCAGCTTCCCGGCGTGAACGGCATGGCGCGTGGCGGTTCGGACGACTTGATCCTCTTCGTCCACCACATCGAAGATTTCCCCGTGAACGTCCTGCGCGCCAGCCGCGCCGGCGGCGCTCCGGGGAATGCCTCCATGCGTTACAAAATTCGTGAGCGCGATCCATTGGTCCAGTGAGAGCTCCTCCGCGCGAACGGTCTCCGGCACGCCCAACCCGCTTGTCAGCGCCGTCCAGTCCAGCGCATAGCTCGCCAGCATCTTCCGAAGCTGTTTCCGGCGCTGGGAAAAGCCTTGCTTGACCAGCGCCGTGAAGCGCGGCCCGTCGCACTGGGAAATCTGCTCGGGCGCTCGCGGCGTGATTCGGACGATCGCCGATTCCACCTTGGGCGCGGGAAAAAAAACCGAACCCGGCAGCGTCCTGAGATATTTGAACTGCCATCGCCGTCCGATGAGCAGCGTGAGGGCGCCGTATTCCTTGGTTCGCGGTTCCGCCGACAGCCGCTCCGCGAGTTCCCGCTGGAGCGTGAAGATCATGGAAGCGACGGGGCTCGGCTCGGCGGTGAATCCGAAGAGAATCTGGCTCGATACGTAGTAGGGCAAATTCCCGAGCACTTTGACCGGCCCGCGCGCGAAGAGGTCGCGGACGTCAAAGTCCGTGGCGTCCGCGTGCCGGATCTCCAGCGAGGGAAAACGCTCCCGCAGAAATTCCACGAGACGCCCGTCCTTTTCTATGGCGAACCCGTGAGTGGATTTCGCGACGGCAAATTCGGTGAGGGCCCCGAGGCCGGGGCCCAGCTCCAACCACGCGTCTCCCGGTTCGAGGCCGCTCTGCGTCACGATCCATTCCGCGAGATTTTGGTCGTGCAGGAAGTTCTGGCCCAGGCTCTTCGTCGGCTGCATGCCGATCTGAGCGAGACTCGCGGTGATGGTGGAAAGCTTCAACCGCCTAGATTTTCGCTTCGGCGGGACGCGACTTTACTTCCAGCTTCCGGTAGAGGGTGGCCATGCTGATCCCGAGCATTTTCGCGGCCTTCTCACGGCTGTTGGCGTTGAACTTGATCGTCTCCTCGATGTAACGCCGCTCCTGGTCCCGGATGTATTCGTCCAGTGTCTGCCCCACGGGAAGCGTGCCTGTGTGCTCCACCTGCGGCGACGCTGCCTGGCGGATGACCTGGGGCGGAAGATCGGTCGTCCGGATGATGCCGTCGTCGCACAGGGCGCAGGCTCGCTCCACGGCGTTTTCCAACTCACGAACGTTGCCCGGCCAGCGGTAGTGCCCGAGCATGTCCACTGCCTTCTGATCAATCTTTTTCGGTTCGGTCCCGGTTTGCGACGCGTTCTTCTGGAGGAAGTGATTGACGAGCAGCGGAATGTCGTCCAGCCGCTCCTTGAGCGAAGGCATCTCGATGGGAATGACGGCCAGGCGGTAGTAGAGATCCTCGCGAAAATTGCCGCCTTTGATTTTCTCGCCCAGCGATTCATTGGTCGCCGCCAGCACGCGCACATTGATCGGGACGGTCTTCGTGTCGCCCACCCGCCGGATCTGGCGTTCCTGCAAAACGCGCAGCAGTTTCGTCTGGAGGGGCTGCGCCATCGAATTGATTTCGTCCAGGAAGATGGTGCCCAATTCCGCTTCTTCAAACAGCCCGATCTTGTCCTGCACCGCGCCGGTGAATGCGCCTTTCTTGTGCCCGAAGAGTTCGGATTCGAGGAGGTTCTCCGGCAGCGCCGAACAGTTGATCGCGACAAATGGCTGGTGCTGCCGGTTGCTGTTGAAATGCAAGGCGCGCGCGACCAGTTCCTTGCCCGTGCCGCTCTCGCCTTGAATCAGAATGGTGCTGTCGGTGTCGGCGACTTTTGCGATCAGGTTGTAGATTTCCTGCATCCGCCCGCTCGTCCCGATGATATTTTCAAACCGGTATTTTTCCTTGACGATCTGCCGCAGGTTTCGGTTCTCGCGAACCAGCGTCTGGTTATCGAGCGCCCGCTGGATCGTGAGCTGCAGCTCGTCCACTTTGAACGGCTTGGTGATGTAGTCGTACGCGCCGAGCTTCATCGCTTCGATCGCGGTTTCGACCGTCTTGTAGGCAGTGATCAGGATGACAGGCGTTTGCGGAAGCACTTCGCGGCATTCACGGAGAATGTCCAGGCCGCCGACCTTGTCCATTCTCAGGTCGGAAATGACGAGCTGGGGAGAATGCGTGGCAAGATTTTCGAGCGCCTTGATTCCGGAAGCGTATGCCACCGTCTGGTGGCCTCGCTCCTGGCAGATGTCTGAGATGACCGAGACCATTGCCGGATCATCGTCGATGATGAGAATTCTAGCCATAGATGTTTATCGCGGAATTGAGAGTATTGCAGGGTTGAGAAAAAGAAAACTCAATTTTCGCAAAAACTTCTCCTCATATACCGTGCCTCGCAAGTGACTCTCTCAAAAACGGTAAGAATAAGAATCGGGCTGACTCTCAATCAGTCTGAGAAAAACAATTTCGCGCGCTCCCTTGTCGTTCGGGGCTCAGTCGCGCAGTGGCCGGGTCAATGAGCCGGCTGTGGTTCCGGACTCGTCGTTTCGCCCGCCACCCCGGCATGGTGCTCGAATCCGTAGTCGAGAAGCAGCGCGCTGTCATCCCAGATGCCGGGCTTGTCCGTATGCATCACCACCGCGATGACCTCCCGGTGGTCCCGCGAGGCGGCGCTCACGAGCACCTGCTGAGAGGGGTAGGTATAGCCCGTCTTCACGCCGATGCAGCCGGGGTAACGCTCCAGAAGGCGATTGTGATTGCGCAGGGGATGCGACTCGTTGTCCACCACCCAATCGTAATCCCGCGTGGAGACGATTTGCCGGAAAAGCGGCTGCTGCATGGCGGCGCGGGCGATGCGCGCCAGATCGCGCGGCGTGGTGTAATGAGCCAGATCGTGCAGGCCGTTGGGATTGACGAAGTGCGTGGAAGTGGCCCCGAGCTCGCGGGCGCGCTGGTTCATTTTGAGAGCGAACGCCTCGATGGATCCGGCGTTGTCGCGTCCGAGCGCGTGGGCGACGTCATTCGCGCTCTTCAGCATGAGGCCGTAGAGCATTTGCCTCCTCGTGAAGCGCTGGCCCGGCTTCAGTTCCAGGCTGCTCTCGCCGACCTTGCTGTCATCGATCGTCGCTTCGACCTCCCGATCCAGATCGCCCGCTTCGATGACGAGGAGCGCCGTCATGATCTTCGTCGTGCTCGCCGGAAATTGCGGCTCATCCGCATTCCTCTCGTAGAGCGTCTCGCCGGTCATCGCGTCGATCACGATGGCGCCTTTGGCCGCCAGCGGCAGTTCGCCTTCGACTTGTGGCGCCGGAATTCTCGGAGCCGGCGTCGGAGTCCCCTGCCCAGCCTGCGCGCGGGGCGCGCGTTTGCGCGCCGCGGCGAGCGGAATGGACGGCGCCATAAGCAGCGCGGCGAGCAGAATGGAAAGATTACGAGACGATTTGGCCATCGATCATCATCCAGGTAATCGGCCGATCATAATGAACGATTTCCTCGTGAACATCGCTCAGGCTACCGGACGTGGGCAGCGCGATCAAGTCGGCGAGCGCGCCCGGCGCGATTTTTCCAAGTTGATCCCGGCGCCGCAGTGCGCGGGCGGGGTTCACCGTCACCGTGCGCAGCAAGTTCTCGTAGCTGATCCATGGTTGCGCGGCGTGCAGGGTGCGCAACTCCTCGAGGAGGCTGAGCGAATCCGTGCTCGCGAGGCTGTCGGTGCCCACGCAAATGTTCACGCCCAAATCCTGCAGCCTCCGGAAAGCGAAGGCCTTGTGTCCGAAATACCGGTGGCTGCCCGGGCAATGCACAATGTGCGGCAGACCGCTCCGCGGCAGACTCGCCAGGAGCGAAAAATCCTCCTCGGCCAGTTCGTTCATGTGCGTCAGCAGCCAGCGGGCGTCGATCGCGCCGCATTCCCAAAGATGGGTGAATGGCGTGGCGCTTCCGCAGTCCTCCATCGGCCGCATAAGGGAGTCCATGAAATCGTGCAGCGGCCCGGTGGCGTCGCGAAACATGTGGAACTCCTCGGCGGACTCCGCCAGGTGGGTCGTGAGCGGCATGGTGAACGCCTCCGCGCAGGCGTTCGCCAGGTGATAGAGATCCAGCGAGGCGGTGTAAGGCGCATGCGGATTCAGGCCAAAGCTGTCCAGCGTGTTTGCCCGGTGCTGAAAGAAGGACAGCGCTCCCGCCACCACGTCGTCCGTGGTGATGCGGTGGCGGATATCGATCATTTCATAAAACCACCAGGTGCGAATCGGAGAGGGGCCAAGCTGGGTCATCAGCTCGGGAAACGCCTCGATATTGCACACGGTCGTCGTGCCCCATTTTTTGAGCTCCGCAAATCCGCGCGTGATCGCCTGGAGATAGTCTTTGCTGTCCAGGGTGCGCTTGAGTGAATTGATCCGCTGCACCCATGCGGTAAAGCTTTTCGGCGGCAGAATCGCGCCCCGCATCATGCTGTAATCCAGATGGCAGTGCGCATTGATCAAGCCCGGCATGAGCGCCTGATCTCCGAGGTCGATCAGCGGCCCCGGCGAAATCCACGCGAGATCCGCGGCCAGGCCCACCGCCACGATCCGATTGCCTTCGACCGCCACCGCCCCATTTCTCAGGATGGGCCCGTCCATCGTCAAAACGGTGCGCGCCTTGAGGATCATGCGAGGTAATCGCCGCTCTTCACGACTTCCCTCGCCCGGGCCACGAGCAGATTGCACGCTTCGTGGCAAAGCATGGGCATTTCGATTGCAGGGGCGAAGGCTTCGGTCTTTTCCGCGGGCAGCGCAGGGATCGGGATTCCCTCCGCCAGCGGCCAAAGGATGCGCTTCAAACATCCCCCATCCGTCCGGCAAAAATCCGCGATCATCGCGGCGGCCTGCCGATCGGTGATCTTCCTGGTGACGGCGTACATCCCGGTCTGCCGCTCCAGCGTCTCCCGCAGCGGCACGGGCGACAGCGCTCGCAGTTCATGGCTGCGCCAGATGCCCAGCATCGCCGGATAGAAATAATCCAGCGCGCGGCGCAGCGCGTCCACGCCGGAAACGAACAGCGCCCAGCCATGGCGCAGATTCGGCGCGGTCTTCAGCGGACGATACGCGCCATGGTCGTCGAGATTCGAAAGCGCGCGCGCGGCTTCCGCTCCATGATACACCGCGAGGCCCTCGCGCCCGGCATCGTCTCGATGGCAAAGCGAAAACTCCTTTTCCCGGGCGCCGATGCGGAGTTCCCCGATCTCCGCGCCGCCCCTCTCCAGCCACTGGGTGAGCGTTTGCGTCAGACGGAGCATTAGAAGGCCGGGGTCGTGGAATGTTGCAGATCGAAAGCCTCCGCCTGTTCGAGAATCAGCTCCGCGAAGAGAGGTTCGGAGCCGATGGCGCTCGCGTAATAGAGTGTCCGGCCGCGCAGGGAACGGGGATTCTTGCGAAAGATCTCACGCTGGCTCGCCGCGGTTGTCGGCTCCTCTTCGATGCCCAGAAGCACCGGAATGTCCTGATAGCTGTGCAATCCGTCCGCAATGAAAAAGGGCACGACGACCACGTGCGGTTGCGTGGAGAGCGTATCCCAGTCCGCGATCAGCGGCGCCTCTTCCATGTAGGCGTTCAACACTTCCGCGTACCCTCCGCGCTCGCGGATGCGTTCGACCTCGCGTTTCGCGGCTGCGGCGGAGTTGTCATTCAGATCCGTCCCATGGCCCACGATGAAGAGGCTCGTCTCCGCGGGCGGAACTCCCGGGGCCACCGCGGCCGCGCGCCGGAGAAGCAGCTCCGTCATGCGCTCGTGATTTCCCACGGGCTCGCAATACTTGATCGTTCGCCCATCCCGAATGGTGATTGGTCCGTCCAGCTCCAGCTCCCGGGGGATCACCGTCCGTGTGAAGTAGCCTTCGCTGATGAAATTCGGCACGACGTAAATCTCATCGGCATCCACCATGTGAAGGACCTGGCGCAAGCTCGGCTCTTCCTTCCAAAAGGCGCAGCAGACTTCCCCAAACACCCCGCGGCGCGAAATGGCCTCGGCGTGGTCGAACGTCGGCCCGCTCGAATCGGGATTCACGGTCGAACCGTGTCCCACGATTATCAGGGCGCTCTGGGGTTTGTAAATCATGGTTGCGATTTGTTGCGTAATGTGTGCGTCACGCGAAGTCCAATGGATTTCCCGCCGCGGTCTCAAATGCCCGTGCGCTCTTGTTCTTAAGCCCTTCGAGCCGGCGCAGCGCGGCGCGCGATTTCTCGTCGTGAACGTCCAATTCCGCCGCCTGCCGGTAAGCCTCGATCGCCAGATCCGGCTTCCGCATTTGCTCCAGAAGCGCCCCCAGCAGCTTCCACGATCCGCCTCGGAAGGGATGCGCTTCGATAAATCCGCGCAATTCGCGCAGCGCGGCTTCCGGCGCGTTTCGTTCCATCAGATACTCCACGTAGCGCTGGCGGATCGGCCAATCCTTGGGCGCGAGTTCGGCCGCTTCGCGGAGCACATTTCCCGTATCCGCGCCCGTTTCCAGGTGTTCCAGCACCGCGCGCGTCTGGCGGCACTCCGCGGCGAGCATCGGCGAAGCTTCCGCCTTTTCCAGCGCGCGCCGGGCGCCTGCAAAATCGCGCACGCGGAGCAGCACGCTGGCGTAGCTCAGCCAGACAATCGGGAGATCGGGAGAGAGCTCGATGGCCTCCCGGTAGCGCGCCAGCGCGACGTCGTTGTGGCCTTCCGCGGATTCCAGGGCCCCGAGATTCATCCGCATGCGCGCGGAGTCTCCGCCGGACTCCATGGTATGGGTAATGAAGGCGCGCTGGTCCCACCAAAAATGCTGCTGATAGGCGGTGCGAAAAACGAGGAAGGAATACCAGGCCGCTCCGAGAGAATACGCCGCGATTCTCCCCGCGGCCGGCGCTCCTGGAAGCCAGGCGCGCAGGGTGAGCAGCGCGGCGATGAAAAGAAACGCGCTCGGCACATAGAGCCAGTGCTCGGCCATGGTGGCGTTGAGCGGGAGAAGATCGCTGATTGGCAGATAGGCGATCAAAAACGCGCCAAGGCACAGGGCGGCCGCGGGCGCGTTTCGCCACGCGCGCGTCCACCAAAAAGCGAAACCGGCGAACAGGAGCACCCCCGCCAGCGTCTGGTACTCGAGCAGGCGCGCGGCGTGCAGCGTGGTGGGAACATCCTTCTTCGGATGGGTGCCCACGTCGCGTTCCATGTGAAGATTCACCGGCGCAACGAGCAAAGCCGCGTACCCGGCCCACGCGCGCGCCGCAAGAATCGGCCGCACGGCTGCGGGCGTGCTGGAAGACGCGGGCGGCGGCGTCTTTTCCGCGGTAAACCGCAGTCCGCAATAGATGCCCACGACGCAGGCCGTGATGGCCACCCATTGGCCGACCATCCGCCACGATTCCCGCCGCCACGCGAGAATCAGAAACCAGATGAGCAAGACGACGAGCCCGCTTTCCTTCGAGAGCATCGCCGCGAGAAAACACGCGGCGGCGCCGGCGCTGCGCGGCCATGCTGCGCGCGGGGATTTCTCCAGGCTCGCCAACGCCAGCGCCAGTCCGCTGAATTCAAACAAAGCCGCCAGTGGATCCGCCCGGCCGGAAATGTAGGTGACCGCGGAGGTGTGCAGCGGATGGATCGCCCACAAGAGCGCCGCCGCCAGCGCCCATCGATCGTCCGAAATTCTCTCGCTTTCCGTCGAGCCCCGCGCCGCGCGCATGATTTTCAAGGCCAAAAAAAACAATGCCACCGCCGCGGCTGCATGGACGCCGATGCTCGTCAGATGCCAGCCCCACGGTCGAAAAAAATCATAGAACTGGTAATCCGCCACGAAGGTGAGGCGTTGCAGAGGGCGATAAAAGTTCGAGGCGGTCGCATCGAGAAAGAGGAAATGGCGGAAACCTTCCGGAATCAGCACCCAGCTCCGCACAAGCGGGTCGCGCAGGACCAGCGCCGTGTCATCCCATACAAAACCATTGCGCAGCGCCGGCGCGTAAACGAGAAAGGTCGCCGCTATGATTATGAAGACGACAACTGGGCGCGGGAGATTTTTCAAGACGCCGATCATGCGGAACAGGATGCGCGCCATCAAGCGCGGCCTCGCGTTCGCCGGTCTCGCCGCATGCTTTTTCGGACAAACTTTCGCCGCCGAAATCGATTCCGGCGTCAAGCAACTCATCGTGAGCGTCGCCCCTGGCTGGGATTCCCCGACGGGGCGCTTGCAGCTCTTCGAACGCGCTTCCGGGGGATGGAAGGCGTCCGGCCAGCCGATCGCCGTCCTTTACGGCAAAAGCGGCCTCGCCTGGGGCCGGGGCGTCCTGGGAACCGATGAGCCCGGCCGCCACAAGGAAGAGCACGATGGCCGCGCGCCCGCCGGGGTCTTCAAGATCGGCACGATCTACACTTACGATTCCGCGCTGCCCGAAGGCTCAAGTTTCACCTTTCACACCGTGAATGCGGGCGACGCCTGGGTCGATGACGTCCATTCGCCGGACTACAATCGCCACGTCTCGATCGATCCCTCCAATCCCCCGCCCTGGTTCGAAAAGGAGAAGATGCGGCACAATGACTTCGCCTACCGCTGGCTGGTGGAGATCCGGCACAACTCCGATCCGCCCGTGCCCGGAGCCGGCAGCGCGATCTTTTTTCACATCCGCCGCGGCCCGGCGCGCATGACGGCCGGCTGCACGACGATGGCCGAGGGCGATCTCGTGAATATGATCCGCTGGTTGCGCGCCGAGAAACACCCCGACTATGCTCTCCTCCCGCGCTCTGAGTACGAGGCAAAGTGGAAAGCCTGGGGGCTTCCGAGCCCGGTCGAAGCCGCGGCCCTACTTTCCGATCGCTGAACGGCTGCGCGCGCTCGACCGCTACGAGCGCTTGGCGAAAGCTTTGAGCTGGGCTGCCGCCTTCGCCAAATCGTCGAGCTTTTGCAGCGTCTGCGTTTGCTTGTCGATGATCTCCTTATTCTTATCCCGGAGCCCGTAGGCCGTCTGGAGCGGAGATCGATCGGCCGGGGCTTGGGAATGCAGTTTGGCGGAGAAAACCCAAACCGCTGCCAGGGCGAGGACAAAAGAGGTGAGCCAATTTGTTTTCATACTCGAATGAGGGAAGAGATTAGCGGGCGCGGGCTGAAAACGATCGCGCGAGCCGGACGTCCTCGGCGATGGCGGCGATTTTTTCGTCGATGTTCTTCTGGTTGTCGGTGATCGTGTCTTGTTGCTTGGCCACGTCTCTCAAAAGGTTGATGAATGCCGGGTCGTCCGGGCCGACTTCACCTTGGGAATGGATGGGGGTGAGAACGGCGGCGGCGAGTCCAGCCGCGCCAAGGGCGGGAACCAAGAGCGATTTGAAGTTCATATTTCACAATTACAGCCATTTTGGCGCCCAACTTCCAGTGTTTCATAAAATATATGGCCTTGGCAGGAATACTGCTTGCCTGACCCCCAATCCCTCGCTAGACTTTTGTTCATGGCCGGTCTGTCACAAACGCAATCCCTGTCCCAGCAACAGGTTCTCGCTCCGCAACTTCAGCAGAGTTTGCAGATCCTTCAGGCTCCCATGCT